>WNGC01000922.1_pt1 | contig 27501 bp, 24 predicted proteins | sample 5400051 | NCBI WGS metagenome assembly WNGC01 (sample SAMN13153368, study PRJNA577476) | soil metagenome | isolation source: 20 cm soil or saprolite under grassland replicate 2 | place: USA:California | collected 2016-06-15
AGGTTATCCCATTCGGAAATCTACGGGTCAAAGCGTGTTTGCCGCTCTCCGTAGCTTATCGCAGCTTACCACGTCCTTCATCGCCTATTGGCACCAAGGCATCCATGATGCGCTCTTTGTAGCTTGATCAATCTGTTCCGGTCCGGCGGCTGCCGGACCAGAGATTCTTTGATAACTGAAACTCTCTGGCCGAAGACCTTCGCCTTCAGCCGCTTATTTCAGACTCAGCTCTTAAAGTTGTACTTTCTTACTACCCTGTATGTAGATGTCAAAGAACCAGCTCTTTCGTACATTTCAGGCGACAAAAAACTCAATCTCATGCCGACGATAATTTCCTGTCAGAAAATCATGCCGGGACAAAATTGAGTCCAATTTGCAGTCCCAAATGTACGCAGAACGCACTCCTTGATTAGAGGAGTCCCGCTTTCAGCGGGATCAATAAAATAGCCCGGCAGACCCGTCAGTCAACCCCGAAAACTCAACTTTTTCCGGAAATTTTTAGCTGACCACTTCCCGCTTTCGGACCATCTTCTTTGCAACGCGAATCCGCTGGCAAACACATAAAAGGAAGGAGGTTGCGCCCGGCTTTGGCATCCTAGCGCGCGCAGGACCGTCGTGAACAGCTAAAATCGCCATCATTGCTATTGCCGTTGAAATTCCCTGACATTTCATCCTCCGAGCGGCAATCGCGATTTAATGAACAACTTGCGCAGTCATTGCGGTGCTCTGTTAACTGCAACTTTGGCGAGAAGTTCCGTGTGATCTGAATTATAGAGCCGGAACTCGTACCGGCAACCTGTTCTGATCCAAGGTGCAGCAGCGGAGCCTCGACCTGCCGCCGCAAACAGGGACTCTTCGCGTCCATTGGCCGAAACACAAACCTTTCCAGCGCTCTCATCACCGGTATTCCACGAAATCGTCGTCTTTCCCATCCCTTCACCAGCAGGCACTGGATTCGGGGAAGCGTTGAGAGCGGGCGCGATTTTGCTCACGAAAACCACGCCCGGTGTAATTAGAATATTTTTGAACTTTGAGGTCCGACGGACGCCTCTTGGGTACTTCATGGTGACACTAGCGGCTCCCTGTTCGTCTACCAATTCCTTAAGAAACCCAACCAATCCGTAAGAATGACAGGGAAAAGGAATCTTCACTTTCCTCCTTAAACCGCCTGGTAGTAGTGATCGAACTCGGGAGATAAGCGGATTCCTTAGATTGAAGCTTTTACCGTCGGGGAAATCATCCCGATAGCCCGTGCCCCAGTCCTCAATCGCATATAATCCACCCGGCTTGAGGTGATGATCGAACAGATGCCAAAACGTTCTTTTAGTTACTTCGCCGATGTGCGACGCATCATCAATGATAATATCAAATCCGTCCGGAGCCGCCCGATTGGCGACCTCAGACAAAAACTGTTCGTCTGACTGATTGCCCTCGAAGGCTTGAATACGCTCTCCCGGCACGAAATGCTTCGGCAGCTTAACGTCAATTCCAATAATTGTACCGAGCGGGAAGTAGTCGCGCCACAATTCAAGTGAACCGCCTTGATAGATGCCAATCTCGAGCAGTTTAACCTCGTTACCGATCCACGGCAGCAAAATTGGGTCGTATACATCCAAGTAACCATACGTTATCTTATCAGTATTATAGGAGTCTAAGTTTAACTGTTTGCTTCGCATCTTTGGCATCTCGCATAGGCTCAAGGTAAGCTGACCAACGGATAAGAGTTTGTTGATCGGTCCCTTTTGCCCCGGTGATTATTGCCTTGCTCTGGTAACGGCAATTTTGGCGAGAAGCTCCGTGTGATCCGAGTTGTAGAGACGGAACTCATAGGTGGAACCTGCCCGGATCCAATTTGCGGCAGCGGAGCCCTGGCGTGAGGTTGCGAACAGCGATTCTTCGCGTCCATTGGTGGAGACATAGACCTTTCCGGCATCCCCATTAGCGGTATTCCACAAAATCGTCGTCTTGCCCATCCTTTCGCCAGCAGGTACTGGATTGGGGGAAGCGCTAAGAGTGGGTGAGGTTTTGCTTTGCAGAAGGCAAAAGGCGCGCTCGTCCCGATCTGGATCGGCTGGCGTCGAGTGGGTCGTATCACCGATTGTTAGGTACGACACAACGTTCCAACCAGCGCGATCGATCAATCTCTTTAACCCTTCCTCTGAGAAGATCCAGAAGTTGGTGTTGTCATTGTTGCATTCCTTTGGTCCCAGCAAATATGCAATCGGGTACGGTGAGAGAGGCTGACCGTCGGCCGTTTGCTTGGCGATGCGAGTGCTGACGAAACAATATTCCGTCATTCGGGCCAGTCTCTCCAAGATCAAGAAAGGGTTTTTCAAGTGATAGAGAGTTCCAAGAAGAAAGATGGCGTCGTACTTTTCGCCCGAGAGAGGGAATTGCGAGTCCAAATCGACTGATCGGATGGAGACGGATGAGTCCAAGGCATGCTTTAGAATTTGTGCTCCCTCCAAACGATTGAAGTTCGTGGACTCATTCTCGATCACGTCCACGGACAGCCCCTGTTTCTCCAGGAAAAATGCGAGATCCCCATCCGCAGCTCCAATGTCTGCAATCTTCCCATATTGGCCTCGGCACAATTGCAGCAAGTTGAGTTCTGCCATCGCCGACAGCCGCTCAAGAACGGCAACGTTTCTTAATGTGGCGTACGGATACCAGAACGACTTCGCCCGATGAGCCAATTTGATTTTCCAAAGGCTTTGTTCTGTCGTAATAGCCATTTCGCGGAGTGAGGACGTCTTCCGCTCACAACTGGTGCGCTGGTGGTTCGCACCGTTGGATCCTGCTTTGGCGTCTGATGCGCGGCTCTCACTTTTCTGCGTTCGTCGGCGGAAAGATTCACGCAGCGCTTTCCATGGTTCTGTTTCGGGGGCTTTTCCGCTTCGACCGACTAAAAGGCGTTCTATTTTCACGCCTGTAATGATCGGGCCGCCAGAGGGCCGACGACAGATAGACGCCGCCGAATGTTTTTGTCGGACTAAATCCTACGCGTGCCCGGCGATACGTTGTATCGGCGCGAGACGCGTCATTTTACATGGGTGGCGTCTTCCCACCGAATGGCTGCACGCAGCAGCTCACCCAACGAGTTCACGCCGAACTTTTCTTTCGCACGAGCGCAATAGGCTTGCACCGTCTTCACGCTCAGATGCAAGTCGTCGGCGATCTGCGACGTAGTGCGACCCTGGCCGAGCAGGCGAAAGATCTCCAGTTCGCGATCGCTTAAACATTCAACCGGCGAACTGGCGGTTGTTTTGCGCGATGAGCCGAGGCTACGAGCCATGGCGTTCACAACTCTTTCGCTCACGTAAACGCCGCCCTCTAGCACCCGGCGAATGGAGGCGAGCACGTTTTTTGTCGTCTCCCGTTTCATGACATAACCGCGGGCGCCGGCGCGCAGGGCACGTTCGGCGTACAACGCTTCGTCGTGCATTGAGAGAACGATCAACGCGACCAGCGGGAATTGGCTGTCCAAGTTCTTGATCAGTTCCAATCCCGATTCATTCTTTAGAGAGATGTCGATAAGCGCCACATCAGGCCGCGCCTTGGCAATTCCAGAGATCGCTTCAGCCGAATCCTCCGCTTCGCCACATACCATGAGATCATTCTGGCCGCTTATGAGATTAGCGAGGCCCTCGCGCACGAGCGGATGATCGTCGACGAGAAAAATGCGACTCTTGCGCGCAACTGTTGCAGGAGGGTTTGAATTCATCACGCAAAGTCTAAAGCACTGTCGCTCGGAATGTTTAACTTGCACGTCGCAATCGTTCCGTTCGGACCGTTTCGTCGGACGTCGAACGTTGCTCCGGCCAACGCTGCGCCATGACGCATTAAGCGAAGACCGAGTCCTTCTGGTTGGGGCAGCTTTTCGGGAAATCCGATTCCATCATCGGTGATAGTGAGGGTGAGTTCGGGGCCGTTCACGACGAGCCTAATATCGATGCGCCTGGGGCCAGCGTGCTTGATCGAGTTTGTGACCGCCTCCTGGGCGATTCGATAAAGTTGAGTTGCAACGGTCGAGTCGTGGATGCGAACTGATTCATCCCCGTCAAAGACGCAGTTGATCCGGAATCGTTCCGTAGTGTTTTCGGCGAGACCTTGCAAGGCCACCATTAATCCGTCTGCCTCCAGTTCCGGCGAGAAGAAGCCGCGCGCCAGATTCCGGGTAAGATCGATTCCTTCCTCAACATAATGAACAAGTTTTTCTGCTTCCGGCACTTCCGGTGCTGACCTTGCGGCGAGCCTTTCCTTCAGTACCTGAGCCGCGAGAGCCGTGCCGGTCAGATGCTGCCCAAGGCTGTCATGCAGGTCCTGGCCCAAACGGCGTCGTTCGCGATCGGCCACTCGCGCAATCTCCTGGTCGAGCCGCTGCCGCTCAGCGACCTCGCGCTGCAGGGCCGACGTCCGTTCACGCACGCGTCGATCCAGTTCAAGAACAAGCGTTCGTAACTTCGATAACACGCCCGCAAAAAGCGCATAGGAGAAAAAAGCCATCCCAGCATTCCAGAACCCCACTGCTGGGATTCCAGCTGCAAGATCCGATAGCTTCCAAACTGCGACGCTGATACCCACAATCGCCAAACCGAAGGTCAAGCTCCCAAACCACGCCGCTAAGGAAATCGGCAAGAGATAAAAGAGAAGCAGCGAACGCTCGTATCCGGTCAAATAATCGATGTATCCTATGATCCCCACGAGAAAAAGGCAGGCGACTACCAAAGCCTTCCGGGAAAATGTGAAGTGAGGAAAACTGGGAAGGTTAGTTATGACGGCATCGAACCAGGTCGACCGTGGAATCGTGTCATTCGCCATTCCCATACTCTTCGTAGAACCCGCAAAAAAAGCGAAAAATAACAAGAAGCTTTAAGCTCGGTTGCACACATCGCACTGTGCAAAATCAAAGGGGAACCGCCGGTGAAGCACAGAAGGTTCTGCGATTGTGAATGCTGTCTCAGTCACCAGATGCAAAGGCGGGCCCCCAAATTACTTGGTTAGTCCTCGATCAATGGCGTGCTGCTACCGTTCCGGAGCTCGCTTTCGAAGGCGCTGCCGGACAAATTGGAATTGGTTTCGCTGTCATTCAAATCGCTGGCAGTTTCCGCGCCTGCCCGATGCGCTAAGCGTTGTCCTTTCGCAGCGTGGTAATTATTTGCTGTGCTTTGGAATACTCGCTGTCCAAGGTGGCCACATATCGGACCCGTTTCTCAAAAGCAGCCTCTATTTCACTGGCCGCGGCAGGGGAAGCCTCCGGTGGCTGCAGACTCGTCTCCAGTTCAGAGCAAAGCCGCGTCGTCGTTTCGACGACCGCCGGGTCAGTAGCAGGATCATCAGCTCTGAAATCAGGCGGCACATTGGAGCTGTTGATGCGTTGCGCGAGCGGTTCGAGACATTTGGCAGTATATGGCTCACCCATGAAATCAAGCACCGAGCGCATGGCAGACTCTGAATCATCGACTAAGTCGGCATAGCGTAATCGATGGACGACGTTTGGACCGTAGGCATGTTCGGCCTTGAGGCAGGCACTGACCGTTCGGAGCCAATATTGATACGCCTCTTGTTCGCTTGCCACCAGGTGAACTCCCGCGATGCGATGGAAGTTGAGCATCGAGCGCACGACTGCGTGGACATCGCGGAACAAATGGATGAAAACGGCCCGAGGAAAGAGTTTGCGCAGGCCATAGATATGCAAGGAATATTCTGGAGTTCCATCTACCCAGCGTACCTTGGGTTCCTCTTCTGAATGTTTCATTCTCCGTTTCCGCTCCAGACCTCCACGATGACTTAAGATCAAATCGTTGATGCTTTTACCGAAGCTGGCGAAGAATTCATCGGACTGAATGTCCATTGCACTCAAGACGGAGCGATCACCGCGTGCGGCTCCGATCTGATAGCGAATAGTGAGATCTACCGCGAGATCTCCCATCCAGCTCGACTCTGGCAGAGGCAAAATGTTCGGGTGCTGCCCAAGACACCACGTCAGAACACTCGTTCCCGAGCGTGGCGATCCTACCACAAAAATCGGTCTAGCTGTTTGGTCCTGCATGTCAGTTGCGCACCCATCCCGGCATGAAGTCGAGGAATGCGAATTGCATTTAATTTCAGGCAATTTTCATGCTACACATGACCGGTCAAGCGCACATCGCAATCGCGATATCAGCTTGGACGCGAGGGAACAACACGAACTCAATTAGTTCGCCCCTTTTGGCGCCAGCCCAAGCCAATCCGATTCTTCCTGCGGGATTATGTTCGGATTCTGCCCAAGACACCAAGTGAGAATAGTCGATCCTGATCGACGTGAGGTTACGGTAAAAATCAGCTCGCTTATTCGTCCAACCAAAGAGCGCATTTGGCTTTAAGACGCGCTCTGTGTGGACGGAATCGCGGCGCTTAGCATTTTCAAGTTTTCTGCTTGTGGAACCTCAGTGGACCGGTCGCTAAATAAGTGATCCAATCGTTTTTGAACTGCCGAGACTGAATAATGAGTCTTCGTTTTTTCGATGCCATTCTCCGATAGGCGGTTCCAAAGCTCTTCGGATTCGTAAAGTTCGACCACCCCCTTCGCGAAATCTTCCGGCTCGTCGGCAATAAGAATATCTTGATGGTCAGTCAGCGGCATTCCCTCCACGGCAAGCGACGTTGCCACAACCGGAACACCAAATCCCATACTTTGGTTAATTTTGCCTTTGATACCTGCACCATAACGTAAGGGCGCCACCGATAATTTCACGCTCTCAAAAAATGGACGAACATCCCGCTGCAATCCAGTGACAATAACGTTCTCGCTCGCAAGCACCACCACTTCTGGGGGTGCCTTCTCGCCGATTATGTAGAATTTGGCGTCGGTGAGGGACTCTTTTACGAGGGGGTAAATTTTCTTCAGAAAAAAGATCACTGCATCGATATTTGGCGTGTGTTGGAATCCGCCAATAAAAAGAAAGTCCCGCCGCAGGCTAAACGGTGTATTTGAGCCCGGAACATCAACAATCGTGGGCACGATCTCGATCGGTTTATTCGGCCGCTCCTCGCGCAAAAGCTTCTGCTCGACACCGCTTACCACCCAAGTCTCGTCGGCTTGATCGATCAAGTCATATTCAAGCTGCTGTTTCTCTTGAGCTCTGCGACGCAATTCCGAATCGCCGATCAATTCCGCTCCGCGATTTTCCCGCAGAAAATGTAGATCGACAGTATCGAAAATAATGCGGCTTTGCGGTGCGTACAGCCGGGCATCGTCAATATGTTTGCGGGCAAAATCGCATCGACTTAGCACCACAGCGTCGAATTCGGATCCGTGAGAAATAAGATAGTCGCGCACCTTCTTGATGTAAGGATGGTAGACGACTTCAATCCCGCGCTTGCGCAGTTCATCGCCGTAAGGCGGGACGTCAGTGAGATTGTCCGGAATAAATGTTACATCGTGCCCTAGCCGCCGAAGAATATTAAGAATATGAAACATCCGGACCGATCCCGCATCTTTATCTGGCATTGGAAGGTAATGGTCGATGACGAGAATTTTTTTTCGCCCCGGCGGTGCCTTCTTTAAGAAGGAAAAATCGCTGGTCACGGGTTTTTTCATCAGCTCGGCGGCCCACGTGTCCGCAAAAGTCAACCGATTAATATCCTGGTGTTTCTTTGTGCCTTTTGAGAGATCGGTGCCGCCAGTTGCTCCTTCGTAGTGGATGACCTCGCTCAGCGGCTGGTACAGAACCTTGTAACGGGCCCGGCGAACCTTGAACGATAAATCGGCGTCTTCGTAGTAGGCGGGCGCATATCTTCTATCAAAGCCACCGACGCTCTGGAAGAGCGCTTTGGGAATCACGAACGCTGCCGCTGAGCAATAATCTACTTCGCGGAGGTAATTGTATTCAGGTTTTTCAGGGTCATCGAACTTGCCATAGTTCCATCCAGAGGCATCCCGCCAGATGATCCCGCCTGCTTCCTGCAAACGACCATCCGGGTAAACGAGTTTTGAGCCGACGATACCGGCTTGCGGCTCTTCTGCAAAGGTGTCCACCAGCGCGCTCAGCCAGCCGTCCTTAACAATTGTGTCGTTATTTAAGAAAAGGAGATAGTTGCCGCGCGCCTTCTCCGCGCCGCGGTTGCACGATGCGATAAAACCGCAGTTGCTTTCGTTGCGTAGGTAAACGACCCCCTTCATCTGTGGGACAAGCTCAGCCGTCTCGTCCGTCGAGCAGTCGTCAACAACTATTACTTCGAAACGCGCCTGTTCCTCGGTAGTTTGGAGCGATCCAAGGCATGCGTGTGTGTATTGAAACTGATTGAATACCGGAATGATGATTGAAATTTCGACCTGTTCGTGAACCGGAAACTCGATTGGACGCGTTGGCACGGGAGGTTCGTAAATACCTGCTGACGATGTCGCGCGCGCGTTCTGCCCGGGGGCTGAGACTGCGCCTGAAATTAGGGTCCGGATTTGGTCATCAATCGCAGCCACCTCGGGATGAGTGGTTCGCCACTTCTGATAAGTCGAGACGATCTTTTCCAAATGTCCGTAGCCTAACGAGCTGCGTGCAGGAGAAAATTTTGCCTTTAAGGCGGCAACCGGATTCGCAATTTGCCAGCGACGGGAAGAGCGCAGGCGCGCGGCGGCGTCTTCAACATCATCAAGCAAACGCAACAGCCTCCGAGTATCCCAAAGCTGTTTGCGCAACCGATCTGTCAGCTCGACGACGCGTCGCTCTTGTTCTGCCAGGCTTATGCTTTTGGAATGCAGTAACCGGTTGCGCTGTTTCAGCTCCTCTTCCGAGCGATGGACCGCGGCCGATATTCGCTCAATGTGCGCATTCAAGCGCTCAAACTCGGCGCCGTGTTGGGCGAGCTGTTTTCGTAATCGATCTGCTTCAAGAGCGGCAAGATTTAGGACCGGCGATCCGTGGTGACTCATCGCCCCTGTCGTGAACGCGTTCTCGCTAGCCTCACGTTTTCCCGACCGTGGCTGCCCCGCTTCGCTTGGTGCCGCAACTGCGGCGCTCGCCGCTAACTCTGCCTCAATGACTCGACCGGCCTCGGCGGAAAGCTTTTGATACAACTCAAAAAGCTGGGGCGGAATCTGAGCGCCGAGGAGCTGCTCCGTCGTGAAATGAGTGTGCCGTCGCTCCCTTGAGATCAGCGCCGCTGCCTTTGCCACTTTCGAATCTGGCAGGCCGAGAAAAGAGATTATCCGCAGAAGCTCCGCGTGCGGGTCATAAAAAAACGAGTCGTAATGCGATACGATCCGATTTTCGGGCGTGGTCGCGGATAAGGCATGCTGGTTGTAGACCCCCCAAAGCGAGAGACCCAAGTGAAGCGAAAGGCCGTTGCGCTGATGTAACGAGTGCGCAACCTCGAGGGGATTTCGCACGACAAGGATCGTGCGCAGCTCCGGGATGATCGTGCCCCAGAACGAAAGAGTCAGGCTATTGCGTGGGTCTTTCCAACCCCACGGCGTACTCGGATCGAATTGCTGTATCAGAAGCTGGGCCTTGGTGCGCAGCGGCTCGAAGCGTTTATCGCTGAAGTCTTCCTCAATTTGTGGTGGCAGATCCCAGGCGCCGCCCAATTCATTCAACAATTCGTCGTTCAGCGCCACGAACCCCAAATGTTCCCAGAAACCATCGGGGTTATCGGCCTGCGCGGGCATCAACTCGTTTTCTGGGCCCAAATAGAGGCCGCAAGCATGCAATAGCCTCGTGAGCATCGACGTTCCTGAGCGATGCGCGCCGGCGATGCAAACAGCGGTGTTGGAAACGCCAGCCTGAACAAACAATTTCTTCAGCGAGTGTTCGAATCACTTGCTGTGCGGGTTTGAAAGCTGGCTTCAAAGCAAGATCAAGGGAGCTTCTATTACCTTTCAATGTTTCAACGACCGGCGCCGAAAGCCGCGATTCTGGAAGCGAACAATGTGTTGGTCTTTTCAATCCGTTAGGTAAGATTGAGCACCGACTGAAAATCATCGGGATAAATGAAATCCTATTGGCAATGTGATCTGACGGGGCGGAGAAGTGACGATTCCAGTCGCCAAACCGCGGCTGTAGCCAACGCGGACCGACCGTGCGCGTGTGAGGTTTACAACGAGGCCGGCCGAGGTTCAGTCATAATAATCGTCTGTTGTCTTTTCCGCGATGGCTGACGCGATACATAATTGCAATGACTCTTCTCGAATGGAAATCGCTTCCCAAAGTGAACTCGAAGTTCCGGGAATCAAGAAGTTACGCAGCGCCAAACTGTGCGAAGTTTTTGATCCGGGCGATATGCTGTTATTTGTCGCGGCAGATCGGCTCGGGCTCGACGGCGAAGCTCATTCTCATTGACGAATGTCTCGCGCGCGATTCGTCACGTTTCTGGCGCGCTAACAGTTACGCACCCGGAAAAAGCCCGCCGAGCTTCAATAAACAGTTCGTACGCGATTATCTGGAAACACTCGATTGGGACAAAACTCCGCCAGGACTGCGGCTGCCGAAGGACGTGATCGAAAAAACTTCCGCCAAATACCGCGAAGTATTCCGCCGCCTGGTGGGGTCGTGACCTCGTCTGAGATACGCGCAGTGCCAGACTTAGCTCTCAGACAGGCATGACCTTTCGGCTTGCGACGCTTTTGCTCGTCGGGGTGTTTATTCTGCACTTTTCCCGAAGTCTGTTTTTGGGCGAAGTCATTTTTCCCCACGACAATTCGCTCGAAGCCGGCGCGGTCGAGGGGGATGCAGGCGCACGTATCTCCAACCGTAAATTCTCCGATGAGAGCAGCGCTTTCATCCCGGAACTTGCGAACAATCTTGGCTCCCAGCACAAGGCGTGGCTGGATACTTGGAACCCGCATGTTCAGCTCGGTCGTGCGGCGTTCCACGGCGCGTTGAGCCGCGCATTTGCGCTCACGAACCTGTTGTCGTGCTTTACATCCAGTCCATTTGCTTTATATACCGCGCTGATCCTTTTAACCGTCGGGTTGACCGCCGGTTTCCTCCTGCTCTTCCTGCGGTCGCTTGGGTTGCATCCTGTCGCGTGCGGTTGCGCCGCGCTCGGGCTCGCCTTCACGACCCCGATTTCCTATTGGCTTTGCTTTGTGATGTTCCTATCGGCCATTTGCTGGACGGTCTGTTTGTTGTGGCTCATCACGGAATTTACGCGAAAACCATCGTGGGCTGTAGCGTTTGGGCTGGCTTTTGCCACGTACTGCCTGCTGATGGCTGGCTATCCGCAGGTCACGATTTTGTCCGCCTACACGATAGGGGCATATGCTCTGATCAGGCTCGTGCAAATGCCTAGCCCGCGTAGAGAAAAATTGCGGACAATGCTCGCGATGCTCGGTTGTGCCGGCGCAGGCTTGCTGGCGTCGCTCCCGGTCTATCTCGATTTGCTGTTCGTCGCGAAGGACTCCGCCAGGCTCGGCGATGTGAGCGACAGCTTTTTCCTGGGAGTTCTGCCACCATGTCGCAACCCGCGAGAAATGGCCAGTTTTCTGATAACCCTTTTCGACTGGTCCTGGCTCGGCAACGCCATTGATCCCAAATACCCGTTGCACTTCAATGGCCTGAGCTTCACACCGGTTTATGGTTGTCTGATCTGGTTTTCGTTCATTCTGAAAAACAGGCGCGCGGTGTTGTTTTGGCAACTACTCCTTATCGCCTGTCTTGCCGGGACAATTTTTCCGGCGGTCTATTTGTTTGCAGTTCACCATCTCGGTTTTGGGTTATCTCGCATCCAACTGCTCGGCGGTGGAATCGTTCCCGGCTTTGTCTTGAGCGCCTTCACGGTGGATGCAATTTTCCGCAGTGAGTTGCGGCTGACGATCCGGTCTGCGGCATGGTTACTGGCACCGCTCGCCGCGGAATCGGTCGTCGCATTGCTGATTTGGCACCGGCTGTCTATTGATGCGGTTGCAGTCGCAGCCACTTTCCTACTCGTCGCCGCGTTGCTCGGCTCCGTATATTGGCGCAGTATTCCAGCGCTCATCCTGGTTGCTGTCGTATCCACATTTCTTTACGGAAGAGCGTTGATCCTAAGCCGTCCGCCCCAGACGATTCACATCTCATCGAAACTGATCGATGCGATTAAAGCTCACGCGCCGGATGGAGACCGTTTTGCGATTGCCGACAGCGCGATCATTGTCTTGCCTCCGAATCAGGAGGCCCTCTTCGGCCTAAACAGCGTGAATTCGTATGACTCGCTTTCATCGCGCAGATATCAGGAATTGATGGAACATTGGAGTGCCGTCGGAACTCGCACTTACCGCAAACACTTCAGATTCCTCGATATTAAACGGGCGCTCGCGGACCAAACATTCCCGTTTTCTAACGTCCACCTGATTCTTTCCAGGCGCCCGTTGGCAACGGACCAATTGACGCTGGTAGCAGAGGCGAACGGAATCAAACTCTATGAAACAGTCACCGCACCCGTCGACCTGCTGCAAACTCCGCGCTTCCATTTCTCGAGTGCAGGAGAAGCCACGATCGATCTAGCGGCGGGCCCGCCGAATCTGCAATCACATCAGGTGGAAACCCTTAATGATTTCCAGAAGATCGAAGTGACCATGTCGCCGGAGGAAACGCTTTTGTTCCTAAGTCAGCAATATCATCGCGCATGGTGGGCCGGTTCCCACAATCGACCACTCCGCACTGTGATCGTGAACCGGTTTTATCAAGGTGTTGTCCTTCCTCCGAACACGAGGGAGGTCGAGCTCTTCTTCCGGCCGTTCGTTTTGTGGAGCTGGCTGCCACAGCTATTGTTTGCTGCTTCTGGCGCGCTCCTTTTGTTGCGATTTGCTTTGCAAATGGGCGGGCGGCAACGCGCCGTTAGATTAAGCAGTGCTGGCAGCTCTCAGCCGACCTGAGCGACTACAATGAGCAAAACGATAGCTGTCGTTCAATCAAATTACATCCCGTGGCGAGGGTACTTTGATTTAATCAATTCTGTAGATGAATTTATTCTCTACGATGACGTGCAGTACACGATCAGAAACTGGCGAAACCGGAATATCATCAAGACTTCGAGTGGGCCCCTGTGGCTAACGATACCGGTCGAAGTAAAAGGTAAGTACTTTCAAAAGATGAAAGATACTAGGATCAGTGATCCGACCTGGGGGCGGAAACATTGGGCGTCCATCACGCATAGTTACTCGAGGGCAAAACATTTTCCAATGCAAAGAGAGTTGCTTGAGGAATTGTATTCGCGAGCGGACGACAAACTCCTATCACACATTAACTATCGCTTCATTGTCGCAATTTGCCGAATTCTTGGGATAAGCACGACCATATCATGGTCGATGGACTACGATTTGATTGGGGATAAAACCGAAAGGCTGGTTCATTTATGCCAGCAAGCCGGTGCGACGGCGTACCTCTCGGGGCCTTCGGCGAAGGCTTACCTCAATGAAGATTTATTTAGGAACGAAGGTATTGCCGTTTCTTACATGGATTACTCCGGCTATCGGGAGTATACGCAGCTCTACCCGCCCTTCCAATCGCAAGTCAGCATAATTGATCTCATCTTCAACGAAGGTCCCGACGCCACCAGTTATATGAAGAGTTTCTGAAATGGACTCTTTGTTGTCAGCTTAGCCAGTTCCGCGTGCGAGCTCGCCGCCATCAGGTGGAAGGATACTGCTTCACGAAAAGAAGCTTGGCCGGCTCCGGTCCGATCACCGCGTGATCCGGGAATTCGCCTTTGACGACAGACAGCGTGCCGACAACATTGTTTTTGCCTAGGCGCGTCCCTGCCAACAGGGACGCACCGGCCCCGATCCACGAGCCACTACCGACGACTATAGGAAGGCCAACCTTGTTGGGCTGCTGCATAATCGGCACTTCCGGATGAGAGAAGGAATGATTGTTGTCGCCGATGAATACTCGCTCTGAGATGGTCACGTTTCTTCCGATCTCGACCGAGTTCGTGCATGAGATGAAGAAGTTTCGTCCCACTTGGACCTCGCGGCTGATCACGATACGAGAGTCGTACCTGTACTGAGACAGATCAAAATCTCCCTTGTATTGATCGTCGATGAAGGGGTATAGCTTCGTCAGGTCCTCGTAGGCGTGGAGGTAGCACTCCTCTCGGATGCTTACGTAGTCTCCGATGAAGATTCGCTGTGGATTGAGTATCCGGAAGGGCGGACGAATCTTCGCGCCAACGCCGAAACTACCGAAGAGCTTTTTCTCGTCGTCGGTTAGGGGCTGGTTCTTTTCGAGGAGAACGTTCACGTTATAAGCTCATAGCTCTGGCCCCGGGGGCCATCGCTACTCCCGCGTGTTCTCATGCTTCCTGGATTGCGAGACCGAAGCCTGTAGCCCCAAAGTCGTTGCCAGTATAAAGCAGAAACCGCCGACCGCCATGATTGAAGACGCAGGGATACTCGATCATGTCAGAGTCCCAACCATCTGGCGACACGTCGATGCCTTCATCTCGTCCGAGCCGTGTCCAAGTAAGCCCTTCTTGGGATACGGCATGCTGAATGCGATACTTCTCCCCCCGGCTACAGAACCACATTCGGTAGCAGTCGGCGTCCTTCACGACGCACGGCTTGCAGATCGCGTTCTCGTCGGGCGAGGCAGAGTCGATCACGATCCGGTCATGCTTCTCCCAGTGCACGGCGTCGGACGACTCTGCGTATTTGATAACGTGCTGCATATCCTTCTTTTCGGGTCCCCAACGCAGGTTTGAGCCGTACCACATTCGGTATCGTCCCCCGTCGTGCATTACCCATGGATACGAGATCGTATAAGGGTCCGTCTCATCGAGTGGCACGACCGGGAATCGGGACCAGCGCCGGAACGGGCCGTCGGTCGACTCGCTCACGGCCAGCCCGAGTGCGTTCTTCCACGGCACGGTTACGGCGAGGTTCCAGCCCATGTAATACAAGTACCGCGCGTTGCCAACCCGGAGTATGCAGCCGACAGAGGCTCCACAATCGTCGAACATGCCCAGGTCCCCGGGACGCAGGACCGGCTCGCTAGGAACTTCCAGAACTCGGCCGTTAGCGCCCAAGTCCACGACTACGTATCCAATGCTCGATCTATTCTTCGCGTCGCGTGCACTAAAGTAAATCCGGAAAGTGTCACCTTCCACGTGTTCCGGAGTAGGGTTTGCGGCATGAGAGCGTGCCCAATCGAACTCTCCTGACGGCTTAAATATATTGCCCAGCTTTCGCCAGTTCATCTGCTCAGATCTTCGCGCAATCGTCACCTGGGAGCCTGCGGCCAGATCTCGCCGCTCTGCGAACGACCAAGTCGAGCCACTCGTGGACGCTCACACCTTGTGTCTTGGCAGCCTCAATAGCTATCCGTCGCGCTTCCGGCGTGACGCCTTCTAGTCGCCCATAATAGCGCGTTCTCATCGTCCCCCCGCGCCAACCCTTGTGCGGCAGATCAATGTCGGCCGGTGGCGGGCCATCCCCGACTTTGAAGTCGATCAGGTAGAAACACCCGCCCAGGACCCAGCGCAGCGTGACCTCTCGCGCGTTCAGCGGGAGATACTCAAGAGGCACCTTGTGTTTAAAGAGCGGATTGTTCGCGATGATCATCTCGCCGAATTCGGTCCCGTCAAGCCACGGAGGGAGCGCCTCGTCCCCGAAGACAACTCGTCCGCCCTGCTTCACAATCCGCGTTATTTCTGCGAGTGTCTTCTTTGGCTCGCTGAAGTTGTTGAAACCGCCGAAATGAAAGACGGCGTCGAAGAAACCTTTGGGAAAGGGCAGAAACCGCGCTGTAGATACAAAGTAATCGATCTTTGCAGAGAGTCCGAGCTTCCCGCGCTCGGCTTCAAGTCGCTCACGCGTCTTGAGTACCATTTGCTCTGAAAGATCCTGAACGAAGAACTCGCCACGCTCACCGAGCTTCCGAGCGATGCGAAAGGAATCACGTCCCGTACCCGAGCCGATTTCAAGCACCTTCCCAGCGGGTGTCAGGTGCAGCAGATCGATCATTTGCTCGCGCACGTCATCCTCGTTCTCATAGAAGCTTCGGAACAGCCAGTCGACCGCGGCGTCATATTTCTGTTCGGCGGAGGCATCATACTCCGCTTGAGTTTCCCGTTCCGTCTCGCTGAGCAGCGCGAAAGGCAGGAATACCGGCACGCCTTGCCGCACCACATAATGTGCACCAGCCGCAGATACGAGTTCCCCTTCAGTTATTTCTTCCAGCTCGGCCGGTCCAGCTCCCGAAAAGCTTAATCGCGAATGGCTCACGGGACAGACATAGACTTCCAGGAGTTCTCGTTTCATCTCAGTCCTTTCACCTGGATCTCATGACTTGATCACTTGCAGGAACCGGAGGCTATCGATGTGCTCAAGCTTGGCGGTGCCTTTTGTCATGTACACGCTGTCTGGCGGAGTGTTCTGAGCAATGAGGGTGTTAGCGCCAATGTAACAGCGCGCCCCGATATGAACGTAATTCGAGATCGTGGCGTTGACGCCCAGGAACGAGTTCGCACCGATGGTGACGTCTCCTGAGAGGACCACATGCGAGGAGACGAAGACATGGTCCTCAATAATCGAGAGGTCGCCAACATGGTTGGCAGACCACATGACCACATCGTTGCCGATCGTCACATCGTAATTGAAGACGTTCCCCTCCAGGATGAAGCAGTTCTCGCCGATTTGCGGCTTTCCCCACGCCAGGATTCGCGAGCTTATATAGCTCGCCAGGAAGTAGCCCTTTGCTTTGGCCGCCGCGAATTTCTCGGCGCGCAGAGCGTTCATCCTCTGGAATCCGAGCGGGACGAACATTTGGCTCGCTTCCGGAGGAATCTCCTTCTCGATTCGGGAGAAAGGGATCACCGGACGGCCCATGAACTCTTTGCGATCAGCGTATTCGTCGTCGACAGTATACGCGACGATCTCGTGCGAGCTGTCGTCGCTAAAATATCGTGTGGCGACGTTCGCGCCCCGCCCGATGCCGAAGATAATGATCCTAGACATGCGTGTGCTAACTCTTTTTCAAACAGGTCCCGATCCAGACCTTCTCGTAGATACCGTAGAAATCGTTCTCGCAGAGACCAAGGGAAAAATCCCTGAAATAGACTCCGAGCTCATCGAGGATTTCCTGCCTTGACGCGAACGCGCGAAAGATGCCGCCGTTACGGAGGTTATAGGGATCCTGCGTAATTCGATAGAGGCCGTTTCCCAGCGGCTCAGCGTCGTTCAGCACGTAGCTATCCGTCTTTGCCAGAGAGAAGATGAAGCGCCCGCCCGTGCACAGGACTCTCGCGATCTCTCTCAGATTGTCCGCGAAGCTTTCGCCTGGGCTCACATAGTAACAGACGTGGCAAGCCAGAATGAAGTCGAATGCTTCATTACCGAAAGGGATGTGCGAATTGGAACCTGTCGCAAGTTGCACAGGCACGCCGAGCCTCTTCATACGACTCTTCGTCAGCCGGCAAATCTGCTTAGAAATCTCGATACCATAAACTTCGAAACCGAGGTCGTGCAACAGAGGCATATTCCGGCCGTCACCGAACCCCAGGTCAAGGATCTTCGCGCCACGGAACACTGAGCGGTCGAGCTTGAGATGGGGATAGGTGCCCAGGAGAGTCCGAACGACAAACTCCACCGGATAAACCTTTGCCGGGTTCCGCTCTGAGTAGAAGTCAGCGTAATGTTCCTTAATCGCCGGTTCCGTCTTACGTATTTCAGACACGCGCCACCCCCTGGGAACGTCCGCAGCTCTTGCAGCTCATCGTGCAGATTAATGTGATCCGCCTACGCCTACTGTTATTCCTGGCCATGGATTTTTCGAATAAGTGTGTAGGGACGTCCTTTGGTCTCGATGAAGATTCGCGATACGTAAAGCCCCACAACTCCAATGGAGAACACCGCCAGCCCTCCGAAGAACGATATCAAAACGATCGTCGAGGCCCAACCTTCGAGTAAATGCCCATTGAGGCGCCTGATGATTAAGAACACGCCCATGACCATCGAGACAAAGATAACTGCACATCCGATATAGAAGATGATAAAAAGCGGCAGCTCACTGAACGACGTGATGCTGTCCAACAGAGCAAGGAGCCGCCTGCTCATATTGTAGCTCGTCTGGCCGCGGGATCCCTTTTCGAAGTCAATGCCCTTCTGCTTATAGCCCGTCATCACCCAGAGGCCGCCGATGGCTGTCTTGTGCTCCTTGTGCCGGACTAACGCATTGACGTAGTCCCGCGTCATCAGCCGAACAGTGCTATGACTGTGCGGGATCTTCACCGGAAGAAAGAGGTTCAGAAATCTCCAGGCCAGATGCCCACCGAACCTTTCGATCAACCTTCCCTTACGTGCCTTTTGCAAGCCAAAGACGACGTCGAATCCTTCATCGCGGAGTATGGGGAAGAACTGGCCCAGCAGTTCGGGTGGTTCCTCCAAGTCTACGTCGATCAGGAAGACCAAATCACCCGACGCGTGTTCGAGTCCGGTCATAATGGCCTTGTGGTGCCCGAAGTTCCGCGAGAGTTCGATGACCTTGAGACGCGGTTCTGTCGGCAACAATGTCAACGCACTCCGTAGCGAATCGTCGGGAGATCCGTCGTCGACGAGGATGATCTCGTAATCGTCTGTAAGCTTTTTCAACTGGGTCCGGACACGTTCCACGAACTCCCCGATATACCGAGCGGAATTGTAGAGGGTCGTGACGACGGAGATTTTCATGTCCTCAGCAGTAGCGCGATTTGAGAAGCCTGCGATCTATCTTGCCGTTGGTGTTCTTGGGCAATCGCTCGAAGACATCGACCCGACCGGGAACCATGTAAGCGGGAACGATCTTGGAGACCTCCTTTCGAATCGCGTCAGCCTGAAGACCGTTGCCCGAGGCGACCACTGCCACGATGAGGCTGATGCCGTTCCGGGTTGTGTGAAGCGCCACGGCTTCGTCGACCCCCGGTATACGACAAAGCGCGTGCTCGATCTCTCCCAATTCGATGCGGTATCCCTGATGCTTGATCTGATCGTCCTTGCGGCCGACGAAGTGGATCTTACCGTCGTCCTTTGAAAGACAAACGAGGTCGCCGGTACGATAGATGCGCTCATGGTGGTGCGAGTTGAGCGGGTTCTGCCCGAAGGCTCCTTGTGTGAGTTCTGGATCGTTGAAATATCCAAGTCCAACGCAGGGTCCTCCGAGATACAATTCGCCGACTTCGCCCGGGGCCGCCGCCTCGTTTCGTTCGTTTAGTATCCTAAACGAGAAGTTCGGTATCGGTCCGCCGAGTGGAGGATAACCATCGAGGTCCTCAAAATCGGCTTGGGTCACGCGATAGGCCGAGCAAATGCAAGTGCATTCGGTTGGACCATAGACGTTGACAAGCTCCGCGCGAGCATGAAGGCACTCGAACAGCCCTTTGAGCTTAGTCTTGGGATATCCTTCGCCACCGAAGATGACACTACGGATGTGGGCGAACGACGACGGCGTAATCATCTTCAGAGTTTGGAAGTAGATCAGCAATGACGGCACAGAGAAGTAGATCGTGCACCGCAACTCGTCGATTCGCCGCAGAACGTGGTACGGGTCACTTATCGTGGCCGCATCGAAGGGGACCAGGGACGCTCCGTTCATGATGCTGGCATAGAAATCGAAAACTGAATTGTCGAAGTATAGTGGATTTACGTTCGTGAAGACGTCGTTCGGGGTGACCAAGAACTCACCACGGGCCCACTGGATGAAGTTCAAAAGGTTCGCGTGGGACATGACCGCACCCTTTGGAAACCCCGTCGATCCAGAAGTGAACATGATGTATGCAGAGTCGGTGCCAACGATGTCCGTTTCCGGCTCGAAGCCGCTCTCGCCCGTCTCGTCGAGCATGGCGAACTGATTCTCCTGGTCGACCTCTACCACCCGATGATCGGGTAGATCGAGCGGCGTCTCCTTTCCCGAGAAGACGAGCCTCGGCATGCACTTGTCGAGAATGTGTGAGACCCGGACGAACGGATTGGATGGGTCAACCACGAAGTATGGCGCGCCGATCTTAAGACAAGCGATGACAAGAGCGTACGTCAGGGTACACTTGTCCAGGCGAATGCAAACGCGATCGCCCTTGCGGACGCCTTGCCGCTGAAGGTAAAGGGCCACCCGGTTGGAGAGTCTGTTCAGGTCGTCGAAGGTCACAACCGCCCGGTCCGACCACACAAGAGCCGCCTTATCGCGATGCGCCTGAACGATGTACCTGAATAGGTCGGGGACGTTATGTGAGTAGGCGCTCAAAGCACGAATCCTCCGTCCAGCTCGATAACCGTGCCGTTCACGTACTGGTTTGTCAGTATGAACCTCACTGCAGAAAGGACTTCCTCAATCACGCCGAGCCGCTTCAGCGGCACGGAGCGCGTGATCTCCTCGAGCCTGGCGGCGGGCACGTGCTTGCGCGTCGAAGCCGTATCGAAGTAGCCCGGGGATAGGGCGACAACACGTATTCCCATAGGACCAAGCTCCTTCGCCAACGCCGCGGTAAGGCTGTTTAGTCCCCCCTTAGCCGCTGAATAGGCCGCTTGGCCTATGTTTCCGCGGCTGCAAATAGAGCTGATGTTAATGATCACACCTTTCTTGCCCGAGCCGACCATCTTGGGGACCGTGCATGCCGTTACTCGGAAGGCCGAGGAGAGACAGGAGGAAAGAACACGGTCCCACAGTCCGAAGTCATGGTGAATGAGACGGCCTTCAACGAATGACAGGAAAGGAGAATTGGCGATGAGGCCGGCGCAGTTGACCACTGCGTCGAAAGCGCCGAAGCGTTCGTGGAATATTTCGATCTTCTCCTCAGCGTCGGCGGCGTCGGAAAGGTTGCATTCCTGAAAAGAAAACCCCGCACGATCGACATCAGCGGGAAATCTTTGGTCGAGGCCGCAGACGATCCAGCCATCCTTGAGAAGCTCGTCGACGAGATAACCCCCGATCTCTCCGGCGACCCCAGTAACCAGCATCAAGCGGTCAGGCATCGACGCCTTTCCGCCTGAGAACGCAGGCCACATCGGCTAAGGTGATGATCCCCTGGATCTCCCTGGCCGTCAGCTGCGCGTTCAGATACTTCTCAAGTCCGACAACGAGATGGACGTGTTTAAGTGAATCCCAGCCTTTGATGTCGCGCAGAGGCGTTGACTCCGGCGGCAGAGTCCCCGGCTCGCACATCAGAATGCTCGCCATCAATTCCTGCAACTCACCCATTCGACCGTTCTCCTCCTCCCCGGGCTCCCCCAAGCAATCCGCCGGCTGTCTAGGACGCCGGTGCTCCGCGAAAATCGGGCCAGCAGCGCTCGCCCAACCAGCCTGCCGAACAAGCCTGGCCGATTGGATTCTGACGAATAAAGATACATAATTGCTATTGAACTCCTCACAGGAAGAAACAGGAATAATATAATTGTCAACCGCTGTGAGACAATGTGATATTACCCGCCGCTCGAGTCTAACGAATATCATCGCCTGCAAGAAGCGAAGTCAGGCCGCTGATGAGGAACCCTCAGTTGGAATCAGAAATCTTAAAATCGTTGTCTGAGAGAAATAGAAACCGCACTCAATGAATGGACAGTTGAACCGGGCAATTAATCACAAATCACTTTCCGACTTCGTCTACATCTTTGCCGTAATCGTTCTTACCGTTTGCGGGCAATTGATCCTGAAATGGCAGGTAGCCAAAGCGGGCGCCTTTCCAGAGTCATTCCCGGAAAGAGCATTGTTTTTACTTCGTTTACTTCTTAACCCCTGGATAATCGGCGGACTGTTCGCCGGTTTCCTGGCCTTTCTTTGTTGGATGGCGGCAATGACGAAGTTCGAACTGAGCTATGCCTATCCTTTTATGAGCCTCGCTTTCGTGCTGGTTTTGCTTTCGAGCGCCCTGCTCTTCCACGAGACGGTGACTATGCCCAAAATGTTTGGCATCTTGCTGATAATGGCGGGGATCATTATTGCCGGCCGGGGGTGAGGTTCCATTTTAACATGCATTAAGGGAAAGCTCGCTGTTTTGCGCATTCCATTTAATCGACCATTCTTTTCTGGGAAAGAATTTGAGTTCATTCGGGAAGCCATCGCCAACTGGCAGCTTTCTGGAGACGGTGCGTTTACCAAGAAATGCCATGCTCTGCTTGAGAAGGAGCTTGGCATTCCCAAAGCACTGCTCACTACCTCTTGTACGCACGCGCTCGAAATGGCGGCGCTACTCCTTGACATCAAAGCGGGCGACGAGGTAATCGTACCCTCGTTCACCTTCTCCTCGACGGCCAACGCTTTCGTGCTGCGCGGCGCCCGTCCGGTCTTCATAGATATAAGGCGGGACACTCTTAATTTGGACGAGACTAGACTGGAAAGCCTCGTCACTCCATGTACTAAGGCCATTGTCGTCGTTCATTACGCCGGCGTCGGTTGCGAGATGGAGGCCATCATGCAAGTGGCTTTGCGGCATGGCATCCCCGTGGTCGAGGATAACGCGCATGGCTTGTTCGGTAAATATAGGGGCAAGTATCTGGGGACGATCGGCTGTTTGGCTACTCAAAGCTTTCACGAGACCAAAAATTTTACCTGCGGGGAAGGCGGGGCCCTGTTGATTAACGATTCTCAGTACATCGAGCGCGCCGAGATCCTTCGGGAAAAGGGGACCAATCGCAGCCGTTTTTTTCGTGGACAGGTGGATAAATATACCTGGGTGGACATCGGCTCGAGTTACTTGCCTTCTGATATTCTCGCGGCTTTCCTCTACGCTCAGCTGGAAGTCCGCGAGATGATTCAGTCAAAACGGAGGCGGATTTGGAAGTATTACGAGGAACACCTCATGGATTGGGCGGTCGATCGCGGTGTACAGCTCCCATCAGTGCCATCGCACTGCGAACAACCGCACCACATGTTTTATCTTGTTTTGCCTTCACTTGAAGCGCGTCAGGCATTCATCACTTATTTGAACACTCGTGAAATCAATAGCGTCTTTCATTACCTGCCTCTCCATCTCTCATGCATGGGGCGGCGATTCGGTGGGAAAAAGGGCGACTGTCCGGCCACGGAAGAGATAAGCGAGCGCTTACTCCGCTTGCCTTTTTATAACGACCTCACTGAGGCGGATCAGGCGCGAGTTCTAGCCGCCTTAAAGGATTTTAGGTGGGAAGCAAGCTAAGTCGGCCGACTAGTCGCCGTCCCCGCTCACATTACAATCGGCCAGGAAGTGACTTGAACGTTTACAGGCTGCTAGCGCGATCTCCTGATAAGCCGAAAATGAGAACTAATAACAAGTTTTGATGAGACTGTGTTGTAACTGCGGCAAACCGTTCGACCATGCGAGCTGGCAATGTCCATCTTGCCTATACGAGCCGAAAAGGCTCGGCGGCCATTTGGCTTTCGCCCCAGAACTAGCCGAAAAGAGCGAAGGATTCGACGCCAGTTATTTCGGAAGACTTGCCGAATTGGAACCAGGCAGTTTCTGGTTTCGTTCTCGCAACCGCTTGCTTTGCTGGGCACTCGAACACTATTTTCCAGACGCGACAAATTTTCTTGAAATTGGCTGCGGAACCGGTTTCGTTCTGGCCGGTATCAGGAAAGAGCTACCCCGACTTAGCTTGGGGGGCGGCGAAGTTTTCTCCGCGGGCTTGAGCTTCGCCGCCGATCGACTGCCTGGTGTAGAGCTGTTCCAAATGGACGCACGCCAAATACCTTTCGAAAGCGAATTTGATGTCATCGGCGCTTTTGACGTGCTGGAACATATTGGAGATGACGAATTAGTCCTCTCGCAAATGTACCAGGCAGTGCGCAAAGGGGGCGGTATCCTTCTGACCGTCCCGCAACATTCTTTCCTTTGGAGTGAGGTCGACGAATACTCGCGGCATGTGCGCCGATACAGCGTGTCCGAGTTGAAAGCTAAAGTTAAGCGGGCGGGTTTCAAGACGCTAAGGGCAACTTCTTTCGTCTCCCTGCTCTTGCCGCTAATGCTTATCGCACGTTTAAAGCAGCGCCCGGCCAATAGGGAGTTTGACCCCACGGCGGAATTCAAGCTCGGTGCTTCAGCGAACTATCTCCTGGAACGCGTTATGGATGTGGAGCGAGCGATGATTAGCCTTGGCGTTTCAATTCCCGCCGGTGGCTCGCTCTTGCTGGTCGCAAAAAAGCCAGCGACTACACTGATCGGCATTCCATTCAAGCGCCTCTTCGCAGCCGGCGACGCGATCGACAAGTGCAACTGAGTCGATGTCGCGTCGAGGGATCTGCCTTCCGACTTGCTCGCGGCCTTCCTGCGCGCACAGCTCGAACGCCGGGACCAGATTCAGTCGATGCGGTTTGAGGTCTGGGACAACTACGCGCGCCAACTAGCTTCCTAGGCCGAAGCGACCGTCCCACCCGAATGCGAATAGAGTTACCACTTGGTTCATGTGATCATTCCCTCTTCCAAAAGCACGCAGGATTTGATCTCGCATCTAGCAGGTCTCGGGGATTCTGGCGTGTTTCATCTGCCGCTCCATCTGTCCCCGATGGGTCTGCGGTTTGGTGGAGGCGACTTTCCCATCACCGACAAAAATTACTGAGCGCCTCTTACGCTTGCCCTTCTATACTGGCATGACAAAATCTGAACAGGTGCAAGTGATCGAAGCGGTAAGTACATTTCGTTGCAAAGGGCTGTGACGGTGAACATGATTGCTTCGCACACCTTCAATCCGTGGAATGTTTTGCTGCTGGCGATCGTGTTGCTTGGCGCCTCGTTTGCTGTGCATGGGCGACAGGGAATAAACCTGGCTGATGAAGGTTTCCTTTGGTACGGAGCGCAACAAACCGCGCACGGCAAAGTGCCGCTGCGGGATTTCCAATCGTACGACCCAGGCCGGTATTACTGGAGCGCGGCCGGAATGTACTTATTCGGCGACGGCCTCGTGGGGCTGCGTTTCTCGGAAACTGTTTTCCAACTCCTCGGTCTTTGGGCTGGACTGCTGGCCGCGAGCCGGGTCGTACAGAATTGGGCGCTGCTCGCTGCCGTCGGCGTGATGCTCACATTATGGATGTTTCCATCCCACAAACTTTTCGATAGCACGCTTTTGCTCTGCGGAATCTGGATTGCGGTCCGCCTGATCGAAGAACCGTCGCCCGCTCGGATTTTCACGGCCAGTTTTTTTGTCGGCCTGTGCGTCTTTTTCGGCAAAAATCACGCACTCTACAATTTTCTCGCTCAAGCGTCTCTGTTGCTCTTCCTTCATTTCAAACTGGGCCCATTGCTCTCGATGTCGCATCTCGGAATGTGGGTTGCAGGTATCATGGCTGGTCTCGTGCCGACAATCGCGATGTTCGTCGGTGTGCCCGGGTTCTTTGCAAGTTATATCGAGTCCATTCAGTCGATTTTTCGCCATGGAACCAATCTCCCATTACCTGTTCCTTGGCCCTGGCGGGTTTCGCCAAATTCCGCCGCTGGTACGACTCAATTCCTTCTTGGAATTTTTCTTATCGCAATTCCGCTTGGTTATCTCGCAGCAATCACTGTTTCTCTGTCCATGCGATCGCAAACGATCAAGGATCACGCGGTTTTCATCGCCTGCGCTTTCGTTGGTTTATTTTATTTGCACCACGCCTTTTCACGCGCTGACTTCAGTCATCTCGCGCAGGTGATCCATCCCTTTACTCTCGCCGCGCTGGCGTTGCTCGGCTTGCTCGGAGCAGGCAAATCCTATCATTGGGCCGTAATCGCGATACTGATCGCCGCGGCACTTTTCACCGTTGGCAGGCAGATGCCGATGTATCAGCGCATCACGTCGTCGACGCCCTGGGTACGTTACGACGCCGGCGGTAAAATTTTTGTGCCTACCAGTACCAACCGGCTGTTTACCTGTTTGCGAGAGTTCGCTGCGGAGAATATTGCGCCGCGCGAAAGCGTACTTATCGCGCCTTTCACGCCAACATTATATCCGATCCTGAGACATGAATCACCGTTATGGGATCTCGCCTACTACGTTCCTGCCACGGCGCAGCGGCAGGAGGCGATGATTCATGAGTTGGCTGCCAAAAATGTGAACTGGGCGATCATTTCTGATACGCCTCTGGATAAACGGGAAGACCTGCGCTTCTCGGCAACGCACGAATTAGTCTGGCAGTATTTGATGGAAAATTTCGAGCCGGTCGAAAGCGCCTGCTTAGCAAAATCGATGAAGATTCTCCACCGAAAACACCCCGCTGGTTGATTCCCAATTCTAATCGGCGACGAGCGACTTCTTTCCTTCAATTCAGCGGCTGATGAATCGATCTGTGATCGGCTGAAGTGGTTGATCGGAAGCTTTTGCTCGGAGCTGGCGCGCGTGGCAGGATGTGATTTCCAGACAAACTTTTTTTACGAGGGTTCCGCGTGCTGGTGGGGCGGCGCTTTTGCTAATGGGTGCGGCGGCCTGGCTCCTAGGCCTGCTGAAGCACAACGCAGGCTTTGGCGACGGGCGGCTTCTATTGGCTGGTGTGGTTGGGGATTTTCTTCCTCTGGTTCCTCCGTGGGATAGTGAGGCGGAACCTATGTCCCCGCCGACCCACTGGTATGGCTAACGCCGCCCACCTTTTGCTCGGGTACTTGACCGATGAGGAACGCTGCCGCAGCGGCAAAGATCGAGTAACCCTGTGGGCTGAGTCTCTGACAGGGCCGCCGGCTGTATTCTCCTCAATCACAGAACGCATTTGCTATGCTCCTTCGTCGCGCCTTGACGGCTGCCCGCCAGAGACCAGCGCATCAGTCCCAATTTATGAGATGGGTTCTAGTCTGGTCCTGGAGACGAAAAACTCCTCGATGACGAGCGCTCGTGTGCGATCTACCTTTGCCGGTATGGATCGGATTGATGGACGAACCAGTGACCAATTGCGCCCGGTTGCTTTCGATCTCGGGGTCGCACCTTATGCTGGCGGCTCGGTCCTTGTCGCCATGGGTAACACGCGCGTTATCTGCGGCGTGATGATTGAGGAAAATGTGCCCCGTTGGATGAAGGAGCAGAGCGTGAACGGTGGTTGGCTTACGGCCGAATATTCGATGCTGCCGTATTCGACGCAGACACGAAAACCGCGTGACGCGGCAAAGGGGCGGATCGACGGACGAAGCATGGAGATTCAACGCTTGATTGGACGATCACTGCGTGCGGTTCTCGATCTGGAAAAACTTGGACCGCGCACGATCTGGGTCGATTGCGACGTCTTGCAAGCCGATGGCGGCACACGCACGGCAGCAATTACCGGGGCTAGCTTAGCCCTCGCGGTAGCCTGCCGGAGTGAAGAGTCAACTTTTTCGCAGTCACAGCTGGATGAAATGCTCGCACTCGGCCGCAAAGGCGTGGCTGAATTGATCGCGGCGCAGCGCGCGGTGCTTGCGAGATTGATGGTGACGCCGCCGGAAAGCTGACCGCAATCAGCGCCGCGGCTACAACTAAATCGTTTGCTCGTGCACGCCGTTTGCTTTAAAGCGAGACGCGGCTCATGAAGAAGGCGCTCATTACCGGCATTACCGGACAAGATGGCAGTTATCTCGCCGATCTGCTGCTTGAGAAAGGCAACGAAGTCCACGGGATCATTCGCCGCGCGAGCACATTCAACACCTCGCGCATCGACCACCTTTATGCTG
>WNGC01000316.1_pt1 | contig 27477 bp, 21 predicted proteins | sample 5400051 | NCBI WGS metagenome assembly WNGC01 (sample SAMN13153368, study PRJNA577476) | soil metagenome | isolation source: 20 cm soil or saprolite under grassland replicate 2 | place: USA:California | collected 2016-06-15
CTCACTAAGGCCCGTATTTAATGGCAAGAGCCAGGTGAGCATGTTCGAGATGACGAAGCTCGTCTCGAAACATCTGCGTTAGATTTCGGTTATTCGTCGATAGCCCGGCGTTGTTGCGCCGGGCTATTGCGAGGCTTGGTAAAAAAATGATTGCCGCAGCGGCGGTACGCCGTACCGCTCTTGCGCTGAACTGTAATCACATCGAAAATGGTGAAGTGAAACCTTATCGTCTGATTATCTTCGCAGTTACGGCTTCTGTCTTCCTTTGTGGGCAATGTGCCAGGGCCCAATCTGACTGGGTGGATGATTACAAGAAAGCGCAGGAAGAGGCGAAAACGAATAACAAATTTATTCTGCTTAATTTTACCGGTTCGGACTGGTGTGGTTGGTGTATCAAGTTCGATAAAGAGGTCTTTTCGCAACCCCAGTTTAAAGATTATGCCCACAACAATCTGGTCCTCGTAGAGCTCGACTTTCCTCGACGCAAGCCACAGAGTCCCGACCTGCAAAAGCAGAACCGGCAGCTGGCGATGCAATACGAGGTCTTCGGGTTTCCTACAATCGTCGTGTTGAACAGCACCGGACAGAAGCTGTGGCAATACGACGGTTATTTCTCCGGCGGCCCGGACGCGTTCATCGCGCAACTGGAGAAATTGCGGAAGGGCTGAGTGTCGGCTCTTTTGCGGGAGCGCAGAAACTGCTCCTTGTGTCGCTGTGCGGCACCGCGTGTTGCGTAGCCGGCGACGTCTGCTAGATAGGCGCAATCTAATCTAGTTTATTTCACAATGCTTGTTTTCCGTTTCTACTTCATTTGCTTTGCGGGTCTGATTGCGACGCTTGCTTTTGCGACCGGGAACGGAAGCCCGAGGCAGAGCTCAGAAAAGCACGAGCCCCCTTCTGGCACAAAGGACAGCATTACATTCAGTTCAGTTCACGTAGATGAACCTTACATTGCTCTGACCTTTGACGATGGACCAAGCGCGAAGCTCACCCCAAAATTGCTCGATCTATTGGCGGCTCATCATATAAAGGCCACGTTCTTCGTCATTGGCGAGAATGTTGCAGAACATCCTGAAATTGTCGCACGGGCTGCTCGGGAAGGTCACGAAATTGGCAATCACAGTTGGTCGCATCCTTATTTCGCGAGGATGTCGGACGACAACGTCCGCAGTCAACTACGCCGAACCGATGACGCAATTAGAAACGCGATTGGCATTCGGCCAACTCTCCTGCGGCCGCCATACGGATCGATTACGGCACGCGAAAAACGCTGGATTCAGGATGAATTTGGATACCGAATCATTCTTTGGGACGTTGATCCGTATGACTGGAAACGGCCGGGCCCGGCTGTGGTTCGTAATCGTATTCTTAAGGAGACTCTCCGGGGTTCGATTGTCTTATCCCACGATATTCACCCGGGAACCATCGAGGCGATGCCCTCTACTCTGGATGCACTGGAAGCAAAGGGGTTCAAATTTGTCACGGTCTCGGAACTACTTCGCATGGCAACGCCGCAACCCTCTCACACGCCGCCTTCAAGCGAGAGCATCTCGACAAGCGCCACTCCATCCCCTGCTCCCACTCAACAACCTTCTCCGAGCGGCTAGAGCGGTTTAAATAAAAGTGTGTCCGTTCGGAAGCGCCGCAGGGGGCGAGGCAGAGCCTAGCTATTTCTTCGCGGCGCCCAAGCTGCGATCAACAACCCGCTGCTCGCTCTTACTGCGCGCAATAACAAAGTGATTATTTTCGCCATAGCTTCGCCATGGCCCTGGAGGAACGTCACGTACGTCGACGAACTGCCAATCCGTCACGTCAGTCGGCGCCAGTGCGAGATAATCACGCACTGCGGGTGAAACGTCGAGGCCAGCGCCATGATTAAGGTTCGGTTTGGGACGCTCATTGCCAAAGACGTACTGGAAATGGTCGGTTCGAAATGGGCCGCAATCTTCCCACTGCGCATAACAAGCGCGATTACCTTTGCGAATGGCAACCCAGCGATGCCAGCACACCGACTGTCCCTGCCCCGCATAGGCTTGCTTGAACCACGGTATCACAAGCGGCGCTTCCGGCTTGAACTGGCCATGCGTAACATCGTTGTACGGGAGCGCACAATAAAAGGGGTTTTGCTTCGGAATAAAGGCGATTGGAATGTAATTCCGCCGCGCACTGGCGTCTGGGTTATCGTATCCCCCGTAATTCGCCGTCCAATTGAAGTCCCAACAGCTCCTGTAGTTGGGGACCGGATTATTGCCTCCGGCTTGTTCTCCGACCCAAAATACCGTGGTAACAATGTTCGTCTTCCACGGGTAGCGCTGGATCGCAGGTCGCGAACTGGTCGGGATGAACACTTGTGGTTCCACCTTGAGCAACGCCTCCTCCCGCAATTTCATTGCGTACCTGGCGAAATCTGCCGCAGTCGCGTACGGAGAAGTAGATTGTTCATCCCCGAAGACTTTCGGGATGCCAGCAACTGCCAGACTTAAGCAAGCCGCAAGAAGTCTCCTCATCTCAAAACGCCGCAACCTTCTATCCGATCAGGCGTTCTTACGCAAGACGAATTTTCTTTCGATCCGTCACGCGGCTTCAGATCTTTCGTGGGCCAGCGCGCACAATAATGCTTACTCAACTGCGGCTGAGGACTGTATCGCATTTGAATTGCCGATCATCGATGTTTGGATAATCGAGTGTGTAATGCAGGCCGCGGCTTTCCTTGCGGCACAGTGCGGAATCGACAATCAACGCCGCGATTGCTGCGAGATTGCGTAGCTCCAGCAGATCCACTGATACTTTAAAATTCCAATAGAATTCGCGGATTTCGCGTTGGAGATTTCGTAGCCGGGCGCTCGCTCGCTGTAGTCGCTTATCGGTGCGCACAATGCCTACGTAATCCCACATGAGACGTCTGATCTCGTCCCAGTTGTGATAAATCACAACGAGTTCATCTACGTTCTGCACATTCCCAGATTGCCATTCACGCAGCGGAATTTTTTGTTTTGCCGGCCGGCCCTGCGCCGCGACTGCTACGGCACGATGCGCCACAACCAGGCCTTCCAGCAGCGAGTTGCTCGCAAGCCGGTTCGCGCCGTGCATACCTGTGCAGGCGACCTCCCCAATCGCATATAGACCTGGCAAACTCGTCGCACCATTTACGTCAGTTTTAATACCGCCACATTGATAATGCGCCGCCGGAACAACGGGAATGGCCTGCTTCGAGATGTCGATGCCGAACCGCAAACACGTCTGATAAATGTGCGGGAAACGATCGTGAATGAACTCCGGCCGTTCGTGCGTGATGTCCAAAAAGGCGCACTTCGCCCCCGCCCTCTTGATCTCGGCGTCGATAGCGCGCGCGACAATGTCTCGCGGCGCCAGCGAGCCACGCGAATCATAGCGTTTCACAAAATCTTCGCCGCGGTCGTTGCGCAAAATGCCGCCTTCACCGCGCACCGCTTCGGAAATGAGAAATGATTTCGCCTCGGGGTGAAAAAGACATGTCGGATGAAACTGGATGAACTCCATATTTGCGATCTCCACGCCGGCGCGCCACGCCATCGCCACACCGTCTCCGGTCGCGATATCAGGATTGGTCGTGTACAAATAAACTTTGCCGCAACCGCCGGTCGCCAGCACGACCCGGTCCGACCGGATAGTTTCTACTTCACCGGTTTTCTCGTCCAAAACATACGTACCAAGGCAACGGTCTTCCGTCGCGAAGCCGAGCTTGGATGCGGTGATCAAATCCACGGCCATACGATTTTCCAAAAGTTCGGCGTTTGGTTGCCTGGCCAGTTCGCGCAGCAACGTTTGCTCGATCTCCTTGCCCGTTGCATCTCGCACATGCAGTACTCGCCGCTTCGAGTGGCCGCCTTCTTTGCCCAGATCAAGCTCACGATGTCCGGAAATCTCGCGCTTGTCGAATTGCAAGCCCAGCTCCGCCAGCTCGCGGATTCGCTCCGGACCTTCTGTGACAATCGCGCGCACGACAGCTTCGTTGCAGAGTCCCGCGCCAGCCTCAAGCGTATCGCGCACGTGCAGCTCGAATGAATCTTCATCGCTCGTCACGCAAGCGATCCCGCCCTGCGCCCAAGCAGTGTTTGTGTCGGCACCTTTGCGTTTTGTAATGACTGCGACCGAGCCGTGCCTGGCGGCTTTCAGCGCAAAGCTGAGACCCGCGATGCCGCTGCCGATTACGACGAAATCGTATTCCTTCATCCCAACCTGATATTGTCGATCAAACGAGTTTTCCCAAAGAATACAGCCAAAAGGAGGACCGAGTCCGGTCCGGTCATTTTAACGGGCTGCAAGGTTTCCGCATCGACTACCTCTATGTAATCGATCTCTGCGAGCGGCGACTCGCTGATCACGTTCGACACGAGAGCGATGATCTTGTCCGCAGATTTTTCGCCGGCATTTGCTACGGCACGCAGCGCTTTGTACAACACTCGTGCCTGTTCGCGTTCTTCCACATTCAAATACTGATTGCGCGAACTGCACGCCAGGCCGTCTTCTTCCCGCACTGTCGGCACCGCAATGATGTCCACTTTGAAATTGAGATCGCGCACCATACGGCGAATGATCGCTAGCTGCTGGAAATCCTTCTCACCGAATACCGCCGCCTCCGGCGCAAGACTATTGAATAATTTCGCGACCACCGTGCAGACGCCGCGAAAATGTCCAGGACGCGATTTGCCCTCCAGCGTATTCGAAAGAAAAAACTCTTCGACAAACACAGAACGATCGTCGGCATACATTTCTGCGACACTAGGACGAAATAAAAGGTCCACGTTAGCGTCTCGACAAAAATTTTCGTCTGCCTTTTCCGGGCGCGGATAGTGCTCGTAATCGCTTCCGGGTTCAAATTGCAGTGGGTTGACAAAGATACTGATCGCCACCTCTCCATCCTCTGTGGCCGTTTTGCGCGCCACTCGAATCAATTCACCGTGTGCCTTGTGTAGCGCGCCCATCGTAGGCACGAGCACACGCCGTTTTGCATGCGGTTGCACCTGAGCCTCGGCAATGGTCGTCAGAATTTTCACACGGCCAGCTTTACTCAATTCTCTGAAGTCGCGAATTGCAAAAATCGATGCGTCTTCGCATGGCTTTTAATGACATCGGTCGCGCTAACTGTTGCATGTTCGCAACTCAAAAGAGAAGGATGAATGCGCCGGTTATCATCAGCGCAAGCATCCAGACGAAATCGATGTTGAACCAAGCACGGCGCAATATTGCCACACCGAGTTTTTCGTAGACCAGAATCGCGAGCAGCGCTGTTGTTAGAAGGTACCCCAGCGTGTGAACTCCGACGGAACCCGCCAGCAGAGAAGGCGCGCTAAAATTCGCGAACGCAGCGGTGTGGTGATGCGCATCGCCCGCAGCTGGCGATCCCAGGAACAACGGGACAAGCATCAGGCCCGCTCCGTGCGCCGATGCCATGACGAAGGACCACAGGGTCAAATCGCCAAAACCCACTCGCATGCCGACCCAGTTGGGGTGACGCGAACGCAATAGGCGATAGAAGCCGAAGGCAAACAGTATCGCAGCAGCGCTAATCTTTAAAGCGCGATGTGGCAGGCTAACGCGAGCCAACATCACCGCAGCAATAATGATCCCGATGGAAAGCGCGTGTCCCAGCACCATCGGCGGCAGTGCACGGAACACCGCTGCGCGCTTTTGTTCCTGCAGCCCCAGCGCCACGGCGAACAGCCATCCCATGGCGGGGTTGATGCCGTGAAAAATGCCGAGCCCAAAGACCGCCAGCCACGGCCAGAGCTCGCTCACGGAAAACAAAAAGAATCGCTCGAGGAATCGCCTCCTTCGAGGCGTACTTGATGAACCCGGTAGTCGTTGCTTTCGAGGAAAAAGTTTTGATCAAACTCCATGCCGCCATTGGGACCCGCATCGAGTTTCACCATCCAACCGCCCACGCCGTCGGGGTAGAATTGCTCGTCCCATGCCGCGTAAAGCGAGTTCGTGAAATAGATTCGTTTGCCATCGCGGCTCACTTCCACCATCTGCGGTCCGCCCGCGAGCGGTTGATCCGGCTTCTTCGGATGCGCTGTGCGATTGGCTATGCCACCGATACGTATCGAGCCGGTCTTCTTCGGATTAAACGGATCCGAAACGTCGTATTGCAAGAATTCGCCTGTTCCAAAGCACGAGACGTATAGAAATTTGTCGTCCAGCGACAAATTAATGTCGGTCACTAGTGGCGGCACCGCTTTAAAACCCTTCAGCATTGCCGGCAATTTGTCCGGCTCGGCAGGTTCGGCCGGAACTTCGATCACTTTTTTGATATCCCATGCCCCATTGCTGCGATGCCAAAGCCAAATCGCCGCGGATAGATCCTTAATCGAAACGACCACACTGACAAAACCGTACGCTTTGGTCGGATCATGTGCCGGACGCATCTCGAGCACCATTTGTTGTTCGCTGCCTAGGTCGAGCGCCTGAAGATGTCGCCGTCGTCGCAAATCCCACACGTGCATTTGATGACCGTATTTGCCGCCAAGAAGCAAATCAGGTTGAACTCCGTTTTCGATCATGTTCGGCGTTCCCCATTCGCTGGTGAGCAAGGTGTCGAATCCCAGATGCCACCAGAAATCGTAATGCAAAAATTGTGGGCCGCGGTCGACTTCCCACCGCCCGAGGACCTCGAACGTTTCGCAATCCAGCATGAAGATGCCTCCGGGGCCATCGCCGTTGGGATCTCCGAGCGCGCTCACGTAAATGGCTTCCGGCCCGCAGTGAATCGTGTGCAGGCGCGAATAATTCGTGCGCGCGAAAACTTCGTCCGGCTCGATGACTTTCACGATCTGTGGGTTCCGCGGATCGGGCTTGGTGTCGATTATGTGAATTCGGGAGGAGCGGATCCCCGGCACAACCAAGTAACGCCGTTCGACGTGCGGATGCGGCGCATATGGGCAAAGCGCCGAGCTGCACGCATTCCAACCGAAGTGGTGCAGCTCATCGCCAAACTTTGGCATCTTCACTTCGCCGACGCGCTGCCCATACGTCCGCGACTCAGGATCAACATCTACAACTAGCAGCGCGTCATTCAGTTCGCTACCGGGCGGGTTCAGCGCCGCGACGAACGCGTATTTTTCCGGCGGGGCCTGCATCGCCAGACGAGGCGACGGATAAAACGTGGGATCTGGTTTCAGGAGAGGCATAAGTCTTCGTGTGCTGAAAGGTTGAGCTGCATTACGCCTCAAGCACGAACTTGCAAGGCATTTCGAGCTATTCTGAAACGAGAGGCAGGAACACTGAGTAAAGTTTTATTCCAGCCAAAGCGCCTGCCTTGCGAATCGAAATTTTTTGTGACCGAAATTTTGCCACCCAGCCCGGACTGCGAGTTCGCCCATTTCGTTGAAAGAAAATGCGCGCTGGGCGGAAAGACGCGCGTCGAAACGAGTCATCGGTTCGCGAAAAATCAGCGTGGTCAGAAAATCAACGCCAGCCCGGAGGAGAAATCCGCGCCGCAAATCCGACACCAGAACAAATTTCTGCGACAATTCGCGGCACCGCCGCAGAACTTTTGCAGCATCCTCATTGCTAAAATGATGAAGCGCCAGCGAACAAAGCGCGACGTCGTAGGCTTGAGCATCATCCCATTCCAGAATGTTTGCCTGGCAATAGGAAATTTCCGGGTATTCGGTGCTCAGTTCTTCCGCGATTTGCAATGTGGAAGGTTGGCCATCTACGGCATCGATCTCGACAAGAGCGCCCCTGTTTCGCGCGTAATCGACAATCAATCGCGGAATGTCTCCCGAACCGGTGGCGAGATCGACAACGCGCATTCTCGCGCCGGGTTTTATCCAGCGTCGCATAAAACTCAAAACAAGCCGATAGCTGCCGAACCAGCGATTAAGTTGACGGATCCGTTTTAGATCGCGCTCTAATTCGGCCGAAACCGGCTGCGGCCGATCCATCATTTCCAACACGGCCGGATCGAAACTTCGCTTCATTCTCTATAGCGGCGCTCTCCGTGCGCCGAAGCGGGTGAGTAGGCTAACCGCTAACCCAGGCAGCACGCCATTGACTCCGCCGCGAGTAGAAATACGCGGCCATGCACCAATCGTAAGTCGCACAGAAGGCGCCGTAAGCCAGTGGGAGTTCGGTTGCCCGCTGGTCGCCGAACAGATTGCCTCCGCCATGAGCATGAATCTCGTGAAGCGAGTCCCAAACACCATGCAGAAGGTACCCGATGATGAGCACCATTGGCAGTCGAACACCAAGGAGGCCCAACACAGTGAATACAATCGCACCTCCGGTTTCGAGTTGCCATGCGTCTTCCTCCCCGAAGTAAGCCGTAAACGCCAGATAGAATCCCGCGATCGTAATTAGAAATAGAGCGAAGAAGATCTGCTCTGCTTTTGGCGAGAATAATTTCCTCGAAATACACACCGATCCTGCTGCCGCCAAGAACCCAATGCTAACGTAGAGGAAAATGATCACTAAGAACGCCATATCTTCTTTGTCGGCTCAGAGCTTGGCCACCAAAACAATCAGCGCAGCGAACATACATCGCCACTACTAGGAAATAAATTTCCGCCACGCCTCGGGCAACTCTGCACTCTCGATCTCGCTTGCGATGCGTCCCTCAAATTCCGGATGAAAAACAGTGCTTGTTCCATAAACCATGATCACGTCTTCTGTCCCTTCAACGCGTATGGCATGCGCAACGCCCGGCGGTATTACAACGCCGACGTTGTTGTTGCCACGATGATTATCACCATCGACAAAGAATCGCATTATCCGCCGGGGGAGCCCCGCGCGGATGTCGCACAAGATGATCTCAGCGCGACCCTGCAAAAAAAACATCATGTCCCATTGCTCGTCGTCGTAGCGACGCAATGAATATTTTTCCGGCTGTCGAACGAACAATCGGCGGTGCCATTTTTCCGGTGTTGTGTCCGCAGGAATGCTTGGCGGATGAACGTGAAAGCCTTTCGCCGTGCCGACGAACATGCGCGCGCCGGACCATTGTTTCGGCCAAAATCCGATCTTTGCTGGAACGCCGTCGTTCTCTCGAACAAATTCGCCAAAACTGCCTCGGTGCAGCTGCGCAAAAATCTTTCGCGCAAAAATTTCCACGCCAGGGATCCAGATTCTCTTCACGTCGGACTGGGCTCGGTTAACTCTCGTTAGTTCGCTGGCTTCGACTCCCGAACCCGGGAGCCGTTGGGCGAACGACCCAGTTTTATAATCGCGAACAGCCAGCGCGTTTCGCGCAGGCTCGTTCAGACCAATCCACAAATTTTTCCTGTTCATGTGAATGTCGATGTTGTGAAGCGGCCTATATGCCTAACGAAAAATCGGCGCGTTCGCGAGCAAGATTTGTATTGTACTATGGATTGCGCTGTAACAAAATGATCCGCTCGCAGACGATTGACGCCATTTGCTCCTCTCTCGCGCCACTGGCGTACGAAGCCCGCCACCGCTCCGGGAGGAATTGAGGAGCGCGGCTTGCGCTTCATGATTGAAGCGCTGTGATCGTCAACTGGTTACGCGAGATGGAATACCAACGCGATGGTCAATCAACGCTCAATGCAACAGCAGCCAGCGTTTCGAAGTGGTGACAGAACTGTTGGGGGTTGGCAGCCAGATTAATGCAGATCGTACACTTCCACCAGAGCAACCCCTGTCGTGTTATTTACACCGTGGACGATCGCAGTGTAGTTGCCCGCTGGAAGGTTTGCGATGATTGCCGATTCGCTTGGGTCACCCGGTGCGTGGCCGCTGTTTATGATATCCTGGACCTGGTCCTGGGTGATAATCCCGCCGATGATCGTAGTCTGCCAGTTATCATTAGAGGCAATCAGCGCTCCAGTGCCGTCGTGCAGTTCCAATGTGGGATCAGCCATTGGATTCGGAACGCCATACTGACTGAGCTCAGGGCCAATGGCGCGAATGATCACTCGCTTTGGCTGAGTGCCTTGAACAATAAACCCGCCGATCATCACGTTGTCGCCCGTCTGCACAAAGGAGCGCGTACTGATATTGCCCAGGATCGAATCGGTACCGGAGCTAAGATCGTACACTTCTACGAGAGCAACTCCAGTGGTGCTGCTCACTCCACGCACGATCGCGGTGTAGTTACCCGCTGGAAGGTCTGCGACAATAGCAGATTCTGCTGCGTCACTCGGTGCGTGGCCGCTGTTCGTGATATCCTGGACCTGGTCCTGGGTGATAATCCCGCCGATGATCGTAGTCTGCCAGTTATCATTAGAGGCAATCAGCGCTCCGGTGCCATCGTGCAGTTCCAATGTGGGATCAGCCATTGGATTTGGAACGCCATACTGACTGAGCTCAGGGCCAATGGCGCGAATAATTACCCTTTTAGGGGTCGTGCCTTGCACGATAAACCCGCCAATCATCACGTTGTCGCCGGTCTGAACAAAAGCGCGCGTGGAGATGTTGCCGAGCTGTGGGCGGTTGGTTGTCCCGTTGAGCCGGTACATCTGATCCGGCTCCGACGGGTCGATGCTGCAAATTGCTCCCCGGCGGCTCCAACTCAGGCAGCCCGCCCCGAGGCCGCCACCAGGATTCCGCCAGACGGCAGGGTTATACGATGTGACCGTGCGATTGCTCCAGCCCCATTCGCCCTGCGTGCCGTAAGTCATGTTGGCTTGGATCTCAACCCAGTACGTACCGGCAGTGAGTACTGCAGGAGTGGGCAGGTTTACGGTGAACGTGCTTCCGTTTTGCTGGACTGGCTGATGAGTCGTGCTGTAAACCTGCGCCCCAGGAAAGCCTGCGTTGTCGGCATAAAAAAATACATTCCAATCGATTGCCGGTCCCGACCCGTTGAAATACACGCCATCCGCGTCGATCGACTGCACATTCCAAGTTTGTCCTGCCGGCACGACAAAGTCGTCCGCCAGATCGGCGTTGGACGTAGGAAAATCGGTGAACGTGGCGGACACGGTGACGTCTTCTCCGGCGTTATTGTACTGGTCATAGAGGGCTGTCTGCGGCGCTCTCGACAGCGGTGGAGCGAGCATAATGTGTGCGCCAAGTCTGCCACTGGTGAGCTGAGGAACAGCAGGTAGGCTTGACGTTGGCTTGGCGGTATCTCTGTTGGTCACGTTTCGTTGCGCCAGCACGAATGGAATTGCCGAGACACCAAGCAGCAGAACCAGATAAAATGCACCTCGAAGCAGATAGGCTTTAACGGCCGGACGAATTTGTTTTTTCATATCGCTGTTCTGTGTTCGAAAACAGGGCTAGACGTAGCGCACGCGCTGAGTAATCGCTGCCATGAGTATGAGCACTGGTATCGCTTACCAAGAACAACAGTAGCAAGAAGAGCCCTCAATTGCGTAAAACCCTAATTACCAAATTGAGTGCCGAAACTAGAACTGGCGGCACAACCTGTCAACAAAACATGCTGGCGCGCAAAACAAAGATAGCGCAACGCCGGTCCTTTGAATACTTCCGGTGATTTAGCAACGTTGACGCCTTGGGATGATGAGCTAATTAACGCCAGATGGAACAGCAGCCGGCGCGCTCTGAATACAAGAAGGTTTGGTCGGGGCTTTCAACTACCGAAGATCAGGCAAAATTACACATCATCGGTGTGACCGAAGAAGACGCGCTGCGATCGACTGGTGAGCAAACTTTGAAGTTTCTTCAGGAAAGCGTGGGTATTCGAAAGGATGATGTTGTTCTTGAAATCGGGTGCGGAATCGGACGCGTCGGCAAGTTGGTGGCGCCGCTCTGCCGAAAATGGATCGGGTGCGATGTCGCCTCGAATATGCTCGGCCTCGCAGCGGAACGACTACGCGGTTTGCCCAACGTCGAGCTAAGGGAGATATCCGGCTACAATCTGAGCGGTGTTGCGGATGCTGCTGTGGATGTTGTTTATTGCACAGTGGTCTTCATGCATCTCGAGCCATGGGACCGGCATAATTATGTTTTGGAAGCATTTCGTGTGCTACGCCCCAACGGTCGAATCTATGTCGATAACATAAATCTTTGCTCCGATGGAGGCTGGAAAGTGTTCGAAACCCATCGTGCGTTCTCGCCCACGAATCGCCCGCCCCACATGACGCAGAACTCCACGCCACAAGAGATCGAGACCTACCTGAGCCGCGCGGGCTTCGGTGACGTGCGAATTCGTACGGATGATGACTGGATCCGGGCTTCGGCGGTAAAGCCCCGGCAGGTACGGTTCATGAAATAGCCGCTTGTCTAGGAGCTCGCAGATTTAGAGCTCCGGAGCGTTGCTCTGGATTTCGCAGAGCAACTTACCCGAAACATTAGCTTGATTCACATTTCGCTCGCGCCTGCATTTCCACAAAAAGGGGCAAATCTTCATTCGCTTCTTTGAAGGTGGGGAAGTGCAGCTGCGGATCAATGCCTTCAGTTTTAATGCGCAGGTCGCCAGCGGATTCCAAACGTTCGGCATCGCCCTGCAGCTCGATTTCGTTCCAATGATTTCGTGCGGGGAACTCCAAGAAATTTCGCTTCTCGTCAGCAACACGCAACGATGCGATCTCGATCAGGCGAAGCTGCGGCCCGGAAAAATCGACTCGAACATTACGCACGCACGCGTCTGATGGGAGACCAATCCAAACCTTCCGCCAGCGATCGCGATCGAGAAATGAACAAACCGATTGCTCTTCCCGGTACGTTTGATCGACCGCAAAGAAAACCTGTATCCAGCAGTCGATATTCTTGAGAGGTGGACGAATACGGCGCTTTGACCAGCGATAAATCCGCTCTCGGAATTTCTGGCCACCCTCACGTTTTCGTACGATAAGAATCGACTCGTGCCATTGATTGCTGTCCGCGTCGTACTTAGGTGAATCACTTGTTTGGGTCCAAGCTTCCAATACTTCGAGGCCAGCATATCGGGCGATAGCGAGCATGCCATCACAGTTCATCCGCCAACAATCGAGTGGATATCGGTGAACAGGTCCGGTCCAAGGAGCGATAAGGCAACAAAGACCGTTTGGTTTCAGAACTCGTTCTATTTCCCCGGCGGTCTCCCAAAAAAACTCGGTGTGCTCAAACGTTTGGCCGGAGATCAGCACGTCAACGCTATTAGACTTTAGCTCCCGCCAGTTGTACGGATCGCGGATGATTAGTTCGACATTCTTCCCCGGTACGATATCGACGCCGACATATCGCCACGGAGGACGGGCAAATATTGCTCGATAACTTCCCCGAATATCCTGACTGCCGAGATCGACAATAACAAGCGGCTTGGTTGCGTGCGGATCGAGGTACCTGCGGCGAAAAGCCGTCATTTTGTCGATTGAGCTCGCATGCACGTTGCCTAATCAATCGTGCAGAGCGTTTGTCTGGCAACCGCCTTGAATGAGTATTTCGTGCGGCGTGCCTATCCAGGCGGACTTGGCGCGGCCTCGCTTTCGCTTTGCTGCGACGATGGCCATTCTAAGGTGATCTAGATCATGACCGGAAATTTTTTTACCGGCGCCATATCTGTGCATCGGATGGATTGATCTCGTTTGCGTCGTCGTGCTCGGCGAGCGCGCCGAGTTCGTGCCGGCAGATGCCAAAGATTTTCTCGCGCAAGGGATAGCGATCTAGCAGCGATTGGTAGCGCTCGTGCAAAACGCCCACCAGCTCCGCCTCGAACAGATTGGTGGTGTTGCTCATTGATTTGTCGTGATGGCGATAGAAACAGAGCGTGTTGGGTACGAAGCCAACCGACAATCCGCGAGCGGCAAACCGCAGCCACATTTCATAATCTTCCCAACCGAACCAACCGATCTGGCTTAGCGTACAATCATAACCGCCAAGCTCGAGCAAGGTGGCGCGGCGGAATAGGGCCATGGCGTCGATATACGGGGCCTGCACAAGAATTTCCGGGTCCCAATCGTAGTAGGATAGAAGGCCGAGCGCGTTTTCGGGTGAACCACGAAACCGGCAGAGCAAACTATACGCGGCGGCGTGCTGTCCGCGCTCAATCTCCTCAAATAACAATCGTAGCCCACGTGGTGTGATGAGATTGTCCGCATCCATCATGAACACGTAAGGCGCGCGCGCAATCTGCGTACCTGTGTTGCGTGCATCAGCCAGGCCGGTGTTGAGGTACTTTTGGACAACCCGCACCGGTCGGCCGAGGCCCACCTGCACTCTGCGCGCAGTCGCCAACGAGCGATCCGTGGACGCATCGTCGACGATCACGATCTCAATTGGAGCTGAAAGTTGAGCCGCAGCCCGGTCGATCGATTCCATGCATCCGTCGATGAACTGCTCGTAGTTGTAGAGCGTAATGATTACCGAAATCTGCGGTGCCAGCGAGCCGCTGAACGCCGCATTATCATGCAACGCCCATACTTTCTCTCCACGTTTCCGTCGGCTCACCTGCTCTTGCAAGCGCTGTTGGTAGGCAGCGCGTTTTTCAACCACGGCGGACCGCGCCTGACTTAGGCTTTTCGTCAAAACATTCGGCGTTTCCGGTGATGAGTGAACCATCTTCTCCGAACGAGACAGCATTTTTCGTACGTCGCTCTGAAGCGCCTTCCAGAGGTCGCCGCAGCCAGTTTGCTTCGGCGATTTAGCCAGTGCCAACGGTAGATCGGCTGGGGCGGGATCATCGCCAAACTCAGCCGGCCGCATGCTAAAATTCGAAGTGTCGTCGCTCATCAATTCCAGCAAGAACTTCCTGCAGCCGTGCGATTGTCGTAGCGAATCGTACAGAAAATCGTGACCCGCGCCTGCGATGCGCGCGCATTCGCTCGGATGCTCGAGGTAAAACCGGCACGCATCGATCAACTCGTCCTTTTCCACCATCACGAAGTGTCGGTTGGGAATTAGCGGGCCGAAACCCACGCACGTTTCGCTGATAATGCAGCAGCCATTGGCCAGGCCGAGCAGCATGCGGTGCCACTCGAAATATCGCTGACCGGAATAGTGCAGGTTGAGCAGTATGCGGGAGTTCGCAAGTAACGCGTTCCGTTCAGACGTGGAGAGATAGCTGCGGGAGGATTCGGTTTTGGCAAAACCGAGCGGCACAAACCGCAGATGACAATTGTGTTGGCTAAAGAAACTCGCGTGGCGGGAGAAGAAAAGATCGCGCCGCGGAGTGAGCGACCCGAGGAAAGTGATGTCGACCTGCCTCTCGGGAAGCGACTGTTGGTTCCGGCTGGCAAGAATTTCGTGAAAGCCAAGCTCGAAGTGATGAGTTCTGACTCCCAGCTGGCGATATGCCCTAACACCGACAGCGTTGATATCAGCGGTAGCACGCGCGTAGCGTGCCCAGCGGAGATTCTGACGGAACCAGCTCGTATCCGGCTGCTCGGTGCAGAGGAGAACCACGTTTCTAGTCAGCTCGCGCGCCTCTCTCGGCGAAATGCTTTCCAGCAGGAACAAATTGTAATATTCGTGCGGAGTCAGTACGATTTGTAGCACGTCGTCACTCGACGATCGCGGCTTCTGGTCAAGGACCAGCGCCGCCTCGAGGCCAAGCTCACGAAATCCAGCCACAATGAGCTCACCTAGCTCGCGAATAAAAAGGTTCGATTTAGCGGTGGCGTACACGATCACGCGCCGAACGTGAACACGCGCGCTTTCGTCTCGCACGGGCACCTGGGCGACGCGGCAATTGGAAGCAGCAACAGAGCGATGTCGATGATGTTGAATCCGCGTGCGTAGGTGCTCGTGGAGATTGGTCAAACCGAGCCTCAGAAGAAAATCGAGCGGCACCGCTTTGATCTCGGCATCGAAAAAGGTGCGCCAGCATTTGCGCGCGTCCTGTACCTGGAACAGCAGGTGATTAGCTCCAACGCGCAAGGGAACATTGATATAGAACCCACTGGATTCGGCTGCGGGTATCGCCGGGAAAGCCGCTCCGATATCGGGTCGGCTACGTTTGCGCCGCGCCCGGACGACATGGCGTGGCCGCAGACGTTTGGTGGCAATTACCCGAATACCGTTGATCGGTTCCCCGCTCGTGTCGACCAGCCACCCGTTTATCGGTCGCGTCCGGCTCAAAACGAGCGGTTCGAACGGCTCGTCAAATCCAAAAGCAAATTCTTCCGCTGTTCTCCCTTCAGCCGCCATCATTAAGATTTTCCCTTTTGCTCTTCGCTTTATTGGCGCGATCAAAATCTTTCCATGGCGCGTGCAAGCGGGGTGGAAACGCCAGGGTGAACAGCTCGTCAGTCAGATCGAGATTCGGATTGTAGAAAGGATCGTCATGCAAGGGTTCGCGCCAGCGTTGCTGCATGTATCGAAGTTCTTGATGAAACCGATCCTGTTTCTCCTCAGTATCTTCGAGCCCACGTGAACTCGATTCCCGATGAATGAGTTTCGCATGCGGGGTCCACACCACCCTTAGGTTCAATTCGCGTATACGCAGGCAAAAATCGATGTCATTGAATGCAATGCTGAGATCACGCTCATTTAGCCCGCCGAGCTGCGCGTACACTTCCGCCCGCACAGCAAGGCAGGCGCCTGTAACCGCAGCGACATTTCGAACGAGTTGTAGTTGCGAAAAATAGCCGGAATCGCTACGGCGCCGCCGGAAGTAAGGATAATTGCCAATGCGCTCTGGACTTAGAACAACACCCGCGTGTTGTAGTTGCCCATCTGGAAACCATAAGCTCGCCCCTACTGCACCGACTTCTGGTCGCATCACCTGGCTCACTAATTCCGATAACCAACCAGTCTCGATAACTTCGACGTCATCGTTCAACAGCACTAGAACCTGGCCACGCGCAGCCGCCGCGCCGCAGTTGCAAAGTTTGCTGTAGTTGAAATTTCCGGCGGCGGAGATAACACGAATGCGCTCGTCTCTTGCAACCTCTTGAAGTAATTCGCAGGTCGATGGCTCTGAGCTGCTGTTATCCGCGATGACAATTTCATAGAACTCGTAGTCGGTTTTTTCTTTGATGCTGCGAAGACATTTCTCCAGCAGGCTGGCTTGATCACGAGTCGGAATAATGATGGAGGCTAGCTGGGCAGGTATCGCGTACCGCACTCGCTGGAACTCTCCTTGCCTTGAAACTACCGCAGCAATGCGGCGTCTCTGCAAATAGTCTTCCACCGCGCGGGTGCGCGCGTCGAGCGCATACGGTTTCGCAGTCACCGCCTCCGCCGTGCTGTGCGGCGTCGCGCGCCAGTGATAGAGTAGCCACGGGATGCGTTTGATTTGCGATTCATCAATTCGCTCAACGCACCGCAGCATAAAGTCGTGGTCCTGCGCTCCATCGTACTCGGAACGAAATCCGCCCGCGTCGCGGGCCAAACTGGCATGCACGATTGCTGGGTGAGCTGCGTAGTTTTGGACAAGAAAGAGATCGGGGTCCCATTGTGGCTTGAAATAAGGGCTAAATCGGCGGCCATTCTCGTCGATTTTATCTTCATCACCATAAATCAGCTTCAGATCTGGGTGCCGGTTAATCGCTACAGCAGCGAAGTAGAGCGTATGTAGCGCCAACTCGTCGTCGTGATCGAGCAGGACGATGAAATCGCCGGTGGCCATATGCAGCGCGTCGTTCGAAGCAGCCGAAATGTGACCGCGCTTGCGGCGACGCTGGATTTTCATTCGCGGTTCACGCTGCGCGGCGCTTTGCAACAGACGCCAAACAGCTGGATCTTCCGAAGCATCATCGACGGCGCAGATTTCCCAGTCGGGATAAAGCTGTCCTCGCACCGAGCGTATTGCGGCGCGGAGGAAACGCAGATCGGAATTATAGCACGGTATCAATACAGAAAACCGGGGTCTCTTGTCGAAGCTGCGGATGTGGCGCCGAATTGCCGAACGATCCTGCGCGTCCAGTCTATCGTACAGGCGGAGCCAATAGTCGTAGTGGTTTGCTTTCCCGAAACGATTTTCGCCACGGCGCCAAAAAAATGGACGGCGAATTCGGTGAGCGAAAAAAGGCTCCCACCGGTCGCCGGAAGACGCTTCCAGCAAAAGTAAACTTCTTCCCCGCCGGGGCATGATTGTGACCGAAAAGCCACTGTGCAATGCTCCGGTGATGTCGCCGTATGCTGCCTTTACCTCCGGACGCTTGATTCCCGTCTGTGCCTCCCATTTGCGGTGGGCAATGCGCGCGCGCACCGCTTTGATGGATTTTCCGTGCAGAGCCACACACCAACCCACGAGACGCTGGGTTTTAGGTACACGCGACCAGTCACAGCGAGGTTCAAGCCAAAAAACAAACCGCGATACGATGTCGCGCCGATTGACGTCGAAGAGTTCTGCGTCGTGAAGTGGCGGACGATCTTTTCTCGCGGCCCTAGATTGCCTTATGACTTCCTGTTGCAGGAATGAGCGCCACTCGCCGCGGACATCCCTCACTTCCAACGCGAGCGTGCTGCGACCAAACGGCAACTTCGCTGTCACAGCGAAACCTGCACAATGCGCATATCGGGAGTTGGGAAAGCTTCCACGTAGATCGCTTCGTTGTATCCCGTAGGTGCCACGATAGATTTTGCGGCCCACGCGCGCGCGGAAACCGGTTATTGGTTCTTCCTCTCGATCGATGCACCAGCCGCAGATTGGAAGCTCGCCTTCGAGGTTGTCCCAATTCAACGGTCGATCGAGCCACCAATAGAAGCGATCGGCGCCGGCAACTTGCGCGTGGCTGCGACGCTGACGGCGTTCAAGGCCGGAAAGGAAGATCGGTCCAACAACCTTCTTCTGCCAAACGGTGCAATAGCCATCTGTGCCGTTAGTCGCCTCGATGCTCAACGGCCACTCTCCTCGTGGCAATCTGACTTCAAATGAAAAGCCGCAGCGGATCTGATCGGCGCTTACCCCGCAGTGCTGAATAACATCGTGTCGATCATGGAAGAGTCGCGTTTCAAAAACCTGTCCGCGGATCGTCGCACGGATTGCTTGCAACGGCGGTCCACTTCTCCAGACACACCAACCCGCCAACGTTACCCATCGCGTTTTCCTGTTCCACGTTTGCGGGGCATCCAACCAGAAGATTACATTGCCGTTCACCGCCGACGGCTTGTTTGAAACGAGGGACTGAGCCACGCGCTCAAACTATCGTTTGCGCGCGATTAGCTCAAACCCCGCGGCAATCTTGCCTTGACCTGACTGCGGCAAGCTCTGTAGAAGGTCGAACCCATCCGGGCGGTGCCCGGTTCCTGCCCAGAAATCGGCCCATTCGCCTAGCGTGGTGTTCCTCAGACGCATCATTTTCTCCAAAGCGGCACCCCCCTCTTTGGCCGTGTTGATCACGCTGGACATTAGATACGCGAGCATCATGCCCGGACCGAAATTTCCACTTACATGACAGCGCTCAACCTCGAAGCTGGAAAACCACTTGCGAAGGCCGAACTCGGTAGCGTTAAAATAGTGCTGTGGAGCTTCGTGTACCGCCTGCAGAAAGGCGCTGTGAATGGCGACCGATCCGCCAGGCTTTAGCACGCGTAGGATTTCAGCCGCCGCTTTTTGCGGCTCAGCCAGATGCTCGAACACGTTGAAGGCAAAAACACGATCAAAGCTGTTATCGCGAAAAGGCAACGAGTGCGCGTCGCCTACCACGTCAGTGTGGCGAAAGGGCTGACGCTCGAATTCAATGCAGTTCGGATAGGGCTGCGCCGATCCTCCGGCGCCGATGTGGAGAACGAAATCTTTTCCCTCGCGAAGAATTGTCTCGAATTCCGCACCAATCGGGTTGCTCCTGTGGTTTTCCGGTGGGAGCGTTACCGGCTCCTTGAGAAAAACAGGTATATGTCCGTGAAGTTTGAAGACGGCGCTGCACCGCGCACACGTGACACTTGTTGAGTCGTTCCGGAGGTCACCGCTGCAAACTGGGCACGCGAGCACCGCTGCCAGGACTGTTTCGGTTCGCTCGGATAACATGAGACAAGTAAGTTAGGGGAATTAACTTACGAAGCAAGCCGGTGACTGTTAACGGCAGATTGCGACCGAAGCAGCAAGCTGCAAAGGCGCGATAATCAGTAACATCAGCCTTCCTATCGTTGCTCGCTGCGACGAGTCTTAGTTGACTCGACTACTGCGCTTTGTTGCACGCGTGTCTCCCTTGCTGCCGTTCGAAGCAAATTATTGGGAACCTCGGCGTCTTTTTACTGTAGAACATACTGGGAGGACAAAGTGCGCCACAATTTTCACCGCCCAGTCTTTGGCCTGCTCTTGTACCTCATACTTGTCACCACTGGCCGGACTCAAAATGGTTATAGCTGGCAACTAGGCGCCCAAATGCCTGGCCCCCGACAGGAACTCGCCACGGGGGCGCTAAATGGAAACATGTACGTCCTGGGTGGTTTCGATGCAGAGGGGCATTCCACGGACACGGTGCTAGTCTATAATCCAACTACAGACACATGGACCCTGGCGCATCCGCTTCCATACGGAGTTAATCACAACAGCGCGGCTGTGGCAGGAGGAGCGCTTTATAGTTTTGGTGCCGGAGGGGGCGAGCTGTTTGTTTACAATCAGAACACCAACTCCTGGGCTGCAAGAGCTTCCAGTCACTACGTCCATAGCCAGACTGCGGCGGTCGGGGTGATCGATAATAAGATTTATGTCGCCGGCGGCACGGGTACTCCGAGCCAGCGCGAACTGGAGGTGTACGATCCGGTCGCAAATACATGGACAGTCAAAGCGCCCATGAGCGTCCCGCGCAATCACACCGCTGGCGGGGTGATCGAAGGGAAATTTTATGTTGTAGGTGGACGGGCTAGCGATTTTTCAGGTTCAACAGACGCGCTTGAGGTTTACAATCCGCAGACCAATAGCTGGTCGACTCTTCCACCGATGCCAACTGCTCGTTCCGGGCTTGCGGCTGCGGTGGTGGATAATGAGCTTTGGGTTTTCGGCGGGGAGGACGTCCTCGAGTTCGTTGTGCATGCAGAGGTGGAAGTCTATAATCCTGCTACTAATAGTTGGCGTCAGCTACCCAACATGCCTGCTGGTCGGCACGGGATATGGGCGTCGGTGATCGGAAACAAAATCTATATCCCAGGTGGCGGAGCCGGCCCGGGGGGCTCCGCTTCTAATACGAACCAAATCTATACGGTTGACACTGCAGCTGCAAACCTGGGCAACATCTCAACACGCGCGAGTGTCCAGACGGGCGACAACGTGATGATTGGTGGGTTCATCGTCGAAGGCACCGGCACAAAGCGCGTGATCATTCGCGCCATTGGCCCTGATCTCGGCCAGTTTGGCGTTCCCGATCCATTGCAAGATCCCACACTGGAACTACACGATGGCACCGGAAATTTGATTGCTTCTAATGATAACTGGCAGACTACAATAATCGGCGGGATTATCACTCACGATCAGGTCCAGGACATAATGAATAGCGGTCTAGCTCCGGGGGATCCGAGGGAGTCTGCGATCATTGGAGACCTGCCAGCGGGTAACTACACCGCCATTGTACGGGGTGTAAGTGGCACGACCGGAGTCGCGCTTGTGGAAGTGTACGATCTTGCCACCGGTACCAGTTCAATTCTTGGCAACATCAGTACCCGCAGCTTTGTGCAGACCGGCGACAACGTGATGATTGGTGGTTTCATTGTCCAAGGCACAGAAACAAAGAGAGTGATCATACGCGCTATCGGTCCGGAGCTCAGTCAGTATGGCGTACCGAACCCCTTGGCTAATCCGACGCTGGAACTGCACGACGGCCCCGGAACTTTGATTGCCTCTAATGATAACTGGCAGACTACAATCATCGGCGGAATTATCACTCACGACCAAGTTCAGGATATCATAAACAGCGGCCACGCTCCCGCTGACTCGAGCGAATCTGCAATCATTGCGGACCTGCCAGCGGGCAACTACACCGCGATCGTGCGTGGTGTAAACAGCACCACCGGAGTTGCTCTGGTGGAAGTGTACGATCTGCATTGATCAGTACCGTCAGTCTCCCGATCGTTCCTCACCGGGGCGAGTCTTAGTTGACTCGGCTACCGCGCTTCGTTGCAGCCGTGTCAAAAAATCCACAAGTGCGAGGCTGATCAAACCTTTCGCTATTCACCTAGAGAGAAATCGGCGCGTTCGCGGGAGAGATTTGGATGGTAAAAAGGATCCCCCGCTAGAACGTCGGGCCAGCGGTCGCGCATGATGGCTTCACCACTGAGGTCGATCTTGTCAGGTACCGGTGCTTCCCAATAAAGTTTGGCAAGCGGCGTGTAAACAACGAGATAACCAGCCCGCCGTATCTTGAGACAGAAATCGATGTCTGCAAATGCTTGGGAGAGTGTCGAATCGAATCCGCCAACTTCTTGAAAAACCTCGCGGCGCACCAACAGGCATGCGCCAGAAACAGCGCTGTAGTTGCGAACCATTTGCAATTGACGGTTCACGCCGGGATCTTCCGCTGGAAAGCCGCCAAAGGCCGGCTGCGCAATTCCATTAACGCCAAGGACGATCCCGGCGTGCTCGATTGTGCCGTTGGAATTCACTAACCGCGCACCGACTGCGCCGACTTCTGGTCGCTGCACGTGCTCGGCCATAATTGTTAGCCAATCGTCTTGTATTGGTTCGATGCCAGCATCCAGGAACAAAAGCCAGGGGCTATCGGTCTGTTGTACCGCGAGATTGTTTAGCGCAGCTACGCTGGATGCGTCGGGTGCGCGCACCACGCGGCATGGTAACTGCGCGAGGGGTTCGTTTCCCTGTCGAACAATGATGATCTCGTAACTGGGATAGCTCGTTCTCGCAGTTAGACTTTCAATGCAACGTTTAAGTTGCTCCGCGTGGCGTGCGCTTTGGATGACAATCGAGATCTTCTTCGCCTCCAATAGTTCGCGTCGGACATGGAAAACGTGTGTCCGCCAATCTACCGTGACATGAGCGAGTTCACGGCGACGCTGCAGACGACCTTCGATTGCAAGTCGCGAGGCTTCGAGTTGCCCAGGTTTTTGGCGAACGCTGTCAGCGCTGGAGCTTGGGCTGCGCCGCCAATGATACAACACCCGCGGAATGTGCACGATGCGATCGGTGCGCTCGGTAATACGCAGCAGAAGATCGTAATCCTGCGAGCCATCCAAATCGGAACGAAAACCCCCAACATCGCAGATAAGCTGTCGGCGCAAAAAAATCAGATGACATAAATAGTTGCAAGATAAAAAGAAATCGGGCGACCAGTCCGGTTTCAGCATTGGCGAGCCCAAGCCATCCTCAGTGAGTTTGTCTTCATCGGAGTAGATCACATCGACGCAGGAATCTTTCTGAAGCACACTTACATTTTGGAAAAGTGCATCAGGTTCGAGGAGATCATCATGATCAAGAAAAGCTACCCACTCTCCGCGGGCTAGCGCGAGTCCATGGTTTGACGCAGCAGAAATACCTCCGTGTTTTCCGAGACTAGCAATTACGATGCGTCGGTCGCGCGCGGCAAGGCGCGGCAGCAGATGGAGCAACTCGTTGTTTGTGGATCCGTCATCGATTAACACGAGCTCCCAGTTTTCATATACTTGCGAGAGCATCGATTGGACAGCTTCCTCAAGCCATTGCACGGGCGTATTAAAAACTGGCGTGATCACGCTAATCAATGGCCGTGAGGCGAATAGGCGCGCCTCATCGCGCATGCGCTCCAAGTCCTGCACACTGGCACGATGTCGCTGAAACCACTTTTGATATTCGCTTGCTGTAGCAGACTTGGGCTTTCGCACCTTTTTCCACACTGTTTTGGCCAGCTTTTCCGGAATCCGATACGGCGCGAGCAGGACCTGACCCACCCGACGCTCAGGGGAGCTGCGCAGAAGTCGCCTCTCCTTTTTCAGCAACTTCAACTCGCGCCTGTATTCTTTGAGTTTTAGAAGTTTCTCTTCTAGTCCAGCGACGTGGAGATGCGCCTCTTTCAATTCCGCTTCACGGATCTGAAGCCTTCGCTTCAGAGCACTCAGCTGATTCGTGCTTCTCGCGAGAGCCTTCTCGATCGCGAGCGCGTGCTCGCCAGCTGCTTCGCCCCGCTGACCCCTAAGACATACAGCTCCCGGATCCAGTTCGGTCAGGCCACATTCATAATCGGGCACAAACCCAAAGCGGCCGAAGCACTGAACGAGTTGCGGGCGCCGTCGTCCAGCATCAGCCCCCGGACCTGGCAGTAAGACCACGGCGTCTGCGCAGCTCGCGAGCGCCTCCGCAATGATGTCGTCCTGATTTTTTTCCGAAGAATAGAACCACAGCGCGGTTTCGAAGCGTCTTGTCCATTCACCACGACGTAGCTTTGAAGCGACATCATCGTAAGACAACACCTCGGCTTCTCGTTTCGCCTCGGCAAATTGAGACCGCAGTTTCCGAGCGTCGCCCCCGACAATGAGAAAACGCCCATGCTCGAACTTTCGCGACATTACGGGCGCGAAATCGGAATCAAAAGAATTAGAATAAGGTGGCGACACCGGACACATTATATTGGTTGAAGCAACCCGCAGGCAAATCTACCCTGCCCGCAGCAGCTTCGCGCAGCGACGCGGGCGCGGCCCTGCCGCGCCACACTGCGACACGGCCGCTTTCGCAATGCTCGACTCTGTCGTTTATCTTCTCTACCGCGCAGGCTTGGCCATCGCCGCCGCGCTGCCATTGCGGTTTCTGTTTGCTGTTGGCCAATTCCTCGGCTCGTGTGCTTGGCTGCTTTCCGGCAAATACCGGAGGTTGGCGGAATGCAATGCTGCGATTGCGTTCGCAGACGAAAAGTCGCCCCGTGAACTGCGTCGCCTTGTGCGCCGGCATTTTCGACGGCTCGGCGCCAATCTTCTTTGCAGCGCAAAACTTACAGCGATGCCGCCAGAGGAAATCCTGCAGCACGTCGAAGTCGAAAATATCGAGGCCATGGCCCGCGAATTTCGCGCAGGCGTTCCCGTGGTGCTCGTTCTAAGTCATCTCGGAACCTGGGAATTATTCGCACAATTGATGCCGAAGTTTGTCGGATTCGTACGAAACGCGAGCGTTTATCAAAAGCTCGGCAACTGTCTCATTGACGCGCACGTCCGCCGGACGCGCAGCCAAACTGGCTTGGAACTATTCGGTCGCCAGGATGGATTCGATCCGGTCATTGAGTTACTGCGCTCGGGCGGCGGCGTGGGTGTTTTGTCCGACCAACACGCTGGCGACCACGGGGTTTGGACGCCATTTTTTGGCAGGCTGGCTTCCACTTCGCCTCTGCCTGGCTTGCTTGCGAAACGCACCCGAGCGGCGCTTATCGCCGCCGGGGTGTACACAACGGGCCCGGCGCGCTGGCGCATGGTGTTTACCGAGCGCTTTGATCAGCCCGACGCTTCTGTTGCAACCCTCACGTTGAGAATAAATGAGATTATCGAGCAACAGATTCGCGTTGCGCCGGAAGATTGGTTTTGGGTTCACAATCGCTGGAAAACGCCGCAGCCCAATTTTCTTCTCGCCCGCTACAAACGCGGCGTGCACCTGCCGCCGGGGCTGTCACCTCGCGATCTAAAGCCATTTCGAATTCTCATTCGTTCAAGCAATTGGCTGGGCGACGCCGTGATGAGCGTTTCCGCAGTTCGCGTCATCAAGAATGGACGCCCCGACGCTCACGTTACAATCGCTGCGCCTACGAAAATCGCGCCGATGTGGAAGCTGATTCCTGAAGTGGATGCAATTCTTCCATTGCCAAACGGTTCGCTCATTCCGGCTGTCTCATTGCAGAGGCGACAACCCGCTTTCGACGCTGCAATCCTTTTCCCAAATTCGCTGCGGGTTGCTCTTGAATCATGGCTGAGCGGGATACCGCGCCGGGTTGGGTATCGCGGACACTGTCGGAAATGGCTATTGAACCAAATCGTGCCTGAACCGCGAAAAGCAGGCCCACTGGAACATCATTCGCTTCGATTTCTGCGAATCGCACGGGATTGCGGTGCAGAAACATCGAACGTTGAACATCGAATATCGAACGTTCAAGTTGCAGTTTCGCCGGAACGACTAAAAATCGGCCTTTGCCCAGGCGCAGAGTACGGCCCAGCCAAGCGATGGTTCCCGGAGCGATTTGCCGAGGTTGCGAAAGAGATTAATGCGCAGTCATCGGCGCAATGGATTTTATTTGGGACAGAGAAGGACGCGGCAATAGGCGATCAAATCGCGGCTGCGATCAGCGATCATTGTGTGAATCGGATTGGCCACACGACGCTAGATCAACTGATCAACGAATTACGAGAATGCCGCTTGCTGCTCACGAATGATACCGGGACGATGCATCTTGCAGCTTTGCTCGGCGTGCCAGTTGTCGCGATCTTCGGCTCGACTGATCCGGCTCTCACCGGACCGCTCGGGAATGCGCACATTATCCTGCGGCATCACGTCGAATGCAGCCCGTGTTTTCTCCGCGAATGCCCAATCGATTTTCGCTGCATGAAAGCCGTCACCACCGAGGAGGTTGTAGACGCCGTGCGGTCAATTCTGACCGATAAATTTCAGATTTGAAATTGGAGATTTCAAATCTGAGACTCGCAATTTGAGATCTCAATCTGCATGGCTCCGCCGCGAATTCACACAGACGTGCAAGTGATGTTCTTCGATACCGATTGTGGAGGCGTCGTTTCGAATATCGCTTATCTGCGTTTCATTGAAATCGCACGCACACGTCTGGCTGAGGAACTCGGGCTTGGCCTTGCGGAAATGACCGAAAAGCAAAGATATCCTGTCGTGGTGCGTACGGAGATCGATTATCGCCGCACAGCAAAACTGGCAGATCAGTTGACGATTGAAGCCTGGCTAGATCATGTGGAGCGCGCACGGTTCTGGTGTGGATTTCGCATTGTGCGACCGAGGGACGACACGCTGATTGCGCAATGCCGACAAATGATCGCGCTGATCGAAATGCCATCAGGAAAACTGCTGCGTCTGCCGCAACATTGGCAGCAATATCGCAAGTCCGATCCAGTGGAGTATCCCAAAGGCGAATGCCAAATCGGAGGCCATACTTCTAGCGAAGAAGAAAATCAATGACCGCAGGCACCCAAAGCTTAACCGTCGAAGAAACTTTGCTCGAGCCGCCGACGCTGCCCCCGCCGCCAACGAGGCATGCGCTTTTGGGGATTCTAATCGCGTTGGCAGTGCTGTTGCACGTAGCAACAATCGGAACCGGCGATCTCTACAGTCAAACCGAGGGTCAATATGCAGGAGCCGCTCGGGAGATGTTCCAGAACCATGAATGGCTTCTGCCGACGAACGACGGCATCCCGCGCCTCCAAAAGCCGCCGTTGCTCTATTGGCTCATTATTGGCTCGTTCAAGCTCTTCGGCGTCAGTGCGGCAGCTGCCCGGCTCCCGGTCGCACTGGCAGTTGTCGCCTTGGTTGCCTTGATTTTTCTAATCGGCGAAAAACTCATCGATTACTGGCGCGGCTTCATTGCCGGCGTGTTTTACCTTAGCTTCTGCGGGACGTTTCTGCTGGCGCGCATCGTCATGCCTGAACCGCTCGTCAGCGCGTTAATCGCGGGCGCGATTTTCTGCGCAGTGTGCGGATATCAGCACCGCCGTCATCGGTCGGCCTGGTTCGCCGGCTTTTGGATTTGCTCGGCCTTTGCCTGCTTAACAAAAGGTTTGCTCGGC
>WNGC01002176.1_pt1 | contig 27446 bp, 21 predicted proteins | sample 5400051 | NCBI WGS metagenome assembly WNGC01 (sample SAMN13153368, study PRJNA577476) | soil metagenome | isolation source: 20 cm soil or saprolite under grassland replicate 2 | place: USA:California | collected 2016-06-15
CCTGTATCTCCGTTCAGCGAATCTTCGTCCATCATTCCATCGTGGACCTCTTCACCACGAAGCTCCTGTTACAAGTCGCGCGTCTGAAAGCCGGCGACCCGAGCGACGATTTGACGGTGGTCGGACCACTGATCGATCCGGCAGCGACCCATCGTGTGGAGGCGTGGGTCGGGGAAGCCGTGTCGCAAGGGGCGCGGGTACTTCTAGGGGGCAAACGCATGGGCTCGGTGATGGAGGCGACTGTGCTCTCGCACGTCACGCCAACGATGAAAGTCTCTTGTCAAGAGCTGTTCGGGCCGGTGGTAACCGTAACCCCCTACCGGCACTTCAGCGAAGCGATCATGGCGCTCAACCAGTCTGACTATGGGCTCCAGGCTGGGGTGTTCACCCAGGATGTGAACAAAATTTTTCATGCCTTTCGGCACCTTGAAGTTGGGGCTGTGCTGATAAACGAGATTCCGACGTTTCGCGCCGATCACATGCCGTATGGTGGCGTGAAGGACTCCGGGCTCGGACGTGAAGGGGTTCAGGTCGCAATCGAGGAGATGACCGAGCCCCGCATGCTGGTGTTAAACCTGAAACCACCTGCCGGGGCCTAACGCATGCTGAAAATGTCCGCCAACCTGTTTTGTTCATTTGGTTTGTTCGGTCTGTCTGGTTTGTGTGGTTGCAGTAACTAACCATATGGACCAGACAGACCGCGTTTGTTCTCAGACGTGCAGGCCATCGAAGTTCTGCTGTACTGAAATAGTTTTTCCGAAGCATGCGAGAGAAAAAATTGTCGCAGGATGTTGCGAAGCTGAGCCAATCTTGGTACAACAGCGGCCCTGTGCCTATATGACGTTTACCATGGACGTGCATTTCAGTTAACGAGGCGGCCGTTATCCGATTGGTTGGACGAAGTAAGGAGAAGGAACGATGGTACCTACGCAGATGTTTCTGACGCGAGGCGTTGGAGTCCACAAAGAAAAGCTGGCCTCTTTCGAGCAAGCCTTGCGTAGCGCCGGCGTCGCCTATTGTAACCTCGTCACGGTGTCGTCGATTTATCCGCCGAATTGCAAAATTGTCCCGCGTGCGCGCGGCGAGAAATTATTGAACCCTGGTGAAATCACATTCTGTGTGATGGCACGGTCGGAAACGAATGAAAGGAATCGCCTGGCCTCCGCGTCGATTGGGTTGGCGATCCCGACTGATCGTCGAACCTATGGGTATCTGTCCGAACACCATGCGCATGGCGAAACCGATGAAGAGACGGGTGAGTATACGGAAGACTTGGCGGCGCAGATGTTGGCCACGACACTCGGTGTCGAGTTCGATCCGAACATCGCCTGGAAAGAACGGGAACAAGTCTTCAAAATGGCCGGCAAGATCGTTCGGACCCTCAACATCACCCAGTCCGCTATCGGAAAACCCAATCGCTGGACGACAGTGATCGCATTGGCTGTCTTCATACCAGAAGAAAATCTGCCAAAGCGGCGTCGGTAGTCCTGCCGTGTGAGCATACACCCATGACACTTCCCTCCGGATGGGAAGCTATCGACCAGAACTTTCTCGGGCTCGAGGAGCCCTGGTGCCATCCTGATCAGGCGGGTGTCTATGTCCTGCCTGTGCCTTACGAACATACCTCCAGCTATGTGCCAGGCTCCGATCGAGGCCCTTCAGCCATTATCCAGGCGTCTCAACAAGTCGAGTTATATGACGAAACACTCCGGTGTGAGCCCTATAGAGAGTGGGGCGGTGTTGCTACCATTCGCTCGCTCGATCTTGACGGCAAAGTTGATCAGCAGGCAGTGGATGCCATCGAGGCGTTTGTCACTCCCTATGTCGGTATCGGGCGGTTTATCATCACCTTGACCGGGGAACATACCGGCGCGCTTGGGGCCATCCGAGCCCATGCCCGACGCTATCCTGATCTTTGCGTGGTGCAAATCGATGCGCATGGCGACTTGCGGAAGGCATATCAAGGGAACCCGTATAGCCACGCCAGCGTGATGGCCCGCGTGGTTGACGACGGATTGCCGTTGGTCCAAGTCGGCATTCGTTCCATTTCCCCCGAGGAAATCGATCGCATTAAGAGCACCGATCAAATCGCCACGTTCTTTGCTGCCGAGATTCTTGACCCGTCCGGCCCCTACGAAGGGAAGGCTGCCCGCTGGGCTCCCGATGTCGTGAAGGCCTGTCGTGGGCCGGTATACTTGACCTTCGATTGTGACGGGCTTGACGCCTCGCTGGTCCCCGCGCTCGGCACTCCCGAGCCTGGGGGGTTGGGGTGGTACGACATGGTAAACCTTGTGACGGCCTTAGCCAATGGACCAGGTATCCTTGGGATGGATATCAGCGAGTTGGCTCCGATCGAAGGGTTTGTCGCTCCGCAGTTTTGTGTCGCCCGATTGATCTACCGCATGTTGGGACGGATCAAAGCAGGCCGTCGCGTCCACTAACAGGATGCTGAAAAAGTCCGCCAGCGGCGTTCTCGCTTCGCTCAGAGACTCAACGTACCGAAGCGTACGCCTCGCCTCTTCGCTCGCTGCGGCCTTGCTGGACGGCCTTTTTGAGCATCCTGAGACTATGTTGACTCGGCACCGGCATGTAAGATTCCTACGGTGTATTAAGTGTAAACTGATTTTTCCGCAGGCTGCTAAAACGGCATACCCACGCTGTGACCGATAAGCTTCGCATCAATAAGTTTTTTACACATCACGGCATGTGTTCTCGACGAGAGGCTGATCGCTTGATCGAATCCGGTCGCGTGACCATCAATCAGCGGGTGGCCCGCTTAGGGGATCAGGTTGGTCCTGACGACGTCATCGAGCGAGATGGACAGGTGATTCCCTGGGGGACGGCCTCGCTCTATATCAAGTATTACAAGCCGGTGGGTGTGACGACGACCAGTGAGTCGCATGTGCCTCGTAACATCATTGCGGAGATCGGACATCCAGATCGGATCTTTCCGATCGGCCGACTCGACAAGGAATCGTCCGGTCTCATCCTTCTCACGAACGACGGGGACATCGTGAACGAGATTCTAAGAACAGAGCATGGGCACGAACGGGAATACGAGGTGTCAGTGGATCATCCATTCGATCAAACCTTCATCGACCGCATGGCTCAAGGGGTCGTCATTCTCGAGCGCCCGACCAAACCCTGCAGGGTTGAACGTCTCGGTTCCACACAGTTCCGCATTATCCTCACCGAAGGACGCAATCGACAGATTCGGCGTATGTGCCAAGGTTTGGGATATCGGGTACTCACCCTGCACCGTGTTCGGATCATGCATGTGACGCTTGACGGGTTGGTCCCCGGAGCGTGGAAACCGCTCACCGAGGAGGAACGTGCGCAGCTTTTTCAAGCTGTCAGACGAGGAACTAGTCAGGGCGATACGAAGATAGGGTAACCTAGCAGTAAACTACCCCGGACGCGGTGCTGACTGTGGGGTGTCACCGGCGAGTGGAGGCGGGATTGGGTTATCGCGGAGGTTGATTTCAGGCTCGTCCGGGCCGTTAGTCTGACGGGAGGTCCCTCCGCGCTGCCTGGTGAGAGAGATTCAAGAAGTCGATGAAAAAAACTTTCACCGACAAACAGCAGGCTCGTGCACTGGATCGCCGTTGTGCCTTCATCACGCATATCTTTCGCCACCTCCTCCACTGTCTCTAGTAGTCGCCAGAGTCGGAATGACCTGAATTATCTTCGGGTCTGTCTTGTCAGCGGTCCGCTCTTCCCTTTCCACTTGATAGTTTCCCGTTCTGTCGAGGAGACGGCCATCCATTCCTGCGTCAAGAGCTGCACGGTCATGCTTGCCATGGAAAAGTACTGGTCGAGACTCCGCCGGACCACCTCGAGATCTTCCAACTCACAACGGCTGCTCCGTGAGACGCGGAGCCCTGCGACCGCAAAACGGCCTACGACATGAAGAAGGTTTCACGCAGGTCTGTTGCATGTTGTGGATGATGCCGCCAAGGATCAGAATTTGAAGCATGGGCGAGGATAGCTCGTGTGAGCAAGATCCCCATGATATGCGTCGGGACAAGAATTTTTTCGGGGGCTCGAATGTGGACTTGGTCCCTGCTGGGTCGCGGCGGCGTTTTCTTCGAGCGCGGTGAAGCGCAAAGTCCAGCGGACGTCGTAGTAAGAAGTATAGGAATGTCTCAGGACGATATTATCTTCGATCGTGCCCTCAAAGAGTGTGAACCTGGAGTCGATCCTGAGTTCGCGGCAACGATTGATTGCCTGAAGGCCCAGCCTTGTTTCGCCCTCGTCTCGTCGATGGACACCTCCATTGACAACCGCGCCGTCAGAACTCACACTAGCCGCGCATCGTTTCAGGAGAACACACCCAGTATGGTCACCACGTGGTGGAGCCCTAAGTTCAATGCCTTGCTTGGCAGCCTCGTTGTGGCGGCGGGTGCCTGGCTGGCGTGGGACTCGTTCTCACCCTGGGGAGTTTGTCTCGTCGCAGGAAGTATCGCAGGGCTTCTGATCTGGCAGGGACGCACGATCGGACTGGTCTGGGCCTGGGCCACACTCTTGCTTGGCCTGGAGAGTCTTGCGTGGCCTATTGTCACGATGGTTCAGGCCCGCTCGATCACGACGGAGCCGACCGACGAACAGATGGAGACAATTCTCTCAGCCGTTCTGACGGGAATCATCTCGGCAGTCTTTTGGGTAACGATCTCCTATGGGCTCTTCAAGCGAGCAAACGAGCCCATTGCAGCCTCATCAACTGATGCAACCAACAGTCATCACCCTCCGCCGCAATCAAAACGTCTTCGTAGACGCCGGTAAGGCCTACCACAGCTCGATAGGATTGACGTCGACATCGAACTTAATGGCTCGGTGCTGATACGTCCGTTCCATGTCCTTGACCGTGATCCGTGCCGCTTCAAGCCCCGTTTCCCGTTCGGATGATTTCATGAGAACCTGCCATCGATATCGTCCCCGGAGTTTCGGCACTTGAGCAGGGACTGGCCCGAGTACAGTGAGACAGTCGGCCCGACCAATCGACTGGGCCGTCAAAATGGTTTTTGCCGCGGTCGTCTCTCCGGTCACAGACGGTGAGGAGCGGGCGGTGAGTCGTGCTACCCAGGCTGTGGCAGCGTCGCGAACCATTTTTTCGTTGGTCCCCGATACTAGGAGGGCAATCAGATATACCGCGGGCGGATACCCCAGTGCAGTCCGATGGGACAGCTCTTCCGCTAAGAAGACAGATTCGTCGTTTTGAGCCACAGCCTGAATTGCATGATGAGATGACAGATAGGTCTGCAGGATAACCTGACCGCCATTCTCTGCCGAACCGGCGAGACTGACCGCATCGAGGAGGGTGTGATAGGTACGTTCGGCGGATCGGAAATCCGGTACGCTGAGTCCTGCGTCCGCCTGCACAATTCCAACTAGGCCCATTGTCGGGAGAGGCCTACGCCGCAGCAGCAGTTGTGTCCCGACGATGATATCCCACTCCCCCCGCTCGACCCTCCGCCAGAGGGCTTCGGCCTGCACCGCCAGCCGCATGGTATCTCCATCGAGCCGAATCACTGCCGCGTGAGGAAACAATCGCTTCGCATCCTCCTCCACCCGCTCTGTGCCCTCCCCAATCAATTGCATGCGAAGGCCGGAACAGGAGACGCAGGTCTCGGGTATGGGTGTAAAGTCCCCACAGTAGGAACAGAGCAGACGACCTGCCTGCCGAGAGTACATCAGTGCCACGCGACAGGTAGGACAGCGGGGAACCTGGCCGCAGTCACGACAGACGAGAGCGCCTGCATAGCCCTTCCGGTTGAGAAACAACAGGACGCCGGCTCGGCGGCCGATCGCCTGCTCAATAGCCCGAACGAGCGGCTGGCTCAGCACCGTGCCGCAACCATGATCGCGTAATTCAACGACCTGTACGTTCGGTCGTGCATCAGATGGCATGAGCTTACGTGCAACGGCCCCACGTTGTTCCACCGCGGCTCTGGTCTCAAGGGAGGGATGAGACGAACTCAGGACCAGTACCGTCTGTTCATCCTGCGCCCTCACCCAGGCCACTTCCCGTGCATGGTAGCGTGGCTCTTGTGGTTCTTTGAGCGCTGCATCTTCTTCTCCCTCGATCCAAATCGCCCCGATTGCACTCAACGGGAGAAAGATGGCCGAACGGGTCCCCACGACCACGCGAATGACCTGCCGATTGATCCGATCCCATATATCGGATTTCACCTGGGCTGAAAGACCGCTATGGAAACAGACCGGAGAGATGCCCGTCTCGTCATCACGGATCAAGCCTGCAACCCATTGGGCCCGTTCTGCTTCGCCGACGATGATGAGGACCGTCTGTCCACGGTCGAGCACAAGACGAACGGCCCGCTGCAACAGCCTCAATCGATCGGTCCAGGAGGCCTGCACCAGAACCCGAGACGGTCCTTGGCCTCTCAGCGCCTCGAACAGTGGCTCCGCCCAAGACATTGCATTGTCAGGAATGAGCGATGCGGTAATGCCAGAATTGTCCTGGCCCGCCTGTCTGTTTGGTCGGACGAGAGGCGCCGTGGAGGCAGAGGGAAGGGCTTGGACCTCCACCACCCATCCTCGAGCCTTGAGATCGTACAATAAGTCGTCCCGATCAGGACTGCGAGACGACCGGCGAAGTCCTGAAGGTTTTTTTCCGAGACGTGCAAGAAAGGCCCGCGCCTTCATCGAGCAGGGTTCCCGAGCCGCAAGTGCAGCCCGCCCTTGCTCCGTCAGGTCGTAGCGGCTAACCTGCGCTCGTGGTTTGAGTGCCGGAGGCAGCACTAGCCTAAGACATTGTCCCCATGGCGCGACATACTGTTCGGCCACCTGCCGTGAGAGCTGGAACAGGTTTGAGGCCACATCTGTTGCGGTCCCCTCCGGGAGCAGCGAGCGAATCTCCTTGAGGCGTGCTTGATCAAGACCCTCAGGAAGGACATGGGAGAGAGCGATCACGGCTCCTTGGAGGATTGACCGTCCAAAAGGTACAAGCACTCGATGTCCAATACGCAACGTGGACTGGAGCGACAATGGTACGGTGTAGGTGAATGGGCCTGCCAGATGTCGTGGGACAATGACATCTGCGAATAGGGCCTCTGGCTCTGTGCATGGAGGGGTTGCCCGCGTCGAAATCATGCGGCATTGTAGCAGCACAGGAAAAGGGAGAACAACGAGAGGGAAAGAACGGAAAAGTTCTGAAGGGGAATCGGAGAGGGTTGACGTTGAATCGTCAACCCTCCGCACGATACTCGATGAATTTACTGTGGCGGGGCGACAGGAGCAGCGGGTTTCTCACCTGCATTGCCCTGCTCCACTGACGCCGGAGTCGTTGCCGAAGCAGGATTCGCAGGGAGAGATAAGGGCTCCACTTTGGACGAGCCAGTTGGAGCCGCTGGAATCGTCGTCGTGTCCACTGTAGGGATTGGATCTCCGCTTTCCGCTGAACTGAGACGGGACATGTTGTATCCGTTATCGCCGGTCTCATTTGGCTTCGCCGCCGGCTCAAGCTTTTCTCCGGCTGGCTCGGGCGAATAGAGCACGATGTCCACCCGGCGGTTTTTCTGTCGACCCACTTCAGTCGCATTGCCGGCTACCGGCTTCGTATCACCATAGCCGATCGACGAAAGCTTCGCCGAATCGATCCCTCCCTTCTCAATCAAATAGCGGAGGACGCCCCCCGCCCGAGCTTTCGACAGGTCCCAGTTCGTCTGGTAGAGAGACTTAAGGGAAGGGCCGATTTCCATGTTATCCGCATGGCCCTCGACTCGAATCAACTGATCGCCGGCAGCGGTCTTGAGATACGCAATCACTTCATCGAGCACCTGATAGCCCTCGGACTTGATCGTGGCTTCGCCCGATTCAAACCGGAGCTGCTTCGTCAAATCATCGAGGCTGATTCGGGTTTCGCCCGCGACATTCTGGACCTGGAACTTGCTTGGAGTAGAAGCCACAGCAGGGGAGACATCCAGAGACTGCATGACCTCAGGAGCATGACCCTTCACCATGAAGCGATCGCCCTTGAGAACACGGGAGATGGATTTTGTGATCAATGCCGTGGCAGTTCGATCTTCCATGGACAGGATTTTCAATTCGCCTACAACCCGTTGAGGAAGGCTCCCTCCGGACCGAACCACATCCATTCGATCCCCAGGCATGATCCCGTCTTCTCGTCCTCGGTCCACATAAACGATATTTCTTTGCGCCACAAGGTTCATGATTCCCATGTTGGACTGGAACTCCACAACCCGGCCCTCCACATCGCCGTGGGAAAGCTGGTCAACCGCTGCTCCCTCAGTCGGAGGCACGAACTTCATTACCGGATCACCCGGCGATACAGTTGCGTAGGCCCGCATGATCTGAACAGTGGTCAAGTCCTTGTCAATTTGGGTTACCTGAACCACAGCGAGTCGATTGACCAAATGACCCATGTATTGACCAGTGGTGGGATGGAATACTTTGTGCGTTCGTTTGTAGATCGTGAAAAGATCACCGGTCGCGACATCGACTGGATTCTTCAATCGGAGGTATAGGACATCCTGGCTTCCCAATATCATGTGATCTCCGGTAGTCTGATTGTCTCCGGTAATCACATTCACGAACCCATCTTGTGGAGTCGATCGCTGGATGGAGCCGGACGAATAGGCCAAGGCCGGTTCTCCGAATCGGATCGAAGTGAGGTCATCTGCTGCCCAGGCCAGGGGAAGGAGCGGCGTGGCCAAGGTCCAGACCATGAGAGACACGACAGATTTCAATGAATAGTTAGCCATGGTGGTTGTCCTTCATGTAAGGCTAGTATTACTGTCAGAACCATAGCAAATAGTCCTGCATTGTCAAGAATATTGAGGCTTTGTCCCCATTGACCCGCCAATTCACCCGATGCTATGGTGATCTGGAGAATGATTTTTCACACTTGGGGACATCATGGTACCTGACCAGCTTCAAACCCACGGCGCTCAACGCCAAGATCGTCCTCGCATCGAGACCCAGATTCACCGACGCAAGAAAGCCAAAGCCTTCTCGGCACTTGAGTCTGAATGGGATCAAATTGACAAGGTAAAGCCCTCCCACCTGCGAATGCCACCAGGTCGAATGGCACCTGCCCCACCCAACAAAGCCAAGAACCACTCATAAATGAATTACTCTGGTCGGACAATAGAAATACATGAGTAGAACCGGGTTTTTGGGGTGGAGCTTCGCCCATGCCTCCGGTCGCACAAACGCCTAAAAACCCTGACTATTCACTCACCAAGGCGACGCGTCTGAACGCATAGCACCTAGGACTTTCGGGTCGATCCCACAGGTCTTTTGAACGCTTGCTATCCCCGTAATCCAGGGTCTAAAATCCAGCCCTCCTTGCATCTCAAGCTATTGAAAGGTCAGCCCCATGAGCGGGTTTGAGTTACTCCTTGAGTACCTGACAAGGTACTTTCCGATTCTGTTGTTTATTTTTGTGGCGCTGGTGTTGGGCGTGGCGACGCTACTCCTCAGCTATCTGGTCCAGCCGAAATATCCAGAATCGGAGAAGCTCACTACCTATGAGTGCGGATCCGAACCGTTTTCGGATGCTCGGATGCCCTTTCCGGTTCGGTATTACATCTTCGCGATGCTCTTCGTTATTTTCGATATTGAGGTCATTTTTCTGTATCCCTGGGCAGTGGTCTTTACCAAGATCGAGTTGATCGGATTGGTTGAAATGCTGGTCTTCATCGGATTGTTTTTGGTGGCCTATGTCTATGCCTGGCGGAAGGGAGCCCTGGAATGGGACTGATCCAAATCGGTCGTCATGAAAAGGACGGCACGTCCGACGTCGTAACCACGACGGTGGAAAAAGCCGTCAACTGGGCTCGCAAGGGCTCCCTGTGGCCTATGACGTTTGGCCTGGCCTGTTGCGCGATCGAAATGATCGCTGCAGTCTCGTCACGGTACGATATGGACCGCTACGGCGCCGGTGTCTTCCGGGCCACACCGCGCCAGTCCGATCTGATGATCGTGGCCGGTACCGTCTGCCGGCGGATGGCCCCTGTTATTCGAAAACTTTACGATCAGATGCCCGAGCCGAAATATGTCATTGCAATGGGATCGTGCGCCACTTCAGCAAATATCTACGACAGCTATAGCGTTGTCCAAGGTGTTGATCGCTTTGTGCCGGTCGATATCTATGTACCGGGTTGCCCTCCAACACCGGAGGCCCTCTTTGACGGCATCCTCAAGTTACAAGAACGAATCATGCTGAAACCCGTATTCCTGAAACAACCGGATCAGGTCAAGCCCAGCCTTAAAGTATAGGTCTCGATCGATGTTATTGCAGCAACTGGCCAGCCGAATCCAAGAGAACTTTGCCACAGGCTTCGTAAAAGCCGTCGAGTGGCGTGGCGATCTTGCGGTAACTGTGATGCGGGACCGACTCCATGAGGTCGCACAATTCCTTCACGACGACCCGGCCATGGACTTCGATTACATCGTGCATGTGAGTTCGGTCGACTGGCCCGATGACGAAGAACGGTTTGAAGTCGTGTACGAGTTCTACTCGATCAAGAAACGGCAACGCATCCGGCTCAAGACCAGGGTGCCGGAGTCGGATTGCATCGTGGATTCCCTGACGGATCTCTGGAAAGGCGCGGACTTCATGGAACGCGAAGTCTACGACATGATGGGAATCCGCTTCCGACACCATCCTGATCTCCGCCGGATCCTCCTGCCGGACGATTACACCGAAGGCTATCCGTTGCGAAAAGATTTTCCGCTCCGTGGCAAAGGCTGGCGCGACACGTTCGAGTTCCTGGACGAAACTGCTCGGTAGGACAGACGATGGCTCTTGAAGATCAACGAACAACCGTCTACAAGATCGATCCGGCTCATCCGGAAAGCGAGACCCTCCCGACGCTGCGCACGGAGGAACTCCTACTCAACATGGGCCCTCAGCATCCCGCCACCCACGGGGTGCTGAAAGTGATCCTCGAATTGGAAGGAGAACGCCTCGTCAAGTCTACCCCCGTGTTGGGATATCTGCACCGCGGTGTGGAGAAGCTCGCGGAAGACGGCACCTATCACCAATTTATTCCTCATACCGACCGGCTCGACTATGTCTGCGCGATGTACAACAATTTTGCGTACTGCCGTGCGGTCGAAAAACTTATGAATATCACCGTGCCGGACCGGGCGGAATATCTGCGCACGATCGTGGCGGAAGTCCAACGGATCATCGGCCATCAGTTTTGGCTCGGCACTCAGGCTCTCGACATCGGAGCCATGGGCGTCTTTTTCTATTGTTTCCGGGATCGGGAAATTCTGATGGATTGGTTTGACGAACTCTGCGGCGCACGCCTCACCACGAGTTGGTATCGTATCGGCGGCGTCGAGCGGGACTTCACGCCCTCGCTGCTCGAAAAGCTGAAACTATTCCTGGACTACTTTCCGCCAAAAATCGAAGAGTACACAGTCTTCCTGGAAAAGAACCGGATTTGGGTCGGGCGGACCAAGGGAGTGGCCATCATCTCGGCGGAAGACGCCGTAAGCTTCGGTCTCAGTGGGCCGCCACTCCGCGGTTCCGGTGTGGACTACGACCTCCGTAAAGCCCAGCCCTATTCGGCCTATCCGAAATGCGAATTCAGTGTGCCGCTCGGCAAGAACGGAGACACTTACGATCGGTACTGGATCCGTGTCCAGGAACTCTATGAGAGCGTGAAAATCATCCGGCAATGCCTGGAGCAGATGCAGGATGGCCCCATTATGGCCGATGTACCTAGCGTCACGTTGCCGCCCAAACAACGAGTCTTTACGAATCTCGAATCCATGATCCAGCAATTCAAGCTCTTCTCGCAGGGCTTCGACGCCCCGCCGGGAGAGATCTATTGCGGGACCGAAGCGCACAAGGGGGAGTTGGGATTCTACATCGTCAGCACGGGCGGCGGGAAACCCTACCGGTTGAAAATTCGCGCCCCCTCGTTTGTTCACATGGGGGCATTCGACCATATGTCCAGGGGCTACATGATCTCCGATGCGGTCACGATTATTCAACATTCACAATTCACCATTCAACATTGAGGGAATATGGGACTGAAGCCAGCAACGAATCCTGACGTGGAAGCAGTCGCGATTGAACTGTCGATCGATGGGAAATCCGTGACAGCAAAGGGTGGGGTCTCGCTCTACGACGTGATTTCGAGCACGGGCAAGATCATCCCGGCCATGTGCTACCACTATACCTTCGATCCCTTCGGTTCCTGCGGCATGTGTTTGGTTATGCAGGAAGGCAAGAAGGCGCCCGTCCGCTCCTGTACCGCCAAAGCGACGGCCGGTATGATCATCAGAACAGAGGGGGACGACCTCTTCCAAGCTCGAAAGAAAGCAGTGGAAAAACATCTCTCGGTCCACCCGCTCGATTGCCCGGTCTGCGACGCCGATGGCCATTGCGAACTGCAAGACACGGCATTTCGGCACGGGGTCACGAACCTGGCCAACGCGAAACAGAAGTTCATTCCGGAAGATACGCGCAGCCCGGTGCTCGACTTTAATATGAACCGATGCATTGCCTGCGCGGAATGCATCAACGTGTGTAAAGACGTGTTGATGATCGACGCGCTCCAGTTCATGAAGAAGGGCGGCTTCAATCAAGTTGTGCCGAAGGGAGATCTCGCCCTGTCCTGCGAGTTCTGCGGAGACTGTCTCGCCGTTTGCCCGGTCGGCGCCATCACGAACAAGTTCTCTAAATATTTGTATAAGCCATGGCAGATGAAGAAAACGACAACGACGTGTAACTACTGTGGGGACGGCTGCCAGATGTATCTTGAGACCAAGGACGCTGAAGTCGTCCGCGTGACCTCACCTCTGTCTTGGAAGAACAAATGGGGCGACCGAGCCGACACGGCCAAGGGGCACGGCGGGCTCTGTGTGCGAGGGCGTTTTGGTTTTGAGTACATAGATAGCGCCGCACGTCTGAAGCAACCGCTCCTTCGCAAGGGTAATCAGCTCGTCGAAACCCCCTGGCTCGAAACCATGCACCAGGTGGTTGATCGGTTCTCCGAAATCCAACGCAAGCACGGACCCGACGCGATTGCCGGCCTCATCACCGCCCGCTGCACGAATGAAGAACTGTATCTCTTTCAGAAACTCATGCGCGCCGGGTTTCGGACCAACCATCTCGACAGCAGCGCGCGCTACGGCCACCTCAACTTCGTGCATGCCTCCCACCACGCCTTGGGAATCGGGCGGAGCCCGAACGACTGGGAAGACCTGACGAAAGCCAAAGCCGTGATTCTCATCGGCTCCAATATCACAGAAACAAACCCACTTACGGCGGTGCGCATTAAAGAAGCGATTCGTGTCTATAAAGCGCAAGTGGTGGTCATCGACTCCACCGTCACGAACATGGCCAAGCTTGCATCCCATCCCGTCCTAATCAAGCCCGGAACGGAAGGACTTGTGATCGACGGAATCGTGAAGGCCGCCCTGGAACTGGACTTGATCGACGAAGATGGCACCAAGAAGCACCCGCAAGCCTTCGAGGCCCTGAAGGCCGCCGTGGCCCACGTATCATTAGAGCAGGTGGCTGCGCAGACCGGCATGTCGGTCGAGGCGTTGAAAGATACCGCGACGATCTTCGCCCAAGCGCCCCGATCCATCATCCTCTGCGCTGAAGGCATCGTCCGCCAACCCAATGGGTATCAGAACGTCATGAAACTGATTGATCTCGCCTGGGTCACAGGCAAGCTGGGCCAGCCAGGCTGCGGGGTGAATACGGTGACAGAAGAGCCGAACGAACAGGGCGCCGTGGACATGGGTGCCGCGCCGGAATTCCTCCCTGGTCAAGCCTCGTTCAACGATCAGATTGCCCGCGACCGTTTTGCCAAGGCCTGGGATGTCACGCTCCCAGCGGCTGGCTCCGGCGCGAATCTCGTCGAAATTCTCAAGCGCTGCAGGAGCGGCGAAATCCGCGGCCTCTATGTCATCGGGGAAAACCCGCTCGCCACCTTACCCGCATCGATGGAAGTCCGCGCCGCGCTGGATCGACTGGAGTTGCTCGTCGTCCAGGATCCGTTCCTGACCGACACTGCGCGCATGGCGCATGCGGTGTTGCCGGCTTGTACCTCTGCGGAAAAAGACGGCACCTTCACCAATCTGGAAGGCCGAGTTCTGCGCGTCCGCGAGGCCATCGATCCAATTGGGGAAAGCTTGCCGGACTGGCACATCATGACGGCACTGGCTAACGCGTTAGGCTGTCAATGGGAGTACGAATCCTCGAACGATATTCAAGCTGAGATCATGAAGTTGCTGCCCGGGTACTACAACCTCGGACAACCACGCAAGGTTGTGCCAACGATGGACCGCTATCTCTCAAACGGCTACACCACGGATGTCGCGGCGCGCTATCAAGCCTCCGCTCGATCAGACCCCAAGAACCAACGACCTTTCGCGTTGCTGATGGGACAGGTCCTGTATCATTCCGGTAAGCTGTCCACCAAGGCCCCCGGGCTCATCACGATTGCCCCCAATACCGGCCGGCTCCGGATGAATCCTCAAGATATGGAACGGCTCGCAGTGGCTGAGGGGACGACAGTGCGCCTCACATCGGACCGCGGTTCGATGCAATTGGCGGTGCAGCCCGATCATTCCATTGCCCCGCAGACTTGTTTCTTTCCGGAGCATTTCAATGAGCCGGCAGTGAAAGACTTGATGTCGGTCCAGGTTGATCCGATGACGGGAGTTCCCTCGTTCAAGCAGACCCGTGTGACGATCGAAAAGGCGTAAGAGGGAACAGGAATTACCCATGCGTGTGACCGCACTGATAAAGCAAGTCCTCCAGGCCGCATTGTTCTATGAGATCGGGGACGCGATGAAGGTGACGTTCAAGCACATGTTCCACAAGCCCATCACTCTCCAGTATCCACGGGAACAACGAACCCTTCCCGACACCCATCGGGGGGCACTCGCGCTCTTACGCTACGAAGATCACCAGGAACGTTGTGTTGGCTGTGACCTCTGCGAAGCCGCCTGCCCATCCCGCTGCATCAAGGTCATCAGCTCGGAAGATGCGGAGCGTCCGCTGCAGCGATTCGCCAGCGAGTTTTACATCGACATTACGAAATGCGTCTTTTGCGGCTACTGTGTCGAGGCTTGTCCCGTCAACGCACTGGCTATGACGAAGATGTACGAGTTCTCGACCCATGATAAACGCACCTTGCTGTTCGACAAGAAGCGGCTGTACGAAATCGGCGAGCGCCATCTCGACGATGCCAAAAAATACTTGTACGCGCATAATCAGGAAAAGAATGTTGAGGAAAGCCGGGAATATCGGTATTACTTCCCGCAATCGGTATTGAAGCCGACCCAACCACCACCCAAGCATCTGGGCTAAGGCGATCGATGGTTTTGGTCTTTTTTGCCTATTTCGCACTAGCCAGTATTGCTGCGGGCGTCTTGACTGTCTCGCTAAAGCACCCGGTGCATTGCGGCCTGGCGCTCCTGGCCCTGTTGGTCCATGTTTCCGGACTCTTCATCCTCCTCAACGCCGAGTTCCTCTGGGCCGTGCAGGTCATCGTCTATGCCGGTGCGATCCTCGTCTTGTACCTCTTCGTACTGATGCTCCTGAACTTGAAGACCGACGACCGGTATCTCCACTCCTCATACCTGTACTTTCTGGCCCCCGCAACCATCGGATCATTGTACGTTTTGACCCTTCTGGTCCGCTCACCCTTCGGAGGCGTAAAGGGCGATGCGAACACCGTAACGGTACTTCAGGACGGCGATACCTACGCGGTCGGGATCAAAATGTTCAGTGATTATCTGTTGCAGTTCGAAATTGTCGGGGTGTTCCTGCTGGGCGCCGTTATCGGAGCGATCGTGCTGGCAAAAACGCCGAAACCCGTCAACCGAGAACATAAGACGTGAGGGCACGAGCAACCAGAGAAAAGACTAAGGTTTGCGCACCTCGCGCCTCAGGCGTCATAGGTAACTTATGGTTCCTCTAAGCGCATATGTCGCCGTCAGCGCCGTACTTTTTATTACCGGCCTGCTCGGCGTATTGATCAGGCGGAACTTTATCATCGTGCTGATGTCTGTCGAAATCATGTTGAACGCGGCGAACATTAACCTCATAGCCTTTTCCCATTACCTGGAATCCATGGCGGGCCAACTGGTGGCCCTTTTCATCATCGCCATTGCTGCCGGCGAAGCAGCGATCGGACTGGCCATCATCATCGTCGTGTTCCGTGGAAAGATCTCCACGAACGTGGACGAGATGAACCTCTTAAAGTGGTAACGTGACCGATCTGCTGATAAAGTTCATTCCTCTGTTCCCCTTGCTGGCCGTGATCCTGAATGGGCTCGTGGGCAGGCGGTATTCCCACGATGCTGCACACCGGCTTGCCTGGGGGTCGGTGGGGTTGTCATTTCTATGCACGATCGGAGTGTTGACCGACATTCTGCGGACTGGCACGCCCCGTGAAGTCATCGCCTATCAATGGATCTTCGGAGGCGATCTCACCATCAATCTAGCCTATCTCGTCGATCCTCTCACCTGCATCATGCTGCTCGTTGTCACGGGAGTCGGATTCCTGATCCACGTCTACTCCGTGGGCTACATGCATGGCGAGGGCGGGTTCACGCGATTCTTCACCTACATGAACCTCTTCATGGTCTCCATGTTGCTCCTCGTCATGGGGAACAACTATGTGGTGCTCTTCATTGGCTGGGAAGGGGTGGGACTCTGTTCCTATCTGTTGATCGGCTACTACTATGACAAGGTTTCCGCCGCGAAGGCCGCCTCGAAAGCCTTTGTGGTGAACCGCATCGGCGACGCGGTCTTCCTTCTGGCCATCTTCCTCATCTTCATTAATTTCAAGACGCTCGACTATATGAAGGTCTTCGCCCAGGTCAGCCAGCTCTCGCCGGAAATGGCCACAGCAATTGCGCTCTGCCTGCTCGTCGGAGCAGTCGGCAAATCAGCCCAACTTCCTCTCTACACCTGGCTCCCGGATGCGATGGAAGGTCCGACACCCGTCAGCGCGCTCATCCACGCGGCAACAATGGTCACAGCCGGGGTCTACATGATCGTGCGGAACCATGCCATTTTCGATTTATCGCCGACGGCCATGACGATCGTCGGCGTCATCGGCGGACTCACAGCCTTGTTTGCCGCCACCATCGGCCTCGTGCAAACGGACATCAAGCGCGTCTTGGCCTACTCGACGGTGAGCCAGCTCGGTTATATGTTTCTCGGGTGCGGGATCGGGGCCTATACGGCTGCCGTGTTCCACCTCATGACCCATGCCTTCTTCAAGGCCCTCTTGTTCCTCACGGCCGGGTCGGTCATCCACGCGCTCTCAGGCGAGCAAGACATCCGAAAGATGGGCGGCCTCAGCTCGAAAATCCCATGGACCTATCGACTGTTTCTCATTGGCACGGTCGCCATTGCGGGCATTCCACCGTTGGCAGGGTTCTGGAGCAAAGATGAAATCCTGGCCCATGCATTTACGCATCACCACTATCTGCTTTACGCCATGGCTGCCGTCGGCGCGCTATTGACCTCCTTCTACATGTTCCGCCTGATCTATCTGACCTTTTATGGCACGTCTCGCATGGACCATCATACCGAGGAACATGTACATGAGTCCCCGATGGTGATGGTCGGTCCGTTAATGGCGTTAGGTGTTCTGTCCATTCTCGGTGGGTTCCTGGGGTTTCCCCCTGAACATGGCTGGATCCATCAATTCCTTGCCCCGGTCGCGGGCACGGGAGGGGAACATGACGTGAGCACCGGACTCGTGCTCATGCTCATGATGATTGCCACAGGAATCGCGTTGTTGGGCTGGGGCATCGCGCACTATTTTTATAGCGTGAATCTCTCGGCGCCGGATCGCTTAGCCGCAAGGTTTCAGGCGGCCTACAGGATCTTGCTCAACAAGTACTACGTCGATGAGCTCTACGACCTGTTATTCGTGGAGCCGACCAAGTGGTTAGGACGTCTGTTCGATTGGTTCGACCGCACCGTGATCGATGGCCTCGTGCGCGCCGTCGCGCACCTGGCTGAATTGGTCGCGGCCGGTTCGACTTGGACAGAGAAACACGTGATCTACGGTGGTATCAACGTGGTCGGATACGGCAACCATCTTGCCGCCCGCCAGTGGCGGCAACTGCAGAGCGGGATGGTGCATCATTATGCCGCCATCATTGTGGCAGGACTCTTTCTCCTGGCGGCAATCATTCAGCTCATCATGCAACTATAAAACATTGTGATGTTAGAAGAACTGGCGTCGACCTTTCCGATTCTTACCTGTATTCTTTTTCTCCCCGTCATCGGGGCCGTCGTCCTGTGGCTGTTCGACGACGAGGACATGGTCCGGACCTCCGCTTTGACGATTGCGCTCTTGGAGTTGGCCCTCTCCGTATTCGTACTCTTACGATTCATTCCCGAATCGGCTGCCATGCAGTTTTCCGAACATGTGCCGTGGATTCCCGCCCTGGGGGTGAGCTACCACCTCGCGGTTGACGGGATCAGTGTCCTTTTCGTTGGGCTCACAGCTTTCCTCGCAGTCCTAATCATCATCTATTCCTGGGACACCGTCCGCCATCAAGTGAAACTCTACATGATGGCGCTCCTCGCCCTCGAAACAACCACGATGGGGGTTTTCCTCTCCATCGACTTGATCCTCTTCTTCGTCTTTTGGGAACTTATGCTCATCCCCAGTTATTTTCTGATCAAGCTCTGGGGTGGAGGAGCGGAGCGGCACTACGCAGCACTGAAATTCGTGCTCTATACCCTGCTTGGTAGCGTCTTCATGTTGGTGGGCATCGCCCTCTTGGACATCAATTATCACCAGTGGGCGACGCTGCGCCATATCGAGCCGACCTACTCGTTCGACCTATTGGAACTGCTCTCCGTCCCGATCCCGCTCAGCCAACAAATCCTCATTTTCTGGCTGTTGTTCCTCGGCTTCGCGTTCAAGGCTCCGGTGTTCCCTTTCCACACCTGGCTCCCAGACGCCCTCCTCGAAGGCCCGATCGGCATGGCGGTGGTGCTGGCAGGACTGAAGCTCGGGACATTCGGCTTCATCCGGTTTAGCATTCCATTGCTCCCTGACGCATCGAAAAGTCAGACCGTCGTCACGGTCATCATGACGCTGGGGTTGGCGGCGATTCTCTATGGGGCCATCATGGCGCTGATCCAGCAAGATTTCCGCCGGCTCCTCGCGTTCAGCAGCATCAGCCACCTCGGGTTCGTGGTGATTGGCCTGTTCGCCTTGAACTTTCAGGGGCTCCAAGGCAGCCTACTCACCATGATCAACTTGGGGTTCAGTACGGCGGGTTTATTCTTTATCGCGGGCTTTCTCTACTCACGGCAGCAGAATACCCAACTGGGCTCATTCGGCGGCATGGCCAAACAGACCCCCTTGCTCGCAAGCTTTTTCTTGTTCATCGGGCTGGCGTCGATCGGCTTGCCGGGCACCAATGGCTTCGTCGGTGAATTCCTCATCCTCTTGGGAACCTTCAAGGCCAACTGGCTGTACGGTGGGATCGCCGTCACCGGCGTCATCTTCGGCGCGGCATATTTTCTCTGGTACTACGAGCGGTCGATGCTGGGACCGCTCGGCAAGGCCATCAAGGAATCCGTCAGTGATCTGCATCCCCGCGAAGTGCTCATCGCGGCGGCCTTGTCGGTGATGATCCTCTGGATTGGTCTCTATCCCGCTCCCTTCTTGAGAATGATGAATGGATCGGTGCAGGCGTTGGTGGATCGACTGGAACGGGGGACCGTGGCGTCAGTCGAGTCCAATCAGCCGGTAAGGGTGGATTAATTCGTATGGGCGACTACACACTGCTCTATATCCTGTTTGCCCCTTTCGTGGGTGCCATCGCGCTGATCTTTGTCTCGAACCGGCAAGCGATGCTCGTGCGGGGCATAGCGGCGGGAGCAGCCTTTGTCTCCCTGCTCGCCTCACTCTACCTGTTCTTCCACCTCGGGGTGGATGGGATCGGTACCCCGCTGGTGCTGGCTTCAAGCGTCTTGTTGTTCGCAGGAATTTTCGTCTCCTGGCACATCAAGGATCGGACGAAAGAATTCTATATCTGGCTGCTCATCCTCGCCGCGGCCACGATCGGCGTCTTCATGTCGTTGGATCTGTTCTTTCTCTTCTTCTTCTACGAATTGTCCGTGATCCCCATGTATCTCCTGTTGGGCATGTGGGGAAGCCATACGAAAAAGTACAACGAGATGACGAATCCTGAAGGCCTCAAACAGAGGGATTCGGTCGGGTTCATCTTCAACTTTGGATCCAACAGTAAAGAGTACGCCGCGATGAAACTGGTGCTCTTCCTCTCGGCCTTTGCCGTCGCGGCGCTGATGGGTATCTTGCTGATCTACAAGTTCTCAGGGCTCAATACCTTCGACATTCTGGTCCTGCGTGAACAGGCCAAGTTGATGAACATCCCGGTCTTGGGTACGACGCTGGACAAGATCATTTGGCTACTGATTTTCTTTGGCTTTGCCTCGATTGCGCCGCTGTGGCCGCTGCACTCCTGGTCTCCTGTGGGCCACGCAGCCGCGCCGGCCGCCACGAGCATGTTGCATGCGGGTGTGCTCATGAAGCTCGGCCATTTTTCGATCATTCGCGTGGCCTTTGAGATTCTGCCGGAGACCACCAGAGAACTCATGCCCATCGCTGCCGTGCTCTGCATGTTCAGTATCGTGTATGGCGGGTTCGTGGCGTTCTACGCCAAAGATACAAAGTACGTCATCGGGTATTCCAGTTCGAGTCACATGGGCTATGTCTTCCTAGGCATGGCCTCCTTGGACTACATCAGCTTGACCGGCGCGGTGATGTATATGTTCGCCCATGCCATGGCCACGGGCATGCTCTTCGCCATGGCAGGGTGGGTGTACGATCAGACGCACAACCGCGACATTCCCTCGCTCGGCGGGCTCTCGAACCGCATGCCGTTTATCACCGGCTGTTTCGTAGTTGCTTGCATGGCTTCGATCGGCGTGCCCGGCACCGTGAACTTCATCGCCGAAGTCATGATCATCGTCGGCAGTTGGAACAAGTATCCGTTCCAAGTCATCGTGGCCGTGGTCGGCATCGTCTTGACCTTAGCCTACTTGTTCAAGATGATGCGCGGGCTCTTCTACGGACCCATGGATCAGAAGTACAGCCACGCCCACGACGCAGTCGCCGTGGTTGACCGTCTTCCGCTCTTGATCATGATTACCGTCAGCATCGGGTTCTTTTTCTTTCCCATGCACCTCTATCATGTGGTGCGGTCGGGCGTCGATCCCTTGATCGCGAAGATCACCCTCGTCGTACCGGTGGCGGCGCTCGATCGTGAATCGACAAGTCCGCTGGCGACGGCAGATACTCCTCTCCTGACGAGCACCCCCGCACCCCGCACCCCGGACCCGTTACGAGGGCTCGAATGACCTTCTCATTCACGATGTCTCCCTCCGATCTCTTGTTGCTGTTACCGGAAATCCTGCTCACGTCCTGGTTATGTCTCATCCTGATCATTGACTTCTCGTTCCCTCGGCTGCCCAACGAACAATTAGCCTATTTCAGCATCGCCGGACTCGTCGCCACTTTAGGCTGCCTTGTCTGGTTCGATATTGCCGGCATCACCGGAAACCTCTTCGCGAACATGTTCGCCCTCGACCGGATGGCCCTGTTTTTCAAAATGTTCATCGTCGGATCGACGATCCTTGTCATTCTGGCCTCCATCGATTACATCCATCGATTCAGGTTCTTCCGCGGAGAGTATTATTTTCTGATCATGATGTCGGCCCTCGGAATGATGTTTATGGCTTCCGCGAACGACCTGCTGTCGGTCTTCGTTGCCCTGGAATTTTCCACCATCGGCTTCTATGTCCTCGTTACGTATCTTCGAGAGGACATGGCCTCGAACGAAGCGGGCATCAAGTTTTTCATCCTGGGCATCTTCGCCGCCGGCCTCCTCGCCTATGGCATCAGCTTGGTCTATGGAGAAACAGGCAAACTGGTGTTTTCCGATATGAAGGTGGCACAGGCCACACCAGGATTGGCCATTGGGTTCCTGCTGATTTTCGGCGCCTTAGGATTCAAAATCGGCGTCGTTCCCTTCCACTCGTGGATTCCAGACACCTATCATGGGTCTCCGACACCAGTAACGGCGTTCCTCTCGATCGCCCCCAAGGGAGCGGCCCTTGCCATCCTCCTGAGAATGTTCCTCGTTGCTTTGGCCACCTTTAAGCCAATCTGGACCCTGCTGCTTGTCGCTACGTCCATCTTGTCCATGACCTACGGTAACATCGTGGCTATCGCCCAAAAGAACATGAAACGACTCTTGGCCTATTCCGGTATCGCCCAGATCGGCAACGTGCTGATCGGTCTCGCCACCGGTACGAAGATGGGCAGCGACGCGATGCTGTTCTACCTCCTGACCTATCTTTTCGCCAATCTCGGTGCCTTTGTCATTATCATCGCCGTGAGCGAAGCCATCGGCAGTGAAGAAATCGACGACTACAGCGGCCTGGGCCGCCGGTCGCCCTTTCTTGCCTTTTCGATGCTCATTTTCCTCTTGTCGCTGGCCGGGGTGCCTCCGCTGGCCGGCTTCATCGGAAAGCTGTACATCTTTATCGCGGCCATGAAGGAAGGGCTCTACGCGCTCATCACTGTCGGGCTCATCAATATCGTAATTTCCATGTACTACTACCTCATCGTCGTAAAGAAGATGTACATCAGCGAACCTCATGACTCGTCACCCCTCAAGGTTTCTGGCCCGATCAAAGTGGTGGTCTATGTCTGTCTCGCCGGCACCCTCGTGATCGGCATCTATCCGCAACCATTCACCGACTGGGTTGTCTCGGCTATCCTGACGTTTTCAAACGTACCTGATCCAACCGCATCACTTCCGGTTCCCCCCGCCGTCATCCCTTTCGGCGGCTAAGACCATGCGGATGGTGTCCCAGCGTCAAACAAGCATTCTTCTAAAATATTTCTTGCAGGGTCTTCCGGAGGAGGGTACAGTTTCCACGAGATTGGCTCACATCCCCATGCCCGCGCCCGCTTGAACCATGGAATCCGTCACGCAGGAACGTCCATCCACGCCCGTACCTATTCGATCGGAAGCAGTTCCTGACAGCAATCCGGAACCGACTCCCAGGACCAGCGGTCCCATGGCGTGGTTCACCCATTGGTCGATCGAGCGACGCGTCCTTGCGGGGTTTGGGCTCGTCTTTGCCGGCATTGTGGTCATCAGTGCCGTTTCCTATCGCAACACAGCCGGCTTGATCGAGAACAGCCGGCTCGATACCAAGAGCCACGAATTGATACAGCTGCTCGGCTCAGTCGGAGAAGCCCTCGACGGCGCAGAAAGTGGCCATCGGCGCTATCTCGTCACCGGCGACGAGTCGTACCTCAAATCCTACCGAACCGTTGTCGAACAAATGCCCGAATACCTTCGGTACCTCAGAGGCCTGACGAACGAGGGACCTGAACAACAGGCCCGCGTGCCGACACTTGAACACCTCATTGCCAGGCAATTGAGAGCAGAGGCGGAAGCCATCGCCCAACGTAAGGAGCATGGCTATGAGGCTGTGCGCCATCTCGCACTCTCCGGAGCGGCAAAGAACGAGCTCGAGGGAATCCATCGCCTGATGACGGAGTTTGACTCGGCCGAACAACGAGTACTTCATGCCCGCGTGGCGCAATCCGCTGGCAGCACGAAAAACACGATCGCCTTGCTCGGACTCGGTGCAGTTCTGCAATTGATCCTCTTGGCCTCCGTATACTTTCTGATCCATCACGACGTCACCGAGCGACGCCGCGTGGCCACGGAGTTACAGCGCCGGGGCGAACTGCTCGAGGCCGCCAATAAAGAATTAGAAGCGTTCAGCTATTCCGTGTCGCATGACCTGCGCGCCCCGCTCCGTCATATCGACGGGTATGCGGCCCTGTTGTCCAAATCGGCTGGTGAGGCGCTCAACGACAAAGCGCGCCGCTATCTGCAGACGATTTCAGACTCCGCGAAGCAGATGGGACAACTGATCGATGACCTGCTCGTCTTTTCCCGTATGGGTCGCCAGGACATGCTCCGCACAACGATCAACTTGGATCAACTCGTCAAGACCGTCCTTCATGATTTACGTCTTGACTTGCAAGGGCGGACAATCTCCTGGACAATGCACCCACTACCTAACGTTTCAGGAGATCCGGCGATGCTACGCCAAGTCTTCCTAAATCTGATCTCCAATGCGCTGAAATTCACAGCCACGAAGGCTGAGACGAAAATCGAGATCGGCTCCGTCAGTCGGAACTTCGGTGAAGCCGAGGTGTTTGTGCGTGACAATGGGGTAGGATTCGACATGCAATATGTAAACAAGTTATTCGGCGTCTTTCAACGCCTCCATCGGACCGACGAGTTTGAAGGCACCGGCATTGGTCTCGCCAACGTACGCCGAATCATTCATCGGCATGGTGGACGCACCTGGGCCGAAGGGGCACCGAACCAAGGGGCCACCTTCTACTTTTCGCTCCCGCTCGCGAGGTCTCTCAGATGACTACGGTCAAGCCCATCCTGCTCGCTGAAGATAATCCGCGTGACGCCGAGCTTGCGCTGGCCGCCATGGAAGAGCATCACATTGCCGACAAAGTGGTAGTCTGCCACGACGGAGCTGAAGCCCTCGACTATCTCTATTGTCGCGGAAACTTTGCCACCAGACAGCAGGGCAATCCCGTGGTCGTGTTCCTGGATCTCAAGATGCCCAAAGTCGACGGGCTCGAGGTCTTGAGAACGATTAAGAACGATGTAAACCTAAAGCCGATTCCCGTCGTCATGCTCACGTCCTCGCGCGAAGAGCGCGATTTGGCCCAAAGCTATGCGTTAGGCGCCAACGCCTATGTGGTGAAGCCAGTTGAGTTTCATCAATTTATCACGGCCGTAAAAGAACTCGGTATTTTTTGGGGCGTAATCAACGAACCGCCACCCGAAGGCTCTGACCCAATCAAATAGCCTCCTCACAAAGGACCTGTGAAAACCCCGCTCCGCCTACTCCAACTCGAGGACAATACGGTCGACGCCCAACTGATCATTGCCACCTTGAATGAGGGCGGAATCCCCTGCCAGTCGCAAATCGTCGACACACGTCAGGCCTTTGTGGCGGCCCTCAAGGAAGGCCGGATGGACCTCATCCTGGCGGACTATTCGATCCCGGGCTTCGACGGCATGACGGCGCTTATATTGGCACGTCAGCACTGTCCTAACGTGCCCTTTCTCTTCGTCTCGGCCACCATCGGAGAGGAACTGGCCATCGATGCCATGCATCAAGGCGCGACGGACTATGTGCTCAAACAAGGGCTCGGACGGCTGGTGCCCTCGGTCCAGCGCGCATTACGGGAGCTGGATGACCGCGCCGAACGGAAACGGGCAGAAGAGGCCCTTCAGCAGAGCGAGAAACAGTTTCGGCAGTCCCAGAAGATGGAAGCGGTTGGCCGGTTGGCTGGAGGAATCGCGCATGACTTCAATAATCTCCTGACTGTCATCATGGGCTACAGCCAAGTTCTCTTAACGGAACTCGGCTCTCAACACCCCCTTCGAGGAAAGATCGAGGAGACACTGAAGGCCGGCGAACGGGCCGCGACGCTGATTCGTCAACTGCTCACGTTCAGCAGCAAACAATCGCTGGACCCAAAAATTCTGTCGCTCAATACCGCTGTCACGAGTCTGGAGAGTCTGCTGCGCCGTCTCATCGGCGAGGGTATCCAGCTCGTCAGTAAACTCGATCAGACGAACGGACGGCTGTGCGCCGATCAAGCCCAACTTGAACAGGTTCTGGTCAATCTCATCGTCAATGCGCGGGATGCCATGCCGAAGGGCGGAACGCTCACGATCGAAACGGCCCAGGTCGAACTGACCCGCAGTCCTGTCTACCACCTCACCCCGTTGCCGCCAGGTCCCTATGTCCGCTTGTCAGTCAGCGATACCGGTTGTGGCATGGACCGCAAGACACAATCCCATATCTTTGAACCATTCTTCACCACGAAAGGGGAAGGGAAGGGCAGCGGTCTAGGCCTCTCCACGGTATTTGGGATTGTCACCCAATGCAGCGGTGCCATCGACGTCACCAGCCGAGTGGGCCATGGTACGCGCTTCGACTTGTATTTCCCGAGTGTCGAGTCCGGCATCCTCACCACCGTGGCAACCCAGCCCTTGGGACAGCCTCAGAGGGGCACGGAAACGATTCTCCTGGTAGAAGACGAACCAAGCGTACGTATTCTCGTACGAGACGAGCTGCGGAAGCTGGGCTACCGGGTCGTAGAAGCCAAGAACGGCATCGAAGCCTGCTTGCGGGAACTGGCACAGCATCTCTCTGTCATCAAGCCGGATTTACGAACCCTGTTCATTTCTGGGTATATGGATGACGTCGGCATCATGACCGGACAAGAAGAGGGCACGAGCAGTTTCTTGCAAAAGCCCTTCACTCCTGAGGTGCTCGCCCGCGCAGTCCGCAGTCTGCTCGATGCCAGCACGCCACCAGACAAGAGCGACACCTCCCCATCGACACCCCAGCCAACCCCGCGCTGACCATACGTGGTTCGCATCGCACCCGTTACCCATCCTCCCCGAATGGTTTGACGCTCCGCATCGGCTCTCTCTATACTTGATCCTGAGACACTATGGTACAGTACAAGAGCTTCCACCGGTCTCTCCCTTTCACCCCTGTTGCCCGTTTTCTCCTGGGTATCTTCGTCATGTTCAGCGGCCCCTCAATCACGACGGCTCAGACCCTCACGGGGGATCAACTCGGAGAGGGTTTATCCATTTCTGTCTGGAATCCTCACAAGCAATGCCCAGACGTTGCACCGCTGATCGCCATCGAGATCGATCCCAATCGCTATCGGTTTGCCGTGCACTACTATCAGCAGGACGGCTTCTCAGACCCGCTCGATATTCGCCAATGGCAAGAACAAACCGGCCACGATCTGGTATTCAATGCCGGGCTCTTCCGTGAGAACTATGCGTACCTCGGGCTACTCTATGGAAAGGGCCGCTCGCTGGGGAGCAAGCGGCACACCACCTGGCTGGGATTGTTTGTGGCAGAACCGGCGGAGGATCGTTTACGCCGCGCGCGGGTTTTGGACCTGACCTTTGACACATTTGACGAACAGCACGTTCCCTATCGAGAAGTTGCGCAATCACTCATGCTCCTCGACCGGACCGGAAAAATCCGTGTCCGACAAACAGGGAAACGCGCACATCAGACCCTTGTTGCAGAACAAAACGATGGGCATCTTCTCGTCCTAAAGACCACAGAAGTGGTGTCACTCCATACCCTTGGGGAGTGTCTTCGGGACGCCTTTCCTTCCCTACGCCAAGTCATGGCCATGGATGGTGGATCCTCTTCAGACGTCGCCGTCAGCCCCTCGCTTCGACAAGCCTCGTCTGAGATGGCGGGATTACACACCTGGTTATCCCTGTTAGAAGGCAGTATCACAACCCATGTCGGACTT
>WNGC01001609.1_pt1 | contig 27362 bp, 24 predicted proteins | sample 5400051 | NCBI WGS metagenome assembly WNGC01 (sample SAMN13153368, study PRJNA577476) | soil metagenome | isolation source: 20 cm soil or saprolite under grassland replicate 2 | place: USA:California | collected 2016-06-15
GTGCGCGCGCTCGAGCGACGCGCGGCCAAAGGCAAGCTCGTCCTCGTTACCGGGATCAACCCCACGCCGGCCGGGGAAGGCAAGTCGACCGTGACCGTCGGCGTCACGCAGGCGCTGCGCCGGCTGGGTAAGAACGCAATCCTCGCGATGCGCGAGCCATCGCTCGGCCCGGTGTTCGGCGTCAAAGGCGGGGCTGCGGGCGGGGGCTACGCGCAGGTGGTGCCGATGGAGGACATCAACCTCCATTTCACCGGCGACTTCCACGCGATTGCGAGCGCGCACAATCTCCTGTCCGCGATGCTCGATGCGCATCTGCACCACGGGAATGCGCTGGGGCTGGACGTGCGGCGCATCACCTGGCCCCGCACGATGGACATGAACGATCGCGCGCTGCGTGAGATCGTCGTGGGTCTGGGGGGCACCAGCGGTGGGCCGCCGCGCGAGGAGCGGTTCGTCATCATTCCAGGCTCGGAGATCATGGCGATTCTCGCGCTGGCAACAGGACTCCAGGATCTCGAGGCGCGGCTCGCCCGGATCATCGTGGGGCTGCGCGCCGACAAGACCGCCGGCCGCGCCAGCGATTTGAAGGCGCAGGGCGCCATGACGCTGCTGCTCAAGGACGCCATCAATCCGAATCTGGTACAGACGCTCGAGGGTGGACCGGCGCTGGTGCACTGCGGCCCGTTCGGCAACATCGCGCATGGCTGCAATTCCGTCGTCGCCACCAAGCTCGGCCTGGCGCTCGCGGACATCGTGCTCACCGAGGCCGGCTTCGGGGCCGACCTGGGCGCCGAGAAGTTCTTCGACATCAAGTGCCGCTTTGCGGGCCTCAAGCCGGAGGCGGCCATCATCGTTGCCACGGTGCGCGCGCTCAAGATGCACGGCGGCGTCCCCAAGGATCGCTTGGTTACGGCTGACCCCGCCGCGGTGCGGCGGGGTTCAGAGAACCTGCGTCGCCACATCCGCAACGTGAAAAAGTTCGGTGTGCCGGCGCTGGTCGCGCTCAACCGGTTCATCACCGATACGGACGACGAGGTCGATGCGGTAAAGGCCGTCGGCGCCGCCGAGGGCGTCGACGTCGTCCGCTGCGACGTGTGGGAGCGCGGCGGGGAGGGTGGGGTGGCGGTCGCAGAGGCGTTGCTCGGGTTGCTGAAGACCGCGAAGTCCGCGTTCAAGCCGGTGTACGATGAGCGCCGCCCCATTCGCGAAAAAATCGAGACGATCGCGCGTGAGATTTACGGCGCTGCAGGTGTCGCGTTCGCCCCGCCGGCCGAGCGCGCGCTCGAGCTGCTGCCTAAACTCGGCCTCGGCGAGACGCCGGTGTGCATGGCCAAGACACAGTATTCTTTCTCGGATGATCCGACACAGCTGGGCGCGCCGACAGGATTCACGCTGCACGTCCGCGACATCCTGCCCTCGGCGGGCGCCGGATTTGTGGTCGCACTAGCGGGCGATATCATGACGATGCCGGGGCTCGGGAAAAGCCCGGCGGCGGAACGGATTCGTCTTCACCCCGACGGCACGATCGAGGGACTCTTTTGATGCGTATCATCGCAACCGATGCTGCCCCCAAAGCGATTGGACCCTATAGCCAGGCAATCTCGACCGACAGCCTGATCTTCACCGCAGGCCAGGTGGCGCTTGACCCGAAGAGCGGCGAGCTCGTGGGGCGCACCACGGCCGAGCAGACGGAGCAGGTGTTCGCGAATTTGAAGGCGGTGCTCACCGCGGCCGGCACGACCCTCGGCAACGTCGTGAAGACGACGGTTTATCTCGCTGACATGGCCGACTTCGCGCAGATGAACGAGGTGTATGCCAAGCACTTTGGCAGCCACAAGCCCGCGCGCTCCACGGTGCAGGCGGCCGGCCTGCCGAAGGGTGCCCGGGTCGAGATCGACGTCGTGGCGGCGAAGTCGTAGCGCGCGCACGCATTCGGGGGCGGATTGGGTCTGGTGGCCTGAGCAGTCTTCAAAACTGTTTGGGCCCTGCAAAGGGCTCGGTAGGTTCGATTCCTACACGCTCCCGCCAGTTGACTTTCGCACGGCCCGGAAACAATCGTAGCCGATGGCCACCGGGCAATGGGCGCGTCTGCGTCCCGCCGAACCCGGACAGCTGCGGCGTGGCGCATGGTACCGGGTTGTCCGCCTCACTGCCGCCGAAGCGGTGCTGGACGTCAACGGCACCCTGACCGCATTTCCCCGTTCCTCCCTCGAGATCCTGCCGACGCCACCGACACGCTGGACGGTCGTGCCCAGGCCCCCGCAGTCCGCCCGTCTCCCCATCGCCTGGGGGCCGCGCTACGGCGTGTGCCCCAACTGTCGCACCCGCGCGCGCTTGGAGCAGCGGGCCAGCAGCATGCGCTGCCCCAAGTGCAATGGATTTTTCGACATCGGGTGGGAAGACTCCTGACTGTGACGTTCGGCCAGCAAAACTTCTAGGACGCTATATATTTGCCGCGCGCCCATTCACGTCTCCCGACAGGAGCCGCGATGGCGATGCTTTTTGCCCGCCTGCAAGCCGACGTCCCGCTCAAGATCCGGCGCGGTGCCTGGTACCGCGTCCTCGATCTGAATGATCTCCAAGTCATTATTGAAGTGAACCGCCGTCCGATCAGCGTACTGCGGGCGTGGCTCGAGATTCAGCAGCGCCCGCCGCTCCGCTGGAGCGTCGTTTCACCACGCGATGGCAACAAGAAGGCACCGCCGCATCTTCGGGCGATCTACGGCGTTTGTCCCAGCTGCCGCAGCCGCGCCGCGCTGACCAAGAAGACGCGCGCGCTCACGTGTGGGCGTTGTCGGCAGGAATTTGAAGTCGATTGGAAGTCGTGACCGGCGTCACTCCACAAAGGGTCATGGAACATTGACGCAAGCTGACGGAAGGTGCACTGTTGTCGTCCCTTCCGAACCCTAGCGCGAGAGTGCACCGATGGTGTGGGCGCGTCTTCAGGCGGATCTGAACTGTAATTTGCGCCGTGGGGCCTGGTACCGGCTCATCAAGGTCGATGGACTTGCCGCAGTCGTAGACGTCAATCGCAAGGCCGTTCCCGTCGTTCGAGCGTTCGTCCAGCTCTCCAACACGCCGCCCCGTCGCTGGACGGTCGTCCCGCGTCCCCGCAACGTGCCGCGTTCGGTGGAAATCGGGGCGCATTACGCCGTCTGCCCCTCCTGCCGCGATCGCGTGCCGCTGCGCGGCCATCCGGTGCGGATGCTGTGCGGGCGCTGTAGCGTCGACTTTGCCGTCGCCTGGGACGAGGACTACCTCTCGCAAACGATGTAAGCCGTTGATGTTCCGCGGCAGGCAAGGGTGTATCTTGTCTGCCGCGTGCTGCACGCCCATCTCATCCTCAATCCAACCGCTGGTCGCGGCGCGGGGGGGTCCCGTCGCCTCGAGTCCGTCGTCGCCCGCGCCTTTCGCGCGCAGGGCTGGGCGGTGGACGTCGTCCGCACCGAACGCCCGGGCCATGCCCAGGAGCTTGCCGCCGCCGCCGTGAGCGCCGGGGCCCGCCACGTCGTGGCGGTCGGCGGCGACGGGACCGTGCACGAGGTCGCCAATGGGCTGCTCCAGGCGGACGGCGACGCGGTCCTCGGCGTCATCCCGATTGGCTCGGGCAACGATTTCGCGAAGATCCTTGGGATGCACGGCTACGATCCGGTGCGGGCCGTGGCGCGCCTCGTGACGGCGCGCTCGCGCCGCCTCGATGCCGGGCGCGTGCTGGACGAGTGGTTCGTCAACAGCGTCGGCTTCGGGTTCGGCCCCGCGGTCGTGCGCACCCGCAACACGATGCACCACTTGCGCGGTTTTTTGTCCTACCTTGTGCCGATCATTCGGACGTTCTTCAAGTTCGAGCCACCGCTGTTCGATATCGCGGCACCCGGGTTCCGCGAGCGGGGGTACATGATGTTGATCGAGGTCTGCAACGGCACGACGTCCGGGGGGAGCTATCGCTTTGCGCCGGACGCCGATCCGGCGGACGGCAAGCTGGATGTGTGCCTGATTCGCCGCGTTTCCTTGCCGCGCTTTCTCATCGCCATCCCCCGCGTGATGCGCGGCACGCACATCGGCATGCGCGAGGTCGCCGTGATCAAGACCGCCAAGCTGGTCGTCCGCTCGCCCGAACAGCCGCTGGTGGTGCACGTGGACGGCGAGCTGCGCGAGCCGGGAAGCAACGAGTGCACCGTGACTCTGGAGCGGGGAAGACTCAACGTGCTGGTGGCGAGATGAGAACTGTAGACGGTCAGACGGTTAGACGGTTAGTGATTGCGTTAGTGATTGCGCTAGTGTTTTCGCTACCCGTCTACCCGTCTAACCGTCTAAGTGCCCAGGACACTACCCACATCATCCTCCCCGCAGATACTATGCCCCCCGGCGTCCGCCCAATGGGAGCGTTCTGGCGCTCGTTCATCCTTCCCGGGTGGGGACAGGCGGTCACCGATCGCCCCATGACCGGGGCGGTGTTCGTCGCATGGGAAGGCGTGACGGCGATGATGACGTTCAAGGCACAAGGGGAAGCGAATTACCTAAAGTCCATTGGCTCGCCGACGCTCAAGCTCAAACGGCAAGAAGTACAGGACTGGCTCATCCTCTGGATCTTCAATCATCTCTTTTCCGGCGCAGAAGCCTACGTCTCGGCGCATCTGCGTGACTTTCCGCCTGACTTGAAGCTGCGTACCTATCCCGGCGGCATCGGGATCAGCATCCCGCTGCGGTGAACGTGGCCCCCCCGGCACCCCTTGGCGTTTTCGATTCCGGGATCGGCGGGCTCACCGTCGCGCGCGCCCTCTTTGAGCGGCTCCCAGGCGAGTCGGTCATCTATTTCGGGGACACGGCCCGCGTTCCGTACGGTCCCAAGTCGCCGGAGACCGTGCGCCGCTACAGCAGCGAGATCCTCGCGTTTCTACTGCGGCGCGGCGTCAAAGCCGTCGTCGTCGCGTGCAACACCAGCACCGCCCATGCGCTGGGACACTTACAGAAGCAATCGCCGGTGCCGGTCGTAGGGGTGATCGAGCCCGGAGCCCGGGCGGCCGTTGCCGCGACGAAAACCGGGGTGATCGGCGTCATCGGCACTGCGGGCACGATCGCCAGCGGCGCCTACGAGCGCGCGATCAAGGCGCTGCAGCCGAACGCAAAAGTCCACGGCCAGGCCTGCCCGTTGCTCGTCCCGCTCGTCGAGGAAGGGTGGTTCGAGCATCCCGCTGCCGAGCTCATCGCGCGGGAATATCTCGAGCCGTTACGGCGCGCCGGCGTGGATGTGCTGGTCCTCGGCTGCACGCATTATCCCCTGCTGAAACCGCTGCTCGCACGCGTCATGGGACCAAATGTCCAGCTCGTCGATTCCGCGGAAGAGACCGCGACCGTCGTGGCGGGCGAGCTGCAAAAACTCGGGCTCCTGGCGAGCGGCGGAAATCACGACCATCGCTTCGTCGTGTCGGACGATGAGCCGCATTTCCGTCGCGTGGGCGCGCTGTTCTTGGGAGAGAAACTCAAGCAGGTGGAAGTCGTCCCGCTGTAAACTGCTTCAGCTCGACTCCAGCACCGGTAATCACCGCATAACGACCACCGTCGAGGAATGCGCCGGGATTTACGTACGCCCGGCCGTCCGGCAACTGGTCCACGACCGGCCGATGGGTGTGCGCCATGATCACGAGACCGATGTCGGGACGCCGGCCGAGGAAGTCGGCGGCCCAGCGCCGTTGCGCGGCCGATGCGCGGTCGAGCACGGCACGATCCTTCGTGTTGTCCGCGAGATGCCGCGAGAAAAGATCGGCGATCCAGAATCCAATCGTCGGATGCAGCACGCGAAACACCGCGATGGTCACGGGATGCCGCGTGACGCGGTGCATCAGCGTGCCGGTCCAGTGCTGCTCGGTGAGTCCGTCGCCGTGCACCACGAACGCGCGGCGCCCGCCGAGGTCCAACTCCGCTTCGCCGCCGAAAAACTCGATGCCCAGGTCCTGGCGAAAGAAGCTCCCACCCCAGCGGTCGTGGTTGCCGCCCACGAATGTGATGGGAATGTCCCGTGCCCGAACGGCCTGCAGTTTCGCGACGGTCGCGAAATGTTTGCGCGGGATCACGGTGTTGTACTCGAACCAAAAGTCGAACAGGTCGCCCGTGAGGACCAGGTGATCCCCCGGCTGAGGGACCTGATCGAGGAACGCGTGAAATGCGGTGCCGACGGACGGCGGGACCTGACCGAGGTGCGCGTCTGCGACCACGATCACACGTGCTGGGGTCGGGGGGCCGAGGTGGGATGACACGCCCAAGGTTAGGAAGCTGGAACCGGAGCCGCAAGCACATTACTGTTGTCACATGCCTCGCTGGCAAATCGCTCTCATCGTCGTTGGCGCGCTGGGATTGGGTGGATTCGCGGCCGCGCGCTTGGCGCATCCCGGCAGCACCAGTGGGGTGGGCGCCGAGTGCCGCCGGATCTCGGGAGATCGGCGCGCCTGTTACACGCGGCTCCTGACCGACCGGCTCGCGAGCAAGGGTGTGGCGGACGCCATGGCGACGCTCGATGCGTTGGCGCACGTTGATGCCGAGGTCGCCGAGCATGCCCACGAATACTCGCATGGCGTCGGTATCGCGGCGTACGGCCGCACCCCCACCGACATTGCCGGCATGTTCACCGCGTGCGGCGACAGCTACTCCTCCGGATGCCGCCACGGCGTGATCCAGGCCTACTTCGAGTCGCGCGATCAAGTGTCCGCGCCGGCCATGGAAGAGCTGTGCCAACCGTTCAAGAGCCCGGGCGCGAGCCGCTGGGTGCTGTTTCAATGCGTGCACGGCATGGGGCACGGCCTGACGATGTTCCGCGGGCACGATCTCTCGCGCGCGCTCATCGATTGCGATCTCCTCGGCGACGGGTGGGACCGCGAGTCGTGTTACGGCGGCGCGTTCATGGAGAACGTGATCAACGCGACCGCGCCGCATCACCCGGCCACGGAGCTCGCGGCGCACGGCCACCATCATCAGATGGCGGCGAACTTCAAGGCCATCGATCCGAATGACCCGCTGTATCCCTGCTCGATCATGGCCGAGCGGTATCTCCACGCCTGCTATCAGATGCAGACGTCGGTAATCCTCTGGCTCAATCACGGCAACATCGGCGCAGCAGCGGGCTCATGCGAAAAGGCTCCCGAGCACATGCGTGCGATTTGCTTCCAGAGTCTGGGCCGCGATATCACGTCGTATACGGCGCGCGATCCGCAAAAGACCGCCGATCTGTGCCACAAGAGCAGCAAGCCCAATCGCCCGGCCTGCTACTTCGGCGCCGCCAAAGCGCTGGTCGATTGGACCGCGACGACGAACACGGCATTCGCGTTTTGTCAGAACGTCGCGAGCGAGCCGGGCGGCCCGACCTGCTATCAAGCGCTGGGCGAAGAGATCGCGACGTTGCTGGCCGGCGCGCCCGAGAAGGAACAGCAATGCGCGAACGCGTTGGATGCCACGGCACTCGCGGCGTGCCGCCGCGGCGCCGGGTTGCCCGCAGTACCCGCCTCGCGTTGACTTTTCCAGTCGCGATTCGCATTCTCCCGCCAACATGAAGACGACGGCAGATCGCTTGCGAGGGGTGGTGTCGGCTGTCCCCAAGCCGAGAGGGTCGGATCGCAACTCGGGCCTCCCCCTCGATCTCGACATCATCCGGCTGCTCCGCGTCAATCGCAGCGCGGTGGAGCGCAGGGCTGCGACAATTCCGACGCGACGCACAGTAAAGAAGGAATGGCAGGCGGCGTGGCTGCTGCGCGCGATCACCTGCATGGATCTCACGACCCTCCAGGGGGACGACACGCCGGGGAACGTGCTGCGCTTGTGCGCGAAAGCGCGTCGCCCCATTCGTCCCGATTTGATCGACGCCCTGGGCGTCGGTCATCTCGACATCACGGTCGGCGCGGTGTGCGTCTACCACGCGCTGGTGCCGACCGCGGTCGCCGCGCTCGAGGGCTCCGGCATTCCGGTCGCCGCGGTCTCGACCGGTTTTCCGGCGGGCTTGAGTCCCTTCGCCCAACGGCTCGACGAGGTGGGAGCATCCGTCGCCGCGGGAGCGCAGGAAATCGACATCGTCATCACCCGCGCGCACGTCCTCACCGGTGACTGGCCGGCGCTCTACGCCGAAGTGCGCGCCTTCCGCGATGCCTGCGGTCCCGCGCACATGAAGGTCATCCTCGGCACCGGCGAGCTCGCGACGCTCACGAACGTTGCGCGCGCGAGCATGGTGGCGATGATGGCCGGCGCCGATTTCATCAAAACGTCCACCGGCAAGGAACCGGTCAACGCCGTGCTCCCGGTCGGCGTCGTCATGACTCGGATGATCCGCGAATACGAAGCGCGCACCGGCTCCGCGGTCGGCTTCAAGCCCGCGGGAGGCATTCGCGCGGCCAAGCAGGCGCTCGAGTGGATGATCCTGATGAAGGAAGAGCTGGGCGAGCGCTGGCTCAAAGCGTCGCTGTTCCGCCTCGGCGCCAGCTCGCTGCTCACCGATATCGAGCGCCAACTCGAGCATTTCGTGACCGGGCGCTACTCCGCCGCGCACCGCCACCCGATGGTCTGACATGACCTCCGTCGCCAAGCTGTTCGAGACCATGGAGTACGGCCCGGCGCCCGAGAGCGACGCGCCGGCGCTCGAGTGGATCACGCAGCACGACGGCGGACGCTTCGGCCATTTCATCGGCGGTTCCTGGATCGCGCCGGCGGAAGGCCAGTATTTCGAGACGATCAATCCCGCAACGAAGTCGGTCCTGGCGCGCGTCGCGCAGGGAAGCAAAGCGGACGTGGATGCTGCGGTCGCGGCCGCGCAAAGCGCCGCCCCGGGATGGGCGGCGCTCGCTCCCCACGCTCGCGCGCGCTACCTGTACGCGCTCGCGCGCGAGGTGCAGCGCCATTCGCGACTGCTCGCCGTACTGGAGAGCCTCGATAACGGCAAGCCGATTCGGGAGACGCGCGACCTCGACATTCCCCTCGTGGCGCGCCACTTCTATCACCACGCGGGTTGGGCCCAGCTGCTCGCGACTGAATTCCCGGGCTACGGACCGGTCGGCGTCGTGGGGCAGATCATTCCGTGGAACTTCCCGCTGCTGATGGTGGCGTGGAAGGTTGCGCCGGCACTCGCCGCGGGAAACGTCGTGATCATGAAACCCGCCGAATTCACGCCGCTCACCGCGTTGTGCTTCGCCGAAATCGCGCAGGCCGCTGCCTTGCCTCCGGGGGTCTTCAACGTCGTCACGGGCGATGGCACGACCGGCAAGCATCTGGTCGAGCATCCCGGCGTGCAGAAGATCGCCTTCACCGGCTCGACCGAAGTCGGCCGTATCATCCGCAAGGCCACCGCCGGCAGCGGCAAAAAGCTCACCCTCGAGCTCGGCGGCAAGAGTCCGTTCATCGTCTTTGACGACGCCGATCTCGACAGCGTAGTCGAAGGCGTCGTCGATGCGATCTGGTTCAACCAGGGCCAAGTCTGCTGCGCCGGCTCGCGCCTCCTCGTGCACGAGGGCATCGCCGAGCGACTGACGCAGAAACTCCGCGCGCGCATGGAGAAGCTGCGCGTCGGCTCGCCGCTCGACAAAGCGGTCGATATGGGCGCGATCGTCGCCCCGGTGCAGCTCGAGCGGATTCGCGGGCTCGTCGAACGCGGCGTGGAGGAAGGCGCGAAGATGTGGCAGCCGTCGTGGGCCTGTCCGACCGAGGGCTACTTCTACCCGCCCACGCTGTTCACCGACGTCTCACCCGCCGCCACGATCGCGCAGGTCGAGATCTTCGGGCCGGTGCTCGTCAGCATGACGTTCCGCACGCCGAAAGAGGCGGTCGAGCTGGCGAACAACACGCCGTACGGCCTCGCGGCGAGTGTGTGGTCCGAGAACATCAACCTCGCGCTCGACGTCGCGCCGAAGCTCAAAGCGGGCGTCGTGTGGATCAACTCCACGAACCTGTTCGATGCGGCGTCGGGGTTTGGCGGCTACCGGGAGTCGGGGTTTGGCCGCGAGGGCGGACGCGAGGGCATGTACGAGTACTTAAAGTCGGAATGGGAAAGTGCGAACGCGGAAGTCGGAACGCGGAACATTGCGGCGGATTCCGAAGTGCTTGTTCCGCGTTCCGACTTCCGCGTTCCGAGTTCAGAGACGCTCCCTCCCATCGACCGCACCTACAAGCTGTTCATCGGTGGCAAACAGGTCCGCCCCGACCAGGGCTACTCACGCAAGATCGTCGCGCCGGACGGCCGCACGCTCGGTGAAGTCGCCGAAGGCAATCGCAAGGACGTCCGGAACGCCGTCGAAGCGGCGCACGCCGCCGACGGGTGGGGACGTGGTAGCGGTCACCTGCGCGCCCAAATCCTGTATTTCATCGCTGAGAATCTCGCGACGCGGGCTGAGGAATTCGCCGCGCGCGTGGGCCGCGACGAGGTAGACGCCAGCGTGTCGCGTCTCTTCACCTACGCCGCCTGGGCCGACAAGTGGGACGGCGCGGTGCACCACACGCCGATCCGCGGCGTCACGCTCGCCATGAACGAGCCCGTGGGGGTCCTCGGCATCGCCGCACCCAACGAATTCCCGCTGCTCGGCTTCGTCTCGCTCGTCGCGCCGGCCATCGCCGTCGGCAACACGGTCATCGTGGTGCCATCCGAGACGCAGCCGCTCGCCGCGACGGAGTTCTACACCGTGCTGGAGACATCCGATGTGCCGGACGGCGTGATCAACGTGATCACGGGCGCGAAGGACCCGCTCGCCAAAGTGCTCGCCGAACACGACGATGTAGATGGCATCTGGTATTTCGGAGGGCCGGCGGGCATCAAGGCCGTCGAGCTGGCCTCGGCATCGAACATGAAGCGCACCTGGACGCCGGCGCGCGCGCGCGATTGGCTCGATGCGCGCCAGGGAGAAGGCCGCGAGTTCCTGCGGCACGCGTCGGAAGTCAAGAACATCTGGATCCCCTACGGGGAGTAGCGTCCCCGTGATCAGCGCGGTCACGCACCGCGTGAATTACTCCGAAACCGACCAGATGGGCTTCGTGTACCATGCCAACTATCTCATCTGGATGGACATGGCCCGGACGGAACACCTCCGAGAGCAGGGGGTGTCGTACAGGGACTTGGAAGAGCAGGGGACATATCTCACGGTGACGGATGTGCACATCCGTTATCGTCAGCCGGCGCGCTATGATGATATGATTCGAGTCCGGTGTTGGGTGCGGGACTTGGCGTCGAGGCGGGTCATCTTTGGCTATGCGGTGGAACGCGCGGAGACCGACGAGCTGCTCGCCACCGCTGCAACCTCACTCATCGCGCTGGATCCACGCCACACTTTATCGCGTATCCCGGAGCACGTGTTTGACCTGCTCAAGCCGACGGCGGACCCCGTTCGTCTCTAGCCTCACCCTCTTCCTTCTTATAGGGGCTGTCCGAGGCGCCCCTGCGCGTGCTCAACAGGCCGACGAGGCGCTCGTGGGCCAGCTCGCGGCCGTGCTGGCTGCCGCCGATGCCCGGCGCTTCGATGCCCCGGCGTTGCGCGATGCGCTGGCCAGCTCGAACCCTGCCGTACGCCGGCAAGCGGCTTTAGCCGCGGGCCGCATCGGGGACCCGGCCGCGATCGATCTCCTCGTCCCGATCCTCAACGATTCGACTCCCGAGGTCCGCGCCGCCGCCGCCTTCGGTCTTGGGCTGCTGAAGGACGCGCGCGCGATTCCGCCGCTGCTCCAACGGGTGCGCGCGGTTGCCGCAACCGAGCAAGGAACGCCGGAGCAGGAAGCAGTGACGGCGCTGGCGAAAATCGGCGGGGTGGAAGGGGTACGCGCGATCAACGACATCCTGGCGACCGGTTCACCGACGACCAGCGCGCCACCCGTCGTGACGACGGCGCTGCTCGAGTCGTGGCGCCTGGGGACACTCGCCCCCGTCTCGGTGCTCGTGTCGTTCGCCGACGCCGCCGACGTTGGGACGCGCTGGCGCGCGCTCTACTCACTCGCGCGCCTGCGCGCGGCCCCCGGCGCCGCGCGGCTGGTGCGCGCGCTGGGCGATCGCGATCCGTCGATTCGCACCGTGGCGGCGCGCGGGATCACGAAGGCGCTGCTCGACAGCGCGAAACTGGAGCCGCGCGCCGCGATCGATGGCTTGCGACCGCTGCTCTCCGATCCGGATACCCACATCCGCATCAACGCCCTGCGCGCGCTCGCCTCATTCCACGATTCGACGCTTGCGCCTGCCGTCGTGCCCCTCGTGGCGGATCGCGATATCGGCGTCGCAGTGCAGGCGGAAACGACGCTCGGCGTGCTGCGCGGGAGCGCGGCGCTCGAGACGTTGCGTCCGCGTCTCACGAACAGCGTGTTCGCGCTCAAGCGGCAGGCCGTGATCGCGCTCGCGCAGGTCGACAGCGCCGCAGGCATCACAGCGGCTGCGGCGATCGCCGGAGACGCCGATTGGCGCTGGCGCAGCGTCGCGGCCGAGGCGTTCGGCGCGGCGCACGCGCGCGCCCGGCTCGAGTCACAGCTCGCCGATCCCGATGGCCGGGTCGTCGCGCAGGCCCTGCAAGCGTTGCAACGCATCGTCCCCGCCACGTCCCCCTCTGTGGACTCCGCGCTGCACAACCGCGCGCGCACGTTGCTCGTTCATGCGGACCCTGCCGTGCGCAGCGTCGCGGCGGACATCTTGTCGCGAAATCCCGATGTTGACGATGTCGATCTCCTGGTCGCAGCGTATCGCCGTGCGGAAGCGGACCCATTCAATGACGCCCGGCTGTCCGCCGTGTCGGCGTTGGGGGCGATTGCCTCCGCGTCGGCGACCGGCCGGCTCCGCGTCGCAACGAAATTCGTGAGTGTCGTGCCGCGCCCCGACGACTATCTCGTGCGTCGCCTCGCCGCCGACACGCTGCCGGATGCGCGGGAGGCGTGGGGCGCAGCAGTGCCGATTACGACGAGTCGCACCCTCGCCGACTATCGCGAAGTCACGCGCCGCTGGCTGCTCCCCGCGCTCGCCGGCACCAATCCTCACGTGCTGCTCGAGACGGACCGCGGCACGCTGCAGATCGAGCTGCTCCCGGCCGAGGCCCCCCTGACCGTGGCGACGTTTCTCGATCTCGTCGACCGGCACTTCTTCGATGGAACGCGCTGGCATCGCGTCGTCCCCAATTTCGTGGTGCAGGATGGCGATCCGCGCGGCGACGGGTGGGGCGGGCCGGGGTTCGTCATTCGCGACGAGATCAATCCGGTCCGTTATGATGTGGGCACCGTCGGCATGGCATTATCCGGGCCGGATACCGGTGGCAGCCAGTATTTCATTACGCATTCGGCGCAACCGCATCTGGACGGGACATACACGATTTTTGCGCGCGTCGTGGGCGGTGGCGCCGTTCTCGACGCCATCGGCCAGGGCGATCGCATCAGGAGTATCCATAAATGAAGCGATTCTTGGTCTGCGTAGCTGCCTTTGTAACGCTGCTTCCAGCGCCGTCGGCGGCGCAGTTTGGCTACTTCGGCCAGAACAAGATTCAATACCGCCGCTTCGACTGGCGCGTGCTGCGCGGCGAGCACGTCGATCTCTACTACTATCCGGAAGAAGAGGAGCTCGGCCACGTGGCGCTGGCGTACGCCGAGGAGAGCTACGACTCGCTCGAGCGGCGCTTCAACCACGCGGTGACGCGGCGCATTCCCCTCATTGTGTACGCCTCGCACTCCCCCCGAGGGGCTCCTGGGCGTGACCGAGTTCCTGAAGCGGCGCGTGGCGCTGCCGTTCCGCGGCAGCTACGGCGAGTTTCGCCATACGATCCGGCACGAGCTGGTACACGTGTTCCAGCTCAGCATCACGACCGAAGTCTTCGGCCGCTACCCGCGCATCCGCCAGGTCGGGATGCCGCTGTGGTGGACCGAAGGGCTCGCCGAATTCTTTTCGGCCGGCGAAGACACGCGTGACGAGATGGTGTTGCGCGACATGACGATCGCCGGCCGGCTGCCGTCGCTACGGGATCTCGCGTACGCATATGGCGGGCTCGTCTACCCGGTGGGCGGCAGTCTCCACCACTTCCTCGCCCAGCGCTACGGCGAGTGGCGCATTCTCGAGCTGTATTTGGATATCTGGAAGTACGCGTCGTTCGACGAAGCGCTGGCCGCCGTCTATGGCCGCTCCATCGATCAGCTGTCGGAGGAGTGGCAGTATTGGATGCGGCAGCGCTATTACCCCGCGGTGACGACGCAGCCGCCGCTCGCCATCACCGCCCGCAAGTTGACGGGGCTCGCGATCAAGCCGGCTGCGTTCCAGCTCCCGGGCGACAGCACCCCGTCCTTTTTGTTCTTCTCCCCGGCCAGCGGCTACGCCACGATTTACGCGCAGAAGATCGACGGCCGCCGCAAGCGGCCGGTCGTGCAAGGCGAGCGCAGCGAGCAATTCGAATCGTTTCACTTCTTCGAGTCGCGGCTCGACGTCAACCCGCAGGGGATTGCGGTGTTCAGCAGCAAGTACGCCGAGCGCGACGCGCTGTTTTTCTGGAATCTGAAGCGACGGGAAATCGTCGGCCGGTATCAGTTCCCGGAGCTCGTATCGATCCTGTCGCCGGCCTGGTCACCGGATGGGAAGAGCGTCGTCTTCAGCGGTCTGTCGGTCTCCGGGTACTCGGATCTGTACCGGCTGTGGCTTGCCGACGGTCATCTCGACCGCCTGACATCCGATCGCTACGAGGACGTCGATCCGACCATCAGCCCCGACGGCCGCAGCGTCGTCTTCTCATCGGACCGCACCCCGTTCGGCAAGAGCGGCGCGCGCAATCTGTTCGCGCTCGATTTCGCGACCGGCGCCATACGCTACCTGACGTACGGCGACTGGCGCGACGAGACGCCGCGCTGGAGCGTGACGACCGACAGCAGCGGCACCAGATCCGCCCGGATCTACTTCGCGAGCGATCGCGACGGCACCTTCCAGGTCTATTCGATCGATTCGATCGGAACCGGCCGGCGCGAGACGCGCACCCTGAACGGCGCGTTCGATCCGGAGCTCGTGCCCGGCCACGGATTACTCTTTGGTGGCTTCGCCGATCTGACCTTCAACATCTATCTGACGCCGCCGCTCACGGACAGCAGCAGCACCTTTGCGATCGCACCGGATACCCTGCCGCCGCCGTCGTGGACGTGGGGCGAGCTGTCGCATCCGCAATACGCCCGCGCCGACGCATCGCCGTACGAGAAGAAATTCTCGCTCGACTTCGCGGCGGGTGACGCGGTCGTCGCTCCCGGCCTCGGCGCGGCGCAGGGCGCCGTCTTTCTGTTCAGCGATCTCTTGTCCGATCATCTGCTGTTTCTCGGACTGTCGTCGTTCCAGGGCAGCGGGTTCGGCAGCCTGCTCGACAACGTCAACGGCACCGCCTTTTACCTGAATCAAGCGCGTCGCATCAACTGGGGCGTCGGAGTATTCCGGCAGCGCGGGCTGTTCTACGAAGGCGATTTCAACACGCTGTTCGAGGAGAAGTCGCTCGGGATCTTCGGGCAGGTGCGGTATCCGTTCACCCGCTTCCGCCGCCTGGTCGGGGAATACCGTCTCGAGCGCTCGGATCGTCTCGACCTGTTCTCCGAGGACGTCAACGAGCCGCGCCGGGTGGGCTGGCTGGCGGCGAATTACCTGAGCTACGTCAAAGACAATACGCTCTGGCTTCCGACGGGGCCGATCGACGGCGAGCGCTACAACCTCACCGCCGGTCTGGTGAACGACTTGAGCCACGGCCGGTTCGATTCATGGCTCCTCTCCGCGGATGTGCGCGAATACCTGCGCATGTCGTTGCACAGCGCCATCGCCTTGCGCGTCCTCGGGTATGCGTCCGGCGGCGAGCGCCCGCAGCGCATCAACATCGGCGGGTCGTGGGGGCTGCGCGGCTATCCGCGCTACGGGTATATCGCGGGGACCAAGGCCTGGCTCGTGAACGCCGAGTTCCGTTTCCCGATCACCGACTTTCTCACGATCGGCTTTCCATTTGGGGATGCGCGATTCCCCGGTGTGCAGGGTGCGCTGTTCGTGGACTACGGACGCGCCTGGTCGCGCATCACGAGCACGCGCGGGGTCCTCGGCGCGAGCGGTTTGGGGTTGCGCATGCCGATCGGGCCGCCTCTCGTGCTCCGGCTCGACATCGGATATCGCCTGGGGTCGTACGATCCGGACCTCTACGGACTGCCGGCAGGCAGCCGCACGCGGCGCTTCGTGGACTTCTTTTTCGGATTTAACTATTGAGAGGGCAATGCTTTTCGCTTGACCCACTGCGTGCCCTTTCCTACATTGGCGCCTGTGCGGTGCTCGCGGCGTGTCCAGGACCGCAACGATTCGCACCGCTCGTCCCGATGCCGCTCGCGCCCGCGAGTCGCGACAGCGCGGCGGAATGGGCGCGACAGACATTGCCCCGCGCGGCGAGGCTGATTCGATTTCGCTGGCGCTATCAGGACGAGCGGGTGAAGTATGCGGGGCGGGGCAGCGCGCGCATTGCGCCGCCGGATTCGCTGCGGTTCGATTACGCGGGACCGCTGGGACTCGGCAGTGGCGCGGCGGTGGTGATCGGCGACTCGGTCGCGTGGGCGGATCCCGAAAAAGACTTCCGCTCGCTCGTGCCGGCGATCCCGATGCTGTGGGCGGCGCTCGGCATGGTGCAGCCGCCAAACGATGAGGCGGCAGTGTCGGGCGCGGTGGATTCCACGGCGGCGGGGCGTCGCGTCATCTGGCGCTTTGCGGAGCTGGAAGACACGCTCGACTATGTTGTAACGCAGGGCGCCACGCGGGTGCTGCTGGCCGAGTGGCGGCGCGGTGGTAAGGTCATGGCGCGGAGCCGTACCCAATTCGACCGCTCTGTGGGTGCGCGCGTCGATTTCCCGGAGGCTTCGGCCCGATTTGAGCTCACCGTTGGCCCAGTGGATACCGCGGCGGTCATTCCGCCTGCTCTCTGGCGCAGTCGCCGCTAGCGCGGCGCTGTGTCTCTCGGGCTGCCTCTACGGCTTCGCCGGCGGCGGCCTACCCAACGTCAAGACCGTTGCGATCCTGCCGTTCGAAAACGACACCCCTGAACCGGCATTGACCCAGGAAGTGAGCGACGCGGTGCGCGACGCGCTCGAGCACCGGTTGGGATTGCGCGTTGCCACCGAAGCAACCGCCGATGCCATCGTGCGCGGGCGCGTCGTGCGCTACGATCCCGACGTGCCGCTGGCCATCCAGCCGGGGCAGGGGCGCGTGACCGTCACGAAGCGCAAAGTCCAGCTGACGGTGGATGTGGAGATCGTCAATCAGCGCGAAAACACGACCGTCTGGAAGCGACAGGGACTGTCGGTGGAGGGGGAGTATGATCCGCCGCAGGAAGCACAGGGACGCAAAGTGGCGCTGCAAAAGCTCGTCAACGACATCGTCGATGGAGCCCAATCGCAGTGGTGATCTCGGCGCGGCGCGGCGCGAGCTCCAAAGGATGTCTCCTGTCCCTGCTGATTTTCGTGGCGGCACTCTACTACGGCGTCAACATCGGCGAAGTGTACTTCCGCTATTACCGCCTGGTCGATGAGATGCAGTCGCAGGCGCGGATCGCACCCGGACTCGACGATGGCACGATTCGGCGCCGCATCCAGGCGGCGGTCGACGAGATCGGCATTCCCGACTCCGCCGGCACCCGCCAGCTGATCGTGCGCCGCACGGCATCGCCGCGCGAGATCGTCATCGAAACGCGGTACAGCGAGACCGTCTCGCTGCCGTTCTTCAATCACCGCTTCTCCCTGCATCCCAGAGCCACCCAGCCGCTCTGAACACCGCCGCTAAGATCCGTTCGCCTGAGGCCGCGGCCGCCTGGCGCCGGGCGCAAGGCAAAGTGGTGTTCACCAATGGCGTGTTCGATCTGCTGCACGCGGGCCACGTGGCGTTGCTCGAGGCGGCGCGCGCCGAGGGCGACGCGCTCATCGTCGGCGTCAACCGCGACGCGTCAGCTCGGCGGCTGGGGAAGGGACCCGATCGGCCGGTGGTCGCCGAGCGGGAGCGCGCGCGCGTCGTCGCCGCGCTCGCCGCGGTCGACTGCGTCGTGTTGTTCGCGGAGGATACGCCGCTCGCCCTGATTCGGCAGTTGCATCCGGATGTGCTCGTCAAAGGCGCCGACTACGCGCCCGAATCCATTGTGGGGGCTGCCGACGTTGAAGGCTGGGGCGGACGGGTCGTGCGCGTGCCGCTCGTACAGGACCAATCGACCACCGGACTGCTCCGCAAGCTGCGCGGCGACACATGAAGCTGCTCGTCGGCACCCGGAGCTCGGGGAAAATGCGCGAGATTCGCGAGCTGTTCACCGGTCTGCCGTTCGAGCTGTCCTTCCCGTCGGATCGCCTGCTCGAACCGCTCCCCGACGAAGCCGATCTCGAACACGGGTCGAGTTACGCGGAGAATGCCGTGGCGAAGGCGCGCTACTTCGCGACGCGCGGCGGGCTCCCGACTGTGGCGGATGACTCCGGCATCGAAGTCGACGCGCTCGGAGGAGCCCCCGGCCCGCGGTCGGCGCGCTGGGGCGGGGCAAGCGGCAGCGGGACGACGATCGACGCGGCGAATAACGCGCTGTTGCTCGAGCAGCTCGCCGGCATGCCGGAGGACAAGCGCGGTGCGCGCTATCGTTGTGTCGTCGCGTTCCTCGCGACGCCGAGCAGCGTTCCGGAAATCGTCGAGGCGACGTGCGAGGGGTTTATTCTGACGGAGCCGAGGGGAGGTGGGGGATTCGGCTACGATCCGCTGTTCTACTCGACGGAGCTGAAGATGACGTTTGGGGAAGCCGCCCCCGCAGCCAAGCACCGCGTGTCCCACCGCGGCCGCGCGTTCCGCGCGCTGATTGAGGTGCTGCTGCGCAGAATGTCCAGCGATCACTGATCAATGATCAATGATCATTGAGTGCGGGATCGGTCGACATTGATCGGTGATCATTCTACATTGTACATTCCGCCGCGAGGCGGCCCGGGGTGTGGCGCAGTCCGGTAGCGCGCCTGGTTTGGGACCAGGAGGTCGCGGGTTCGAATCCCGCCGCCCCGATTTACCCTTCCACCTGCGGTTTCAGGTACTTCTCGTAGCAATCTTCGCACACGCCGTGGCTGAACCGGGCGGCCGACCGTGCCTCGACGTAGCGCTCGAGCGGGGTCCAGGCGCCGTCGGTGTCCCGAATGCGCTTGCAGTAGCTGCACATCGCCAGCAGGCCTTCCAGCGTCATCAGCTCTTCGCGCAGGCCGAGTATCCGCTCGGCAACCTCGAGCCGTGCAATCATTTCTTCCGGAATGATCGGCTTCGTGATGAAGTCGTCGACGCCGGCTTTCATCGCCTCGAGGAAATTGCTGAGCCCGGTGCGAATCGTCTGCATCATGAAGTAGGTATACGGCCCCGGTGGTCGCGCCCGGATCTTACGGCACAGCTCGATCCCGTCCATGGCGGGCATCAGCCAGTCCGAAACGATCACGCGGTGCTGCGCGACCTGCCACAGCCCCCACGCGTCGACGCCGTTGTCCACCGCGGTCACTTCGTGTCCCTGCGCCGTCAGGATCGCGGTGAGAGTGCGGCCGGCTACCGCATCGTCCTCGGCGAGCAGAATCCGCATCATTCCTCCGGAATCGCGACCCGCTGGCTGCGAAGATATTCGATCGCTTCATGTGCGACGGGGCTGACCTGCTCGAACGCGTCGCGCGCCGCGGCGACGTCACCGGCGCGGGACGTCGTCTCCACCCGCTCGAGCAGCTCGGCGAGCGTAGCGGCACCGATGGTCGCGGCGGCGCCCCGGAACGCGTGCGCCGCGCGCGCAATTTCCGCCCCCGTTCCTGTGGCCACCGCCGCCGCGAGCGCGGCGAGTCGAACGGGCGCCTGTCGGAGGAACGTGTCGAGGATCGAGTATAACGCCTGCTCTGCGCCCGCTTCGCGCAACATCGAGCGGAACCCCTCGAGGTCCACGGGAGGTGGCGCATTGGGGACGGCGGCCGGCACCGGCGCCGCGTCCGCCTTCTCGCCCTGCCCCAGTCGCTCGACCATCGCGAACAGCTCGTGCCCCTTGAACGGCTTCGCGAGATAATCCGTCATCCCGTGCGCCAGACAGCGCTCCCGCTCGCCCGACAGCGCGTGCGCGGTGAGCGCGACGATCGGCAGGTTCTTGCCTTTGGGCGTGCCCCGAATCACCTGCGTCGCCTCGAAGCCGTCCATTTCCGGCATCTGGACGTCCATCAGCACCACGTCGTAGTCACGATTGCGCACCGCATCGACCGCTTCCCGCCCGTTTCCCGCGACGTGCACCTCGTGGCCGCGCTTCACCAGCATCGCGACCGCGACCTGTTGATTCACCGGGTTGTCTTCGGCGAGCAGCACGCGGAGCGAGTGCCGTGACTCGGCGATCGTATGACGCGTGACGACGTCAGGGGTCCCCGCCTCCTCGGGCGGTCCGGCGAGCACGGTGCCGAGTGCCTCGAGCAGGTCGGGGCGTGACAGCGGCTTGGTGAGATAGCCGCGGATGCCGAGCTCGCGGCAGCGCTCGCCATCGCCGCGCTGGCCGGCCGACGTCAGCATCAGCAGGTCGGTGCGCGCGAGCGTTTTGTCCGCGCGCACGGCCGTCGCCAGCTGGAAGCCGTCCATGTCCGGCATCTGCACATCGAGGATCGCCAGGTCGAACGGCGTGCGCTTGGTGGCGGCGCGGCGCAACGCGTCGAGGCCCTCGGCCGCGGTCGTCGCTTCCTCCACCTTGACCCCTTCCGCCGCGAGCATCTCTCGGAGAATGCGCCGGTTGGTCTCGTTGTCATCGACGACGAGCATGCGCCGACCGCCGAGGGCCGCGAGCCCGCTCACCCGCGCCAGGGGAGCGGTCTCTACGGGCAGGGCGAGGGTGAACGAGAACTCGCTCCCCTGATTCACTTCGCTCGCCACGTGCAGCTCGCCGCCCATCAAGCGCACGAGGCGCTGGGAGATGGCGAGACCGAGCCCCGTGCCGCCGTAGCGCCGCGTCATCGTCGAATCGGCCTGCGTGAATTCCTTGAAGATTCCGGCCCGATGTTCCGGCGCGATTCCAATACCGGTGTCGCGCACCGCGAACCGGAGCGGAACCGCGTGATCGGCAGGCGCGCCGGTTGTGACGGAAATGACCACCTCGCCCTGCTCGGTGAACTTGATCGCGTTCCCGATCAGGTTCATGAGCACCTGCCGGAGTCGTGTCGGATCGCCGCGCACGGCGCGCGGCACTTCCGGCGCGACATCGGCGAGCAGCTCGAGATGTTTCTCCCGCGCGCGCACCGCGAGCAGGCTGGCCGTCGCATGGACGACCTTCGCGACGTCGAAGGGAATCGATTCCAGCTCCAGGTGCTCCGCTTCGATTTTCGAATAATCGAGAATGTCGTTGAGGATCATCAGCAGCGCTTCGGAGGAGGAGCGCACCAGCTCGAGCGCGCGGCGCTGCTCGGTCGTCAGCTCGGTGTCGAGAATCAGCTCCACGAACCCCAGTACCGCATTCATGGGGGTCCGGATCTCATGACTCATATTGGCGAGGAACGCCGAGCGGGCGCGCGCCGTGCGCTCCGCCAGGTCGCGCGCGTCGCGCATCACCGACTCGGCCCGTTTGGCCGCTTCCTCGCTCACCGCGAGCCGCGCCGTCACGCGCAGGTGGTCGACCAGGGTGAGATGCGCGCGTCGCGAGACGATCGCCATCACCAGCGTGAACAGACCGATGACAATCGATGCCGCCAGATGATGCGACTGCTCGCTCGTCGCGAGCGAGACGAAGACGGGCAGCGTGATGCCGGCCAGAAAGCCACGGAAGCTGAGCGGGTCGGCGGCGAGAGTCGTCAGCGCGCTCGCGATGATCCCCGCAAAGACCACGAGAATCAGCGCGGCCGTTTCGAACGGCACCACCGGCAAAACGACGGCGCCGCCCACGCCCCACGCGATCGCCAGGAGCGTGACAGTGCTGCGCACCCCGTTGCGAACGGTGCGCTCGCCCATCTCGCGTCGGGATGCGAGGAGGAGCCACAAGCCGCGGAGCATCGCGCCCACCGTGACGGCGGCGCCCCATCCCAGCAGCAGGTCATGCGGCGCATCGGGCCACGCGAGGACGGCGATGACGGCGATGAGAATCGGATGGGCGAAGACGCCCAGGCCGCTTTCACGGAGCAGCCGCGCCTGGAGCAGGCGCGCCAGGTCCGTGCGGACGCGCTCGTCGTTTGCGACGGCGTCTTCCGGACGTCCTTCGTTCACAAGGGCGATGGCCATGAGTGCCTACATGCTACGGTATGGCTGAAAAAGGAACTAGGGCGATTTTGCGGCACCGGCAGGCGCGCGTGCGGCAGGGGATAGAGCCGCGGAAAGGCGTGCGTTAAGTTGTGGTCTGCGCGACTGGGCGCCCGTAGCTCAGGTGGATAGAGCAGCAGCCTTCTAAGCTGTTGGTCGGAGGTTCGAATCCTCCCGGGCGCATTGCGTCGCTTGGTGTTCTGGATCACATCGGCAGTTGTTGTCCACGGTCACAACCGTGACGCTATCAGCGCACATAGTGTAGGTAACTGCGATTCGGCTGCGCGGTCGGGCATTACCGACACCTAATTGGACGACTGTTATTTAACTTAGGCTGGCCATGAACGACGTCCTACGAGTGCTCCTGGTCGAGGATTCGGAGACTGACGCAGAAATCCTGGCCCGTGAGCTGAAGCGCGCCGGGTTCACTGCTGAATGCGCGCGCGTGCAAACGGCCGCTGAAGTAGCGGCAGCGCTCGACCGCGGCTCGTGGGACATCATCGTCGGTGACAACAGCATGCCCGGGTTCAGCGGCACCGAAGCGCTCGCATTGGTGCGTTCCCGCGGCCTGGATATTCCTTTCATTTTTGTTTCCGGAACGATGGGCGAAGATCTCGCCGCCAGCGCCTTGGAGGCCGGAGCCGGAGACGCGCTCGCGAAGGGGGACCTGCGGCGTCTCGTTCCGGTGATCCGCCGCGAGCTGCGGGAGGCGTCCGAACGGCGCGCGCGGCGCGATACCGAAGTCGCGCTCCGTGCGTCGGAAGCGAGTTACGTCGCACTCGTGGAGCAGGCTCCCGTCGGTATTTATCGGTCAACGCCGGCGGGTCGCTTCGTATCCGCGAACGCGGCGCTCGCCCGCATCCTCGGCTATTCGTCGACCCAGGAGTTACTCTCGCTCGAAATGGCGCGCGACGTATACGCCGACGCGGACGAGCGGCGCCGCCTCGTGGAGCAGGACACGTACACCAATCAGGTCTACGAGGAGCTGGAGGCCACGTGGAAGAAGAAGGATGGGACCCGGATTCGGGTGCAGCTCAGCGTGCGCGCGAGCCGCAACCAGGATGGCCAGGTGGAGTTTTACGAAGCATTCGTCCGCGACATCACGAACCAACGGCAACTCGAGGCGCAGCTCGCGCAAGCACAGAAGATGGAAGCGATCGGCCGGCTCGCGGGTGGCGTGGCCCATGACTTCAACAATCTGCTCACCGTCATCCTCAGTTACAGCGAGCTCCTGCTCGAGGATCTGCCGGCGGGATCGTCGGACCGCGATGACGTGACGCAGATTCGGAAGGCGGCGCAGGGTGCCAGCGAGCTAACGGGTCAACTCCTCGCGTTCAGCCGCCAACAGGTCCTCCAACCCAAAGTTGTCGATCTCAACGCGGCGGTCTCCGGAATGGAGCGGCTGCTTACGCGGGTGCTTCCGGAGGACATCAAGCTGCGCTGCACGACCGCGTCCGACACGGGGACCATTCGCGTCGACCCCGGTCAGCTCGAGCAAGTGATTATGAATCTTGCGGTGAACGCACGGGACGCGATGCCCACTGGCGGGTTGCTCACGATCGAGACGGCAAACGTCGATCTCGATGCAGCGTACCTCCAGGCGCATCCTCTGGCGAAGCCGGGGCGGTACGTCATGCTCGCGGTCACCGACACCGGCACCGGCATGGATGCCGCGACACAGGCGCGCATCTTTGAGCCGTTTTACACCACGAAAGAGATCGGGAAGGGGACGGGCCTCGGACTCGCTACGGTGCAGGGGATCGTGCAACAGTCCGGCGGATTCATTTGGGTCTACTCGGAACCGGACCACGGAACCGTTTTCAAGATTTATTTGCCGCGCGTCGATGAGCCGGCATCGACAGGCGACGCGGCGACTGCGGCGCCGACGCGCGGCACCGAGACCGTCCTGGTCGTCGAAGACGTCCCCGCCGTACGAGCGGTGACACGCGAAATGCTCAAGCGGTACGGCTACAACGTGCTCGAGGCGGCGGATGGACCGACCGCGCTGCAGCTGGCTGCAGGGTACGCGGAACCGATAGACCTGCTGCTGACGGACGTCGTGATGCCGGAGATGAACGGTCGAGACCTGGCGGACCGAATCCAGGCTGCGCGACCGGCGACGAAGGTGCTGTTCATGTCGGGCTATACCGACGACGCTGTCGTGCGTCATGGAATCCTCCAAGACGGCATTGCGTACCTGCAAAAGCCTTTCACGCCCGGCTCCCTCGCGACGAAAGTGCGCGAGGTGCTCGGGGCCTGCGTGCTGGTCGTCGATGATCACGAGGACGTGCGGATCTCGATTCGGCGTACGCTGGAAGAAGCCGGCCATCGCGTGCTTGATGCGGCGGACGGGGAATTGGCATTGCGCCTGCTCGAGACGACGCCGATCGATGTTGTCATCACCGATCTGTTCATGCCCCGGCAGGACGGCATCGTCCTGGTGCGACGGATACGGCAGGATTTTCCCGCGGTGAAGGTGATCGCCATTTCCGGCGGAGGCTTCGGCGGGAAGTTGGATCTGTTGAAGGATGCAGTGCTGCTGGGGGCGTCGAGCGCACTGAGAAAACCATTCACACAGGATCAGTTGCTGGGAGCGCTCGAAGCCGCCTTGAGGTAGCATGAATCTCCTGCTCGCCGAAGACGACGCCGTTGCGCGCGGAACGCTGAGCGCGGTGCTCAAAGGCATGGGCTACGAAGTGACCGAGGCCGAGCACGGCGGCGAAGCGTGGGCGAACCTGCAGCTCGGCTATTTCCCCATTGTCATTTCCGATTGGCAGATGCCCGAGGTCGACGGCCCGGAGCTGTGCCGTCGGATGCGCGCTCGCGCGACCGATCGCTATTCCTATTTCCTGCTTGTCACTGCGACCGGTGGGAAGAAACGCTATCTCGAAGGGATGGACGCGGGCGCGGACGACTTCATCACCAAGCCGGTCGACATGGAAGAGCTGCGGGCCCGGCTCAAGGTTGCGGAGCGGATCCTCGGCTTGCGCCGGCACGTGCAGCAGCTCGAAGGGCTGCTGCCGATTTGCGCCTACTGCAAACGCATCCGTGACGCCGGCGAGAATTGGGAGTCGATTGAGAGGTACGTCGAAGCGCGGTCTGAAGCGCAATTCAGTCACGGCTACTGTCCCGATTGCTACGAAAAATACGTGCGACCGCAGGTCGAAGGTCGCTGAGCTGCACGAGGAGGATCTACGGGCGAATTCAGTCTCACCCATTGGCTGATTCTGGGCTTGGTGCTGCTGTTGCTCTTCGGAGCCAAGCGGATCCCTGAGGTTGGCGCATCGCTCGGCAAAGGGATTCGCGAATTCAAACGCAGCGTGAGCGGGATTGCGGACGCGGCGAGCGACGAGGAGACACCGCGCGCGCCTGCCGCACCTGAGAATCGTCAGCCGAAGCGCCTGGTCGAGTAACGAGGACGTCGGTGCCGTCGCTGACAATCGTCAGCAGCGCAGTCACGTCTGCCGTCGTTGCGTCGTCGCTCGGCGCGCAGTCGCCGCGCGCCGCGAATCCCGAGCGCCCCACGGTGGCGACTCATGCGTACACCGTTGCGGCGGGCTTTGCCGAGCTGGAGCAGGGCGCCCGGGCGTTCGGCGTCGCCGCGCTGCGCGAAGCGACCGCGTGGGAATTCAATTTGAAGATCGGGCTCGCGCGCAACCTCCAGCTCGGCATGTTTGGCCCCGGCTACGTGCGCACGTCGGACGGCGTGGGAATCGGGGACTTGGGGATCGCGCTCAAGCTGAGTCATCCCGTGTCCGAGCGTACGACGCTCGCCGTCGTTCCTTCCGCGACATTTCCCACCGGCAATCAGCAACGCGGTCTCGGTGCCGGTCGCGTATTGGCGAGTGTGGTCGGCGTGGTGAGTGGGGATTTGCCGGCGCGCTTTCATTTTGATGTGAATGCCGGGCCGGTCGCGATCGGAGCGGGGAAGCCGCAGTGGTTCACGTCGGTCGGGCTGTCGCGCGGCGGTTCGATCGGGTTTGCCGGCGAGCTGTTCGACTTCACGGCGGGGGCTGGCGGGCCGCGCCAGCGGGGGTTGTTGCTCGCGGTGCTGCTGTCGGCGGCCGAATGGGCGGTTATCGACGCCGGTGGGGCCGCCGGATTAACCCGTGAAACCCCCGATCAAATATTTGTCGGATTGACGACGAATTGGGGCCGTATCTTCAAATAAGAGACCCCCTTGACTCATGCCGGGTACCGGGCTACACTCCGCGTCTCTCCGCGGACTTTTTGCGCGGAACGCTCTTTGAGAATTGATGATCGAGTGTGTGGAGTGCGGCCCCATTTGAGCGGATGCGTTGTCAGAAGCGCGCCGCGAGGGGTTTCATTCTGATTGTGATTCGGACGACAGATGTACCAGTCGTTCGGTGAGCTGTTCGAATTTTCCTAAATCATTGGAGAGTTTGATCCTGGCTCAGGACGAACGCTGGCGGCGTGCCTAACACATGTAAGTCGAACGGGACTCGGGGGGCAACTCTCGAGTTCAGTGGCAGACGGGTGCGTAACACGTGAGGAACTTGTCCATCGGTGGGGGATAGCCGGCCCAACGGCCGGTTAATACCGCATACGATCATTCGGGGGCATCCTTGAATGAAGAAAGCAGCCGCAAGGTTGCGCCGGCGGAGAGTCTCGCGGCCTATCAGCTAGTTGGCGGGGTAACGGCCCACCAAGGCGACGACGGGTAGCTGGTCTGAGAGGATGGCCAGCCACATTGGTACTGAGACACGGCCCAGACTCCTACGGGAGGCAGCAGTGGGGAATCTTGCGCAATGGCCGCAAGGCTGACGCAGCGACGCCGCGTGTGGGATGACGGCCTTCGGGTTGTAAACCACTGTCGGGAGGAACGAATACTCGGCGTCGAATAGGCGCCCGAGGGTGACGGTACCTCCAAAGGAAGCACCGGCTAACTCCGTGCCAGCAGCCGCGGTAATACGGAGGGTGCGAGCGTTGTCCGGAATCACTGGGCGTAAAGGGCGCGTAGGTGGCCCGTTAAGTGGCTGGTGAAATCCCGGGGCTCAACTCCGGGGCTGCCGGTCAGACTGGCGAGCTAGAGCACGGTAGGGGCAGATGGAATTCCCGGTGTAGCGGTGGAATGCGTAGAGATCGGGAAGAATACCAGTGGCGAAGGCGTTCTGCTGGGCCGTTGCTGACACTGAGGCGC
>WNGC01000387.1_pt1 | contig 27355 bp, 22 predicted proteins | sample 5400051 | NCBI WGS metagenome assembly WNGC01 (sample SAMN13153368, study PRJNA577476) | soil metagenome | isolation source: 20 cm soil or saprolite under grassland replicate 2 | place: USA:California | collected 2016-06-15
CTGGGAATCCTTCTCGGAGCGTTTGCGAGGCTGGCGGGCGCTTTGCTCGCGGTTGAGATGGTTGTGGCAATTCTTGTCGCCCGTCTGCACGGCGGTTTTTTCGCCCCGTACGGCTACGAGTTCGAGCTCACACTTCTCGGCGCGTCTCTCACCTTCGCGCTGATCGGACCGGGTCAAATGTCGCTCGAGGAATTATGGCACCGGTCGTCGATGGCGTGAGGGAAGCTGATTCTCACACCCGGCGCTTCGACCCAGTTGTGAGAACACTGCTGCTCGCGCTGGCAATGGTGATGTTTGCCGGTGCGAGCGCGCTGGCGCTGCATCAACAGAGCAAGGTGCAGCAGGGCGCGGTGCAGCCCGACACCAGCGCCATAACGCCGGCGATGGTTGATCTGGGTCGAGCGATCTTTCATGGACAAGGGACATGCTTCGCGTGTCACGGGCAGAAGCTCGAGGGCTCCCAGATCGCCCCGACGTTGTTGCCTCATGCGTGGAGAGACGCCAAAAATGGAGAATACGCCGCGATCTATTACGTAGCGACTCACGGTGTTCCGTCCACTCTTATGGTTGCATACCCAGGTGGAATCACTCCCGACCAAGCACTGGCCGTGGCATCCTACGTCTGGTCGGTAGGCAGGCTGAAGGTGAAACCATGATACGGCAACGTCTGTGAGGTTAAGACTGGTTGCCTGCAGGGAAAATCCGACAAAAAACCAGCCATATTCCGACTGAGTTAGACCTCCTCGAGCCCGAGATTCAAGGCACAGGGCGCACCCGCGTCTCGAAGCAGGACCGGCAATTACGAGGAGGGTTGTATGTACAAAAACATTATGGTCCCGACAGACGGTTCGGGATTCGACCGCGAGGCAATCCTGGTCGCGCTCCGAGTGGCCGAGCGGTGCCAGGCTAAGATCCGACTCGTGCGAGCGCTCGGCGCAGGCGCTTACTTCGGCGTGGGAGCTTCCTCCGATGGCGTCATCCCGACAGCGGAAACTCTTCGCGCTGAACGTGACCTGGCCCTGAGTGAACTGTATGCGTTGGCGGCCGAGTGCCGAAACATGAGCAGCGCGGAAATCAGCGCCGACTTGGAGCAGGGTCCGATCGCGGACGTACTTGCCGGTTACGCGAAACGAAACGACGTGGATCTGATCATCATCAGCAGCCATGGCCGGCGCGGGATTGCCAGACTCTCGCTGGGGAGCGTCACCGATTCTCTGATCAGAGGTACGACGATCCCGGTTCTCGTGGTCAAGCCGAAGGCGAGCTATCTCACGCCGGAGGCAACGAAAGAGTTCCACCACGTTGTGGTTCCGCTCGACGGTTCTTCGCTGGCCGAGCAGATCCTCTCGCGAGTGATTCCGCTAGCGAAACTGGAGGATGCGGAAATCACGCTGCTTCACGTGCTCGCGCCGTCGGAAGACACCTATGACAATGGCGAGACCGAGCTCCCGTGGTGGGACAAGCGACTCGCTGGAGCGCAAGCATATCTTTCAAGGCGCGCAAGCGAGATTCGCCTACAGGGAGTTGCAACGACTATCGATGTCGCGATCGGAGGAAGGATCGCCGAGGCAATCACCGATTATGCGCGGAGAGAGAAGGCCGACCTGATCGCGATCGCGACACACGGTCGAGGCGGTTTCGCGAGAGTGATGCGCGGAAGCGTCGCAGACGGAGTGACAAAGTCGGCGATGAGCTCGATTCTCGTGTTCCATCCCGAGAAGCCGCTGCCGAAGACTGTGCACCAGGAGTCTGCCGACAAATCACGCGATGAGGAGCTCGCGCTGGTTTGATCGCACGAGCGTCGATTTGTTCACGCCAAGTAGAAGGGGACTCGCAAAATTGGATCGTGACGAACAGTCCCAGTCAGCGATCCCGCAAAGGATCGTCGGGTTCCATCAGGATGAAGAGAAACATTGGGTCGCCGAGCTCGAATGCGGTCACACTCAGCATGTGCGGCACGATCCGCCGTGGCAGACCCGGCCCTGGGTAACGACCGAAGCGGGTCGAAGGAGCTTCCTGGGGCAGCGACTGATGTGCATCGAATGTTGCAGAAAAGCGCGATAACTTTGACGTGTGCGCAGAACGGTTTTTCCGAACACGAAGATAGAGCGCGACGATCTAGGACTTGGACCGGCACTCCACCTGGTGCAGGCGCGGATAGACGGCCGGAAGCTCGACGACGCTCTGCCCCTCGATCTGCAGGGCACAGAATTTCAGCGTGAAGTCTGGGAGCAACTCCTTTCGATTCCACCCGGCTCGACACTCTCCTATCTAGGCGTGGCGCAGGCCATCAAGCGTCCCAAAGCGACGCGAGCGGTTGCACAGGCTTGCGGCGCAAATCCTGTCGCCGTGATCGTTCCCTGTCATCGCGTCGTGATGAGCGATGGCTCGATTGGAGGCTACAGCGGTCCTCCGGGCGTGAAGAAGGCTCTGCTCGAGGCAGAGGGCGTCACGGAGTTTGCAGCAGGTAAGGCCGCTTTGGCAAACTAAGAACTGAGCTTGCTGCGGTACGGCCTCTCCGCCTGGCCGATGTATATCTGCCGCGGCCGCGCGATCTTCTGCTCCTTGTCGAGCAGCATCTCTTCCCACTGGGCAAGCCAACCCGGCATGCGACCGATCGCAAACAGGACGGTAAAGAAATCCGTCGGGAACGCCATGGAGCGATAGATCAGCCCCGTGTAGAAGTCGACGTTCGGGTAGAGCTTTCGTGAAGTGAAGTAGTCGTCCGACAATGCGATCCGCTCCAGCTCCAGCGCGATCTCCAGATCCTTGTCGACGCCGACGACCTTGAAGACCTCGTCGGCCAGCTTCTTCACGATCTTGGCGCGCGGGTCGTAGCTCTTGTACACGCGGTGACCGAATCCCATCAACCGACCGCCTTCGCCGCTCTTCACACTCTCGATGAATTTGGGAACGTTCTTGACGCTGCTAATCTCGTTGATCATGCGCAGCACCTGCTCGTTGGCGCCGCCGTGTAGCGGACCGAAAAGCGCGGCGACTCCCGCCGAGACCGCGGAAAACGGATCGACGTGCGATGAGCCAACGGCGCGCACGGCGTTAGTCGAACAGTTCTGCTCGTGGTCGGCGTGCAGAATGAACAGAATCTCGAGAGCACGGGCGAAAACCGGGTTGGCCTCGTACTTGGATTCGCTCATCCGCGCGACCATCGACAGAAAGTTCTCGACGTACGAGAGACGATTGTCGGGATAGACGAACGGCAATCCCTTCACGTGGCGATACGAGAATGCGGCGATAGTCGGCGTCTTCGCCAGCAGCCGGATGATCGAGATGTTGCGCTCGGTCTCGTCGAAGATGTTGCGCGCCGAAGGATAGAACGACGCCAGTCCCGCTATCGAGCTGTTGAGCATCGCCATCGGATGCGCATCGTAGCGAAAGCCCTCGAGGAATTTCCGAAAGTTTTCATGCACGTAGGTGTGAAACGTGATGTCGTGCACGAACTGGTCGTATTGCTGCTGGGTCGGCAGCTCGCCGTGACGGAGCAGCCACGCGACTTCGAGGAATGTCGCGTTTTCGGCCAGCTGCTCGATCGGGTATCCCCGGTAGCGCAGAATGCCCTTGTCGCCGTCGATATAGGTGATCGCGCTCCGACACGATGCGGTGTTGAGAAACGCCGGATCGTAGCTCATGAGACCTGTATCGTTGGGATCGCCTGTCTTGATCTTTTTGAGCTCGACGGCGCGAATCGCACCATCGGCCACCGGAACCGTGTAGGCCTTGCTCGTGCGGGTGTCCTTTATTTCGAGCGCGCTCCCGGACGGAGCGGCGGCTGGCGCGGCGGGCTTCGCCGAATTCTTCGCGGGTGCTGCAGCCGGTGTAACCGGTTTGGAGGTGCTTTTTTTGGCGGAGGGAGAGGGCGGTCGGGCGGTCGTACCGGTCTTCGGCATCCTGTTCTCCAGTTGATTACATCAAATTTAGCGCAACGGCCGTGCATTCGAGACCTTTTCCGCCGCTGACACGCGAGGGACCGGTCTAGCATAATTGTTTGTCGGTAAGCAGGACCGCGGGCGTAAGACACAACCTTGCGGCGAACTCGAGTCGGGCCGCCTTTCAGGGAGAGCTTTGATGGCGTTCTATCGCAGGGTAACTGGTCCGATGCCGGATCCGCAGGTCATGATGGTGCCGATGCTGCCGCGACGGCTCTTCATTCTAAGAATGCTTCGCAATGCCGGCATCGCGACTGGTGTAATTGCTGGCGGACTGCTGATCGGAATGCTCGGCTACCACGGTCTTGGCCGGCTCAGTTGGGAAGAGTCATTCTACTACTCCTCAATGATCCTCTCCGGCGAAGGCCCGCCGCCGGATCCTTTGCTCAGCGGCGCCGCTCTGACACACCTGCACATCTTCGCCGGACTTTACGCGCTGTTCAGCGGCGTGACGTTCATCACGATGGTGGGTGTATTGTTCGCGCCGGCGCTGCATCGCTTTCTACATCGGTTTCATCTCGAGATCGCGGCGCACGACCCGGACGGAGACAACTCAGCCTCTTGAATCACAACCGCTTCACTCGCGTCACCTGCCATTTCCCGCCGGTGACGCTGCGACCTGGCGTCGATGGAACCGTAGTGAACGTTCCTTCGATCGTGCGAGCGTTCTTGAAAGTCCCCTGAAAAGTCGTCGTCACGGGACAGTCGCAATCGGGATCGCGATAAGGATCCAGAGTCCCGCTCAGGTTGCCGCCCTCTTTCCGTAGGAAATGAATCTTCAACACGGTTCTGCCCGGCGCCGAGATGTTGCTCACCACCTCGCGCTCCGCTGGGGTGAGCAACGAGTCCGCCCGCGGAATCATCACGACGTTACCCGACGCGGACCCCTCGCCCGCCCTCAGCGTGAACGCGATGGTTCCACTTCTCCCCGTTTCGGCGCTGCTGTAATTGCCGCGCCATTCGCCGACGAGCGGATTCAGGTCGAAGTCGCTCGAGGTCAGCTCGATCTCGGGGGCTCGCGACGCGCAGGCAATCGTCGAGGCGAGAAGTCCTGTCGCAATGATCAGCGAAGCGCGCATGTATCTCCGGTTGAATTCCTACTTCTACCAGATTGGCAGTAATCCCGTCGCCGATCAAGCCATCGCTACTATCATGTCGCCTCAAGACGCCGTGCGGACCGGGATCACTACGTAGGTCGCGGCTCCGTTACCGGAACGGGACGGAAACCCTTGCGCTCCATCTTTCCCCAGTCCTTTCTGCCGCGCAAGAATTTCCAGAGGCCGCGCAGTCGCCAGTAAACGGTCAACTGGCGGTAACCGATGTTCTCCACGAGGGCCCACCAGAACAGCAGCGCGCGATCACGAAACGTCTCGTAGCGGTGGAAGCTCAGATCCTCGAGGATCAGCGTGAATGCCGTCAGCGCGGTGCCGAGTCCGTAAGCTGTAAGGTAGAAGAGTCCCGCGAAGCTCAAGTCGACGACGCCGAACAGAAGACCCACCAGCAGCGTCACGAGGCCCGCCGCTTCGATCACCGGCGCGAGCAATTCGACGAACGCGTAGTAGGGATAAACGAAGAGGCCTGTCACACCGTAGCGGGGGTTGAACAGCATCCCGCGGTGGCGCCACAACACATCCGCCAAACCTCGGTGCCAGCGGTCGCGCTGGCGGCCGAGTACACCGGCGGATTCTGGCACTTCGGTCCACGCGACCGGATCGGGAACGAACGCGATCTTTCCCGGACCTCCCCGCTCGTACGACAGCCTCTTGAGCCTGAGCACCAGCTCCATGTCTTCGCCGACGGTGTCGTGGAGGTATCCACCCGCGGTCATTACGGATTCACGGTGAAAGAGTCCGAACGCGCCGGAGATGATGATGTTGCCGCCGAGTCGGTTCCAGCCGAGACGTCCGAAGAGGAAAGCACGTAGATATTCGACGACTTGCACTCCGGCCAGCAGGTTCGTAGGCACCGCTGTCTTCGCGATGCGGCCGTGCTTCACTTCCGATCCATTGACGACGCGAATCGTACCGCCGGTAGCGACGACATCGGTTGCGTACAAGAAAGGCCGTACCATTCGCTGCAGCCCGTCGGCTTCGATCAGTGTGTCGGCATCCATTGCGCACACCAGCTCGCCACGCGCGAAGCTCAATCCGACGTTCAACGCGTCGGCTTTCCCTCCATTTTCCTTGTCGACGACCACCAGCCCCGGATACGTCGACGAGCGATATAACAAACGGACGGGCTTCGTTTTGATGCGCTGCTGGTAGATCGTTTTTACCGGAACAAGGGCAAACTTCTCAATGAGAACCTGCACGGTCTGATCCTTGGATCCGTCGCTGATCACGATCACTTCGAGGTTCGGGTATTGAAGTGCGAGGAGCGCCCGGAGGCTCGTCTCAATGGTTGCCTCCTCGTTGTACGCGGGCGCAAGAATAGAGATCGTGGGGGAAAGAGTCGAGCTCAATAGCAGGTGACGGCTCTCGTCCGCGATCAGCAGCATGTGACGCCGGAGCTCGAGGAGCGAGCTCACCAGCAGAACCAAATACCACCCGTTGACGGCGAGGAAATAGAGGAGCACGACGAACTGGCCCCTGACGAGGATCTGGCTGACGATCGACGGCAAGATGGAATTCATGTGTCGGCCGCCGGCTTCTGGGCGAGCAACGCAAAGGCCAGGGAAAGCTCAGTGACTGCGCGCGACAGCCTCATCCGGTTGCCGCCAGCGGAAGGTCCAGAACCTGTTGCGCCATATCCGCGGCGAAGCGGTCGTCGCCCTTGAGGGCGCGCCGCAGAAACAAGGCACCCGGAGCGCCGATGGCGCGGAGTGCGAGGCCTGCATCGCGCCGGACTCGCCACGTCTCGTCACGAAGACATTCCGCCAGCTTCGATGCAGCTTGCCAATGCTGCATTCGCCCAAGCGATTGTGCCGCGCCGGCTCTGACTGGCGAATCCTCGTCGGAGAGTAGCTCCATCAGTCGCGTCGCACCCGCGGAATCGCCAATGGCCCCGAGGAGTTTCGCAGCGCCCCGGCGAATGGCGGGGTTTTCATTTCGGGACAGAGTCAGGGCAATCGGTCCGAACCTAGGCTGTGCGAGTGATTCGGCGACTCGCAGTCCTGCTTCGACTGCGCGGCCGGAATGAGTTTCGAGAAAGGTGGCGAGAGGCGCGGCGACGATCCCGCCCATGCGAAGAAGAGCGTTCTGGACGGCAAACCGTGCCTGCGTCGCCTGATCGGCGAGCAGCAACAACATCGCCGAGATCACGGGCACCGAAGGCTGCGCCGCCGCCCATTCGGCGGCCTGGGCGCGGACAGCGGGGTGTGGATCGGCGAGCATTTTCTGGACGAGTGGATCGGGCACGTCCATGCGCGAAAGAATGCGAGTGCCGCGCAGGCGGCGACTCCAGCGCCGGCTCTCGCACAGCTTGCGCGCGCGATCGAGTAACCCTACCTGCTCCGCGATGAAACGCAATCGCTCTTTCCCGGTGCCGCTCAGATTCCGGGAGATCTCGAGAAACGCGATCACCTGCACTTCGTGGGAGAGCTGGCGCAGAGATTGGATCACCTCCGGGCTGACATGCCCACTCGTCACGAGGCGGGCGAGCGACTCTCTGGCACCGGTCGTCAGCTTGAGGAGGCGACGCTCGTTCAGGAACAGCCAGAGTCCGTGCGTGAAGAACAGGCCGACTGCGAGCACGAGGAGACCGAGCTCGATCAGCATCACGATGTCGAGAAGGCGCTCGTTTACCACGTTTGTGTCTGCTTGAGCACAGTGCGAACCTTGTGCATGAGCACGGGCACACTGAACGGTTTGGCGATGTGATCGGTGGCGCCGAGCTCGAGAGCCGCGAGGACATCGCGTTCGCCGGTGCGCGCGGTCAGCATGACGACACTACTCAGTCTCGTCACTTCGCCGCTCTTGAGGCGGCGCAGAACCTCGAGCCCGTTGAGTGCGGGCAGATCGACGTCGAGAAGAATTACGGTCGCCTGCACCTCGGGCGGACTCCCGGTGAGCGCCGCGACAGCTGTCTCGCCGTCGGCGAATGTGGCGACGCGCAAGCTGCGGGTCTCCATCGCGTGGCGCAAAAGAGTGACGAGCGACTCGTCGCTCTCGATCATGGCGACGTCGACGCGACGCGTCAGCGGACCCATCAGGTTGACGCCGGAGATTCCGACCCGCGTCGGCCCGCCGGTCGCTCGCACTTGAGTGAGAGCTTTGAGTGCTTCGTCCCAAAGGGCGGCTACCGTATCACCATCCGTCTGGTACTGGGCGACGCCGCCAGTGCAGGAAACGTGAACTCGACGGCCGTCGTCGGACAGAAAGTTTTGGTTCGCGATCTTGGCGCAGAGCTGGTTGAGCTTGATCGCGGCGTGCTCCTTCGTGCTTCCGTACATGCCGATCGTGAAGTCGGCGCCGCCCCACCAGCCGGGAACGTCCTCGCCGCGAAAGGATTTCGGCAGGAGCTCCCCGATGCCGCGCAACACCGATTCGGCAGTAGCGCGTCCGAAGGTAGTAACCAGACTCGCGAACGCATCGACCTGAAGCACGGCGATGGAATACGGATCGGATTTTCGGCGGGCAAGGCGGAGAAAGCGCTCGATGAGCTCCGTTGCCTTGCCACCGGTCGCCAAGCCAGTGAGTGGATCCGTCTCGAGTGGCGTGCGACGCGCCCTCGTGCCCGTGAGCCGGCTCTCGATGCGCATCATCAGCTCGGCCGGCACGAAGGGCTTGCCGACGTAGTCATCGGCGCCAGCCGAAAAAATTCGCTGTACGCTCGCCTGATCGGTGTGTCCGGTAAGAAAGATCACCGGCAGCGCGCTCCAGCGCCGATCGTTCCTGATCACGCGACACAGCTCGGTCCCGCTGATCTTCGGCATCTCGAGGTCGAGCAGAACGAGATTGGGCTTCGTCTCGTCGATGACGCTCCAGAAGCGGAGCGGATCATTGAGGGCGGTGACAGCCAAGCCGCGCCTGCCGAGAAGAGAAGTCAGTCCACGCGAGACCATCGGCTCGTCGTCGACGACGAGAACGCGCCGGCCCTGGAACTGAGAGTCTTCGAGGGCACTGGCGCCAGTTCCGGGCGTGGGCGTGCGGGACGCATCAGATGCTTGAGGAGCGGGCGGCACGGGAGCTCCCACCAGATTCTGACGGAGTGCCAGAAGCTGCTCCGAGATTGCGACGCCGTCCGACCCAGTGAGTGAGTCGTTCGTGAATCGGTCGGCGATATCCTTCGCGATGCTCGCCCCTTTCTGGAATCCGAATCGAGCGGCGATCTCGGCGACGCCTTGTGCGTCTCGCTGGGCGGCTGTCCTGAGATCCGGAGACAGACCGCTGTCGAGCACCGCAATCGCCGCATCGTCGAGCTTGTCGATTTTTTGGAAAGTCGACGGGCGCGCGCGATCCCACGCCTCGGAAACCGCGGCGGCGATGTGCTCATCGTGGGCGGCTTGGGGAGGAAGAACGTCGACCCCGCACATTTTGGCGAGCTCGCGGAGCATTTCTTCGACGTCGACAGGGGCGAGAAAGAATCGATCGACGTGGATGTCCTTCAGTGCGCGCAGCGCGATTTCCGCCTGCTGCATCGAGATGCAGTAGGCGATTCGCATGTCGTCGCTCGCGTCCCTGGCGCGGCGTGCTACATAGATGGAATCTTCGGTGGGGAACACGTCGCTGAGAATGACGAGGCCGGCTTCAGCATGGGCAGCGGCCCGGCCCATCTGCTGAGCGTTGTCAAATTCGCTGACTGCGACGTTGCGAAGCCTGAGTCCGATCTCGCGGACCATTTCCGCGGGTATACCCGCCACCAGGACTTTGACGGGCGGCGCCATCTCCTAGGGAAGGTGCTCAAGACATCGGTATCTCATAGGAGAGAGAAGAATCAACAGGGCGGGAGGTAACAGGCGGTTGCGCGGTCGCCGCCGCTATCAGCTTTCGTCCGGTGCTCCCTGCTTGGCGAGGGCGAGGACCGCATTCCACTCGGCCGCCCCGACCTTCTGGACTGACAGCCGACTGCCCTTCTGAAGGAGCGGCATTCCCTCGAGCTCGGGCTTTGTCCTCATCTCGCTGAGCGTAACGGGCCGAGCAAGGCGCTCGATGGCGTGGATGTCGACCATTGACCAGGGAGATTCTCCGGATTTGGTCTTAGGATCGTAATGAGGGTCCTTGGGGTCCGTTGCGGTGTGATCGGGATATCCCTCGCGCACGATTTCGACGACGCCAACGACACCTGGTGAGTCGCCGCCGGAGTGGTAGAAGAACGCCAAATCGCCTTTTTTCATCTCGTCCCGCAGATAGTTCCTCGCCTGAAAATTCCGCACCCCGTCCCAATGCGTGGTGCGATTCGGCGAGTTCCAGAGGTCGTCGAAGCCGAAAGATTCCGGATCCGACTTGAGGAGCCAGTACTGTCTGTCCGTGTGCGCGGGTCGCGCAAGTTTTGCCATTCAGGTCACCCTTATGCGAAGAAATGTGCAATGACGTCCGCGAGGAATCCGCTATAGTGGAACCTATGGGGCGAAGCGCCGTAGATTGGAGTACATCATAACCATTATCCCAGCAGGACTGTCATCCATGCATCGCCACAGCTTCCGGACTTCCCGTCTAACCTGCCTCTCCTTGCTCGCGGTCGCCGGCGCTCTAAGTGCGCAGACATCGCCGAGCACATCACTAACTTATCCGGTCGCCGCCCGCGGGACGCAGGTCGACGTGTATCACGGGACCAGCATCGCCGATCCTTACCGCTGGCTCGAAGACGTCGACGCGCCAGCAACAACCCAATGGGTCGCGGCCGAGAACCGGCTGACCGACGCTTTCCTCGCGACGATCCCTGAAAGAGCAGCAATCCGGAACAGGCTCACCCAGCTATGGAATTACTCGCGCTATTCGGCGCCGTTCAAGGAAAACGGACGCTATTTCTATTTTCAGAACACGGGACTCCAGAACCAGAGCGTGCTCTTCGTGCAGGACGGAAGGAATGCCGCGCCGCGGGTGCTTCTCGATCCGAACACGCTGTCGAGCGACGGGACAGTTGCGCTTTCTGGAACCGCCGTGTCGGACGACGGGCACTATCTGGCCTATAGTCTTTCGACGAGCGGCTCCGATTGGCGTGAGCTTCATGTGCGTGATGTGAACACCGCTCGCGACATCCCCGACACCGTGAGGTGGGTGAAGTTCTCCGACATGTCGTGGACGCACGACAACAAAGGCTTTTTTTATTCGCGGTACGACGAGCCGACGTCGGGCAACAAGATGACCAACACCAATCGGAACCATAAGCTCTATTACCATCGTGTCGGACAGCCGCAGTCCCGCGATCAGCTTGTCTACGATCGACCCGACCAGCCGGATTGGCTCTTTAACGGAAGCGTCACCGACGATGGCCAGTACCTGATCATCACTGTGTCCCAGGGAACCGACGTCAGGACCCGACTTTATTTCATCGACCTCGACAATCCGGGCAAGCCACAGATCGACAACCCGGTCGTGAGACTGATCGACAGGTTCGACGCTGAATACTCCTTCGTCGGCAACCGCGGAACGATGTTCTATGTGCGGACCGATAGAAATGCGCCGAAGGCGCGCATCGTCGCCATCAACATCGACAACCCGCGCGAAGAGCGCTGGAACACGATCATTCCCGAGAACAAGGACGCGCTCGTGAGTGCGACGATGGCCGGCGATGACATCGTCGGCAACTATCTGCAGGATGCGCACTCGAGCGTGCGGTTTTTTGCGGCCGGTCCCGACAATCGTCGCGACGAGCGGCCGCGCGGGCAACGGTCCCCACAGCCGCAGCGCAACCCCGGCAGTGTCTACGACGACACGAGCACGGCACCGGTAGCGTTGAGGGAGCGCGGACAAGCAATGGGCGGCGGGTTCACCTTGCGCGGCGAGCTACCTCTTCCCGGAATCGGGACTGTCGATGACGTCCATAGCCGGCAGGGCGATGACGAGATGTTCTACAGCTTTACGTCGTTTCTTTATCCGACGACGATCTACCGCTTCGATCTCAAGTCGCGCCGCAACGAAGTGTTTCGCGCGCCGAAGGTTGCGTTCGATCCTTCGCCTTACGAGACTCGCCAGGTCTTCTTCACGAGCAAGGACGGGACGCGTGTGCCGATGTTCATCACCGCCAAGAAGGGTATCGCGCTCGACGGCAATAACCCGACGCTCCTTTACGCCTACGGCGGCTTCAACATCTCCGAGACTCCGGCTTTCTCAGCCGCGAACGTTGCATGGATGGAGATGGGCGGCATCTATGCCCTGCCCAATATTCGCGGCGGCGGCGAGTACGGAAAGGCCTGGCACGAGGGCGGAATGCTGGCCCGCAAGCAGAACGTCTTCGATGATTTCATCGCGGCCGCCGAGTATCTGATCAGGGAGAAATACACCTCGACTCCAAAGCTCGCGATCCGCGGCGGGTCGAATGGCGGACTGCTGGTCGGTGCGGTGATGACCCAGCGTCCTGACTTGTTCGGAGTCGCCCTTCCCGAAGTCGGAGTGATGGACATGCTGCGCTTCCAGAAGTTCACGATCGGCTGGGCGTGGACGTCTGACTACGGATCGTCGGATGACTCCGAGCAGTTCAAGTACCTGCGCGCGTATTCTCCGCTTCAGAACATCAAGCCAGGCACCTGCTACCCGCCGACCCTCGGCTTCACGGCGGACCATGACGATCGCGTCGTTCCGGGACACACTTTCAAGTTCATTGCGACGCTTCAGGCGGCGCAGAGCTGCGCCAATCCGATTCTGGTCAGAATCGAAACGAAGTCGGGTCACGGGGCAGGACGGCCGACGACCAAGCTGATCGACGAAGCAGCCGATAGATTTGCCTTCCTCGTCAAAGAGCTGCACATGAGACCGACGCTGCAGTAGATGGAGACATTTCTCGCCGGCGCGGACGCTGTAAACCAGGTTCTGCGTACCGCGCTTCTGTCGATCGCGGCGGTATTTGCGGCGATCTGCGTGCTCGACTGGGCGGTTCGCACCAGAAAAATCAGTCCCTTCAACGCCGTCGCCAGATTCTGTCGCTCGACGGTGGACCCGTTCATCGCCCCCATCGAGCGTCGCGTGGTGCGTGCAGGTGGCGCGCCGGCATCGGCGCCGCTCTGGGCGCTGGGAGCAGTCGTCATCGGCGGAATCCTGCTGCTGACATTACTCGACGTCGTCCGGCTTGAGGTGCTGAGGTCCATCATCGCATCGCAGGAAGGGTCGGCCGGAATCTTTCACCTGCTCGTCAGTTGGACGTTCACGATCCTGAAAGCCGCGCTGGTGGTGAGAGTGATCAGCTCGTGGCTGCCGATCTCGCCCTACTCCCGATGGGTTCGGTGGAGCTATCTGTTGAGCGAGCCACTTCTCGCGCCGCTCCGGCGCATCATTCCGGTTCTTGGCGGCCTCGACGTGACTCCGATTGTCGCGTATATCATTCTTGGCATCCTCGAATCACTGCTCTTCAGATATATGTGAGCAATTTCGACGCGCATCGCCGGGGTGACGCAGTGCGCTTTACGGTACGACTTCAGCCCCGGGCATCGAGGAACGAGATCGCGGGGTTACAAGGGCCTTCGCTGAAAATTCGCGTGACAGCTCCACCGGTGGACGGATTGGCGAACGAAGCACTGATCGATGTTCTTTCCAAGGCGCTCGAAATTCCACGGCGCAATGTGTGCATCGTGTCCGGGCACACCTCGCGGACGAAAACAGTCGAGATCAGCGAGGTAGATTTGGCATCGATTCAGCGGCTGGCTGGTTGAAGGGAGGCGAATTGGCGAAGGTGATTCTCGTCGGCGCTGATGTGGCGCTGCTCGAAGGACTCGCGCAGACGTTGCTCGGATCTGGCCACGACGTTTTGTCTGCCACGACGGTTGGAGAGGCTCGTGTCGCGCTCAACGGAGATTTGCCGACAATCGCGGTCATCTCGTCAGAGGCGCTCGAGGAAGGAGGAATCGCCGCAACGTTCCCGCTGACGCCTGGTGGTGCGCTGATCGTTTACGGAACGTCCCACGCCGAAAAGCCGTTTCTTCCGCCAAAGCTCCAGCGCGCCACGCTCGCGTATCTTGTCTTGCCGCTGGAGCGCCACCGGCTCCTTGCGCTCGTGCAATCCTTTGAAACGCGGTCCCGCACGACCGGTCGCTCCATTCGCGACGAACCGGCGAATGATTTTGAGCTCGAGTTCTGAGCAGCTTACTGAGGCCATCAACTGCGGACTGGTCCGCGGTACTCAGGCGTTCGCAGCTTGCCGACTCAGGCGACAGGCACTACTATAGTGATAGGGCATAACTGAACTCGTGGCGATTTAAAGCAACTTGCGGCCACGTAAAATAATCCGCTAAAGCGCTCGCCCGGCGCCTATGCGCGGGCATTTTTGTTTATCCGCCCGCCGGACCGACAGAGCCAAAGCAAATTCTGTTATTCGTCTCCCAGGAACCCGCAATACCGGAATGAAAGAACGACGCATCGAATCACCCTACCTCGAAGCTCTATCGCGTCGCGTGCTGATTTACGACGGCGCGATGGGCACGAACATCCAGCGCTACAACCTTTCCGCCGATGATTTCGGCGGGAAAGCGCTGGAAGGGTGCAACGACAATCTGGTACTGACTCGCCCCGACGTCATCCAGGCTATTCACGAGTCGTTTCTCGCAGTGGGCTGCGACGTCGTCGAGACATGCACCTTTCAGTCGACGCCGCGACGACTCCGCGAGTGGGGCTTGGGGGACAAGGTTCGCGACATCAATGTCGCGGCGGCACGTCTGGCGCGCGCAGCCTGCAAGAAGTTCGAGACCCCGGATCGCCCGCGGTTCGTAGCCGCCTCGATGGGCCCGACGGGAATGCTCCCTTCGAGCTCCGATCCCGTGCTCTCGAAAGTTTCGTACGAAGAGCTATCCGACAACTACTACGAGCAGGCCAAGTATCTGGTCGAAGGCGGCGTCGATCTGCTTTTGATCGAGACATCGCAGGACATCCTCGAGGTCAAGGCCGCCGTCGCGGGAATCGAAAGGTTGTTCGCCGAAATTGGAAGGCGAATCCCGTTGCAGACGCAGGTCACGCTCGACGTGAGCGGCCGCATGCTTCTCGGTACTGACATCGCGAGCGCGATGACCACGCTCGAGGCGCTCAATGTCGACGTCATCGGCCTGAATTGCTCGACCGGGCCCGAGCATATGCGCGAGCCGGTGCGCTACCTCGCCGAGCACGCCACGCTCCCATTGTCGGTGATCCCGAACGCGGGCCTGCCGCTCAACACTGGCGTGGGCGAAGCTGTGTATCCTCTCGACCCGGCGCCGATGGCACAAGCGCTGTCGGAGTTCGTTAAGGATTTCGGAGTCCGCATTGTCGGTGGCTGTTGCGGCACGACCCCCGCGCACCTCTCGGCTATCGTCGAAGCGGTGCGCTCCGTAGACGGAGAGAGTGCGGGAAAGCCGGTCAAACACGCGCAGCACGTGCCGCGGGTCAGCTCCGCCATGCGCGCCATCACGCTGCATCAGGATCCGCCGCCGCTACTCGTCGGAGAGCGTGTCAACGCCCAGGGCTCGCGCAAAGTGAAGCGATTGCTGCTCGCTGATGATTACGAGGGAATTCTCGAGGTCGCCCGCGAGCAGGTCGACTCGGGCGCCCACGTGCTTGACGTCTGCGTTGCGCTCACCGAGCGCGGCGACGAGGCCGAGCAAATGTCGAAAGTCGTCAAGCTCCTGTCGATGAGCGTGGAGACCCCGCTCGTGATCGACTCGACCGAAGCGAACGTAATCGAAGCGGCGCTCGAGCACATCCCGGGACGCGGGATCGTCAACTCCATCAACATGGAGAACGGTCGCAAGCGCATCGATGCCGTGGTGCCACTCGTGAAGAAGCACGGCGCGGCGGTGATCGCGCTCACGATCGACGAGATCGGGATGGCAAAGACGCGCGAGCGAAAGCTCGAAGTCGGAAAAAAGATCTATGACATCGTGGTCGGTGAGTATGGACTTTCACCTGAAGATCTGATTTACGACGCGCTGACATTCACGCTGGCTACCGGCGACGCCGAGTGGATCGACTCGGGGAGAGAGACGATCGAGGGAATTCGGCTCATCAAACGCGAGCTGCCCGGCGTCTCGACAATTCTTGGCGTTTCGAACGTCAGCTTCGGCCTGACGCCCGAAGCACGCGGCGTTCTCAATTCCGTCTTCCTGCATCATTGCGTGCAAGCCGGTCTCGACGCCGCAATCGTCAATCCGGCGCACATCCGCCCATACGCCGAGATCTCGGCCGCCGAGCGTGAGATGGCGGACGATCTGGTTTTCAACAAGCGCTCGGATGCGCTGCAGCGATTTATCGAGTATTTCGCGAGCGCCGGCGGAAACGGGGCGACGGCGCAGGTCGAGAAGGAGGATCCGACAGCGGGCATGACGCCCGAGCAGAAAATCCACTGGATGATCCTGCACCGCAAGAAAGAGGGCATCGAGGAACAGCTGGACGCCGCTGACGTGCGGAAGCACCCAGTCCGCGTTCTCAATGACGTGCTGTTGCCCGCGATGAAGGAGGTTGGCGACAAGTTCGGTGCCGGCGAGCTGATTCTCCCGTTCGTGCTCCAGTCGGCGGAAGTGATGAAGAAAGCGGTGAAGCACCTCGAGCAGTTCCTCGAGAAAGCCGAAGGATTCACCAAGGGGAAGGTCGTCCTGGCGACGGTGTACGGTGACGTGCACGACATCGGCAAATCCCGCGTCAACACCATTCTCTCCAACAACGGCTACACGGTTTTCGATCTGGGCAAGCAGGTGCCCGTGAACACCATTCTCGATAAGGCCGTCGAGGTCGGCGCCGACGCCATCGGCTTGAGCGCGCTGCTCGTGTCGACGTCGAAGCAGATGCCGCTCTGCGTGCAGGAGCTCGACAAGCGCGGAATGCGGATTCCGGTTCTTATCGGCGGCGCCGCCATCAATCGCCGCTTCGGTCGGCGCGCGCTGTTCGTGGAGGGTGAGCGTCCTTACGACTCGGGCGTCTTCTACTGCAAGGATGCGTTCGAAGGACTGGAGACGATGGATGTCCTTCAGGATTCTGACAGGCGCGACAAATTCGTCGTCCGGAATCTTGACGACGCGCGCAAGGATGTATTCCTGCGCACGGCAGTTGGAAAAGACATCGCCGTCGGAGACGCCGGTGGCGAGCGCAGCGAAGTCGCCGCCAACAATCCGGTGCCATCACCGCCGTTCTGGGGCACGCGCGTGGTTCGGGACGTCCCCATCGACGAAGTCTTCGCACTGCTCGACCTCGACGAGCTCTATCGACTGCAATGGGGAGCGCGGGGCTCGGGCGATCAGTACAAAGCGACAGTCAAAAACGAATTCGAGCCGACCCTCGAGCGCCTGAAGCAGGACGCGAAGAAGAATGGCTGGATCAAGCCTGAGGTCGTCTACGGCTACTTTCCCGCCCAATCGCAGGGCAACGACGTCATCATTTATGATCCCGCGGCCTACGCGAGCGACGGCGGCTCGCTCCGCGAAATCGCGCGCTTTCATTTCCCGCGCATGGTCGGCCGCGAACGACTTTGTCTCGCCGACTACATAAGGAGCGTCGACTCGGGCGACGTGGATGTCTTACCGCTCCAGATTGTCACCGTGGGTGCCGAAGCGACGAAGCGATTCGACGAGCTGCAAGCGAAGAACGAGTACACCGAGGCGTTCTATTCTCACGGACTTTCCGTCGAGTCGGCGGAAGCAGTCGCCGAATGGGCGCACCGCCGAATCAGGAAGGAACTGAGCATCGACGGTGGGAAGCGTTACTCGTGGGGATATGGCGCGTGTCCGGACCTGGACGACCACGCGATCGTCTTCAAGCTTCTTCCGGCAAAAGAAGCGCTCGGCATGGAGCTCACCGAGGCATTCCAACTGCTGCCCGAGCAGTCGACCGCCGCGGTGATCATACATCATCCGGAAGCCAGGTATTACGCTGTACGCGGGTCGAATACGGCCGCGTCGACTGAGGCGGAGGCAGCCGTTGCCTGAGAATCCACTGATCGCGCGACTCCTCGACCCGCACCAGGTCATCGTCTTCGACGGCGCGATGGGAACTATGCTCTACAACAAGGGCGTGTTCATCAATCAGTGCTACGACGAGCTGAATCTTCGCGCCCCCGACCTGGTGCGCGACGTTCACAAGGCGTACAAGAAGGCGGGCGCCGAGGTGCTGGAGACGAACACGTTCGGCGCGAATCGGATCAAGCTCGCGCAGTACGGGCTCGAAGGTCAGGTCGCGAACATCAACCGTGCCGCGGCGAAGATCGCGCGTGACGTCGCCGACGACGACGTTCTCGTCGCGGGCGCCGTCGGTCCGCTCGGCGTTCGACTCGAGCCATTCGGGCCCACCAGTCTGGAGGAAGCGCGAACAGTATTTCGCGAGCAGCTCCAGGCGCTCGCGGACGGCGGCTGTGATTTGTTCATTCTCGAGACGTTCGCTGACGTGCACGAGATCGAGCAGGGGATTCTCGCCGCACACGAAGTCGATCCGACCGTCCCTGTAATCGCACAGATGACGATCGGAGCCGATTGTCACACGCCGTACGGAGTCACAGTCGAGGATATCGCCCAGTCGCTCGACGCGTTTGGCGCCGACATCATCGGGCTCAACTGCTCCGTTGGCCCGCAGATCATTCTTGACGCGATCGAAAAGATGGTGCCCGTCACCAGACGCAAGCTGAGCGCGCAGCCCAACGCCGGAATGCCTCGCGATGTGAGCGGACGCAGCATGTACATGGCCAGTCCCGAGTACATGGCGACCTACGCGCATCATCTCGTACAGGCGGGCGCCAAGATCGTCGGCGGCTGTTGTGGTACCACGCCCGAGCACATCGCGGCGATGGTCGAGGGTGTTCGTCCGTTGTCGCCGCGGCAGCCCCGTGTCCCGGCGCGCGAGCGGCGGCAGACGCAACCCGATCTTCCGCCCGAGGATCCAGGCGTTCAACCGGTTCCGCTGGCGGAGCGCTCGAAGTGGGGCGGCAAAGTCGCGCGCGGCGAGTTCGTCACCTCGGTGGAGATCGTACCGCCGCGTGGCGTCGACGCGTCGAAGATGCTTCGCGACGTCGCGGCGCTCCGCGACGCCGGCGTGGATGCGGTGAACGTTCCCGACGGTCCGCGAGCGCAGAGCCGGATGGGAGCGCTGCTGACTAGCGTTCTGATCGAGCAGCAGGTCGGAATCGAAACCGTCATCCACTACTGCTGCCGCGACCGCAACCTGCTGGGGATGCTGAGCGATTTGCTCGGAGCGTCCGCGGTCGGGCTGCGGAATCTACTGCTCATCACCGGTGACCCGCCGAAGATGGGACCGTATCCGAACGCTACAGCGGTGTTCGACATCGACGCGATCGGACTCACGAATCTCGTCAGCAACCTGAACCACGGTCTGGATCCAGGCGGTAATGCAATCGGCCAGCCGACCAAGTTCACGATTGGCGTCGGCGTGAATCCGGCCGCGCTCGATCCAGCGCAGGAGCTCAAGCGCTTCGAGTGGAAGGTTGAGGCCGGCGCGGAATACGCGATAACCCAACCTGTTTTCGATGTGAGCCAGCTCGAGAAATTCCTCTCGACGATCGAGCACACCCGCATCCCGATTGTGGCCGGGATCTGGCCGCTGGTCTCGCTGCGGAACGCCGAGTTTCTTGCCAACGAAGTGCCGGGCGTCGTCGTCCCCGGCAGAATCATCGAGCGGATGCGCGCGGCCAGTGCCAAGTCCAAGGAGCACGGCGTCGCCGAGGGGATTGCGATCGCGCGCGAGATGCTGGAACGTGTTCGGCCCCATGTACAGGGAGTACAGGTATCGGCTCCATTCGGAAAAGTCGAGCTCGCGCTCGAAGTATTTCGCGACACGCTGGCGACGGCCGAGGCGAAGACGGCGTAATGTCTGTCACGGAGAACTTCCTTTCGCGCTCTCGCTATTGGCTGACCAAGGAATATCCGATCAAGCTCCGGCATTGCGTCGACGCGTTGCCGCCGAGCGTCGTGTGGGCGCGCCCGAATCAAGGCTCGAACAGTGTCGGCAATCTGCTGCTTCACCTCACGGGCAATGTCAGCGAGTGGATCCTGGGCGCTATTGGCGGCCGGTCGATCAATCGCGACCGCGCCAGCGAGTTCCTGTTGAGGAAATCCGGCGATGGCGCGACGCTGCTCGACAATCTCGAGGCGGTACTGCGCGAGGCTGACTCGGTTCTGGCGGGGCTGACTGAGAAAGATCTCGAACGGTCAGTGGTAATTCAGGGGCGCGACACAACAGTGCTTGCGGCGATCTACCACGTCGTCGAGCACTTCTCGATGCACACGGGCCAGATCGTGTTCCTCACCAAGATGTATTCGCCAGGCAAGATCCAGTTTTACGAGGACGCTGGAGGCTTGGCGCGACCGTTGTGGCACAAGGGGACCGGCCTCGACGAGGCCGCGCATTAGCACCTGCGTAGCGCCTTCGCTAATCTTGTCTGCATAGAGCTTCGCACGCAGTTAAAGCTTGACCCGGGCCTCGTAATGAAGGGAATTCTCATCGTCGACCACGGCTCCCAGAAAGCCGAAGCGAATGACATGCTGCGCTGCGTGTCGAATCTGCTGCAGACAATGGCCGGCTCCGATGTCGTGGTCCGTTACGCGCACATGGAGCTCGCCGAACCGGACGTCGCGCGCGGTTTTACCGACTGTGTGAAAGGGGGAGCAACCGACGTAACGGTTTTTCCGTACATGCTCTCACCCGGCCGGCATTCGACGGCTGACATTCCGCGGATGGTATCGCAGGCCGCGCGCGCGTTTCCCAACGTCACGTTCAACGTCACGCCCGCATTCGGAGTTCACGAGAAGCTCGCTGAGGTCGTGCTCGATCGCGCTGGCATTCAGCCGGTATTCGATCCAGCTGGCGCCGAAGCCGATCGGTGCTGGGATCCCGACTGTTCGGAGAAGCTTTGCGGGGACGGCTGCCGGGCGAGGACGGCTCGCCTGACAGCATTGTCACGAGGCACCCCTTGATGTATCGGCATGCCGCTGTCGCGCGTTGACCAAACATGGAAGCTGATGCCGCGGCCACGTCTCCCGCTCTAACCCTGCTCTCGGAAGAGCAGATCATGTTTCGCGACGCCGTTGCTGCGTTCGCGGAAGAGGAAGTCCGACCACGCGTCGGCGAGATGGAGAAGGCCGGCCGCATCGATCCGACTTTGCTGCCCAAGTACTTCGAGCTCGGCCTCATGGGCATCGAAGTACCAGAAGAGTACGGCGGGGCGGGTGGCACGCTATTCATGGTCACTCTCGCCGTGGAAGAGATCAGCAAGATCGACGCGGCAGCGGCAATCGTGTGCGACGTGCAGAACACACTCGTCAACTATCCGATCGTCAAGTACGGCACGGCGGCTCAGAAATCGAAGTACCTGCCGCTGCTCACGTCCGAAACTGTCGGCGCGTACGCGCTTTCCGAATCGGGCTCGGGCTCGGACGCGTTTGGACTCGCCACCCGCGCGGAAAAGCGCGGCGACCGCTGGGTGCTCGACGGTCAGAAGCTGTGGATCACCAACGGCGCCGAAGCACAGGTCTTCGTCGTTTTCGCGACCGCCGATCCGTCGGCGGGTTATCGCGGAATTACCGCCTTCATCATCGAGCGCGAGTTCAAGGGGTTCAAGGTCGGCAAGAAAGAAGACAAGCTGGGCATCCGCGCTTCGAGCACCGTCGAGCTCCTCCTCGACAATTGCGAGGTTCCCGATGAGAACCTCCTCGGCCCCGTCGGACAGGGCTACAAGATCGCGATCAACACGTTGAATGGTGGTCGCATCGGGATCGGCGCGCAGATGATCGGGATCGCGCAGGGCGCCCTCAATGCCACGATCAAATACGTCAATGAGCGGCAGCAGTTCGGGAAGCCGCTCAGCGATTTTCAGGGCGTCCAGTTTCAGATCGCGCAGGCAGCAACCGAAGTCGAAGCCGCGCGCCTCATGGTCTACAACGCCGCGCGGCTCAAGGATGCCGGGAAAGACATCGCCCGTGAGGGCGCGATGGCCAAGCTCTTCTCGTCACAGGTGTGCGAGCGCGTGACCTCGCTGTGCGTCGAGTTGTTCGGCGGGTACGGGTATACGAAGGACTATCCCGTCGAGAAATTCTATCGTGACGCCAAGATCGGGACGATCTACGAGGGGACGTCCAACATGCAGTTACAGACCATCGCCAAGGCCATTCTCAAGTAACTGCGGATTGCGGACTAAGTGCATTTCGGACTGCTGACTAACTACGAATTGGGAGACTGACTGCGGATTGGGGGACAAAGTGCTGCGAACTGCGGTCAGGCGGCAGCCGCACCGGTCATCAATTCTCAGCGGTTAGTCGTCGTCCGCTGCCGTTAGTCATCAGTTCGCAGTAGGTCTCCCAATCCGCAATTAGTCAGCAGTCCGAAATGCCGTTGGTCCGCAGTCCGCAGTTAAGCTCGCAGCCGCTCCGCCGGCAGCTCCGAGCCGGTAGTCGTAAGTTGCAGTTCAGGGAGTGGTCGTCCCCCGCAGTATTCCCTCTCTGACGCGTCGAGCCTTTGCTGACGCGCGCGGGTTTTCGACGAGGCGGCTCTCGACCCGCGCCACGAAATTCAGGCGCGCGGACAATGTCTGCTCGCGACCCGCTCGGCGCACGAGAATGGGAAGCGGCGAGCCCTGCGCCGACCGCCCGTACTTGGCGCGGAACTGCTCGGCCCACGTCGGATCGCCGGCGCTGATTCCTCCGACGGCGACAAGTAAGTCGCCGGTCTGAACACCTGCCGCCTCCGCCGCGCTGCCCTGCATGACCTGCGTCACATGGACGCCGGCACTGTCCTGAACTGTGCCGATTCCAACGCGCGGCTCATTGATCGTATCGCGCGCTAGCCGCAGGCCGGCTAGGGGCAGCACCGCGTCCCATGGATAAGGGTCGCGTCCATCGACGTAACGCGCGTAGAACTCGGTGAACGACTTGCGGTTCGCGGCGCGGGTCACCGCCGCCCACCACTCGTCGGACGTGAATCCGCGGCCGTTCTTCCACGCGCTGTTATAGAGCTCGCGCATCACGTCGTCGAGGGAGCGTGTGTTGTTGGTGGCGTCGCGAATCATGATGTCGAGCAGAAATCCGGCGAGCGATCCCTTCGGGTAATAGATGTATTCAGTTCCATCGCGTGGATGGATCCACGTGGAAAGCGATGCATCTTCGAGCGATGTCGGAGGGAGTGCTGCGACCTGCGAAATCTTGTCGCCTGTCGCCGAATAGAATTCTGCCGCGTTGAAGACACCGCCGCGCACCTCGGCCAGGTCCGCATAGTAGTCGGTGATCCCTTCGCTGATCCAGAGAAGCCGCGTCGGCTGCGGCTGATCGTAGCGGTAGGGAAAAATGTCCGCTGGGCGCAGGCGCTTGACGTTCCAGGAGTGAAAGATCTCGTGCGCGTAAATCGACATGATGACCGGGGTGCCAAGCAGCGACGGACCATAGATGTCGACGTGCGAGTTCTGGTGCTCGAGACCGGACCCGCCGCCGTACGACGGATCGGCGATCTGCATCACGCTGTACGTGCTCCACGGAACCTCGCCGAACACTCGGCCTTCCACGGGAATCACTCGCTTGAGAGTCTCCCACACGGCGATCCGCGGGCCGCCCGCCACGCTGCCGGCGGGGTACGTCGCAAATCGCACCCAGCGATCCGCGACCTGCGCGCTGTCGACATCGAACTGACCGACGAAGAAAGGCATGTCGACGAGATCGTGGTAGTTGGATGCGGAGAACCGGCGCGCGCCAGCCGGCGTCATACCCGTCACGATTTTCCAGCCGGGCTCGGTGTTCACGGTCACCGCAGCCGGAAAATCGAATCCCCTGCCCTCCGGATACAAAAAGAGATTCGTGCCGTTGAAGAGGAGAAAATCCGGACGCGCCCAGGTGTTAGCGTTGTCGAGGCTGTCGGCCTGGTAATCGAATCGTACTGTGACTTCGCCAGCTCCGCGCGGGCGGACGCGCCACGTGTCGGGGTCGAGCTTGTCCCACGCCAACGAGCTTCCGCCCTCTTCCGCAGCGAAGTTCGCGACGTTGCGCGCGAAGTTATCGATTTCGTAGGCGCCAGGCGTCCAGGCTGGGAGGGAGAGAATTACCGGCGCGCTCCCTCCAACGGTAAACGTCATCGCGGATGTCACCAACCGCTTGTCGGCGTTGGCGCGCGTGAACGTCACCTCGTAGCGGATGTCGGCGAGCGGCGCCGAGATGGTTGGGCTCTGCGCGGCGACAGGTCGCGAGGAGACCACTGCCGCCAAGCCAAGAGCAATGAGTGCGGGAACTACACTTATTTTCATGGAATGTGAGATTCGGTAAGTACGCGACTTCCAAGTATGCGACTGCGCTGCACTTGGGTTGCAAGAGTCGTTCGCGCACGGTCTCTGCGGACTGGAGCGCCACGTGCTACATTCGACCCGCCAACCCGCTAGCCTCGTCGCGTCATGACTCAACCGCCAGTTTAGCTCGCCTGATGATCTCCCCTGAATCCCTCGATTTCCTGAAAAAGCTCCTCGATACACCCGGACCATCGGGCTTCGAGGCCGCGCCGGCAAAGATCTGGCGCGCGCAGGCCAAAAAGTTCGCAACGGTGAGCGGCGATGTCGCGGGCAACAGCCTGGCCGAGGTCAATGGAAGCGGCAAGCCGACAATCATGCTCGCCGGTCATATCGACGAGATCGGCGTCATCGTCAACTACATCGACGATCAGGGTTATGGTTACATCCAACCGATCGGCGGTTGGGATGCCCAGGTCCTGATCGGACAGCGCTTGCGTTTTCTCGGCCGCAACGGCGACGTGTTTGGAGTGGTCGGCAAGAAGCCGATCCATCTCATCAAAGCCGAAGAGCGCGAAAAGGCCGCGAAATTTACGGACTTGTGGGTCGACCTCGGTGCCAAGACGAAAGCGGAAGCGGAGAAGATGGTCCTGGTGGGCGACGCGGGCGTCATCGACTCGCGCACAATGGAGTTTGCGAACGGCAGACTCGTCTCCCGCTCGATCGACGACCGCATCGGCGCGTTCGTCGTTCTCGAGGCGCTGCGCCGGTACGCGGAGAAACCCGGTGCAGCAAAGGTCGTAGCGGTCGCGACGACGCAGGAGGAAATCGGATATCGGGGCGGCGGAGCGGGTATCTGCGCCACCTGCATCGGACCACAGATGGCGATCGTCGTCGACGTGACTTTTGCGATCGATCATCCCGGCGTGGAGAAGAAGGAATACGGCGACGCTGCCATCGATGGCGGACCGGTTTTGACGCGCGGATCGATCATTTCGCCCGTGGTGTTCGAGCTCCTCCGAAAGACGGCGGAAGAGAAGAAGATTCCGTTCTCGCTCCACGCGGCCGGCCGTGAGACGAGCACGGATGCGGACGCGATCCACATCGCGCGCGAAGGAGTCGCGACGGCGCTCGTCTCCGTACCAAACCGCTACATGCATTCGCCCAACGAGCTGGTGAGCATCCAGGATCTCGATAATGCCGCGGAGCTGATCGCCGAGAGCTGTCGAGCGGTAACACCCAAGACCGATTTCACGGCGCGCTGAGCGCGTCCATGCCGAAGCCGATTCCGGCGCCGCGGGAGCAGGGATTCACGACCACCACCGCTTCGCCCCTGTATTGGGCGAAATACGGTCCGGCCAGCGGCAAGTCAGGGCAAGGTCCGAGCACCCTCGTGGTGCTTCACGGTGGACCTGGCGCCGATCACCGCTACCTGCTTCCCCAGATGCTGCACCTGGCCGAGAGCCACGATCTAATCTTTTACGACCAGCGGGGCGGTGGGCAGTCCAGGTTTGACGCGCGGACTCCAGTCACGTGGCAGACGCACGTCGAGGATCTCGGAGCACTGGTCGCGGAGTTCGGACTCGATCCGGTATCGATCGTCGGCTACTCCTGGGGGGCAATGCTCGCGCTCCTCTACACGATCGAACAGCGGAAAAACCCCGGCCTCCGACCTCTCGATCGGCTCGCCCTGATCAATCCGGCTCCTCTGACGAGAGATTATCGCGGTCAATTCGAGGCGGAGTTTGCCCGACGTCAGGCGGGCCCGGAGATCCAGCGGATGCGTGACGATCTGGCAGCGTCGGGCCTGCGAGAGCGCGACCCGGAGGCGTACCGGCAGCGCGCCTTCGAGCTGAGTGTCGCCGGTTACTTTTCGGACCCGCGCAAGGCGACCGACCTCACGCCATTCAGAGTGGTGGGCAGAATCCAGCAGTCTGTATGGGAAAGCCTGGGTGAGTTCGACCTCATCCGGGACATAAAGGGAATCAAAATCCCCTCGATAATCATCGCCGGACGTGACGATCCCATTCCATTAGCGTCTTCCAGTGAAGCCGCCAGTGTGCTCGAAACGAACCTAGTGGTTCTGGACGACTGCGGACATGTGCCGTACGTTGAACAGCCGCAAAGGCTTTTCGAGGCACTCGACCCATTCCTTGATGATACCAATCCGCCCGTTCGAAGCTGAAATTCAGGCATGACATCAGACTCCGGCGTAACACAGCACGCGATCAGCTCGATCACGGTCGACGGCAAGGAATACAGGGTAGCGCTCCGTCTGGCCTATGACGGCGTTGAGTACATCGGAAGGCTCTGGTTCAGCGATCCGAACAGCGACCAGATGGGGATTCCCGACCACGGCGCAGTTCCGGGCCGGACGATCGCCGAAGCAGTCGAAGTCGCGCGAAAGCTGACGCCACAAGACCTCGAACGCCGCTGCCACCGCGCCCTCGCCGACAAGCGACGCTACATCCGGCTCCGTCGTGCGACCGAAGAGATCATTACCAAGATCAAGTACATGAACCGCGTCGCTGTTACGATGCGCCACGGAATGCTCGACAGCGAAGGCGCCGGCCAGGAGCTCGAGCTCATTCAGAAGCAGATCGAAGACATCGTAAAGACCCTGCCCTTCCACGCCGGAATCGAAGAGACAATCTGAAGTAGCGCTCCCATATATTGGGAGGCATGGACTCTCGCTCTGCCGCGCACGTTCTGACGCAGATCGGCGCACTCCTCGAAGTAAAAGGCGAACAGAGATTCAAAGCGCGCGCGTACGCCGGAGCCGCTCGCGCGCTCATCGCCATCGACACCGATGATCTGGCGCCACTGGTCCGGTCTGGCGAGCTCGCGGATACGCCGGGAATCGGGCCGGCAACGCTCTCAGTCGTCCGCGAGCTGGTCGAGACCGGGGAATCCTCCTACCTCAATCAGCTCCGCGAAGGGATTCCGGAGGGACTGCTGGACCTGCTGCGCATCCCCGGACTCAGCGCCGCGAAAATACAGGTCATTCACGATGCCCTGGGCGTCGAGACCATCGAGGATCTCGAGCGGGTAGCACAGGACGGCCAACTGGCGGAGCTGCCGAAGTTCGGCAAAAAAACGGCCGAGAAAATCCTGCGCGGCATCGAGGTTCTGCGGCGTAACGTACACCTGCAACGTCT
>WNGC01000415.1_pt1 | contig 27270 bp, 18 predicted proteins | sample 5400051 | NCBI WGS metagenome assembly WNGC01 (sample SAMN13153368, study PRJNA577476) | soil metagenome | isolation source: 20 cm soil or saprolite under grassland replicate 2 | place: USA:California | collected 2016-06-15
CGCGTGTTACTGAGTCAATGCGCAATTTGGCAGAGGGCCGGTCGGTTTCGAGCGTTTGAACAAGATGGAGCAGTGCGTCGGTCCCAATTGTCGCGTCGTGATCAAGCCGCGCGTCAAGGTTCCAAAGATAGATGATCCGCTCCGGCAGGGCTTCGCCAGCGCACGCCGCGAAAAGTTGGTTCCAATCTTCCAGCGCTTCGGCCCTTAGCACGAAGGTATCGGTATCTTTCGCTGCGAACGCGGTTCCACGGAAGACAATTCGACAACGAATACCGGCCGCGCGCAGGCGTTCGGCTAAGGAGGAACCAATGCCTTCCTGGTCGGCAAAAATAAGAAATGATTTTTCCGGAGGAACTTCCACCCCGAGCTCGGGGGTGGGCGGAGCCTGCCACGCTTTGCGCGCGAGAATGCCGATCTGGCCCTCGCCTTGCGGCAGCATTAATCCTGGCAACGAAGTGGTCTCGTTGAAACCGGTTTCACGAAGCACCGTTTCCCATTGCGAACGTCCAAGTAGTGGATGCGCCGGGCGCAGATCCCGATCGCTAAAACGCCACCAACCGCTGGTCAGGCCGAAAACGGCTTCCGCCCACAACTGAGGCGTAGCCACGTCCATGAAAACCAGCGAACCGCCCGGTGCGAGCAGTTGGTATAGGTTACGCAGGGCAGCGCGAATATCGGTTACAGCATGAAGCACGTTGGTGCCGATGATAAAATCGAACGAGCCGAGCTCGAAGCCCTGTTCGGTGGCGGATTTTTCAAGATCAAAAATCTTGGTTTCAACTTCGGGGAAGTTCGCGAGCTTCTGATGCGCACTCGAGAAGAACGCAGCGGAGACGTCGGTGAATGTGTACGAGTGTAAGCCCCGCTCCAGGGCCGGGAGTACTTGCGCGCTGAGGCCGCCGGTGCCGGCGCCGACTTCGAGAATCCGCAACCCGCGACCCTCGGGGAGCGCGTGGGCCGCTTCCTGCACAGCAGCGCTGATAGCTGCCAACCAGTGGCTTGTCAGCAAACCGTCCCCATAAAAATGGTCGAGCAGTTCCGCTCCAGCGCTGGCGAACAATACCTGCACGGCATCCTTCTCACCGCGCAAAATCGGACCGAGTTCGGCGCAATTTCCAGCCACGAGCTGCGCTTCGGGAAGATGACCGGGATGCTCCGTGATGAATTGTCGTTGCGCTTCGTTTGCTGATTCAGCGGCGGTTGTGAACGCAGGGTTCGGTTGATAGCCGGATCCACTTGATTCCACCAGGCCACGCTTTTGAAGTTTCAACATCAACTGTTCGAAAACTGGCCGCATCGGCACGGCGACCCGCAGTGAATTGGCGGTGAAATCAGCGCCGATCGTAGCTCCCATTTCCCCGAGGCCCGCGCACAGCAGCACAGCAGCGAGATCGTCCTGGGCGGCAATCGCACTTTTAAGCCGCTCTCGTCCGCGCGTAGCGAGCACATCGTCGAGCGCGCCTTGGGCTGCGTCGCGCAGGCGGGTCAACGGCAAAGGTTCCAACGTCCCCGGGCGGAATTCGTGTGGTGTGCGCTGCCAATCTACATGATAGAGAACATCGCGGACGCCGCCGATAGCACCCCGGCGCACCCCTGCGACACTGATGGCGCGGAACCCCTCCACCAGAACACACGGTTTGCCGGATTCGTCATAAAGAGCAATGCGTCCATCGACGAACTCATCCGTGCATTGGATCACGCTGGCGCAGACCCGTGCCGAGGCTCCGGGGGAACGCAGAAATAGAATTCGGCCAAATCGGACCGGCAATTTCAGTTGCGAGCCGCGTGCTTCGACCGTCGAACGACCGGCGGAGAACACATGTAGCGCGCCATCGAGCAGCACGGGATGCAATGGATACTCGCCGGCCCTCGGCGCAATCGATTCAGAAAGCGCCACCCGCCCGGACGATTTACCATCTGCGGCGCAAAGCTCGCGAACAGAGCGAAATGTTTCGCCATATCCGAGTCCCAGATCGCTCATGTAGCGGTAAAACGCGTCGATATCGACTGACTTGAGTTTCGAGATAACCGGCTGGATTTCAGTGTCGAAACTTGAGTCGGCAAAGCCCGATTCGGTCCGTTCGGCTCGCATCGAGCCCACGACGTGCAACGACCAGGATGTTCCCTGGTCGAACCGACTCTGGATCGCGAATGTGCGCTCGTTAGGCTCGTAGGAGACTTCGATGTGAATGCCGGTGGCAGGTTCCGGCAGGATAAGCGGCTTGCGAATCTCAAACTCCTCGACCACGAACGGTCGGCCTTCGAAAAGTTGCGTGCCGGCCTCAATTACCAGATCAACAAATCCCGCGGCTGGGAAAATAACATGGTTCTCGACTTTGTGATCTTTGAGGAAAGCCATGTGTCGGCTATCCAGCCTGGCGGTCCAGGTGGGTGTCGCGCGCGGCAGCCGCATGTCGAGCATTCCGCGGCCGCCCGAGCCGAGGCGACTTTCGCGCCAGTCAGGAGCTTCGTTCCACCAGCGGCTGCGATCCCACGCATATGCCGGCAGCGGAAGGATACGACGCGATGGCGTCACGGCTTTGAAATCGAGCGCCGCTCCTGCACGATGCAGATCCATGGCGGCTTCCAGTACAGAATCGTGTTCCCGTTCCCGACGGACAGAAGAGATTACAATCGGTTTCGATCCGCCACGGCTGGCGAGACATTCCGCAATCGAATGAGCGAGGGCGGGATGGGCGCCGAGCTCCAGCCAGATATCCACACCAAAGTCAGCAATCGCATTGATCGCCGGCGCGAATTGAACCGGTTGCCTGATGCCGCGGGCCCAATGCGCCGCGTCACCAGCATTACCGTTAAGACGGTTGCCAGTGATGGTGCTGAACAACGGAATGGTTTCGGGCTGCGGTGCGAGGTCGATCAGTGCATTCTCGAGCGCGTCGGCAGCGGGCTGCATCATCGCGTGATGAAACGGATGATCGACTCGGACGAGCCGGGCGAAGACGCCTTGTGTCTCGAGCTCGGCGAACATTGCTTCGATTGAATGACGTGGACCGGCGAGGGTGAGCGAGCGAGGGCCGTTGAATGCCGCGATCGAAATGGTTTGGTCATGTTTGTCGATCAGGGCTTGCGCTTCTTCTTCGCCAAGGGATGCACGCCCCACGATTTCCAAAGCTCCGCCAATCCAACTTGCATCGCGAAAATGGCGGGCTGTGCAATCTCGGTACGATGCAATTGTGAGGTTTCTTCCGAGCGGCCGAGTTCTTCCAGAAGCGAAAAAGTCGCGACGCCACGTAGTGCCGCGTCACACTGCTCGATCACATGGCGAAAGACCAGCTCATGCTGCATCAGCTCGCGGCCCATGCCCCACCACTGCGGACCTTGTCCGCTCATAATAAAAGCGACGCGCGGTGCGCCCTCAGGTCGCGGCGTGAATGAGGTGCGAACCTTCACGCTGTCCTCTTTGATCGCGAACGCGTCGAGTTCTTCGATGAGTTCCGGCACGGAGCGTGCGACGAGAGTCAGCCGATGCGGATGATGATTGCGCCGCTTGCCGAGTGTGTACGTCAAATCGGGCAAAACCGGTGAATCGCCGTTAAGATTAACTCGCTCCGTCAGCCATGAAGCCAGCTTCATGGCATAGCCACGAAGCGCGTCTTCTGACCGGGCGGAAAGCATTACCGGCCAGGCGCGCTCGATCCAGATTTCTGCCTGATCCGCGTGCGGAATAGATGGCGGCTCCGTCAGAATGACGTGCGCATTTGCGCCGCCGAATCCAAAAGAGTTTACGCCTGCCAGCCGTTCACCATCGGTTTCCGGGAACGGCTCGGTGTCCGTCGGCACGCGCAGTTTCAGTTTATCGAAATCGATGTGCGGATTCGGGGAACTGAAATGCAAGCTGCCAGGAATTTCACGATGCTGAAGAACCAGCATCGCTTTCAGGAGTCCGGCAATTCCGGCGGCAGTTTCAAGATGGCCAACATTCGTTTTAACCGAACCGATGGGTAACGGAGTTGAACGCTGCTCGCACAGAGCCTCCGCGAGTGCGTGCGCTTCGATCGGATCGCCCACGGCCGTGCCCGTGCCGTGCGCCTCTACGAATCCAATTTGCGCCGGCGAAACGCCAGCATCTTTGCACGCATCCTGGACCAGCCGAGTTTGCGCTTCCGTGCTTGGTAGTGAGATACCATTTGTGTGTCCGTCCTGATTGACCGCTGTGCCGACAATTACTCCCCGGACCGGATCACCATCGGTGATAGCTTGGGTGAGGCGCTTCAGCAACACCATCCCGGCCCCTTCGCCACGAACGAAACCGTTCGCTGTCGCATCGAACGCAGCGCATCGCCCATCGGGCGAGAGCATTGACGCTTGGGAAAAACCGATGAACCCGCCCGGCGTGATCATCACAGTCACGCTGCCAGCGAGTGCGGTGTCGCCGCGTCCGGCCCAGATGTGCTCGCAAGCAGTGTGGATCGCGGTCAGCGCAGACGAACACGCCGTGTCCATCGCGACACTTGGACCGCGCAGATTCAGGCAGTAGGAAATCCGATTCGCGGCGATAGAGTGCGCGCTGCCGGTGGCGGTATGGGGCGTAATACCGAAATGGTCGAAAGCAGTGCTTTGGATTCCCTGATAATCATTGTGCGAAATGCCAACGAAGACCGCGATGTCGCTTCCTTTCTCGAAGTCGAGTACAAGTCCCGCGTTTTCGATCGCTTCCCATGACGTCTCGAGCAGCAAACGATGCTGCGGATCGACGTAAGGAGCTTCGCGCGGCGAAATGCCGAAAAACTGCGGATCGAACTTGTCGATTTGGTCGAGGAATCCGCCGCGTTTAACAAACGTTTTTCCGGGAATGGCCGGCTCGCGGTCGTAATATCGCTCCACATTCCATCGATCCGCCGGCACATCGCTGACTGCGTCCCTGCGTTCCACCAGCAACTTCCAAAAAGACTCCGCGTCGTTAACTCCGCCGGGAAAGCGGCATCCGATTCCTATGATAGCGATGCGATCTTTGTGCATAAAGGGTCGGTCTCCCGGAGGCCCGATGATAAACAAGTCATCTTTATGGCAACCCAGCGAGAAATGTTCTGTAGCGAACGGCAGGAGCCGGCGCGTTAGTCATAGACGGTAGAATTAGATCGATTATTCGCAATCGGTATCTTGAGATCGTCCTCCGTGCGAAGCGAATGTTAAATTGAGCAGAAAACAATTAACCGCCCGGCGGATTTCGAACTAGGAAATAGCATCATGTGCGGCATCGCAGGTATGATCGATCTCACGGGACAACGTCCCGTGCCCGAAGGGAGTATTCAACGAATGGCCCGGGCGCTGTTGCATCGTGGCCCGGACGAAGAAGGCTTTTTGGTTCGTCCCGGACTAGCTCTCGCTGCACGCCGGCTGAGCATTGTCGGCCTAGCCGATGGGCAGCAGCCGATCTTCAACGAAGACCGCAGCGTCTCCGTAGTTTTCAACGGCGAACTGTTTGATTACGTCGAGCGACGAGAGGAGCTCAGGGCGCGCGGACACCAGTTCATCACACACTGCGACACTGAGGTCATCCCCCATTTGTGGGAAGATTATGGCGAGAAAATGTGGGAGCGATTGCGAGGGCAGTTCGCCATCGCATTGTGGGACGAGCGACGACGCCAACTCCAACTCGGACGCGATCGTTTCGGCATCGCGCCGCTTTTCTGGACGCGGCAAGGGGACTGGCTTCTTTTCGCATCCGAAATTAAAGGACTGCTCGCATCAGGCATGGTCCCGGTGCGGCCGGATCGTCGGGGAATCGATCATGTTTTCACTTTTTCGGCCGTGCCCGGTCCACGAACTTGTTTTGAAGGCGTCCAACTTCTTACGCCTGGCCATTTCCTGAGCGTCTCTCCGGCCAACGGGAATGGTGCAGGTGCAGTAGTGCAGGAGCGAGCGTTCTGGGAAATGGATTTTCCCGATCAGGGTGCGGAGGAACGGGGCGAAAATCCGAACCGACTCGTTGACGACTTCGAGACGCTTTTGCTCCAAGCCGTCGAGGAACGATTGCGGGCTGATGTTCCAGTCGGCTCTTATCTTTCCGGCGGTGTCGACTCGAGCATGATCCTGGCGTTGGCCTGCAAGCTGAAAGGTCCGGCGATCAACACCTATACCGTGCGCGTGCACGAGCCGGAGCTGGATGAATTGGATGCAGCAAGTCTCTCTGCGCGACACATCGGCGCCAAGCCGCCGATCGTGCAGGACTTCCGCGATGAAGATGCGCTCGCGACGTATCCCAAACTGATCACCGCTGCGGAAGTGCCTGTGATCGACACAGCCTGCGCCGCCCTGCTTCAACTGTCAGGACGCGTCCACAGCTGCGGCCAAAAAGTGGTGCTGACCGGCGAAGGCGCCGACGAATGGCTTGTCGGTTATCCGTGGTACAAGGCTGCGAAATTGATGGGTTATCTCGACCTGATTCCCGGCCTCGGTCTCAGCAATGTCGCCCGCAACGCCTATCTGCGCGTGAACAAGGTGCCGCATTTTCCGAATGCCTGGCGACGCGAAGTTGAGAATTCGGTCGGCGGTCCGAATGCCTGGATCGATGCCTACGGGATGCTCGCGATCTCGAAGCTGCGCTTCTACAGCGAGTCCATGCACGAAGCGCTCGGGCAAACGAATCCGTGGACCGAACTGAATTTTCCGGTGGACCGCGCCCGGCGATGGGATCCGCTCCATCGCGGAGTCTGGATTGCCGCGCGTGTTCTCCTGGCCGGGCATCTTCTCCAAGCCAAAGGCGACCGCGTCGCGATGCATTCTTCAGTCGAAGTTCGCTACCCATTTCTTGACGAGGATGTCTTCGATTTTTTGGCGAAGCTGCATCCGCGCTGGCGACTTCGCGGATTCCGGGACAAACATTTGCTGCGTCTGTTGGCGGAACGTTGGGTGCCAAAATCCGTGGCACGTCGGCACAAAGTTATTTTCCGCGCGCCGCTGGACAGCTTTCACATAGAACCGGAGCCGCTGTTTGTCGCGCAGCTTCTGAGCGAAGAATCGCTGCGCAAAACAGGCTATTTTGACTCAGCCGCGGTTGCTCGATGGCGGACAGACTTTCGTAAAATGCACGCCGGTTCGCTGCCGCGGCTGTCGGTCGAAATGGGTCTAATGGCCGTCGCGGGGACACAACTGTGGCATCATCTTTTCATGGGCGGCGGGCTGGCGGATTTGCCTCAGTGGTCAGGGGTGCCAACGCCCGCGGCGGTTGAAGCCGGCGCCGGATCGACGGCGATCCCGGTCAAGAAAAGCTAGTGAAGTTTCGCCAGCGTCTCCCGCCCGCGTTGTTTTGTTTCCGGGTCGTCTTTTTCGGTGTCGGGCATCGCCAGACCCTTGTTGATGAATTGGCGCGCTTCTTCTTTCCTTCCCATCTGCGCGTAAATCCGCCCGAGCTCAATGTAGTGCATGAGACGATGTGGATTGATCGCGATCGCCTTCTTCATGTCCTGTTCGGCCTCCTCAAACGATCCCTTCGGCAGCTGGCCATAAATCAGCCCGGCCACAAATCGCTTCGCCGAGCTGACCTCTGCCAATACGCGATTCCATCGGCCAAGGACATGCCAGGCGGTATCGTTGTGCGAATCGACAGCCAGCGCTTTGTCCACTGATTCCTTGATCCGCGGAGAAGCGGAGACCTGCTCTTTCGTAGGCATGTACGGCAGCATTTTCCCAAGAGTAATGGCCGGCGCCAGCTGAGCGTCGCAGTCCTTTGGTCCACACGCTGCGGCGCGCGTGGAATAGTCCAGTGCGATGTGGCCCAGTCGCAGTTTTTCTCGCGTGTCCGACGCGTCCGTCATAAGGTAGCGATACTGCCGAGCGATCCGGACAAGCAGTTCCGGATTCTTCGGCTCCACTTTCTCCGCCGACAGATAGAGCGGTAACGCATCGTTAGCCTGAAATTTTCGCTCGAAGGCTTTTCCTTTTTCGACAAGGGTGTCGACGGATTCAGCGGCTGAACCGACCTCAACCAACAGCAACGCTGCTGTTGCGACGGCAAAGAGGCGGTGGATTAGACATTTCATCAGAACATTGTGCAGGGACACTATGCTAAGATCGGCTGAACGCATCCCCGTGGTCTTCGCGCCGCTCTTAAGGAGCTTTCTTGTCAGAACTCTCGGCTAATGTTCCGAGGGTGAGACCACGGCTGCTCTCAGCCACGAATCCATTAATATGAACACAAAAATGACAACACTTGGCGCAGCTTTGCTCGCTATTGGCTGCTTCTGGTCGAGCCAGGTTTTTGCACAGGCCACTACGACCGTAACCACGACAAACGGCGCATTCACTGAATACGTTCCCGGCTCCGAGACAATGGTCGTCAGAAGCGAAACTGGCACCAGCCCGTTGAGGTATTCCGTAACCAAACAGACGACAATTGTTGACGAGACTGGCGCCCCAGTTGCAATCGACCGCATTTCGCCCGGTAGCCAGCTCTCAATCCAGTACACGGGCTCAGGCGACCGGCTTGTAGCGTCTCGAGTTGTTGTGCAGCGGGCGGCATCGGCGAGTACAACGGTCACGACCGTGCCGGCCGTAACCGGACAACAAACCAATACCACCACGACAACAACCCGTCCTCTCACGCGCGAGGAAAAGCACGCGCTCAAAGAGGAACGAGAACATCCTGGGAGAGCCGAGAAAAAAGCGATCGAACATCAAAAGCACGTGCTGGAAAAGGCCAAGGACAAACTCGACGACCAAGATTAGCCGCGATGTCTCCGGGATTCCCGAGGCCGCAGCGCAAGCAAATCGCTTGCGGTCCGGTTTAATGGTTTTTCACGGCGGCCTCAACCAATCTTCCCGCATTCAGCAGATCGGGTTCGGCGAACCGCGGACCGACCAGTTGCAAACTGGTGAGCGGGATGGATTGGTGTTTGATAGGGATTGGTACGGCAAGAGCGGGAACACCCCCGAAATTCACGGCCTGCGTATTCTGCAAAGCCAGCGCTCGCGCCTCAAATGCCACGGTGCCACCAAATAACGGAACATGAGGCGGCAGATTTTTCAGCGTCGGCAGCGCGATGAAATCCACATGTTCAAACGCGCGGCCCAATTCTGATTTCCACGCAGCCTGTTTCCGCAGCGCTTCGGGATAAGCGGTCTTATATTGAACCCCACCGAGGGCGAGGACTGCCTTTGTCCGAATAGTCACTTGAGATTCGTTTTTGAATTTTTGGTCATAAAGCCAAGCACCCACCGCTGCCACTGTCGCTGCGTCCTTTTGAGCCTGGATCCACTTTTCGGTAAATTCGGAACCAAGGTTTACGACCTTGAATCCAGTCGCTGCCAGGGCGTCATCCACTGCGCGATCCACGTTGGGATTCGTTCCTTCTACATATACGCGCCCGATTCGAATCCCGTCGGCAGAAGGTTTGGCTGCTACGGCTTGTCGATAGCGCCCTGAGAATCCCGCCTGCAGCAAGTCCATGCCTCGGACTGTGCCGGCGATGTCTTTGGCCAGTGGTCCAATTGTGTCGAGCCGGTTCGGCGCAATCGGATACACGCCGTCGATCGGGACCAAACCAAAGGTTGTCTTCAAACCAACCACTCCGCAGCAAGCGGCCGGCACGCGAATCGAACCCGCTGTGTCGGTGCCAAACGCAACATCGGCCTCATCGTTTGCTACCGCCACCGCGGACCCGCTGGACGAACCACCTGGAATGCGCCCTCGATCTAATGGATTTCGCGGCGTGCCGTAGTACGCATTCATGCCCGAAACCGCCACCGCCAGCTCCGACAAATTCGTCTTTCCCACAAATTGCACTCCGCTTTGGCGCGCAATTGCCAAACATTTTGCGTCGCGTTTTGCGGGCGAGGCGTGCTTGGCGAGGAATTCGGAACCGGCCGTGGTCACCACGCCTTTCATGTCGATCAAATCCTTCACCGCCAGCCGCAATTTTTTGCTGTCGTTTGAAGGTGACCAGTATTCGATAAAGGCCTTGTCGCGTGTCGAACTTTCCGGGCGCGCGTTCGGAATTGCGCAGCCGCTGAGCCAAGTCACGACGAAGATCGCGGGTACAATCGTTCGGATAACCGCGGACTTGAACGTCGCGATCCGAAAACACAAGCTGAATAATCCGGACATGGTGAGTACGCCAACGAGGGAATCGGTTCGGTAGCTAACAATGGCCGCCAGCTGCGGCCTTATCGGCGGTACGCCGCCGCGTGTTTGGCCGGATTGTATGGTACCGGGCCGCCTGCTGTGGAAGCATAAACGAAGAAAGACTGGTCCTTGTCCACATCTACCGGGTCAAGAAGTAAACCTTTGTTACTCGCCTTCTCGCTGTATTCGATCAGGACTCGGGCGGTTCCGTTGAATCCCCACATCTTAAATCCGGTGCCGAACAGCCCGCCATTAGGGAAAAGCTCGTCCAAACCGGCCATGGCATGAAAACAACTGATGGCGACCTTGTCTTTTCGATAAAGCCGGTCGTCGGCGCGGTATTTAATGGTTCCTCCATCGAGCAACCGTTTGCGCGCGACGCCTAGCTCAAAACCCTTCTTACGGATTTCGTACGGACCCCACATTACCACCGCATTCTTTGCGTCGACCGCGAGCTTGATTGTTTCTGCGAGAGTAAAGTTTCGGCCGGGCGATATGGGACATTCATTGTTCTTCGGAAAAAGCCGGCTGCCCGGGCCGTCAAAGACGCACAGGTGAGGATTACTGAGGAAATCGCGAGGTAGCCAACTGATGGTGAACGCTTCGAATTCCAAATTCTTGTATTTTCGCGTTGGCAAGCCAGGGATCAGCTTTCGTTGTTTGTTGTCCGCGAACACTCGAATAACGGAGATGAAGGAGTGCGAAAATTCCGGATGGTTGCCTTTGTCCTGATAAGCAAAAGGAATGATGAAATAACGATCGTGCTTCAGAGGGCCTTTGCCGAGCCGAGGCGCGATTTTGGCTTTAATCTGATCGACGATCTGAACGTAGAGCGGCGTGTCATAGTTTGAAAAATCGACATCCTGCTGGAGAAATCCTGCCTGCGCGATCAGGGGAAGCCCAAGAAGCAAAAAGAAGATTCGGAAGTACATCTTTGTGAAATTACCAGCAACAGCTTTCATGGAAAGGCGTTAGTTGCCGTTCCGATTACGATCATGAGCACGAACTCCCTACGGCGATTCCGTCCGGCGGCGGACACGATTCCCGTTACATCCGGAGCCTACACCGTCCGGTTACGCCGGCCGCTGCCGGATCATTTACGGCTTTTATTTAGTCGAGCGTTAACCTGATTTCCTTGGCGCGCAGTAGCCTCGCGCGAAGACAGCTCATTGTGTCGAGGCCTTGAAAGCGACCATTGGAACCTTTTTTGACAATACTTAGTCAGGCCTGCCTCAGTGCGTGAAAGCTGATTCCCGATACATTTCGGCGGGCGGTACGCCCTTTCCCCTTTCTTTGCGCTACGTGCGCGGCTGCAAACGTCGAGACGCAATCGCTAATCTGGAATTCTAGCGTGCGTTTGCAGCTAAACGCCTGCGCCAGAGGCGGCGAGCTTCAATCAGCTGCCAGCAAATGAGTCCCGGGATGCCAAGCGTGAGTTCCCGCACTCTTGCGATCAGCGACAGAGCGAACGCCGCATCTCCGGGGATGCCCAGAAGGTTTCCGACGAAAAGATAACCGCCTTCCTGCACGCCCAAACCTCCGGGAACCGCAAAGGCGGCCGAGCGAATGGTCAACACCATGCTTTGCAAGATGAGTGCGTTAACGAACGTCGCGTGAAGATCGAGAGCATAAAGCGCAATCCAAATTTCGCCTGAGCCCAGCACTAACGAAAGAATCGTCCAAGCGCAGCACGCGAACACGGCCTTTCGCCGAGCGTAAAGCGCGCGCACGGTCTGGTCGAGAGTCTCGCCTCCTTGGACGAGCAATTGCCACTCCGGCGAGTTCGCCATACGCGCGATGATTTTGGCGAGAAATCGGAACATCCCCAGCCGTTGCACAAAGTAGAAACCCAAAACACCAAGAACACCGATGAATGTTCCCACGAGAGTGGGACGAACGAAATTTTTCTGTCCCGTTGCCCCAACGAGCAAGACTACACCGAGCACGGTAAAAGCGGCCTGTGTGAAAACGCCAAGCGTTAGGTCCACCAGCACAGTGCTCGCAGCTATGGGCAACGGCGCGCCGTTAATCGCGACTAAACGCGCGCGAACCATGTCTCCTCCTACAGCAGCAGAGGGCACGAGCGTGCTGACCGATTCGCCGATCCACCGCATCAAAAACAATTGCCACAGCGACAGCCGCTCTGATTTCGGAAAAAGCGCCCACCACGCAATCGCGTCCAGGAACACCGGGACAGCGAGGTGATAAATCGCCACTGCTGCAATCCACCAACCGGCCGAAGCGAATGCGGCAATAACGTGTGGCACCCCCTGCCGAATCAGCAGCAACGTAAATAGCGCCGCACCGCCGGCAGCGAGCAGATAAAAGGCAATGCTGATTTTTTTTCCACCTCTCATGGGCAGCAGTTGAAATCAGCCCGGCGATTCTGCTGCCGGGTTAGGCAACGATCTCGAATTGTAGGGCAACCGCTTCGGTTGCCAACTTAATGCCTACGGGCAAACACGTGCGCTACACGCTCAGCGCTGCAATTCCGCGCAATGACTGGCGGGAACCAATTGATGGATTGAGTCCAATGTGGTACCGCGCGAAGAGTCGCGATTAGCAGGCGGCAATTTCAGAGAACGACCCCGCAAAGTCAGCTTAATCGAATTAGTCCTTGCTAAAATAGTGTGCGGACGATACATCGCTTTCACCGCCTTCACCCGATATGTCGATGTCCGGATCGGTTTAGCCTGTGAAAATATTTCGAAACCTAGCGATGCTGTTTGCCTTTGGAGCTGCGTCGGCCCTAGCGGGACCAGCGGCCGTTATTCTTCAGCCTTCACCTGCGCCGGCGGACGAAAACTCACGCGATCTCTTCTATTATGAGACGACGTACACGTTCGACAGCGATTTTAAGGAATCGAAACTCGGTCATGGGGATTCGCTGTATAACGATTTCAGCTATGACCATCGCTTTTTGATCACCGGCAAATGGTACTTTCGCGCCGGCGTCGAATACGATCGCTATGATTTCGGCGGCACCGACAACGGATTACCGGATCATTTGCAGACCGCTTCCGCTCATCTCGCCCTTGAGTACGTCGTAAAAGATTTCGCTGGCATAAGCATCGAGCTTGATCCCGGCGTTTACTTTCAAGACAACGTGACTTGGGATGCTTTCGATATACCGGCGAAAGCGTACGTGACATTCCCGTTAAAGAAAGACAAAATCTTTGCCGTTGTCGCTTTGGGCGGGAGCATCTATCAAGACCCGCCTGTCGCTCCGGGTGGAGGCATTATCTGGATATTTAGCGACAAGCTGCGCCTTCAGGGGGTGTTCCCGAGACCAGCGCTGATCTATCGGCCGAACGACGATTGGGAATTCCGGATCACCGGTGAGCTTAACTATACGAGTTTTCGCACTGACGACGTGCTGACAACTGAGCGGAAATTGCAGTTACACAACGCAGTCGTCCAGTACAGTGAGGATCGAGCCGGCGTGCAGATAGCTTATTCCGGCCTAAAACCCTTGAAATTAATCGCGGGCGCAGGCGTCACCGTCGAACGAGATTTTGATTTCTTCCGCGCGAATCAGTCCAAGAGAACGGATCCCGCTCCGTACATCAGGGTTGTCGCAGAAGCGAAATTTTAAGGGAACATTTCGCCGAGCTTTCTGGCTATTCCCTGATCGCCGCGAACCTTTAGTCGGCCAGTAAGATAGGCCCAAGTCCCGCTGAGTTGGTCATGGCAAATGGCGACCCAATCTTTGTCCGTAGCCATAAAAGTGACATTTGGATCGGGGATTTTTCCCTTGCCCATCTTGTAGGTCCCGTCGTTTACCTCGATCCACCATTGACCGCCCTTCGGTCCGCCCAAGTCCCATTGGTACCGAGCGTGCACACCTTTTGCTTTTGCCGGTTGAAAACCGGCGCGCATGGAATCGAACACTTGCTGCGGCGTCGAATCAACGTTGTCGGCTACGGCGACGGCCGCACCGACGCACACGGTGACCGTGAGAATGCAAATGTGTCTACCAGCGGCGCTCATTGCTCAATCCGCCGTAATAGAAAAACTGCGCCGATAAATGTAATCAATGCGCCTGCGAGCAGAATCACAAGATCACCAGTATAAAATTGCAGGCCAGCGTCATACATATTCACGAGCCGAAAGGCGCGGCAAAAATGCGTAAGTGGAAACAGCTCGGAGACGTAACGAACCGCTGTGGGCAACTGTTCGAGCGGCGCGAACGCACCTGAGAGTACAAACACGGGCAGTAAAAAGAACACGGAAAATTGAATTGCCTGGGTTTGCGTACGGGAAAACGCTGAGATCAGCAACCCCAGACCAAGCGAGCAAAGAAGAAAAAGGAGGCAAACAATCGCCAGCGCCGGCAGTTGATGAAACGCAACCCCAAAATGCCAGCCGCTGACTAGCATGATTACCAGCACCAAAAACACGGATACGACCAGGTAAGGCAACATCTTCCCGATCACGATCTCGCGGCGACGCAACGAGGTCACCATTAGCTGGTAGAGAGTTCCTGACTCTCGCTCCCGCGCGATTGTGCATGCCATCAGTGTCACCGTCAGCAACTGCAGGATCAGGCCGATAATCCCCGGGACAACATAGTCGATCACGCGCGATTTCGGATTGTAAAGCAGCTTGCGGTCGACCGACCACATTTCCATCATCGAAACAAAACGCTTGCGTATTTGCACCGGTAACTGCTTGCCAAGCTCAAAAACTTCTTCGGGCAACGTCTCAATCATCCGGTCGCGTTGTTTCAGCTGGAAATCTCCGAGGCTTTGTCGAACGCTTCCTTCGACGGCATCGGCTGTGTTGATGTCGCTTGCGTCGACATATAACAACAACGGTTTCGGATCGCCGTTCTCCAGACTCTCGTTCCACCCGGCCGGGATAACCAGCGCTGCCCGCACGCCGTGGCCGAGCAAATTCGATTCGTCTTTCATGTCAGGCGATCCGTGACGCCATTGAAACGTCTTGTTCTTTGAGATGATGTCGATGAACTCCTGCGCGCGCGGCGTGTTGTCCTGGTCAATCAACAGGCTGGGCACGCCTGTTAATTCGCCGGTTTCAAACGCGTGGCCAAAAAGCAGAGTAAAGAGTGGTGGCAACGTGAGCACCAGTAACAACACCCGCCGATCGCGATAGATGTGCAGGAATTCTTTGTAAGCAACGCTCGCAACCGCCTCCATGGAAAGCCATTTCATGAAGCCAGTTTTCTCAAAACGCCGTGGTAACCTTGGGAATAAGCGGTGAAAACATCTTCCATGTCAGGTTCGACCCAGCGTTCGCCCAACAAGCGCAAATCCGGAAAGGGCCAGTTTTCGCGCCATCTCGCCAGCAATTTTTCCGGGTCCGACACGTACAGACGCAAGCCACCGCTGCGCAACGAAACGCCAAGCAACTCCGGAAGGGAGCGCAGCCGAACGAGCGCCGGCATGAGCGGTTCAATGTCGACTTCGAGTAATCGTGTCCGAAAACTCGATTTCAAAGCGCGTGGCGGAGCTTTTGCCAGCAGCCGCCCCTCCTCGATAAAACCGACTTCCGTGCAACGTTCTACTTCGTCCATGTAATGCGTCGTGACGAAGATCGTTTTCCCTTGGTGGCTGAGGTCATAAAGCAAATTCCAGATCTGCTGACGGTGAACCGGATCAAGACCGACAGTCGGCTCGTCAAAAAACAGCAGCGAGGGATCGTGCACCAACGCGCAACCGATCGCCAGGAGTTGCCGCATCCCTCCGGAAAGGCTTTGGGCTGCAGTGTTCTTTTTTTCCTCCAAATCAATCACGCGAAGCAGGCGCTCGACTCGCGATTCAAGCTCAGCGCGCGGTACGCCATACGCGCCACCGAAGAACCGGAAATTTTCCGCCACAGTAAGATCGGGGTAAAGGCTGAACCGTTGCGGAACGTATCCGAATTTGGTGCGCACCTTTTGCCGGTCTTGCCAGACATCTGCGCCGTCGATGGTCGCTCGGCCACCGGTGGGATGCGTCAGGCCGCACAACATTCGCATGGTGGTGGTCTTCCCGGCTCCGTTTGGTCCGAGGAAACCGAAGATTGTTCCGGCCTCGATTTGAAAGGAAAGATCCCGCACGGCATGCACGTTCCCGAAACTCTTGCTCAAGTGCTTGAGCACAATCACTGGTTCGGTCATGGTGAAACTTTATTGCGATGAACACGAAAATTTGCAAACATCAGACATCCCTATTGCTCATGAAATCCAGCGCGTTGAATCTCCCACGGCAATTTCCCAGATATGCCTGCGGCTGGTTAGTTCTAGTGTCGCTCTTGTTCGTTGGCCTGACAATCGCACGCGCGGACGCCGTCTCCGAGCTGGCTTCATTTTCCATTTTCGACAAGGTCGATCTGGCGCAGTTGGCGAAAAGCGATGTCAAAACTGCGCATGGGCCGCCGATGAGAACGTCGCGATTCCTAGCCGTGCAAAGCTGCTACGTCGCGCCGGGTGCGCCCGCACAGCAGATGGAAGCATTGCGCAGATGGGACCCCACAACGCATCGCGAATTAAAGGTGTTCCTGCATACTGATTTGTCGTCGAGCCCGTCACTAGCGAATTTTGAGAAACTGAAAAACGCGCCGGACAACTCGCCCGTGCGTTCATTCGTTGCTGCGACGCAAAAGCTCAGTCCTGATCTCCAAGTCAGCAAGGATGAGGCCAGGAAGTTTTCTGCCGGCGGCGGAGGCGGGGGAACGATGCCCGCGCCCGTAGCGGCATTCTGGGCTGATGTTCTCACGTCGCGCGTGAAAAGCTTCGTGTCTGGCGGAATGTCTGCCGAACCGCCATATGATCACGCTGGTCCCTCCATTCGCGCGAGTGATGAAGTAAATGGTTTATTGCGCGAGCAAGAAAAGATTCGCCGGCAGTTTTCCGGCTTTCTTGGAGCCACGGCAATTGGTCACGGCGCAGGTTCGCTTCGCCCGGAACTTTATTGGGAACTTCTCGACGTAGACGACCAGGGAGTCGTGACTCTGGGCGCGTCGTACAATCGCGGCGGGGCCGGGAGCACCTATCAGGCAGCGGACGTTCTGTATTACGCGAGTGGCGGTTATTACGTGGCGCTGACGCTGTACCAGCTGTGGCCTGTCACCGTGGAAGGAAAACCTTCGACGCTCGTGTGGCGTGGCGATATGATTTCCGCCGCCTTGCTGGGTTCATTACACGGAGTAGAACGGCTTGGCTCGGAGTCAGTGATGATGAAAAACATCACCAAGGCAGTTACCCTGTTTCGCCGGGACAGTGGAGGTCGATGAGCATGTGAAAACGTTCGTGCCACGATCGCTCGTTCTGGTTGGTTGCGCGTCGCTTTTCTTTGCTTCGTCAGCTCTCGCCGAAGAGACCAGCAATTCGTTCTGGCCTTTATCAGGCGAATACACCGCGGACGCGACGTACGTCGGCGAAGGCGACGTAGAGCGCAATCCTCGCAAGAAAGTCAGCGATTTTGACGAAATCGATTCAGATATCCGCCTTGTGCTAACACCGCGCATAAAGTTCGGTGTCCTGCGACTGGGCGCCGAATGGGAGCGCTTCTCATTTGGTCTTCCGCAGGGCGCCGCCCTGCCCAATACATTGCAGTCCTTCAGCACGATCATCGGACTCGACATGCAATTTTCCGATTCGATTATCGTCCGAGCCGAAACTCAGCCTGGCCTCTACAATTCGGGACTCGGCCATTTGTTTTGGGATAATTTCAACATGCCTTTCCTCATCGGCGGGACGTACATTTACAGCCCTGATCTGCAGCTCGTTCTCGGAGTAAGCGTCGATGTGGAACGAAAATATCCGGTCCTTCCTGCCGTAGGCGTGCGCTGGAAAATTGCGCCGCAATGGTTGCTTGACGCCGTTCTGCCAACGCCGCGCCTGCAATACGAATTGACTCGAGATGTATCGCTGTATGCAGGAGCAACCGTCAGGGATGCCACTTTCCGTGTGGACGATGAGTTTGGAGTTTCTCATGGAATTCCACGTCTCAACCACGCTGTTATCACGTATAGTGAGATCCGAACCGGCGCGGGGTTTGATTGGAAGATCTCGCCGATGGTGACGTTTACAGGAGAGGTTGGGTATCAGCCATACCGGAACTTCGATTTTTATCGCGCAGAAGTGCGATACCACCAGGACGGCGGCGCGCCGTACGGGACGATCTCCTTGCACGGCGCGTTCTAGAGCGGTCAATTTTTGCAGGGCGTCCATGTCAGTCCCGAACGTTTTCGGGATTCAGAGAAACGCCCTGCAATGGCGCGCGCTCAGCGCAGATTCCTATCCAGCGCTCCGATCCGCCACGTCTCCGGCCAGCGAAACGCAACAGCGAGCACCACGAGGATCGTCCCGATGCCGCCCGCCACCACTGAAATCACGGGACCAAACAGCGCGGCGGTCAAACCCGATTCGAGCGCGCCGAACTCATTCGATGTGCCGATGAAAATATTATTCACGGACGAAACGCGCCCCCGCATTTCATCCGGCGTAACCAGTTGCACGATCGAGCCGCGAATGATCACGCTCACGCTATCGAACGCGCCGAGGAGAAAAAGCACACCGAGCGATAACCAGAATACTTTCGACAACCCGAACAGGATTGTGGCGGCGCCGAACCCTGTCACACACCAGAGCAGCGTTTTTCCCGCGCGTTTCATCGGTGGTAGATGCGCGACTACGAGCGCCACCGCAAAGGCACCGATTGCCGGCATCGCTCGCAGCCACCCAAGCCCCACCGGTCCGCAGTGAAGGATTTGATCGGCAAAGATCGGCATTAGCGCTGTCGCGCCGCCCAACAGAACAGCAAACAAATCCAGTGTGATTGTGGCCAGGATCACTTTTCTGCTAAACACAAATCGGAGCCCGGCCATGAGACTCTTCCAAGTGCCCGCGTCGGTCTGCTCTCGTCTTTGCGTGCTGCGGCGGATCAGTAGGACGAGAAGGAAAAACGCTAACGCGCAGAGTGCATCCAGCAGATACACAAACGGAAAGCCGACATACGCGACTAAAAAACCGCTCAGGGCCGGCCCCACAACAGATCCGATTTGGAAAACGCTGTTGTTCCACGTCACAGCGTTCGCAAATGCGTCACGCGGAACCAAGGTCGGAAAAAACGAACTACGCGCAGCCCAACTGAATGTTCGCGCCGATGCTCCGATAAACAGAAGCAGATAAATCAGTGGAACTGAGGCGTCATCGAAATGAAACATCGGATGATGCCGCTCAAAAATCATCGCAATGGCACCGAGCGCGTGATTGCCTGCTCGCAGCGGCGCGATTGCAGGAATGGAGAGATGCTTCCAGGAAACTAACGCCAGCGCCACTGACATGAACCCGCTGAACACTTGTGAGACCAGAATGATGTGTTTTCGACTGAACCGATCCGCTAAATGGCCGGCCGGCAGGGAAAGCGTAACCACAGGCACTGCGATAACCAATCCAACTAATCCGAGCGCAGTGGCCGAATGCGTGCGGGCATAAATCTCCCATTCCACCGCCACCGCGAGCATCAAACGGCCGGTGATCGAAAGTAAATTACCGGCCGTAAAGAGGCTGAAATCTCCAAAACGGAAGGCCGCGTACGGATCATGCCCTCGAGGCTCTCTCTCGATTGGCAACGGAACAGCTGGGCGCTGCGGGTCGGGCGATCGATAAGAGCTTGGATCAATCGGCTGAGGCATGCTGGAGCGCATTCGATCGAACACGCGCAGGGAATTGTAGGTTGGGCGTCCCGCACCGCAACCTATGGCGATTTCACGGCTGCCAGACGCCTCAGGGAGGCGACGAAGGGGCCCACCAAAAATCTGCACCGGGGGTGCGGATTTTTCTTCCATTCCCGCCGGGCGGCGCCTAAACTCGGCGGCCTCAAGGAAAAATGGATAACATCATTGAGGCGAGAGAACTGCAGATCGAGCGAAAGCATTTCTACGTCGAGCTCCGGGAGAACGACCGTGGGAAATTCTTGCGTATCACTGAGGAAGCTCACGGCCGCCGTAACAGCATCATCGTGCCGAGTACCGGTGTCGATGATTTTACGGCGACGATTGCTGAAGTTCTGACAAATGGCGAAGCTGCACCGGCGTAACCGCTGAACTCCTGGTTGAGTTGTGGTATACGCAACGACGCGGCCCGCAAAGGTCATGGACGCGAGCCGGGCCGCCCGCCATTTGGAGCCGATATCGCGTGCGTATATTCACTCCTCACGTTGACAGCGTGACACGCGAAACTAGTTTGGCGCTTCGCCCGGTTGATGCTCTTCGGAGTTCCTGAATCATGGTTTCAAAACGAAAATCCAGCAGACAAAAGAAGCTTCAGCGCAGGAGAACAACATCCAGACGGAGGACGCGTGCGACACAGGGCGAACGCAGAAAGAAAGCGGCTCAATACGTCTACTCTTTCGGCGATGGCCATGCTGACGGAGCAGGCAGCATGAAGCCGTTGCTGGGCGGCAAAGGCGCGAACCTTCACGAGATGACGCGCATAGGCTTGCCTGTGCCGCCGGGATTCACGATCACAACCGAGGTTTGCAGTTACTTTTACGATCACAACCGCACTTATCCTCGTGAACTGGAATCGCAGGTGGCGGCGGCGCTGGCGAAGGTTGAGCAATCGGTGGGCAAAAAATTCGGCGACAAAGAGCGGCCGTTGCTTGTTTCCGTGCGATCAGGCGCACGCGATTCCATGCCGGGAATGATGGATACCATTCTAAACCTCGGGATGAACGACGAGGTCGTGGGAATCGTTGCGAAAAAAACGAAGAACGCGCGTTTCGCCTGGGATTCGTATCGGCGCTTTCTGCAGATGTACGGCGATGTGGTGATGGGCATTCAGAAACGGCCGGGCGAAGACCATGAGCCTTTCGAGACCGTGATCGAGCACCTGAAGGATGAGCGCTATGGCAAGCACGACTTTCCGGATGTCAGACTGACCGTCGCGGATTTGAAACAACTCGTGCAGCGTTTCAAGGCGCTGATCGAAGAGCGCGCCGGAAAATCGTTCCCTCAAGATCCGAATGAACAGCTCTGGGGTGCAATTGGCGCTGTTTTCGGCTCGTGGATGAACGATCGCGCGATCGTTTATCGCCGGAGATACGGAATCCCGCACGACTGGGGCACGGCGGTGAATGTGCAGACGATGGTGTTTGGAAACATGGGAGAAACCAGCGCAACGGGGGTCGCCTTTACGCGCGACCCGGCGACAGGCGAAAAAGTTTTTTACGGCGAGTATTTAATCAATGCGCAGGGCGAAGACGTCGTTGCCGGCGTGCGCACGCCGCGCCCGATTGCCGATCTGGCAAAAGAAATGCCCGACGCGCACAAGGAGCTGATGAAAGTGCGCAGCATCCTGGAGCGTCACTTTAAGGACATGCAGGACCTCGAGTTCACGGTAGAGGAAAATCGCCTCTACATTCTGCAGACTCGCAATGGCAAGCGTACCGGCCACGCTGCCGTAAGGATCGCGGTCGATATGGTCGATGAAAAATTGATCACTAAGAAAGATGCAGTGCGGCGTATCCCGGCTGACTCGCTCTCTCATCTTCTGGCGCCGATCTTCGATCGAAAATCAGCAAGAGCAGCAAAAAAAATCGGCAGCGGTTTGGCCGCTGGACCGGGCGCGGCATGCGGGCGCGTCGTATTCAGCGCGGAGGAAGCGGTGATGCGCGCCGAGAAAGGCGAGAAAGTCGTGCTCGCTCGAATTGAAACGTCCCCGGAAGACCTGCGCGGCATGATCGCGGCTGAAGGAATTCTCACGTCACGAGGCGGTGTTTCTTCGCACGCAGCGCTGGTCGCGCGGCAAATGGGTAAGGTGTGCGTGTGCGGCGCGACCGGCATTCAGATCGATTACCAACAGCGCACACTCAGCGCGAACGGCACGACCTTAAACCGCGGCGATTACATTTCGATTGATGGAACTGCCGGTGAAGTGTTCGCCGGTGAAGTCGCTACTGCGCCGTCCGAAATCGTCCAAGTGCTAATCGATCGTTCTCTCGATCCGAAAAAGAGCGTGGTTTACCGCGAATATACAAAGCTCATGAAGTGGACGGATGAATTCCGGACGCTCGGTGTGCGCACGAACGCGGATACACCTGAGCAAGTGACCAACGCAGTGGCGTTCGGCGCGGAGGGCATCGGGCTATGTCGCACCGAGCACATGTTTTTTGAAGGGGACCGGATTGACGCCATGCGCGAGATGATTCTCGCCGGCACAAAGGACGAACGGGGGCGCGCCCTTGCGAAACTGCTTCCCTATCAACGCGACGATTTCGTTGGAATCTTCACAGCACTCAAAGGCTTGCCCGCGACGATCCGTTTTCTCGATCCACCGCTCCACGAATTTTTGCCCGCTGATCACACGCAGCAGAACGAGCTCGCTAGCAAGCTAGGCGTAGCAGTGGAACACATCGCGCGCCGCGTGCATGAGCTACACGAATTTAATCCGATGCTGGGCCATCGCGGTTGCCGGCTTGGGATCACGTTCCCCGAAATTTCTGAAATGCAGGCGCGTGCAATTTTTGAAGCGGCTGCGGAAGTCCAGGCCAGGGGCATCAAGGTCCATCCAGAAATTATGATTCCGTTGGTCGGATTTCCGCGCGAACTAAAGCTGCAGATCGACATCGTTCGCCGCGTCGCGGACGACGTCGCGAAAGAAACAGGAACAAAATTCAAATACCTGGTCGGAACAATGATTGAAATCCCACGCGCCGCGCTCGTGGCGGATCAGATCGCGCGTGACGCCGAGTTTTTCAGTTTTGGCACGAACGATCTTACGCAGACCACAATGGGAATGAGTCGAGACGACTCCGGCAGTTTTCTGCCTGCCTATGCCGAGCTCGACATCGTCGATGCAAATCCGTTTGCATCGATCGATCAGAAAGGTGTTGGGCGCTTGATGGAAATCACCCGCGACCTCGGCCGCAAGGCACGCCCCAACATTAAGCTGGGAATTTGCGGCGAACATGGCGGCGAACCTAACAGCGTCAAATTCTGTCATCGCCTCGGCCTGAATTACGTCAGTTGCAGCCCGTTTCGCATTCCGATTGCGCGATTAGCGGCGGCGCAAGCAGCGCTGGAAAGTTGAAGCGCCTCCGGCGCTCCGTAGTCTCTTCCTATGCAAGCGCGCGACGAAAACATCGATATCGATTCCTTCGCGCGCCGGCACATCGGTCCTAGCGAAGAAGAGGTTCGGTCGATGTTAAGCGAGCTGGGCTACGAAGATCTCGATTCGCTCATCGACGCCACCGTTCCGAAAAACATCCGGTCAGATCGCCAGCTGAATTTGCCAGCAGCTAAATCCGAGACCGACGCGCTCGCCGAGCTGCGAACAATTGCAAACAAGAACAAGCTCGTTCGCTCGTTTATCGGCGCTGGCTACTACGACTGCGTCACACCACCCGTAATTCAACGAAACATTCTTGAAAATCCTGGCTGGTACACCGCTTACACGCCGTATCAGGCCGAAATCGCACAAGGCCGGCTCGAAGCGCTGCTTAATTTCCAACAAATGGTCATGGACTTAACGGCGCTCGACATCGCAAACGCATCGCTGTTGGACGAAGCGACTGCCGCTTCCGAGGCGATGTCGCTTTGTCATGCGGTCGCGCCAAATCGGAAAACTTTCTTCGTCGCTGATATTTGTCACCCACAAACAATTGCCGTTATCCAATCACGCGCGAAACCGCTCGGGGTTGAGATCAAGATCGGCGATCACTCGCACTTCAAATTCGACGACACCGTCTTTGGCGCTCTTGTCCAATATCCCGCAACCGATGGCGCGATTTACGATTATTCCGATTTCATCCGACAGGCGCACGACGCGGGCGCGCTAGTCGTCGTGGCCGCAGACATCCTGGCGCTGACGTTGTTGAAACCGCCGGGTGAATTCGGCGCCGATGTTGCGGTCGGTAATACTCAACGCTTTGGAGTGCCACTCGGATTTGGCGGACCGCACGCCGCATATTTCGCCACACGCGATGAATTCAAACGACACATGCCTGGCCGATTAGTGGGCGTTTCGCATGACGCTGAAGGCCGCCCAGCCTATCGACTTGCGCTCCAAACCCGGGAGCAACACATCCGCCGTGACAAAGCGACCAGCAATATTTGCACGGCTCAGGTTCTTCTCGCTGTCATTGCGTCGATGTATGCGGTTTATCACGGCCCCAAAGGATTGCGCGCGATCGCCGAGAGCGTTCACGGGCTCACGAGCCAACTGGCGGAGGATCTTCGTGGCCTGGGCTGCACAATCGCGCACGAGAATTTTTTCGACACGATTCGCGTGAAGGTCGAATCGAGTGAAGTCATTTTAGAACATGCCGCAAAGGCGGGGTGCAACCTGCGCGCGGTCGGCGCCGGCGCAGTGGGCATTTCCTTCGACGAAACGACAACGCCGCGTGACATCGAATTGCTGATGTTGATCTTTCGCGGCACGGCGGTGCGTGACTTTGCTAACGATGATTTCGGCACGCCGCCAATCCACATTCCGCAATTCGCAATTCGCACTTCCGCGTTCCTTACCCATCCGATTTTCAATACGCATGACACCGAGACGGAAATGCTGCGTTACCTAAAGAAGCTCGAATCACGCGATCTGTCTCTGACGACGTCGATGATTCCGCTCGGCTCGTGCACAATGAAACTGAACGCCACCGCGGAGATGTTTCCGATCTCATGGCCCGAGATCTCCAAACTGCATCCATTCGCGCCCAGCGATCAAACGCTCGGCTACAGAGAGATTTGCTGGCAGCTCGAAGAGTGGCTTGCGGAAATCACCGGCTTCGCAGCGATTTCGTTGCAACCTAATGCCGGGTCGCAAGGTGAATTCGCGGGTCTGCTCGCGATCCGGGAGTATCACGCATCACGCGGTGAAGCACATCGCAACGTTTGCCTCATTCCGACTTCCGCCCACGGAACGAATCCGGCTAGCGCAGTCATGGCGGGATTCAAAGTTGTCTCGGTGGCGTGTTTGAAAGATGGCGATATTGATCTTGCAGATCTGCGCGCCAAAGCGGACCAACACGCGCGCGATCTCGCGGCCTTGATGGTGACGTATCCTTCCACGCATGGCGTGTTCGAGCCGACCATTCGTGAAATCTGCGACATCGTTCACGCACACGGCGGCCAGGTTTTCATGGATGGCGCAAACATGAACGCGCAATGCGGTCTGTGTCGTCCCGGCGATTACGGCGCGGACGTTTGTCATTTGAATTTGCACAAAACTTTTTGTATCCCGCACGGTGGCGGCGGGCCGGGTGTAGGACCGATCGGCGTCGCGCAACACCTGGCGCCGTATCTTCCGCGAGAATTCATTCTCGATCCCGCGACCGGTCGAATTCTATTTGGCGAAGGCGAACGCGGGAAGCGTCCATCCAGTGGCGGATTTAGTTCTGATTATCGCCATGGCGGCGGCAAAGGCGGCAATGTCGCCGCAGGCCCGTGGGGCAGCGCCAGCATTTTGACCATCACCTGGATGTACATCCGCATGATGGGCGCAGAGGGATTGAAGCGGGCAAGCGAGGTGGCAATTCTAAACGCGAACTATGTCGCCAAGCGCCTCGACCGTTATTTTCCGGTATTGTTCAAAGGCAGACACGGTCTCGTTGCGCATGAATGCATCATCGATCTTCGCCAGTGGAGAAACGCGGGCATAGAAGTCGAAGATGTGGCCAAGCGTTTGATGGATTATGGCTTTCACGCGCCGACCGTTTCCTGGCCGGTTGCAGGGACAATGATGATCGAGCCAACCGAGAGCGAACCCAAACACGAGCTTGATCGTTTCTGTGACGCGATGATTTCCGTTCACGCGGAGATCGAAGGAATCGCCAGTGGAAAAGAAGATCGGCAAAATAATTTGCTCAAAAACGCACCGCACACTGCGCGACAAATCGCGTCCGACAAATGGGACCGACCCTATTCGCGCAAACAAGCCGCTTTCCCCGCGCCATCGACACGCGAACACAAATTCTGGCCAGCTGTCGCGCGGGTCGACAACGTATATGGCGATCGCAATCTCTTCTGCTCTTGCCCGTCGGTCGAAGAATTTGAGCAGAACACCTAGAGGTTTTCTCGGCTTCGCCTGGAAGGACACACGCCAAATCGACAGGGTTATGACGCGCATGGCGATTCTCCTATTAGTCGTGGCGCTTGCGCTGGTCTGTGTCACGTACTTGTACGCGCATCACATTTGGGATCCGCTGCCGACCGGAGCGACGATCGACCGGATTGTCATCGAAAAATCAGCTTGGAAATTGTCGGTTCTCGCAAATGGCAAAACGCTAAAAACCTATCGGGTCGCGCTCGGTCGCAATCCTGTCGGCGCAAAGGAACAGGAGGGCGATAACAAAACACCCGAGGGGACTTACAGCATCGACGGGCGCAATCCGCAGAGTAATTTTCACCTCGCGCTGCACGTCTCTTATCCCTCCGACAACGATAAGAGGCGAGCTGCTGAGCAGGGTGTCTCAGCCGGATTCGACATCATGATCCATGGAATTCAAAATGGGCGCGGGTGGATCGGAGCGTTTCACCGACTGAGTGATTGGACCGCCGGTTGCATCGCACTCACCGACGAAGAGATCGAAGAGCTTTGGCGTGTTACGCCGGACGGAACATCGGTCGAGATTCGTCCGTAGGTCCTCGTGATGCAGGCCGTAGTGTGCGCTGTACGCAGCGCAGTTAGGGAACCGCGATGATTGCATATCCAGCTCCGCTGAGGACAGCGGACGCTACGGAAGGAGGTATGGGAACTTATGTCTCCTGCGCGAGCTCGGGCGCGGTGACAACGCGCGTCGGCACGAGACGTAGCGCGGTGCCGTTTGGCTTGTCTGTCGCAGCCGGACCTTGCTCATGATATTCCGCGTCGCTGTTGACTTGCCAAAGGTCATAAAGCTTGGCTTCGGCCAGAATATTCTCCACGCACAACATCGCGGTCATCATGGCGTGGTCCTGGTTGTTATATTTATGCATGCCGTTGCGGCCGACGAGATGCAGGTTCGGATAACGCGTGTCCAATTCCTGCCGAATGGTTGCAACATGCCGCGCGTAATCGTCGTCGTAAACCGGATAAGCCTTTTTCTGGCGAACGACACAGCCGTCCACAAAATCGCCTTCTTTGGCCAGGCCGATCTGAATCAGCTCGCGCCTGGCGAGCTCGATCAAATCGTTGCCGCTCGAATCCCATAGCCCGTCGTGTTCGAAGCAAAAATATTCCAGGCCGTAGCAGACTTTGT
>WNGC01000327.1_pt1 | contig 27243 bp, 17 predicted proteins | sample 5400051 | NCBI WGS metagenome assembly WNGC01 (sample SAMN13153368, study PRJNA577476) | soil metagenome | isolation source: 20 cm soil or saprolite under grassland replicate 2 | place: USA:California | collected 2016-06-15
TGAAGCGCTTGGCGGACGCTCTCTCGGACGGCGACACCATTCATGCCGTGATCCGGGGTTCGGCCGTCAACAACGATGGTTCGGAAAAAGCGGGTTACACGGCGCCCAGCGTGAACAGCCAGGCCGACGCCGTGGTGGAGGCGCTGGCCAATGCCAGGATCGAGGCCGACGGCATCAGCTACATCGAGGCTCACGGTTCGGGGACGCCGGTCGGGGATCCTATCGAGATCCGGGCCCTGACCAAAGCGTTCCGCAGCTTTACGCAGCGTTCGGGTTTTTGCGCCATCGGTTCGGTCAAGACCAATGTGGGGCACCTCGACGCGGCGGCGGCAGTCGCCGGCATGATAAAGACGGTCCTCGCCCTGGAGCACCAAAAGCTTCCGCCTAGCCTCCATTTCAGCGAGGCCAATCCGGAAATCGATTTTTCGAGCACCCCGTTTTACAGCGCCGGAACCGGCTGCGTCGACTGACGCCCGGGCTCCTCACTTGCTGGTTTTGTCGGCCAAGACCGAAACGGCTCTCGATCGGGCCACGCATCGTTTGCGGGAGTTCTTGACCCGCAACGACTCCGTGAACATGAGCGATGTGGCTTACACCCTGCAAATCGGACGCAAGGCGTTTCCGCACCGACGGTGTCTCGTCTGCGCCGACCGGGAGGACGCCATCACCGCCCTCGGCCAGGAAGGCTCGAAACGAATCCTTTCCAGCCGGACCGATGAGTCGCGGCGCCCGGTGCTCTTTTTATTGCCCGGCGTCGGTGACCACTACGTGGGCATGGCCCACGATCTGTATGAGACCTGGGACGTTTTCAAACGAGAAGTCGATCGCTGCGCCGACATTCTCAAGCCGCACCTGGGGGTCGATATTCGGAGCGTCATCTATCCAAAGACCCAGAGTTGGAAGGCCGCGAGCGCCCCCAAAGGGATCGACTTGAAGCGGATGCTCCGACGCAGCGATGCGCCCGACGATCCCGACGCCAAGGCGCTCAATCAGACGCGGTTCGCCCAGCCGGCGCTGTTCACGATCGAGTATGCGATGTCCCGTCTCTGGCAATCCTTGGGCGTCACTCCCGACGCCATTGTGGGTCACAGCATGGGCGAATACGTGGCGGCGTGTCTGGCCGGAGTGCTGTCGCTGGACGATGCCTTGCGGCTGATTGCGACGCGGGCCAAACTGGTCGACGAGTTGCCTCAGGGAGCCATGCTGGCCGTCACTCTGGCGGAGAATGAATTGCTTCCCTTGCTTCCTGAGGATCTGTCGATCTCCTTGATCAACGGTCCAGGCTTGTGCGTGGTGGCTGGTCTGGCAGCTGCCGTGGGCGAGTTCGAGAGGGCCTTGAGTGAAAAGAGCGTCATTTGCCGGCGCGTCCAGAACGCCCACGCCTTTCACTCGAAAATGCTCGATCCGATCGTAAAGGCGTTCAAGGAGGAGGTGGACAAGGTTCGATTGAACGAGCCGAGAATTCCGTACATATCCAACGTCACCGGGACCTGGATTACACGAAGCGAGGCCACCGATCCCGCCTATTGGGCCATGCACGCCAATCACACGGCCAGATTCAGCGACGCCCTGCACGAGCTGTGGCAATTCAAGGACCCGGTTCTCCTGGAGGCCGGGCCCGGCCGGACGCTGGGCGTGCTGGCCATGCAGCATCCCGACCGGTCAGATGGCGGAGAGCCGGTGGCCGTGTCCTCGATCAGGCACGATTACGAAAACCAGTCGGATATCGAATTTCTGTGGCACGGCATCGGCAGGCTGTGGTTGTCGGGAGCCGCGATCAAATGGGACGACGCCCACCACGGGAAGCGGCGCCGCAGAGTCCCGCTGCCGACTTATCCTTTTGAACGGCATCGCTACTGGATCGAAGGGAAGTCCGGCAGTTCAAACAAGGCCCAGGAGCCGGATCCACGATCCGGGAATTCTGGCCCGGACAATTGGTTTTATGTTCCAACCTGGGAAAGAACGCCGTTTCCGAACGAGATTCAGCATGAATCTAAACAGCAAGACGCTTTCTGGTTGATTGTCGCTGATCGATATGGCGGAGGACGACGCCTTAAAGCCAAATTCGACGAACTACAGCTGGAGGCGGGCTTCGTTTGCTTTGGTGAACGGTTCGTCCATCGGGCTGATGGTTCATTCGAGCTGAATCCCGGAAGCGTCGATGATTACCTGAAATTGTTTCGCGAGCTCGAAGGCCGAGCGCCAGGCTCCATAAACATCGTCCATTTGGGAAGCGTCACAAGGGATGACAAGGAAACCGTCCGTTCCCCTTGTGCATCCAACCAGAATTTTGGCTTCTACAGTCTATTGCACATAGCCCAGGCGCTCGGCGAGCTCAACGTTTCCGTTCCGATCAAGATCGGCGTCATTTCCAATCGGTTACACGAGGTTACGGGTGAGGAACGTCTCGATCCTGAAATGGCCACGGTGCTAGGGCCTTGAGGGGTCATTCCCAAAGAATTCCCGAACGTCAAGTGCTTCAACGTCGATTTGCCGGACAACCAGGCAATTGAGAACCTGCCCGACGAGATGGTCGCCGCAATTCGTTCGGAGTTTGCAGAACCCCCGAGCCAGGTGGTTGCCTATCGGGGAAGGTATCGATGGCGGCGAGCATACGAACAAATCAAGCTACTCAACACTGTCGCGTCGAACACCCCGAACGAATGGGCTGGAATCAGCCGCTTGAGGCGTGGCGGGGTGTATCTGATAACGGGTGGAACCGGTGGAATTGGGTTGGCCCTGGCCAGATATCTTGCCGGAGTCTGCCAGCCCACACTCGTGCTGACCAAGAAGACTCCGTTTCCGAAAAAATCGACGTGGAGGGACTTATTGACTGCAGGCGATACGCCCCCGCGTGTCGTCAAGACCATTCAAGCGCTTCTGGAAATCGAACAGATCGGCGCGCAAGTCGAGGTCCTGGTTGCCGAATCCTCCGATAGAGAACAAATGCAAAAAGCTCTCGATTGGACCTTGAAGAAATTCGGCACGATCACCGGAGTCATCCACGCTGCAGGCATTGTCAGAGCGGGGTTGATACAAGCGAAGACGAAGGAAACGGCCGAGAGCGTACTGGCTCCCAAGGTCTACGGAACCATGATCCTGTTCGACCTCTTGAAGAAGGTAAACCTGGATTTCTTGATCCTGTTCTCATCGATTACCACGGTCAGTACCCCATACGCGGAGTGTGACTACAGCGCGGCGAACTCTTTTCTCGATGCTTTCACTTACTTTTCCAATGCTCAGAAAAGGTTTCACACGCTTACCATCAACTGGCCGGGCTGGAAGGAAGTCGGCCAATTGGCTGAGCTGGAGACCCTGCCGGGCGTGGAGGGCTGGAAACAGGCCGCCCTCGAAAAAGCGATCGCCACAGAAGACGGTCTGGAGGCTTTCAAGCGAGTCTTGAACTCCGACCTGAAGCAGGTCGTCGTCAGCCCGGAGAGTCTCGATCATTTGCTCGAACAGTCCCGGGCGCCGTTTGATCCTGCGACGTACCTTTCGCGGGTACAGGGTGGCCGCGGAACGCTGCCCCGGCAGCGGAGCCAGAAAAACGGAAGCGAGCAACCGGCCAATGAAGTCGAGGCTGCGCTAAGTGAAATCTGGAGCAGCGTGTTCGGCCTCGAGCACATTGGCATTCATGAACATTTTTCCGATCTGGGCGGGCACTCGCTTCTGGCGATGCAGATCGTGTCGAAAATCAGATCTTTGTATCAGATAAATTTCGGACTGAGAGAGTTCTTTGACGCGCCCACCATCGCTCAATTGAGTTCGATCATCGAGGCGAGAATCCTCGCAGAAATCGAAAGTCTTACAAACGAACAAGCACGAGCGCTTGTTTCACACCAGTGACGGCAGGCGATTGTGTGTCCCGCTATGAAAATGCCCAACCTTTCCCCGGAGAAGAAGGCGTTGTTGGAACAGCGCTTAAAGGGGGCCCCGCCCGAACGCGTCGGACATTCCGAAATACCCAAGCGGCCTGACGGTGATTCGGCTCCTCTTTCGTTTGCCCAGCGCCAAATGTGGGTGATCGATCAGATGACGCCGGGTAATCCTGCGTATAACCTGCTGAACGGATATCGCCTTCGTGGCCCTCTGGATGTGACGGCGCTGGAACGTAGCGCCAACGAAATCATCAGACGGCATGAGGCGCTGAGAACGACGTTCGCAGTCCAAGACGGGGAACCCCTGCAACGTATCCATCCAGACCTCAATATCAGAATCAAGGTCACCGCACTGGATCACCTGTCGGACGAGGAACGCGAAGACAAGCTGCAGGCCCTGGCCTCGGAGGAGGCTGTCAAATCGTTCGACTTGTCTCGCCTTCCGCTGATCCGCGTTTCCGTGTTCAAGCTTGGAACCATCGAACACGTGCTCATCATCAACGTGCATCACATCGTGGCGGACGGGTTGTCCTTTGCGCTGCTGCTCGACGAGTTGGATGGGTTTTATCGGGCCTTCACGGGTGGCGGTGATCCGCGTCCGCCCGAGTTGGCCGTGCAATATCCCGACTTCGCCCTGTGGCAACGGCAAATCATGGCCGATGAGACTGCCTATGCTAGGCAGATCGAGTTCTGGCGGACGCAATTGGGCGGTACTCTCCCCTTCCTGGAGTTGCCCCTTGATCGCCCCAGACCCAATCTGCAATCCTTCAGAGGATCGAACGTCTTTTTCAACATTCCCGCGGCGCTGGCGCGGGATTTGAGGACCCTGGGCGCAGGCGAGGGGTGTACTTTTTTCATGACCGTGCTGGCGGCCTTTCAAGTGCTCCTTCAGCGGTATTCCGGTGCAGACGATATTGTTATCGGCACACCGGTCGCGGCGAGAACCGCGCGCGAAGTGCGGCCACTGATCGGGAATTTTCTCAACATGGCGGCCTTGCGGGGCGACCTTTCAGGCGATCCCAGCTTTATCGAGTTGCTGCGAAGGAGCCGGGACACGACGCTCGAAGCGTTTTCCAACAGCGACCTGCCGTTCCAAGCGATGATGGAGCATCTGACGTTTGAAAGGGATCTGAGCCGGAACCCGATCTTTCAGGTCATGTTGCAGGTGCTGTCCACGACGGTCCCGAAGATGGGAGACTTGGAAATCAGCAACTTTCATTTTGATCTGAAGATCGCCCAGTTTGATTTGAGTCTTCATCTCTACGAGGAGGTAGGAGGCTACCTGGGACGGTTCGAATACTGCACGGATTTGTTCTACGCGAAGAACGTGGAGAGACTGTCGTCGAATTTCGAGCAGCTGTTACGCGCCATCGTCGGGGCTCCTCAGCAACGGATATCGCAGATTCCGATCCTGGCCGAATCGGAAAGGAATCTGATGCTCAAAGCGTGGAACGACACGGCTGTCGATTTTCCTGCCGACGCGCTGCTCCACGAATTGTTCGAGGCACAGGTGGAGCGCACGCCTGAGCGCACGGCACTGGAGATCGGCGCGACGACGCTCTCTTATGGCAAGCTGAACGCGCGCGCCAACCGCATCGCGCAGGCACTGCGTTCCCGCGGCGTCCGCCGCGGCCAACGGGTCGGCCTGTGCGTCGACCGGGGCACTGACATGCTCGCCGCCATGCTCGGCATTCTCAAAACCGGCGCCGCCTATGTGCCCCTCGATCCTTCGTTTCCGGAGGAACGCCTGCGCTTCATGGCGGGTGACGCCCAGCTTGCATTGCTCGTGTCTACCTCTGCCCTGGCTGGCTCCTTCGGTCTGCCTCGCGAGCGTCAACTGCTGCTCGATGCTGATGCCAGGGCCATTGCGTCTGCGCCGGATGCGCGCCTGCCGGCCGATGCCTGTACCGCACAGCCCGCGGACCCGGCCTATGTCATCTACACCTCCGGTTCCACCGGACAGCCCAAGGGGGTCGTCGTCCCGCACCGTGCGGTCGTCAACTTCCTCACCAGCATGGCTCGCAAGCCCGGCTTGACTGCCAATGACGTGCTCGTGGCCGTCACTACTCTGTCGTTCGATATCGCCGTGCTTGAGCTCCAGCTGCCACTCACGCTCGGCGCCAGGGTCGTCATTGCGACCCGCGATGAGGCCACCGATGGCCATGCCCTTCGCGTCCTGCTCGAGCAGCACCGTGCCACGGCCATGCAGGCCACCCCTGTCACCTGGCGCCTACTGTTGGAGGCGGGCTGGACGAGCTCGAACCCGTTCAAGGGCTTGGTCGGTGGCGAGGCAATGCCCAAGGATCTTGCCGACCAGCTGATCGCGCGCGGCGTCGAGCTGTGGAACATGTACGGACCGACCGAGACGACAGTGTGGTCTACTTGCGCACGCATTTCCGACACCACCAACGGGATCACCATCGGCACACCGATTGCCAACACGATCGTCCGGATCCTCGATGCCCAGCGGAACTTGTGCCCCATCGGAGTTCCCGGCGAACTGTGTATCGGGGGCGATGGCGTTGCTCTGGGTTACTGGAACCGGCCCGAGCTCACCGCGGACCGGTTCATTCCGGATCCGTTCAGCATTATCCCGGGGGCGACGCTCTACCGCACCGGTGACCGCGCCCGCTGGCGGAGTGACGGCACGCTTGAGCACCTTGGCCGCCTCGACTTCCAGGTGAAGCTGCGCGGCTTTCGCGTCGAACTGGGCGAGATCGAAGCCGGCATCGCCCGGCATGCGGCTGTACGCGAGGTCGTAGTCATCGCGCGCGAGGACGCTTCGGGGGACAAGCATCTCGTCGCCTACTTCGTCGCCGAGAATCCTCCTGCCGACTTGGTCGACCAGTTGCGCGCACTCATCCGCGCCGCCATGCCCGAGTACATGGTCCCCGCCCACTTCGTCAGCCTGGACGCATTGCCACGAACCCACAATGGCAAGCTCGATCGCAAGTCGCTACCCGCACCCAGCGTGGAACGTGTGGCTCCGCGCGCGGCCGCGGTTGCACCTCGAACAGCAACTGAGGAGATGGTAATGGGCGTGTTCAGCGACGTCCTTGAGCGCGCCGATTTCGGGGTGTTCGACAATTTTTTCGACCTCGGCGGCCACTCGCTCATGGCCGCGCGGATTATGGCTCGGCTGCGTGCCGCATCGAGCGGGGATTTGCCCCTTCGCGTGCTCTTTGAGCGACAAACAGTTTCAGGGCTGGCCGAGGCCATCGACGCTCTCGCGTGGCTGGCGAGTTCCAGGCAACCGCCCGCCGTAGCCGGCAACACGGTGGAAATCGAGCTGTGAGAGTGCCGACCTTACTCGCAGAGTTGCGCAGCCGGGACGTTCAGGTCTGGGCCGACGGCGATCGGCTCCGGTGCAATGCTCCGGCCGACGTGCTGACGCCCGAGCTGCGCGATCAGTTGCAGCAACGCAAGAGCGATATCCTGGAATTCCTGCGCTCGGCCGAGGCGCTTACCCGGCTGCAGCGCGCCATCGTCCCGCTGCAGCCACGGGGAGCACGCGTCCCGGTATTTGCAGTGGCTGGGCACAACGGCGACGTGTTCTGCTACCGCGCTCTCGTGCAGCACCTGGGCGACGATCAGCCGTTCTACGGGCTCCAGCCCCCGGGTCTAGACGGCCACAGCGAACCGCTCGCGCGCATCGAGGATCTCGCCGCATACTTCGCGGCTCAGGTACGGGCGTTCCGACCGCAAGGTCCTTATATCATCGCCGGCTTCTGCACCGGCGGCACGATCGCCTTCGAGATGGCGCGACGACTCCTGCACGCACGCGCCGCGATCAAGCTTCTTGCTCTGTTCGGCGCCCCTTATCCGGCCTCGTACCGGCTTTTGCCGCAGCTTCGGCAGCGTCTCTCCCAAAAAGCGGCGCGCGTGGCGAGGCACGCTCGCGCGCTGGCACTCAGGCCACCCGGAGAACGCCGCTTGTACATCGCCGAAATACTGCGCCAGCGCAGCGAGCGGCGCGCCGCTGAGCTTCATGCCACGCGGGATCCGGTGCTGGTCCTGCGGACCCGGGTTGAGGACATCACGCTAGCCGCGGCGCGTCGCTACACCCCGGGCCATTTTGCCGGCCGCGTGGGCTTGTTTCTGCCGGACCGGCAATGGCTGCGGTCCGGCAACGAGCCGCTGCGCTGGCGATCGGTGGCGCGGGACACCGAAGAATATTTCGGACCGGACGGCTGCGACGACGAACAGATGCTCCGCGAGCCCAACGTGCGCGCGTTCGCTGAACTTTTTCGGCGCTGTCGCGAGAAGATCAGTTAGGTGGCAAGCGCCACGGCACCCACTGCGCGTAACGCCTCATCCACCCAGGAAACGCAGCCACCACTCTCCCTCCAGGCGACTGAGAAAAGCGTCCCCCCTATGGATCGCGGCCATCAGCTCAGGGTGGCGTGAATGAACGAGCGTCCAGGTGTTGTCCCACCGGAACCAGCAGTGCCGGTCCGACAGCTCCTGAACGTAGCGCGGGTCGACGCGCCCCCGCACCGCAGTCGCGCCGTGTCGCCAGGCATCGGCCAGAAGCCGCTGCAGCACGCGCTCGAACGAGCCATCCAATGCTGCAATCTGAACGACTTCGCTTACCCCGCCCTCTAGGACGTAGTAGAGGTACCAGCCGACCAACTGCCGCTCGCTGTCGCGCACGGCGCGCGCGCGCAGCGTTCCGTGGCGCGTCTTGAGGGCTGTCTGCCCGAGCAGCCAGGCGAGCGAGCGAGCGTCGTACACCGGCTGCAACGCGTAGCTGCGCAGGATCTCGGGTAGGTGGGCCAACATCGTGGCAGGATCCAGCGTCTCCTCTGCGAGTTCGGTTTCCCCCAGAAGAAATCGGTTCTGGTGCAACCGGGCCGCGAGGGCGTCGGCTAGTGCGCCCATCGGGCGCGTCGCGAACGCGAGGAGACGAGGAAAACCCGCGCGTCCTTCCAGAAGCGACAGCGCGTAGCGGGCGGGACGGAGCGGTCGGGTCCAGTGAAGGCTGTAGACTGGCGGTGCCGTTCCGCCGATCCCGATCCACATGCGTCTAGCCTTGGCGCTTGATCCGTCGGCGAGCGTAAGATCCTGTGGACCCGACAGGCAGGCTTGCACCAGTTGCAGAGCCGTGAGGCTGTGGCGCTGGTCCGGGTCCACCATGAGCTGGCAGCTCACTGCGACGCGGATCGAGCGCTCGCCGAATTGCATTCGCCGCGGCATCACGACCTGGAAGCCGGCGATGCAACCGTCCTTCTCGGCGATCCAGGAGGGCAACTCGGGATCGCGCCACGGATTGTCGAAGAGCATTTCCCGGAAGTAGGACTCGCACGCGGCCTGTGAGCTCCAGCCGTACTGCGGATAAACGCGAGCGAACAGTGCGGCAACGGCGGGGACGTCGTCCTCGGCAAAGGCACGAATCGTCGCCATGGCGGACCCCTCCGTTGGCGTCGCGGCGGGCTCGGCCGGGCGCACGATCTTGACGCCGGGGGTTTCCCGAAGACTCCGGCCGTGGGGATGGAATGGGGGCGACGCGGAAGGGACGTCGATGCCCGGTGGCATGATGTTTTCAGGACCTCAGAGAGGAACGTAATCGAAAACCATATTCCTTCTCGACGATAGAACATCGTCCGGAGGGACCGGAAACCTGGTCCTTTCGGCTCATGGACTGATCTGTCGAAAAAAGGAGCTGGATCTGTACGCTACGCCTGCTCCGCAAGGATACGGGAGGTTGTCGTCTGAACGATCCTCGTTGTACAGATATCGGAGGTGTTTTGACCCATCGCATATGTGCACCGGTTTCCGGCGTGGCCGCTGTTGGGCCAAGCTTGTCCGAGGCGCCGCGCCCCGCTGCCGATACTGGAAAACGGGAAAGGGAAGCGCGCGCGTCGAAATCCGGCGCGGTTCGCACGGCTCGAATAAGGAGCTGGGAAAGCGTCTCAGATCTGGAAGGGGCATGGAACAGTCTGGTGAATCGCTCCCCGGGCTGCAGCGTGTTTCAGGCGTTTCCGTGGCATCTCTGCTGGTGGAAGGCGTTCGGCGGCCCGCATGAGCCCTTCGTGGTTCTCGCCCATGCGAACTCTCAGTTGGTGGGAATAGCCCCGATGATGATCACGAGTGAGAAGGGCCCAACCGGCCGAGTGCGCAGGCAGCTGCAGTTTATCGGAAGCATAAATCACGCGTCTGACTACTGCGATTTCATAACCGATCCCGATGTTCCGGAGGCGTTGGACGCGCTCTTGGAGGAGATATGGGCCAGTTCGGAGGAATTTCATCGGATCGATCTGTCCCACTTCCCGAGTCACTCTCCGAACCAAGCCCGAACCCTGGAATATCTCAAACGCCGCGGCGCGAGAACTTCCGTTGAAGTCGAGGCGGATGCTCCCGTTCGAATCCTGGGAGACAGCCAGGCGGACCTGAAAGCGGCAAACAAATCCAGCCTGAAGAGGCATACCGGTTTTTTCCAGAAATCAGGAGAGCTTCGCTTCCATCAATGCGCAAGCGAGGCGGAGATTCTCGGGTATCTGGAGCGGTTTTTCGACCAGCACAAGGCAAGGTGGGCGGGTACGGACTCACCCAGTCAGTTTTTCGATCCCGCTCAACAAGCCTTTTATAGAGAGCTGGTCCGGGAGATCTTCCCCTACGGCTGGCTCAGGTTTCACGTGGTTCTGTTCAACGGGGCTCCGCTGGCATTTCACTTCGGGTTCGAATATCGACGGGGCTTCATCTGGTACAAACCGACCTTCGACATTCAATTCGCTTCCAGGTCGCCGGGGGAGGTGCTGATCAAATTTCTCCTGGAAGACGCGATCAAGAACAAGCTAGAGGAGTTCGACTTCACGGTCGGCTCCGAGTCCTTCAAATATCGATTTGCGAATAGAATTCGCTCCAACAGCCGAGTGATCGCGTTTCGTTCGACTGTGGACTATTGGAAGTACCGCGTTAGACGCATGCTCAAACAGATTCTCTGGCGCTACCCGCCATCGAGGGGTGCAGCGGTTTCGTCCTAGAGCAGACAGGGTGAGCCGCGAACGACTTCCTAGAAGTGTTTCTTTCGGCTCACCATATAGTCGACGACCCGCAGCCGCTTGCTGCGGCCGAAAGTATGAACGCAGAAAATATCTTTCCGCCAGTTCGGGGCGATGCGATGAACCACCGTTTCGCGGTAATCGTCCTCGCGCAGGACATCCACGCGATTGATCAGGACTGAGTGACCGTAAGCCAAGGTGGAGTCCTGGCTCGGCCGATACAGCTTCCCGTTGCGCGAGAACAGCGGCCCGGCGGGACGAGCCGAGCGCACGTCGGAAACGACCGGGTTGCCGCGATGGGCAGTCCAGGGTCCGAACGGCGTCGTGCTCCAATAGAGATGAAGCTCGTCGGTGCTGTCCGCCCGGGGTTCTGCGATGTTGACGAACATCCACCACCGATCGTCAGTCCTCCAAAGAGTGGCGTCGTACGCGCTGACGTTTTCGAGCAGAACCTGGTGTAGACGCCAACGGAGCGGAAACGCCTCGCAGCGGTAGACCTCGACCGTTCTGTTCTCTGCGGTCTCCGGCATCATGTACAGCGAACCCGCCCAGGCGAAGATGAACGGATACGACAGATGATAGGGCCGTTCGAGAACGACTTGCGCCTCGCCGGGCTCGGCATTCTCGAAAACCTCCATCGCCATGATGCGCCCTCTCCCCGTGCTGAAGGGCAGTTCCTCGAAGAAGATGAAGTATCGGCCCTGGTGCTCGATCGCGAATGGGTCGGCCCAGAAGCGGTCCTTGGGGGGGGCGAGGTAACGCAATCGCTCAAATGGGCAACCCGCTTCGCCCTCGTTCGCAAAGCAATAGGCCAGCTGCCATTGGTCCCGCCAGCGTAGAGAACGCAAACGCCCGGCTGCCTTCGACGCCAATCGCCACGAGAGCCGGACCATGGCGGGAACCGTCGGCTCGCGAAGCGCCGGATAGTGTGCGGGCACTGCCGGCGTTTCACGCCGCACGGGGCGCCAAGTATCTCCGTTCGAAGTCAGGCGCTCGAGCAGCCGCCTGAAGAAACTCATTCCCTTGCGGAGGCAGGTCAGACGATTGAGGCGAACCGAGTTCCTGACCGTCGTGCCAAAGGTCCGGTACAGCAGGCCGTTTCGAGGCTCAGCGTAATCGACGATACTGAGCATCGTCACCGGGCTTCCAGCGCCGATTTCCGTGGCGCCGGCCCAAACGCTCGCTGCCGACACGCCCTGGCCGATCTCAATGCCCCATACCCCCAGACGGGAAACGGGGCAAAGCGGCCTGCGCGGCGGCATGGCGGCGAAGCACAACCACACATCGACCCCGCAGCGTCGCAGCGCGGCGACTCCTGCCTCGTCCGGGGACCAGCCGTCGCTGTGGCGAATCACTTCAATATTCAGCGTCGGCACCGCGAGCTCGGCCGCCACGTCGGTTGGGACAAACAATCGCTCTCGTCGGCATTGCAGCTGCTTGTCGATCCGATCAAAAGTCCGATGAAGGCGCGAGACAATCGATCGACGGGGATCCCCGCGGGCGACGGCTACGACCCCCACCCCAACGCCCGGCACGGCCAGAGCTTGTATCAGCGACTCGAGCACCCAGCGCTCCTGGATTCTCTCGTCCAGCAGGACGCCAAGTGTGACGGGGCGGGCGGCTCGACCCTCCGTGGAGACGGAATCAGTTCGGAGGGACGGGCCTAAATCCGCTGGCGGTAGGTCTGGGTCCCCCGAGCGAGACAATATCGGACTGTTGCCATCGACTCGCCCCACGTTGGCTGCCGAGTCAATGCGAATTGAGCGCACGACGATAAGTGCCATGCGTCGCATCGGCGATGCGTGGCCACGATAACTTCTCTTTCGCGAAACGCACAGCTCCAGTCGCGAGCGAATCGCGCAGCCGGCAGTCGACCAGCAGCTTTTCCATGGCGTCGGCAAGGGCTTTCCCGTCTTGCGGCGGGACGATCAATCCGGTCTGGCCGTCGATCACAACGTCCGGCACGTCGCCTACGCTGGTTGCGATGACCGGCCTTGCAAAAGCAAATGCCATGGCGCTCACGCCGCTTTGGGTTGCGTCGGTGTACGGCAAAACGACGCATATCGCGCGACGGAACAGGGCAGGCACTTCCTCAGTGGAAATGTATCGGTCGATCAGCTCGACCCAGGGGGTCGATGCGATGCGCTTGCGGTGGTGCTCCAGGTCATTACCCGTTCCGGCCACGATCAGCCGGAAACCATGCCCTCGACTATGTAGGACATCGCCGGCGTCCAAGAAGTAACGCAGACCCTTGTTGGCCCGGATGTAGCCAAAGAACAAAAACGTACCCGGTTCGTATCCGGAAATGTCGTCTTCTATGCCTGCCCGACCGAGTACCCCGTGGGGAATTACGTCGATTCGCCCTGCAATGCGTCCATCCAGTTCTTCGAGCTCTGCCCGCATTCGCGGTCCATGAACGATCAGCCGGCTTGCCTTTCGGCGAAACCACGTGGCGATCTTCCATCGCCATGAATGCTTGGGAATCCCTCCCGAGTGTTGCACGGGATCGTGCACCGTAAGGACGACCGGAATGCGTCTGCGAAATGAGAGGAATGTCCATCCGCCGAACTCGAGGTGAGTCTCTTGAATGTGCAATATTTCGGGAGAGAAACTCCGGAGAATACGATTTATCAACAGGCCAGTGCCCAGAACACGTGGATCTCTCCTCCTGCGAGGTTCGAAAGATCGTACGGTAACCGTTTGGTCAAGGAGCGCGCGCAGGTCACCCGGTATTTCATCTCGGGCATTGCTCGAACGCAGCACCAGCAGCACCTCGTGTTTGGCCGAAAGCGCGAGGGCGAGGCGGCTGGCGTACTCGGCGAAGTGCAGCGCCAGAAGGGCGATCCTCACCGTGTTCTCCCGGATTTTGCTCAGCGTGCCCGTTCGGCAGCGAGCACGGTGACGCCGGTGGCGCTCGGGGCCGGCTCCGCCACGGCGTGGCCCTCGTCGAACCCGATGAAGCGGAGCCAGGCGAGCGACGCGGCCAGTCCGGAGGCAAAGGAGTTCAGGTTGTGGTGACCGAATACCTCCCGGAACTTGGTGGTCGGCAAGCGATACCGCGTGGTCTGCAGGTGCCACATGTCGCGCGTTACGACCGGGCTCGCGTTGGCGCTTTCCTGCGCCGGCCCTTCGCGCTCGAGAGCGAGCTTGAGTCGGAGCTTGATTGCGGCTTTCGTTTCGTCCGCCAAGCTGTGTTTGAGCCACTGGTAGGGAGGGAGCTTTTTGAGCTCTTCGACGATGCCGCCTAGGCCGGAGCGATAGCGGTCGCCCGGTACCGAGTGGACCCTGGCTAGATCCACGCCGAGGCCGGCGCCCAGCGCGGCGTAGTACTCGCGCCACGTCGTCGTCTCGTCGTCGGCGACGTTGTAGAAACCCGAGACCTGTCTCGGATGCGCGATAACCGCGTCGATGCTGCGTACGAGGTTGTCGACGTACACAAGGTTGCAGATCCCTCCGCCGTCCCCGACGAGGTACGCGCCGCCGCTGACGAGCTCGGTGGCTGGCCGGAGGACCCACGGCGAGCGTGGACCCCAGATCAAGCCGGGTCGCAGCACGGCGATCGCGAGGCGCCCGTCGGCCATTCGCTCGCGGAGCCAGTTCTCCGCGAGGCCTTTCTCCCGCGCGTAAGGCATCCAGTGGTCTACCTGAGGCGGGGTGTCGTCGGAGAGATCCGGTCTGTCAACCTGCCCGTAGACCGTGGCCGAGCTCAGATGGACCAACAGACGCGCGCCCGAGGCTACGGCTGCGGCGTAAATGCTCTGGGTCGTGCGCAGGATGTCCGCGGGGTCTCCTGTCGTGAGATTGACCACGGCCTCGCATCCGACCAATGCCCGCTCGAGCGAATCGGGGCGAGATGCGTCGCCGAGCCGGTGTGACATGCCGAAGTTCGCCACCCGGGCGACGCTCCGAAAGGCGCGGACAACAGGGACGACGTCTGTCCGGCCGCCGAGGACGGCCATCTCGAGCACGCGCGCCCCGACGAACCCGCCTGCGCCCAGGATCGCTACTCCGCCGCTCATCGCTGCCGGCTCCAGTGACGGCTGTCCGCCTGCGCCTGTTCGGCCTCCGTGAGCCACGAAAGCCGCAGCGGAGTCGCCTGCCGGTAGCACGCGTCGATCACCTGCATGATTGTCAGCCCGTCTTCGCCGGTGACAGGCGCCGGCTCCCCGTGGACCGCAGCTCGCAGCGACTGAACGATCTGGTAGTACACGCATTCGTCGTAGGTCCAGGGCTTGCCCCGCCGGCCCCCCGGCCGAAGGTCGCGCGGCCAAGTCGCCGCGCTGACGCGGGTCTCCCAGGGATCGCCATTTCGCCGCCAACGCACCGCATCGAACCGCCAGGGGTGCAGCGTCATCTGACCCGCCGAGCCGATGACGTGGAAGCCGTTCACCAGCGGTTGGCTCCAGGACAACTGCACCTTGCCGCTGGCGCCGGGAAAAGCGACGCGGATCTGACAGTTCGTCTCGACTCCGTCGGTGTGGCCGTCGTCCGCGTAAGCGGCGACGCCGGGTCGCCCGAACAGCGTGGCGAGAAAATCCAGCACATGCGTGCCCTTGTCGATCAGCACACCGCCGCCAGCGGAGGCCCGGCGAAAAGGAAAATCGGTACTCACCGGCCACCCATACACGTTACCCTCGCGGTACACGAAGCTGATGTGATCGCCGAGGGCCCCGGAGGCGAGAAGCGCCCGCGCCTCGGCCAGGCACGGGTACATCCGCCGGGTCATCCCGACCGCCAGGACGCGCCGCGCGGCGCGTGCGGCCGCCACCATGCGTTCGGCGTCGTCAACGCCGGCGGCCATCGGCTTCTCGCAGAGCACGTGGCTTCCGACGCCGAAGGCGGAGAGCGCGTGCTCGGCGTGCAAGCTCGGCGGGGACGCGATGATCGTGAGATCCGGTGTCGTGTGCCCGAACGCCTCGGCCGGAGTGCCAAACGCGCGGGCCGACGGGAAGTGTCGCCCAAGGTCCGCGGCGCGGCCCGGGTTGGAATCGACGAGGGCGACGACTCTTGCGATGCCCCGAGATTCAAGCGCTCTCAGCGCGCCGCGGTAGTATTGGTCGACCACAGTCCCGCAGCCGACGACCATGATTTGCGGCGTCATGTCCTAAGTCCCTTTGCTGAACAGTATGGGTGCCATGCTTCTGACCGCCCAGGTGATACCGTGCTTTTCCGATTCGCTCAGCAAGTGAGTCCAGCCGGCAACTCCGTATGCCAGAAGAAAGCACCCGATTCCGCAGACGATGCTCCAAAATGAGGACAGCGGAAGCTGCGCAATGACGATGTTGCTGCCCAACGCAAGACCGATTCCTGCGGCCGTGATGACGAAGATGTCGGTGCCAAGCGGGAATCGTCCTACGGAGCGGCGGACGACCAGAACCCGAGCGAGATTCGCGAATGCTACCGAGGTGCACGCCGCGACTGCGGCCCCAAGCTGGCCGAACGTGGGCACCGCAACCCAGCAGAGGAGCGTCGCAACGACCAGGCCCACCGAAAGGATCTTCAGCTCGAGGACATGCTTGCCCGTCATCGACAGGGCGCAGTGGGAAGGCCAGAAAATCATGGAGACGAACGGGCCGACGGCCAGCCAACTGACTACGGTTTGAGACACCGCAAACGATGGGCCAAAAAGATGGGTGAGCTGCGCGCCCCAGAACAGGAAAATCGCAAAAATCGGCACGGTAACCAAGGTGATCAACCTGGCGGTCAAGGACATTACGTGCACCATGCCGTCGATGTCTCCACGAAAATGTCGATCGGCGACCAATGCCTCGAGGCCCTGGCCGCAGGCCGCACCGAACACGCCGGTGAGGATCAGCAAGGTCTTCACCAGTGAATACTGACCCAAGTCGTGCGCAGTTGCGAAATGACCCAACATGAACGTGTCCATGTTCGTCGTCAGCGCAGTGACTATCATGCATCCCGCCAAAACGCTCGAGTAACGCGCCACCCGGAACGCGTCGTTCCACGATTGCGGCCGAGCGGAGGCGTCGCCGCGAAAGTCGGATCGTGCGCGCGTCGCGAGGAACGCCGCGGCTACGAAGGACCCCAGCGTTGTCCCAACGACCACGGCCCAGAGACGCCATCCGGCCATGAAGAGAATGACGATTACCGCGAGCCGGACCGTCGGCAACAAGACAGACTCCGCCATCACGCTCGGAGACAGCTTGAGAATGCCCCGGTACGCGCCTCCCAGCACCGAGAGATCGGTCAAAAAGGGGAGCGCCAGCGCCAGGTACAGCAAGACTTCAGCAAAGCGGGAGTGGTGATAGACGTTTTCCTCGAGAAAGCGGCCTAGGCCGAGCGCGACGGCAACCACGGGGAGGAGGGCGACTGCGCTGGCCAGCAAACGGAGCCGGTGCAGCACGACGATGCGTGATGCCCGGTCCCGCGCTGCGTTGGTTTCGCCGAAGTGCCGTTGGAGCCCCAGATCAAGCCCCAACCGCGTAAATATTCCCGTCACCTCCACCAGGTTACGGGCCAGATTGAAGATTCCGTATTCCGATGCGCCGATGACACGGGCTACGATCAGTCCTGAAATGAACGATACGACCTGCCGGTATAGGGTTCCAGCGGCAACGATCGAAGCGCGACCGATGATCTTGCGCGGTCCCGCTTCGCTTGTTCCGGTTTCCATACGGATCGCTACGCCGTCGGCCCAGGCTGCGCACGCTCCAGCGAGCGATGCCAGATTACGGCCATGAAAAACGCGAGCATCGCCCCGACTCTCGAGTCGCCCACGGTGAAGAGCGTTACGAACGTCACGCCGAAAGTCAGGACCCCTGCGAGCACGGCGATGCCCTCGGTACGGGCATTTGAATTCGCATTGTTGCCGGCGATGATGGAAACCGTTCGTCGGATCGCGTCGCCGGCCAGCAACAGGGCCGCGATCGACCCGATGATTCCACCTTCGTAAAAGATCTTGAAATAACCGCTTTCCGGCTGATCCGGAATGTACGTGATGCCCTCTTGCGTGCCGATGTCGTTATAGTTGAGAGCGGTCGGCCTTGTTTCGATGAAATAGGATTGGAAGCTGCCAAGGCCAATACCTGTCAGCGGATGATCGGCAAACATGTCCCAGGTATCGAACCAGATGTTGAGTCGGATTTGGAGATCCTCGTTCATGTTCGCGAAACGCTCCGCAACCGCCGCGGGAACGATGCTGAGCCACGTTTGCGCGGGCACCATCGTCATGACTATTACAAGTACCGTCGCGATTCCCACGATCGCCAGCTTGGCGGCGGCATTCCATCCGTTGAATGCGAAGAGGGCCATTCCAGATACGAACACGCACGCCAATATCGCGCTGCGGGATATCGTCGTTACCAATGCGACCAGGCCGACCAAGAGCGCAGCCCAGACCGCGTACCGCATATTCATGCCACGGAACCGGCCCCGTATGGATAGGAGCAACAGGAACGCGATCATGCACGCAAGAAATGCTCCCCCCTTTTGCGGGTCCTGAAAGAACCCCCCTGCTCGATATATTGCCCCCCCGGCGGAGTAACTCAACTGATTCACGTTACTCCCCTGTAGACTCAGGTTGATGTGCAGAAAATGGTCGATAAGGAGGCCGATGCCCAGCACAAGCGTTACGATCGACAATAGGAGAACAAGGCGCTCGAACCCCCTCTCGCGCCTCAACTCGTCGAGGGCGTAGAGAAAGAAACCGTAGACCGTAAGACTCAAGATGAATACATAGAGAGAGAGCCAGGGAAACTGGGAAAACACCACGCAGGGAATACAAAGGAGGCATGCAATCAGCAACGAATTCGTCGGGAAGAACGGCTGATTCGCGGTGGGTGAGGCAAACAGCTTTTTCCCGATCAGCCCGACCATGAGCACGAACATCGCCACGGCGAAGACCGTAAGTCCGAGGCGTCCCGGCGGGACGGGCGCATTCGCAATCGGAAAGCAGAGAATGAGCGCCAGAAAGGCAAAGCGCAGCGGCTCCGTTCGCGTAACCGCTACGATGCAGCCGATGACGCCCAGAGCGAAGACGGCAACGTAGTAAATTGCATGGTAGTCAGCCTGGCCGCCGACGACTGCCGTAATCGTTCCTGCCAACACGGCGGTAACCAGACCCAGGACCGGCAGCACCAATGATTCAGCGGTCGCGCCAGGAATGTCGGCCCTACGAAAATCCATTGTTCACAGTCTCCGGTAGCGATATGTTCTCGACTGACGGCCTGCGCCGGGGGATCGGACGGATCGCGCAGGTGCCAAGCAGGCGCGATTTCCGCACGCTATCGGTGTCGTTTCGCCCTAGTCCGCGGCTCCCAAAGTCGCAGTCGATCGATCGGCTGCTCCGCCCTTCGTTGCCACGAGTCGCGCGATCCGCGAGAGCGTTCGCAAATCGTCAAGGTCGATGTCGTCGATCTTGATTCGCAGGCCGAAGCGCTGCTCGAGCTGCACGAGTAGCTCCACGAACTGGAACGAGTCCAGGACGCCCGTCTCGAGGAGATCGGTGTCCGGGGACGGGATCTCGATGTGGAAACTCTCGACGAACACGGTGCCCAGGCGTTCGATGATGGCATTCAGGTCTTGCACTCAGTTTCTCCCTTTAACTCCGCCCCGATACCGCGCTGGCCATACGACGAGCGCTCGCGCTCACGTGATCCGGAGGCAGAGCTTGCGCCTGCGCCGGGCGGAGTTCGGCGTCGAGGAACGTTTTCTTCAGCCGGGGACGGTCGATCTTGCCGTTGTCGTTCTTAGGAAGGGCGTCATAGCGCATCCAGCGGGCCGGGAGCATGTACGCGGGCACGAGCCCGGCCAAGTCCTTGCGCAGGCTTTTCGTGGAGACGGCGCTTTCCGGCACCGGGGCGTAGGCGCAGCAGATCAGCCATCCTTCGAAGCCTTCGGATTGAATCGCGACCACCGCGCTCTCGCGCAAGCCCGGGAGCGAGTGCAGCGCAGTCTCGATCTCGCCCAGCTCGATGCGGTAGCCGCGGCTCTTGATCTGCGTGTCGGCGCGGCCCAGGTAATGGAACAGGCCGTCGGCTCCGCGCCGCGCCAAGTCGCCGGTCTTGTAGATGCGGTCCTGCGGGCTCGCTCCGCCGGGGTAGGGGAGAAACGCGGCACGGGTTTTCTCAGGGTCGCGCCAGTAGCCCGGGCTCAGCCCCACGCCGCGGATGTAGAGGTCGCCGATTTCGCCGGGAGCGACCGGTCGCAAGGCTTCGTCCAACACCAGCAACTCCTCGCCGGCACACGCGGTGCCGATGGGAATCGGCTCGCGCTCGTCGGTCGGGCATCGGGGCAGCGTGTAGTAGCTGCTCACGATGGTGGTCTCGGTCGGGCCGTAGAGGTTGGTGAATTGCACGTGAGGCAGCCTACGCATCCAACGGATCAGGGTGGGTGTAGGCAGCGGTTCACCGGCAAACAACACGCGGCGAAGTGACGGAAAGTCGTTCTCGCCTACCACATCGAAATTGGCCATCAAGTTGAGGACCGAGGGCACCGAGAACCACTGCGTGAGCCGCGCTTCGCGGATGAATTGCGCCAGCTTGTGCGGAAGGAGATTCAACTCGGGGGGCACGAGGTGCAGCTCGGCCCCCGCCCACAGCGTGCCGAAGACGTCGAACGTGGATACGTCGAAACGCAGTGGCGGATGCTGCGAGATGCGGTCGGTGCGAACGATGCCGAAGTACGCCGCCGCCCAGCGAAGCAGATGCGCCACGCTCGCGTGGGTGATCGTCACGCCCTTGGGGATTCCGGTCGATCCCGAAGTGAACAGAATGTGCGCTACGTCGCCGTCGGTGTTGGCGTAGGCGGGCGGCGTCGCCGGATAGGACGCGAGATCGCGCAGGTCGAACGCCGGACGGACATCGGAGGGCGGGGCCTTGTCTAGCCATCCGATGCTCGGCCGCTCGCGAAGCGTCGCGGCTGCCAGGGCCTCGCTCAGACTCCGGCCGACGGGGCCGGCCGCCAGAATGAAGCGGCAGTCGCTCACTTCGAGCACGCGCGCCTGCCGCACCGCCGGACTGGAGGGATCCATCGGCACATAGATCGCGTCGGCTTTCAAGGCACCGAGCATGGCCACGATCGCTTCAGGCCTCTTCGGCATCAGCAGGCCGACGCGATCTCCCCGCCGGCAACCCGCCTCTCCGAGCGCTCGAGCGAGCCGGTTGCTCGCTTCCTCGAGCGCCGCGTACGTAAGGCGCGTGCCTTTGAATACGAGTGCGGTCGCCTCGGGCTGCGCCTCCGCTTGCGCCGTCACCCCGTCCTGCAACAGCATGGTCATGCCACGAGACAGCGCGCGGCGGCGCGCTCGAACACGACGCCGGTGTGCTGCATCTCTTCCACGCTCGCGGGCACGTCGAGAATGAAGGTGCGGTAGCCCACGTCGACATAGCGCGCCACCTCGTCCGCCACCCGATCGTAACTTCCCACGAGAAAAGGACAGACGGCCTTGTAGTTCTGGAACGGCACCAGCCAGTATGGGTTCTCCGCTCCCGAGGAAGTCTTCCCGAGCTCGGAGAGCTGCTTGTGCCAGGACGAATCCGACACCTTCATCGCAAGCTGGTGGGTGAGCTGGCCCTTGCGGTCTTCCGGGTACCGGGCGCGCGCGACCGACCAGGCCTGCGCGTCTTCGGAGCGCGCGATGATGCCGATCCGGATGCCCCGCGATTCGACGTTCGCTGCGGGCGCGGTCGCATATTCGGCGGGCGGCTTGGGATACTCGACCGCCGTGGCCATCAGCTGCCGCGCCGCATCCATGCCTGCTTCCGAGGATCCCGAGACGAGCACGCCCGGCATCAATTGACTCGGCAGGGACGGAGTCAGCTTCAGGTTGGTCACCTTGTAGTACCGCCCTTCGAAACTGACCGCATCCGCAGTTCGCAGCAGGCTTTGAATGACGGTGGTGTACTCCAGGAGCCGTGCATAGCGCTCGTCGTGGGGCGTGAGGTCGTTCAAGGCCAGCAGATCGTTCTTGAATCCTCCGGCCACCATATTGAGATACAGGCGGCGGCGGTACAGATGCGCGAACGACGTGATCATCTTGGCCACGCTGTAGGGGTGCATATAAGTCGGCTGAATCGCCACCAGAGGGCACAGACGCTCGGTGGACTCGATGATGATCTGCGAGACGAGCCACGGATCCAGCTGGCCGTTGTCGGTGAAGACGAGAACGCCTTCGTACCCGGCGTCTTCGCTGGCGCGCGCGAACTCCTGCAGTTCGCGAATGCAGTTCTCGGGCTGCGCTTGGGCGGAAAGAGGGCAGGTGGAGAAGATCTTCAAGCCGTGATCGGGGGCGGTAGTTTGCATGTTGAGCGCTCGCGTTTGGTCCAAGACCTTCGGAGCGCTCAATTTACTCTTCGGAAATTGCAGACCATGATCGTCGGGAGCCTCCGACGCTTGATCCGTTCGGCTTATGACCGGGACGAGCAACGAGGCTTAGACAAAGGTTGGCATGATTGGCTCGCTGTCGTGAAACAACTACGCCCTGTCACCGAATCGCTACAGAATAATCACGCCTTCTCGATAGTGGGGTCCGTGCCCGACGCACTATCATCCTTCGGTGTCTTGATATCATGGTTGTTCTCTGCCCCGGATTGTGAGAGCCCCATCGCAGACGTGTTAGCTGGAGTGAGGGCGACTCTCGCCAAGGCACCTGGAAAAGCGAGGCAGCGTCGATTCAACATGCACTTAATTTGGTGCGCTGCCGCGCGGTTTTGGCAAAACCGGCTTGTTGGGAGGTCGAAAATGACAGATCTGCAATTTATCCCGGACCTGCTCGCACGCAAGGGGCTCCTGAGCGCCTTGAGAGCGTTCAAAAAAGGCGATTTTTCGGTCCGTCTGCCCATGGATCTGATCGGGATCGATGGAGAAATCGCGCAGGCCTTCAACGACGTCGTGGAAGTGAACGAGAAGGTGACCGAGGAGTTCGCGCGCATCCGGGACGAGGTCGGCAGGGAAGGGCAGATCAATCAACGCGTCAGGCTGCCGGCCGCGACGGGGTCGTGGGCCGACTGCGTCGACTCGGTGAACACGCTGATCGGAGACCTCCTCCGGCCGACCTCGGAGGTGGCGCGGGTCATCGAATCAGTCGCGAAGGGGGATCTGTCCCAGCGGATGTTGCCCGAGATCGACGGCAGGCCGTTGCGCGGCGAATTCTTGCGGATCGGGAAAATCGTCAACACGATGGTCGATCAGCTCGGCGGGTTCGCCTCGGAGGTGTCGCGGGTGGCGCGCGAAGTGGGCACCGACGGCAAGCTCGGGGGCCAGGCGCAGGTGCCCGGAGTGGCCGGGACCTGGAAGGACCTCACCGACAACGTGAACTCGATGGCGGCGAACCTCACGGGCCAGGTGCGCAACATCGCGGAAGTGACCACGGCGGTCGCCAAGGGCGATCTGTCGAAGAAGATCACGGTGGACGTGGAGGGCGAGATCCTGGAGCTGAAGAGCACGATCAACACGATGGTGGATCAGCTCAACGGGTTCGCCTCGGAGGTGTCGCGGGTGGCGCGCGAAGTGGGCACCGACGGCAAGCTCGGGGGCCAGGCGCAGGTGCCCGGAGCGGCCGGGACCTGGAAGGACCTCACCGACAACGTGAACTCGATGGCCGAGAACCTCACCAACCAGGTGCGCGGTATAACACAGGTGGTGACCGCGGTGGCAAAAGGCGACCTGAAGCGGAAGGTGGTCTTCGAGGCGAAAGGGGAAATCGCGGCTCTGGCCGACACCGTCAACGGCATGATCGACACGCTGGCGACATTCGGCGACCAGGTGACCAACGTGGCGCGCGAGGTGGGCACCGACGGCAAGCTGGGCGGTCAGGCGAGGGTGCCAGGCGCAGCCGGATTGTGGCGGGATCTCACCGACAACGTGAATCAGCTGGCGGCGAACCTCACGACGCAGGTGCGATCGATCGCGGAGGTAGCGACGGCGGTGACGAAGGGCGATCTCACGCGATCGATCACGGTGGAAGCGATGGGGGAAGTGGCGGTCCTGAAGGACAACATCAACGAGATGATCCGCAATCTCAAGAACACGACCCTCAAGAACAACGAGCAGGACTGGCTCAAGACCAATCTCGCAAAATTCACCCAAATGCTGCAAGGTCATACCGACTTGGTGACGGTATCGAAGCTGGTGCTGTCGGAGCTGGCGCCGCTGGTGAACGCTCAGCAAGGCGTTTTCTACACCCAGGTGAAGCGCGACGAGGAACCCAGTCTCGAGCTGCTCGCCAGCTACGCCTCCAAGCCGAACAAACACCTTTTGAAAACGCTGCGGATCGGCGAGGGCCTGGTAGGGCAATGCGCCTATGAGAAGAAGCGCATTCTTCTCGAGGATGTTCCCGAAGACTACATCCGCGTCGGCTCGATCCTCGGTTCCGCCACGCCCTTGAGCATCATCATCCTGCCGGTGTTGTTTGAAGGCGAGATCAAGGCGGTCGTCGAGCTGGCCTCGCTCAGAAAGTTCAGCGAAACGCACTTGTCGTTTCTCGATCAGCTGACTGAAAGCATCGGCGTCGTATTCAACACCATCGAGGCCAACATGCGCACCGAATCCCTGCTCGAACAGTCCCAATTGCTCACCAAGGAATTGCAAAGCCAGCAGGAGGAGCTCAAGGAAACCAACGACCGTCTGGAGCAGCAAGCGCAGAATCTGCAGAACTCCGAGAGACTGCTCAAGAATCAGCAGGAGGAGCTGCAGCGCACCAACGAGGAGCTTCAAGAGAAAGCCAAGCTTCTTTCGGAGCAAATGAGGCAGGTTGAATACAAGAACCAGGAAGTCGAGCAGGCAAAAGCCGCGCTCGAGGAAAAGGCCGAGCAGCTCGCGCTCTCCTCGCGCTACAAATCCGAGTTTCTGGCCAATATGTCGCACGAGTTGCGCACGCCCTTGAACAGCCTGCTGATCCTGGCGAAGCTGCTCTCCGACAACGTCGGCAACAATCTGATGCCGAAACAGGTCGATTACGCGCAGACCATCTATGCCGCCGGCACGGATCTTCTTTCCCTCATCAACGATATTCTCGATCTGGCGAAGATCGAATCGGGTACTGTGACGCTCGACATTGCGCCCGAACGCTTCTCCGACCTGCGGGACTACGTCGAGCGGACCTTCCGTCAAGGCGCGCAGGACAAGGGCTTGGGATTCACGGTGGGCACAGCCCCCGACCTGCCTGCTGTGATCCACACCGATGAGAAGCGGCTCCAGCAGATCCTGAAGAATCTGCTCTCGAACGCGTTCAAGTTTACGGAAAAGGGCACAGTGGCTCTGCGGATTTCCCTGGTGAAGTCCGGGTGGACCTCCGGCCATCCGCAACTGGATGCGGCGGAAAAAGTGGTGGCGTTCGCCGTGACCGATACCGGGATCGGAATTCCGGAAAACAAGAAGAAGGTCATTTTCGAGGCCTTTCAACAAGTTGACGGAACCACCAGCCGCAAATACGGCGGCACCGGACTGGGACTTTCCATCAGCCGCGAGCTCACACGCCTGCTTGGCGGGGAAATCCGGGTCGAAAGCGCCCCGGGCAAAGGCAGCACGTTCACGCTCTACCTGCCGTTTAGCCACGAGCCTGCCCACGATCCGGCGGAGGTCGAGGCGAGAACACCGAAAACACCTGCCGAGGAAACACCCGCCGAGGCGCCCAAGCTCAGTCGAGCGGCGAGAGCCCAGAAAACACCCGCCGAGGAAACACTCGCCGAGGCGCCCAAGCTCGGTCCAGCTTACACCAAGCGACCGAGCCTGAGTCCGGGGATGAAAACGCGTGCAGTGCAGCCAGAGCCCCAAGTGAGCGACGACCGCGAGAACATCCAGCCCGGCGACCGCGTCGTCCTGATCGTCGAGGACGACGCGACATTCGCCGAGACGCTGCTCGATGTCGCGCGCGAAAGCGGGTTCAAGGGCGTGGTCGCCTTGGATGGCAACACGGCGCTCGTTCTGGTGAAGGAGCTAAGGCCCGACGCGATCACGCTGGATCTGAAACTTCCGGACATGGACGGATGGGCGGTCCTGGATCTCCTTAAACATGATCCGAAGACGCGGCATATCCCGGTGAGCGTCATCTCCGTGTCCGAACGGATGCACAAATGCCTTCACATGGGAGCGCTGGGGGCGGTGCAAAAGCCTGCGGTGAAGGAGGCGCTCCAGGAAGCCCTCGCCAAGACGCGCAGGGTGATCGATCACGAGATCGGAACCCTGCTCGTCGTCAATGGAAGCGACGCCAAGCGGGCGAGCATCACCGAAGCCCTGCGCGGGGAGAACGTGCAGATCACGGGTGTGCGCTCAGGCAAGCAGGCGCTCGTTGCCCTACGGAAAGGTCAATTCGGTTGCATGGTGCTCGGTCCGACGCTTAGCGATATGACGGCGATAGATCTCATCAAAAAAATCGTTCAATCCGAAACGGCGACCGACTTACCGATCGTGATCTATGAGCCGGACGCCCTGAGCGGCAGCGAACGGGACAGCCTCAGAGAGCTCGCGGAAGTCGCCGTCCTGAAAAGTGCGCCAACCCTCGAGGCCGTCTTGGAGGAGACGACGCTCTTCCTGCATCAGACGGTGAGCGACCTGCCGACGGACAAGCGCCAGCAGCTGCTGGCCGCCATCCAAAGGGCCACGCCAGATCTGGCCGGCAGAAAAGTGCTGATCGTCGACGACGACATAAGAAACATATTCGCTTTGACCGGGGCCTTGGAACAGCACGCAATAACGGTGCTCAACGCGGAGAACGGCAAGGACGGGCTCGAGACCCTGAAAAACAATCCCGACGTCGATGTGATCCTTATGGACATCATGATGCCCGAGCTCGATGGATACGACACGATCCGAATCATTCGCGGCCTGCAGGAATTCAAGAGTCTTCCGATCATCGCAGTGACCGCGAAAGCGATGAAGGGGGATCGCGAGAAATGCATCGAGGCCGGTGCCTCGGACTATATCTCCAAACCCGTCAACATCGAGCAGCTGTTGTCGCTCCTGCGGGTCGGGCTCGCCAAGTAACGGGAAACGCCGGTGTCCGGCCTATCGCAAGCCAACATTCTTGTCGTCGACGACGAGCGGCACAGTTTGGTCGCGATGCAGCAGCTCCTCTCCGGGCCCGACCGGAACGTGTTGGCGGTCGGGTCGGGAAAGGAGGCGCTCAGACAGATCCTGAAAATCGACTTCGCGCTCATCTTGCTCGACATCCGGATGCCCGAAATGGACGGTTTCGAAACCGCCGCACTGATCCGAAAGCTCAAGCGGTCCCGTCACACCCCCATCATTTTCCTCACACCCGCTCTCGAGGATGCGCAATCGGTATTCCGGGGATATGAAATCGGTGCCGTGGACTACATTTTGAAGCCGGTGAACCCCGACATCCTGAAATCGAAGGTGGCGGGGTTTGTCGATTTGTACGGCAAGAGCGCGGAGCTCGCAGTGCA
>WNGC01000749.1_pt1 | contig 27237 bp, 22 predicted proteins | sample 5400051 | NCBI WGS metagenome assembly WNGC01 (sample SAMN13153368, study PRJNA577476) | soil metagenome | isolation source: 20 cm soil or saprolite under grassland replicate 2 | place: USA:California | collected 2016-06-15
GGCCCTAGCGGAACCGGGCGTGCGCAAGCGCGTCAGCGACTTCGGTCACGTCGCGATCGGGCTTGCGCCCGCCGAGACGGCCGGCTTCATCAGGTCGGAATCGGCGCGCTATAAGTCCATCGTCGAACTGGGCGGCATCAAACCGGAGTGAGCGCGATTCCCGGAAACGCGCGCGCCGAGAGGCGCCTCCGGCTCGCCACGGCGATGGCGGATGAAGAGATCGACATCCTCGTCGTCGTCGGGAATCCGTGGCGCAGCGACTATCTGCGCTTCGCGGCCGACATCACCCCGGTTGAAGGGCAGGCTTTTGCATTCATCGACCGCGACGGGCCGGCGCGGATCATCGTCGAGCACCCGGCCGAGGCCGCGCGCTTCCGTTCGGAGCAGGCGGACCTCGACGTGAGATGGTCGCTCTCGGCGATCGAAGAAACCGCGATCGCGATCCGCGAGCTCGGCAAGCGGCGGATCGCGCTCGCCCCGCGCGCCGCCGTGCCCTATCGCCTCGCAATGGGGCCGCTCGTCGCAAGCATCGCCCCGGCGACGGCTTTGCTCGATCGCCTGATGCTGCGGAAGTCGCCGTCCGAGATCGAGGCGTTTCGCCGCGCCGCAGTCCTCGCCGACGAAGGCTACGCCGTTTTTCTCAAAGCGGCGCGCGTCGGGCGGCCGGAATATGCGCTCGTCGCGGATGTCGAGGCCTTTTTCCGATCCCGCGCCTGTCCCGAGAACTTTCAGATTCTCGGTTCAGGCGGCCAGGAGGTGCGCGGCATGCATCCGCCGACGGAACGGCGCCTCGCACCCGGGGATCTGGTAACGACCGAGCTGACCCCATGTGTGGACGGATACTACGCGCAGCTCTGTCGCACCCTCGTGCTCGGAGAACCGAGCACGGCCCAAGAACGGGCCTTCGCGCTCTACAACGAGGCTCTCGAAGCCGGCGTCGCGGCGGTTCGCCCCGGCGCCAAGGCGAGAGACGTCGCGCGAGCGCAAAACGAGGTATTTCGCGATCATGGCCTCGGCGACTACGTGACCTCGGAATACACCCGCGTGCGCGGCCACGGTCTGGGCCTTTACGTGGACGGGCGACCCGCCGTGCTCGAGGACGTCGATCTGGATCTAGAGCCCGACATGACGCTCGTCGTCCATCCGAACACCTATCATCCGGAGGTCGGCTACTTCGTCCACGGCGATTCCGTGCGCGTCATACCCGATGGCTGCGAGGTCCTGACCCGTACTCCGCGTCGCTTGTTTTCGGTGCCCCTAGGCTAAAGCCGTGCGGCGCGGATTGATCAGCTGGTCGCGCGACGAAGTGCCGCCCCCGGTCCTCGAGGGGCGCGTGGCGCGTTTGCAGGAGCAAATGCGCGCCGCGGGACTGGGCGTCGTGCTCATCTATACGTCCTTCGCGCGTCCGAGCGCCGTGGCTTGGCTCACGCATTTCGTACCGTACTGGAACGAGGCGCTGCTCGTGGTCTTCCCGGCCGGAGCGCCGTTGCTGCTGGCGGCGTTCTCCAAACGGATGCACGACTGGATTCGAAGCGTCAGTCACGTGGGCGAAGTACGATCTGCGCCCGACTTGGGCCGAGCCGCGGCGGCCCTGCTGATGGAGCGGCCTCCGGCGGCTTCGCGCGTCGGCGTGTTGGAACTTGACGCCCTGCCCTGGCCGGTCGCCGAGCGCATATCGAGACTGGAGCATGGCGGGCCGCTCGTCGATGTGACCGCCCTGTTTGCCTCGATCCGGCAACCCGCCGACGACGCCGAAATCCGGCTCGCGCAGCGAGCCGCGAACCTCACCGCGCAAGCGCTAGTCGCGATTCCTCCCCGTCCCACGCGCGCGTCGGAAGTGCTCTCCGCGCTCGAGGCATCGGCGCGCCTGGGCGGCGCCGAGGAGGTCATCCCGCGGCTCGCGCCGGATCTGCGCGCAGACGCGACGCTGCGCCGATTCGAAAGCGACGCACCTCTCGGAGAACGCTTTGCGGTCGAGCTGTCCGTCGCCTACAAGGCGACCTGGGTTCGTGTTGCGCGGTGTTTCTGTGACGGCGCCCCGCCGCAGAGCTGGCGCCGTGCGGCGGAATGGTTTTCCCGAACGGCCGGGTGCTTGAACGAAACGAACCTTGCCCCCGATCTCGCAAGCGCGAGCGGCGCGCCGCCGGGGAGGCTAGCGGCATGGACCGTGGAGACCTGCCTTGGCAGCCCCCCGCTTTCAGTCGCGGCCTGCGACCAGGCGTCCGCGCGGCCGGCGCTCCCTGCGGGTTCCCTTGCCACTTTGTCCTTGCGGCTGGGTCTGGACGACGGGCCCTGGCTGGGTGCCGGGCCTCTGATTCTCGGAGCTCGCGGCCAGCCGGCCCGGCGTCTCATCTGACGGTGAGGCGCCAAAAACACTCCGCCTGAGCTCGGCGAGGCGATCGCGCGCTTCGGCGGCTTTCTCGAACTCGAGATTGCGCGCATGGTCGAGCATCTCCTTTTCCAGGCGCTTGATCTCCTTGGCGAGCTGCTTTTCGGACATCGACTCGTAGCGCGCCTGTTCCTGGGCGGCCTTCAACTCCATCTGCACATCCTGGAAGTCGCGGGCGCCCTCGATCATGTCGCGCACCTGCTTGGAAATCCCGATCGGCGTGATTCCCCGCTTCGCGTTGAATTCGACCTGCTTCGCGCGGCGGCGATCGGTCTCTCCGATCGCCCGCTTCATCGAGTCGGTGACCGTGTCGGCGTAGAGAATGGCCATGCCGTTCAAATGGCGCGCGGCGCGGCCGATGGTCTGGATGAGCGAGCGCTCCGAGCGCAGGAACCCTTCCTTGTCCGCGTCGAGGATCGCCACCAGCGACACTTCGGGCAGGTCCAGACCTTCGCGCAGCAGATTGATGCCGACCAGCACGTCGAATTCACCCAGACGCAGATCGCGGATGATTTCCACCCGCTCGACCGTTTCCACCTCCGAGTGCAGGTAGCGCACCTTTACGCCGTGTTCGGCGAGGTAGTCGGTGAGCTCTTCCGCCATGCGCTTGGTGAGCGTGGTCACGAGCACCCGTTCCCGGCGCGCGACGCGCAGGTTGATCTCGGTGAGCAGGTCGTCCACCTGCGTCGAGGCGGGCCGCACGTCGAGCACGGGGTCGACCAGGCCCGTCGGCCGTACGACCTGCTCAACGATCTGCCCCGAGGTCTTGCGCTCGTATTCCGCGGGAGTCGCAGAGACGAAGACGGTCTGGCGCATGACTTGTTCGAATTCCTCGAACTTGAGCGGACGATTGTCCAGCGCCGAGGGCAGGCGAAAACCATAATCGACGAGATTCTCCTTGCGCGAGCGATCGCCGCGGTACATGCCCCCCAGCTGCCCGACGGTGACGTGCGATTCGTCGATGAACATGAGCGCGTTCGGCGGCAAATAGTCGATCAGGGTCGGCGGCGGTTCGCCCTGCTTCCTTCCGGAGAGGTGCCGCGAATAGTTCTCGATGCCCTTGCAGAAACCCAGCTCGACAAGCATCTCCAGGTCGAAGCGCGTGCGTTGCTCGACGCGTTGAGCCTCCAGGAGCTTGCCCGTTTTCTGGAAGTGCTCGATTCGCTCGGCAAGCTCGATCTTGATCGCCTCGATGGCGCGCAGGGTCGTCGCCCGGGGCGTCACGTAGTGGCTCGACGGGTAGACCGTGAAGCGCGGCACGCGCTGGCTTGCATGCCCGGTCAGCGGGTCGAACAAGGTCAGGCTCTCGACCTCGTCGTCGAGAAGCGCGATGCGCAGGGCCGTCTCGGAATTCTCGGCAGGGAACACGTCGAGGATGTCGCCGCGCACGCGGAAGGTGCCGCGCTTGAATTCGAGCTCGTTTCTTTCGTACTGCATCGCCGCGAGGCGCGCGATGATGTCGCGCTGGGACATCAGCTCCTTTTCGCGCACGTGCAGGATCATGCCGTGATAGTCGACCGGGTTGCCGATGCCGTAGATGCAGGACACCGTCGCAACGATCACGGTGTCCTTGCGTTCGAGCAGCGACTTTGTCGCCGACAGCCGCATCTGCTCGATGTGCTCGTTGATGCTCGAGTCCTTCTCGATATACAAGTCGCGCGACGGAACGTAGGCCTCGGGCTGGTAATAGTCGTAATAGGAGACGAAGTACTCGATCGCGTTCTCGGGGAAGGACTCGCGCATTTCGGAATAGAGCTGGGCGGCAAGAGTCTTGTTTGGCGCGAGCACGAGCGCCGGCCGCCCGAGGCGCGCGATCACGTTCGCCATGGTGAATGTCTTTCCCGAACCCGTGACGCCGAGCAGCGTCTGGTACGAGAGCCCGTCGCGAATGCCGTCGACGAGCTTGTCGATCGCCTCGGGCTGATCACCGGCCGGGGGAAACGCCTGGGCCAGACGGAAAGGGCTGTCGGGAAAAGTGAGGATCACCGGTGCCGCACTGCAATAGGAAACGTGAAAGCTTTCGAGTCTAGCACGATGAAACCCCGCGCTACCGGAACTCCGATCCGGCGTCCAGCAGCCGAGTGTGGTTCACGCTTGCGGCTTGAGACGGGCAAGCGCGTGGGCTCGCCACATCGGCCAGGCGCGGCCGTAGTCCTGACCAGGGACGGAGGCGCGGACCTCCTGCTCGTCGAGGTAGGTGATTTTGCCGCCGGTGCCCGCGATCATGATCGCTTGAAGCTTGACCGAGCCGTGCCCGCGCATCAGGGCCGCCGGGGACTTCCCCAACGTCTTCGCGAGCGCCTGCCCCAGATAGGGCGTCTTGACCAGCAAATCGGTACCCTTCTCGGCATCGCGGATTTCGAAGTTCGGGACGCCCTCGCCCACGAACGCGGCCATGTGGAAAAGCGGCCGCATCGCGACCGCGGTGACGCTGAACGGCACGACGGAGGGGGAATGATTGTGCACGACCGCGTTCACGTCCGGACGCGCCTTGAAGATCTCGCCGTGAATGAAGCGCTCGCGCACCGACTCCCGTCCCCGCGGATCGATCGGATTGCTGTCGAGATCGTACTCCATGATGTCCTCCGGCATCACCAACTCCGGCGCAAGCGAGCGCGCCAAGAAATAGCGCTTGGGATCGCGGTCCGAGCGCACGCTTACGTGTCCGTAGGCATCGATGACGCCGTGCTCGGCCAGGATTCGGTATGCGGCGACCAGGTCTTCGGTGTGGCTCATGGTGTTTTCTTCTCCGGTGACCCGTGAAATCCCCTTGAGCTCAGTCCGCCTTGATGCCCGCGGCCGCGACCACGCGCGACCAACGCGCCAATTCCTTCTTCACGAGCTCGCCGAAGCGCTCCGGCGTGCCGCCGGCCGGCGCCATGCCCTGTTTTGCGAGAAGCTCGCGGATCTCACTCTGCTTGAGCAGCGTGTTCATTTCCGCGTTTACCCTCGCGATGACCGCCTGCGGCGTACCGACCGGCGCGAACACGCCATACCATGTCTCCACCTCGAGGTCGGCGAGGCCCAGTTCTCTGAGCGTAGGTACGTCGGAAAACGCCTGCGAGCGCTCAGCGCTCATCACGGCCAGCATGCGGAGCTTCCCGCTCTGGACGTACGGCGCCGCTGTTTGCAAGGAAACGATCATGGCCTGCACGTGCCCGCCCACCAGGTCGGCCAGTGCGCCGCCCGATCCCTTATACGGAACGTGCACGAGGTCGATACGCGCGTCGAGCTTGAGCAGCTCCATCGCGAGATGCTGCGGACCGCCGTTTCCGGGAGAAGAGTAATAGAGCTTGCCCGGCTGGCCGCGCGCAAGCTCGAGGAATTCGCGCATCGACTTGGCCGACAATCCGTGCGTGACGATCACCGCCATTGTGCTGGTCGCGAGCAATATGACCGGCGCAAAGCTCTTTACGGGGTCGAAGGGGAGCTTCTGATTGATCGCGGGATTGGTGCCGAATGAGGTCGCGGTGCACAGCAGCGTGTAGCCGTCGGGCGCGGATTTCGCGACGAAGTCGGTTCCTATGTTGCCCGAAGCGCCTGCCCGGTTGTCCGTGACGACGCCGATTTTCCAGCGTTCGGCAAGTTTAGGGCCGAGAATTCGCGAGAGAATATCGGCGCCCGTGCCCGGGGTATAGGGAACGACAATTTGGATCGTACGAGCGGGCCACACGCCCGCATCCTGCGCGAACAAGACCGTGGAACCCAGGCTCAAAGCCAGTCCCAGGGCCGCCACGACACAATGGCGTGCCCTTTCACGCGGCGAGATCATCAGTGCGTTTCCTTCTTTGCGGCGGCGTCCACGAATCCATTATGCCCAAGAGACATCGGTTCCGTCTGCAACCGGAACGGTTTTCTTCAACACGTCGCGTTGACCGGTCCCCCTGCGGGGAATTAGAATACGCGCCTTCCAAATTTCTCCGGCGACACGCGCGTCGGAGTCTCGAATCCCCGATAGCTCAGTTGGTAGAGCGACGGACTGTTAATCCGCAGGTCCCAGGTTCGAGCCCTGGTCGGGGAGCCACTCAATTGCGCGTCCCTGGACCGAAGAGGTCGCAGATTGCCCTCGACGAATCCCGCTCCTGTTCAGGGTGTCAGCCGGGAGGGGTGGGAAGACGCTCTCCGCGGAGGCGACGACGACGCTGTCCGGCGCGGCCCAGACCCCGGATCCCTGCCCGGCCCGCGGCCTGGGGGCAAATACGCCACTTTTTCACGAATTCTCGACAGGTCCCATCGGGAATTCCCTGAGGGGGGGTGGGAAAAACCCCCGATACCCCCCCGGACGGCCGCCAATGACAATGGAATAAGGCGGCTTTGGGCAACCGTGTATTTGGGAGTATAGTCCTCCGAAAGAACCATAAGAACTATAAGAACCTATGTTTGTTTTAATTTTGCTTTAACAATGAAAGGAAGGAAACAAATCATGAACGCACCGGTCGATTTCAACGTGATAGAGGGGATGTTCAGACGGCAATACAAGCAGATCGAGGTCAGGTTCGATCCCGAGCACGCGACGGCGTGGACCTACATGAAGCCCTCGGGCGCGCCGTGCTTCAACCTCGGCATGCTCGAAGAGCTACGTGCCCACGACAGCGCCATCGAGTCCTGCGGCGGGCGCGTGCTGTACAAGGGAGACCTGCACCAGATTCACTACTACGTCGGCGGATCCAGGATCGAAGGCATATTCAGCTTGGGCGGAAACCTCGCGAATTTGGTGCAGCTGATCAAGTCCGGCGACCACGACACGCTGATGCACTATGCCAAGCTTGGCGTCGACAACATGTACCAGCGCATCTGCGGCTACGGAAGTCCCATGACCACCATTTCACTGGTGCAGGGGGAGGCGCTCGGCGGCGGATTCGAAACAGCGCTCTCTTCGAACGTGATTGTCGCCGAGCGACGCTCGCGGATGGGCCTGCCCGAGATCCTGTTCAATCTGTTTCCCGGCAACGGCGCCTACAGCCTGCTCGCCAGACGCGTGGGAATGAAACGTGCCGAAGAGATGATACTCTCCGGCCGTGTCTACACCGCCGAGGAAATGCACGCGGCGGGCGTCGTCGATGTGCTCGCGGAAGACGGGACCGGGGAAGCGGCTGTGCGGGACTACATCCGGTGCAACGAGCGGCGCCGCAATGGCATGCAGGCCGTGTTCAGCTGCCGCCAGCATTTCCACCCCGTGAGCTATGAAGAGTTGCTCAACATCGCCAACGTATGGGTGAATGCGGCGCTGCGCTTGGAAGAGAAGGACCTCAGGCTGATGAGCCGCCTGGCACGCGCGCAGGCAAAGCTCGTCCCGGGCGGTGCGGCGGCGCGGCCGGATGCGGTGGAAATACGGGAGGAAATGCAGTACGCGACAGCCTGAGCGCGGCTGTGCATGTCCGCCCGAAGTATGGGCGCTCGCGCGCTTGAGCCATGACCTGCCGGGGCCGTGATCCGATCCGTCCCGACCGGTGCGTAAGGACGCGCCCCGGTGGAGTTCATGCGCGGAGTCTTGTTCCCTCGCCTGATGAAGGACCCCTGGCGATGCGTAAAGGCGCTCGACTGAAACCCGCCGCGCTAGTTGCGAAATGCCTTCAGCAGAAGGCTCGCGTTCGTTCCACCGAATCCGAAGCTGTTGGAAAGTATGGTGTGCAGCTCTGTGACCTTTGCAGTCGTTACGATCGGCATTCCCGCGAATTCGGGATCGAGTTTCTCGATGTTGATGGAAGGGGCTATGAAGCGATGCTCGAGCATGCCTATGCAAAAGATCGTCTCCAGTGCTCCGGCCGCACCCAGGGGATGACCGGTCATCGATTTTGTCGATGAGAACGGCGGCGGTTTGCCGTCGAACACTTCCTTCATTGCCAGGACTTCGGCGACGTCACCTTTGACGGTCGCCGTGCCGTGTGTGTTGACGGCACCGACGTCTCTGGGACTCATACCACTGTCTTCTATGGCGTTGCGCATGCTCCTGGCGGCGTGCGCTCCGGTCGGCTCCGGCATCACCATGTCGAAACCATCCGAGCTTGTCCCGAACCCGACGATCTCGGCGCGTACGCGAGCGCGACGCGCCAGCGCCTCGTCCAACGCCTCGAGCACGACGATCCCCGCACCGCCACCGATCACGAACCCGTCGCGGGCGATGTCATACGGGCGCGATGCCTGTTCCGGCCGCTCGTTGAATTTCGTGGCGAGTGCGAAGCGAAGTGCCTGAAAACCCGCGGCAATCATAGGGTGCACCTCTTCTCCGCCCCCTGCGATGGCACGGTCGACGATGCCGTAACGGATGAGCTCGTATGCCGTGCCGATGCTGTGCGAAGAGGTCGAACAGGCAGAGCTGATCGAATAACTGCGTCCGTGGACCTTGAGCAGGTTGGCCACCGCCGCGCTCGACGCGCTGGCCATGCTTTTCAGCACGACAAGCGGGCTGAGCTTCGCAATCTCTCCGGAATAGAGCTGTCGCCCCGTCGCATAGGTGGATTCCACGCTTCCGACTCCCGTACCGACGATGCACGCCGTTCTGTCGGACTGCAGGTCGACCTCGGAAAGCCCGGAATCGCCGACGGCATCGAGCGCAGCGAGGCAGCAGTATTTGGATGCTTCCGAAATTGCGGGACGTAGTTTTCTCGGGATGGACGAGCGCTGAAACTTGGCCTCGACGTCCAGGATCGCGCCCGCCACCCGGCTCTTCAGGCCCAGGCTTTCCCACTCCGGCATTGCACGGAGGCCGCTTGCCCCGTTTTGGAGGGCCCTCACCACTTGGCTGTAATCGTGCCCAAGGCACGATACGAGACCGACTCCCGTGATCGCCACGCGTCGAGCAGCCATTAACTCAGACCGCGTCACACCTTCGGATTCTGTCGCTTCTTGCCCTCGACCGCCTTGAAGAGATCCCCGATCGTCTGTATGTGGCCAAGTTCCTCATCGTCGATGTCGATCCCCAACTCATCCTCCAGCTCGGACGCCAGTGTGATCAGAATCAATGAACTGATATCCAGATCCTGTCGAAGCGAGGTCGCTTCGTCGACGTCGGCCGCGGTAAGTTTTGCATCGGATGCCGCCAGTAGACGCTGAATTATTCGATCATGGAGTGATAAGTCAGCCATGGTTTCTCACGCCGCCACTTATTCATGTCACGTCCCTGGCTCAGCGGGCCGCGCTCTGGCTTTTCTTTAGATAGTCGAGGAGCGAAGCGCGCGCCTGCTGAAACTGCTCCCGTACCACTTTCAAGACGCGGGGTCCGCTCGCCTGCAAGTCCGATGTCGTCTGGCTGTTGATTCCCACGCATGTCCGGCACAACTGCTCGGCGCCGAGCGTGACCGCCGAGCCCTTCATGGCGTGCACGAGGTCCCTGAGCGTTTCGTAATGCTCCGCCGCCACGGCGGCGTCCATCTGCCGCAGCAGCGCCTCGCCGTCCTGGATGAATCCATTGAGGAGCTCCGGCATGAAGCTGTTCTCCGAGCTGATGAGCTCGAGCTCCGAGAGCGCCGCCGGGTTGATCACCACCTGGGTTCCCTCGGCGTGGTCGCCGGCCGCCGCCGCGGTGCTCGCGCGCTTAGCGATCAGGCTCGCGATGGTGTCGAGCAGGCGACGAGCCTCGATCGGCTTGGGCAGGAAAGCGTCGATCCCCGCCTCCTCGCATTCCTTCATCGCCTCCGAGGTCACGTCTGCCGAAAGCATGATGATCGGGACCTGGATCGCCTCCGGGTCCATGAAACGGTAAGCCCGCGCAGCGTCCAACCCGCCGAGCTCGGGCATGTTGAGATCCATGATGATCACGTCGAACCGCTCGTTCTCCAGAATATCGAGCGCCTGCTCCCCGTCGTCGACGACCCGGACTCGGTGTCCGGCGCGCTCGAGTATCCCGACGATGACGCGCTGATTGACGGCGTTGTCCTCCGCTACCAGGATCTGGTAGCGGCGGCGGTTGGCGTCGCGGGCAGCGTAGTAATCGCTGAGCGAGATGACGCCTTCCTGGCTCCCCTGGACCGCAGTGGCAGAGTGAATGACGTTGAACAGGAGCCGCTTCTTGAACGGCATCTCCAGCACCGCCACGAAGCCGCCCGCGAGCGCCTCGGCGCTGCGAATCTGCGATACGCCCGCCGTGCACAGCACCGTGGGAGGCGCCTTCTGGCTGCGGCTGTTGCGGAGCCGTCCCAGATTCTTGCCCGGTGCAATCGCCGTGTCCTCGCGCAGGAGCACCAAGTGGTAAGGATGGCCGAGCGACTGCGCTTCGGCGAGGCGTGCGGCCCCCGCCTCGACGCCCGTCGCGCGCCCGGTGCGTGCCCCCCAAGTGGCGAGGTCGTGCTCGAGCGCATGAAGCTCCACGTCGGAGAAGCCGACGAGCATGATCCGGGCATCGTTGAGCCGCAATGAAGCTTCGGCTGCCTGCCCCGTCGTCTGCTTCTTCAAGGGCAGATCAAACCAGAATGTGCTGCCCTTCCCGGGCGTGCTGTTCAGCCCGATCTGCCCGCCCATCATCTCCACCAGCTGCTTCGAGATGGTAGTACCGAGCCCGGTGCCACCGTAGCGGCGCGTGGTCGAGTCGTCGGCCTGGACGAAACTTTCGAAAATGCGTTCCTGAGCCTCCGGCGCGATACCTATCCCGGTGTCCTCGATGGAAAATTTCAGTCGAACCGCATGCTCGCTCTCGCCCAGGCTCGAGACAGTCAAGATCACGCTGCCGGACTGGGTGAACTTGACGCCGTTTCCGATGAGGTTGTAGAGCACCTGGCGCAGATGAAAGGGATCGCCGCGCAACGCGTGCGGGACTTCCGGCATCACGTGGGTCCTGAACAGCAACCCACGGATCTCGGCCTGCGGCGCGAGCACCGCCGCAGTCCCATTGATCAGGCTGTGAAGATCGAAATCCGTTTCCTCGATGCTGACCTTGCCGGCTTCGATCTTGGAAATATCCAGCACATCCTCGATCAGCTTGAGCATCGATCGCGAGGCTTCGTGCATCGCCTTCACCATTTCGGCTTGCTCAGTGTTCAAAGACGTGTCGCGCAGCAGGTCGTTCATCCCGACGATGGCGTTGAGCGGGGTGCGCATCTCGTGGCTCACCGTGGAGAGGAAACGTCGCTTCGCCTGGTTTGCGGCTTCCTCGCGGCGCAGCGAGTCGAACAGGCGGGTCACGAGCTTGCCGACGAAGAGCGACAACAAAATCATGCCCACCATCAGACCGATGCCAAGCGTGCGGTTCTCGATCCAGTAACCGTTGAACGCAAGAACCAAGGCGAAGCCAACGACGCTGAGTCCCAGCGAGCTGTACAAGTAGAGCCTGCCATAGCGGAACCCGTGACCGAAAATGATCAATAGGTAGACGGCGTACAGCGGCGCGCCGTACTCTCCAGTATTGAACATGAAGAAGGTGACGGCGCCGACATCGAGTATTTCCGTACAGACGCGGCGCGCTGGTGAAGACGTCGGCGACAGGCGGATCCAGCTGAATATCACGCTCGCCAGGACCAGGTAGCACACCATCGCTACCAGGAACAGCAGATCAGCCCGGCCGCGGGCGTCGTACCCGATGAATGCCTGCGGCAATAAGTACAGGAATAGTACCGCCCCCACTACCAGCCGGACGATTGATTGTTCGTACTCGGTGCCCGCGGAGGCGCGGGCCGAAACGGCTGCGAGAGGCGATTTCCGCGTCATCGGGGCCTGGTCCCGGGTCACTGCGCCAGCCGGTCGGCAAAACGTTCGCCGATGGAAAGGACTTCCTCTCGGTTCCGCACCATGATTTCCACAAGCTGCGGATCAAAATGCCTGCCGGCGTGCTCCTCCATGTAGACGAGCGCTTCTGCAACGGGCCAGGCCGGCTTGTAGGGGCGCACCGAAGTGAGCGCGTCGTAGACGTCGGCGAGGGCGACGATTCGCGCTTCAAGGGGGATGTGCTCGCCCCTCAAGCCGATCGGGTACCCGCTGCCGTCGTACTTCTCGTGATGGCCGAGCGCGATCACGGCTGCCATTTGCAAATATCCGGAAGCGCTGTCCTTCAGCATGTCGTAGCCGATGCGCGCATGGGACTGCATGATTCGCAGGTCCTCGCCGTCCAGCCTTCCGGGATTCTGCAGGATCCGGTCCGGTATTCCGATTTTTCCGATATCGTGCATCGGCGCGGCGAGCTCGATCGCATCCTGTTCGGCCGAGGACAGCCCGATGCCCTTGGCGATCAGCGCGGAGTACTTGGCCATGCGCACCAGATGCATTCCGGTCACCTTGTCGCGCTGCTCTGCGGCCTTCGCCAGCCGAAACAGCGTCTCGACTTCGCGTCGCCGCAATTCGCGGGTGGCTTCGTCGATCTTCTGCTCGAGAATCCGCGTTCGGTTTTTCTTGAGAATTTCATGCCGTCGCAGGCTCAAGAGATTGCGGCAGCGTGCGCCGCATTCGAGCCGGTCGATCGGGCGAATCAGGAAGTCGGTAGCCCCGGCCTCCAGGGCGCGGTAGCGGACTTCGCGATCGTTGACCACCGTAATACAGACGATCGGAACGTCCTCGTAGCCGAAAATGCGGCGCAACCGCCGGATGACCTCGATTCCATCCAGGGTCGGCATCTTGTAGTCGGTGAGCACCATGTCCACGGGATGCTTGCGCGCGTATTCGATGCCCTCCACGGGGTCGGCGAACGTGGCGACCTCCAGACTCGCGTCAAGGCTCCTCATGATCTCGCTCAACACGATGCGCCCGGTGGACTGGTCGTCGATGACCAGGATCTTGAGCGGCGCGAGCTTGGCTTCGATCGAGTCGTGAACCAGCGTAAGCGGTCTTGACGACGTGGTGGTTTTCATTGGAATTCCCCTGGCCCGGCCCGATTGGGAGGCTCCTCTATCCGCCCTCCCAAGTCCAGGTCGAATTACACTATATTTGGCGGGAAATTGCGAGGAATCCCAATTCCCTGCATTTCGGGGCCCTGCCCTTCCCCCTTAGGCCGCGCGCTGTTTCGGGGAGAAGAACATCGACTCCATTTCGCGGCGCACCCGCACCGCCTCGGCCCCGGCGTCGTAGGCGACGTCGCCCCAGCGCACGGCCTGGCCGGCCTTGACGGGATTGACGAGCTTCACCTGCTGCGCCAGACCGAGTGGCAACCCGCCAAGCGCAAGCGAATCTGCGGCGGGCATGAGTCTGCCCACTACCATGTACCCGCCTTCGCCGTCGAGAACCTCGCCGGCCTTGAGGTCGCGCTTGGCGCTCGCCACTGCATCGGCGCGAAACCCGGTTGCGCAGCCGGTCGGCTCTCCGCGCAACCCGACCGAGGCCACCGAAATTCCGACCTCGAGCCCGATCAGGTGCCAGCGCTTGTACATAGCCGCATAACGGCCCGAGGGGTCTGTTCGCACGCCGTATTCCATGAAGCAACGCCGGATGTAATCGGACTCGCCCTCGAACACCACCCACACCCCGAAACGGATGTCGTAAGGAATCGCCTGCCCGTCGCGATCGAGCGAGGAGACGACTTCGATCTGCCCCTTGTGATGCAGCTGCCCGCCTTCGGGCTTCGGCCGCATCACGATCGGCAGGTCCTCTATCGACGCGGGTGGATACGCGAGCCCCTCGGGCGCCGGCGTAAGCCCTGTTGCATTGCACACCGCGGTGGCTTCGATCGCCGGTTTCGACCCATCGAGAAAAGAATTGAACATCTTCGGGTTGAGTCCGCCGACGCGCGCCTGCTCGGGCGTGAGGCCGTAGTAACCCCAAACGGTTTCCGGCGTGGACTGCGCAAAGTGCGGCAGCCATTTGTGGCCCCGCCCGGCCGCGACCACCGGAAATCCCGCCGCGCGCGCCCAATCGACGAGGTCGCAGATGATCGCGGGCTGGTCACCGTAGGCGAGGCTGTACACGACTCCCGCTTCCCTGGCCCTTTTTGCGAGCAAGGGCCCGCAGAAGGCATCCGCCTCGACCGTCACCATCACGACATGCTTGCCGTTTCGGAAGGCGGCGAGGGCATGTTCGACCGCCGCGATCGGATTCCCGGTGGCTTCGACGACGATCTCCACGGCCGGGTGCGCGACGAGCGCGCGCCAGTCCTCCGAGATGTGCGTCCGCCGCTCCTTAAGCGCTGCGTCGAGCGATGCGGCAGCGTAATGTTCCGGCTTCCAGCCTACGCGCTCAAGGCTGGCGCGCGCATTCATCGGCGCAAGGTCGGCAATGCCAACCAGATGCACTCCCGGCGTCTTCGGCACTTGCGCAATGTACATGGCGCCGAATTTGCCGGCGCCTATCATGGCGACGCGGAGCGGCTTGCCCTGAGCCTCGCGCTCCAGGAGCTTTGCGTGGAGATTCATGCTGCTTTGAGCTTGCCTTGCAGCTCTTCCGACGGGGTTCCATCTCTCCACGGAAGCGGCACGTCGTAGTGCTCGAGCAAGCAGTCGTCGGGCAGGCACTTCAACGGCGTGAAGTCGCGGTGCGCGATGTACCCGGGACGCTTGAAGCGCCGTATGTGATTCGACACCGCGCACAGGCTCAAATAGACGCTGACCCGATTCCAGGGAGAGAGGTTGGAAGTGGAGGCATGCACCAGACAGGAGTGAAACAGAATCATCGATCCGGGTGGACCTTTTGGAGCCACGATGCCGCCGCGCTCGACGAGTTTCCTGATGGTGTCGTGGTTGATCGTCCAAAGCGGGTAGCTGGTCGTCGAGGAGTCGTGGTCCGCTTCGATCACGCCCAGCTTGTGGCTGCCGGGAATGAGCATCAGCGGTCCGTTGAACTCGTTGACCTCGTCGAGGAAGATCGCGACGTTCATCGCGCGAGCCTCGGGCATCAGATCGTCGTTCTTCCAGGTGCCGTAGTCCTGGTGCCACTGCCAGACGTCGCCGTCGAAAGCCATCTTGCCGTTGATCTTGAACTGGTGCATATACAACTCTTCGCCGAAGAGCTGCATGATCGGCTCGACCATGCGCGGATGGCGCGCGAGCTTCGCGAAAGGCAAGCTGTACATGTGCGCGGCGAAGTTCGTGCGCACCGCGTCACTGCCCTTCTCGCGAACGTTCTCCGGCCGGCGCTGGGCGTAGAGCCGCGGCACCTCGTCTATGAGGACTTTGATCTCGCCCCGCGTGAACAGGCCGGGAAAAAAGAGGTAGCCATCGCTCTCGAACCGCCGGATCTGTTCCTGACCGAGTTTCACGCTGTGTTCCTATTGGGCGGGTGCTTCGACGCCAATGCCGACTGTTCCACATTATAGGGCTCCGAAAATGATCATGCTAACTCTGGGTATCTCGTCATAGGGACGCCGTTCTCCTCGGTTACCCCATACCGTCCGTCCTGTCGTCACGGGGTATCGGCTTTCCGTGGTTTCGCGCGGCAATTTCCTCCCTCCCGCGACCGCCGCCGGCTACCCCTCTGCGGCCTCTTCGGCCGTCATGCCTTCCATCATGAACGCCAAATTCATGTCTCGCGCCATTTGTAGGGAATACCTGACATAAATTGTCAGGTCGTACCCTATAGGACTCGATCGTTTGCGCGGTTAAATTGTGAGACGAGTTTGGCGCGGCTATATTGCGCGCATGTACCACGCGACTCTACGCTACGCTATGCGGTAGGTGGCGCGGCGGCCGCCCTGATAGCCGCATGCCGCAAGCACTTCGACCGCCGGGGGAGAGTTTCACGACGCATTCGCGATTTCGATAATCCGAAGCTCACGGTGGCTGGCTGCATAACTGGCACGATTTCTGAACACGTCTCTGTCGAGGGATGCGTACAACGGGAGTAAAAAATGAAAAAGGCGACCTTCAGCATTTCCTACGAATTCTCCCGGTTGGCGATTCTCTCCCTAGTCCTAGCTGTCAACGCAAACGCCTTCGCCCAAAAGCAGGCGGCAAAAGGGGCGGAGCGGCAGGCGCGTGTCGTGTTTGGGATCAGCGAGGGCGCTTCCGGCAATCTCACCGCCACGGACATCGTCTTTCGCTATGAGGAACTCAAGCCAGTCGTGGAAAAGGCGCTCGGTGCGCCAGTCATTCTGGTTGCGGTGCGTAACGCGAAGGAACTTCGCAACGGGGTGGCAACAGGCGCTTACACTCTGGTGATGGCCCGGCCGGCGGATGCCTTGGCCGAAGCGGTACGGGACCACGGATATCAGGCCGTCGTAGCCGCAAAAGAGCCGGCCTATGCGCTTTTCCTCGTGAACAAGGATTCCCCTCTCAAGACTATCGCCGACATCAAGGGAAAGAAGATCGTCACACCTGATCGCTATGCATATATGTGGCGGGTCGCAAATGCAATGATGCGCGACAACAGAATTTCTATGCAAGAAGAGCAGGTACGCAGCATGGGTGATCAAGCCGCCATCGGCTGGTCGCTGGAAGAGCGCTTTTTCGATGTGGGGGTCGTATCCTCCACTTCAGGTGTCGGGCGCACTTGGGAGAAGAACGGAGGCCGTGTGCTCGCGCGCAGCCGGGAAGTGCCCAACACACCGATCATTGCGTCGCCAAAGATTTCGGCGGCCCAGGTTCAAAAGCTTCGTGCCGCGCTAGTGGCTCTCGAATCGACCGAAGGCGGTGCAGCCCTCCTGAAAAGAATAGGAATCAACGGTTTCAGAGAAGCGTCGTCGCAGACCTTTCTCGATCTCCTCAAGTGGCTCGGCGACCTCGAGGGGGGCAAGCGCTAGGGCAACCCCCATCCCTAGAAAAGGAATTCCTCTTTCATGAGTCACCCTTCTCTGTGGTCCTTGTTTTTGAGTTTCCTCAAGATTGGCAGCACCGCGTTCGGCGGATTCATGGCTCTTATTTCGGTGGTGCAAAACGAAATAGTCGAGCGCAAGAAACTCCTGACGCACAGCGACATGGTCGATGGAATCTCCCTTGCCACCGTTCTCCCCGGACCGGTGGCGGTGAACGTTGTCGCCTATGTCGGCTATAAACTGCGCGGGGGCCTGGGTGCCTTAGTCAGCGCGGTGGGCGTTATTCTTCCCGCTTTCGTACTGATAGTGGCTCTAAGCGCCGTCTATTTTCGCTGGGGACAAATCCCCACGGTCAATAAACTATTCCTCGGATTCATTCCGGCTGTGACTGCTGTCATCGTCCATGCCGCCTGGGGGATGGCTCGCAAAGCCATCCGCGGCCTGCGCGAATTCGCTATCGCCTCAATGGCCTGCCTGCTGCTGCTGTACAAGGGCGGGTTCTATATTACCTTGACTATCATCGTCAGCGCCGGTCTCATCGGCTGGCTGTTATTTGCCCGGTTCTCCAACTTATCAGCGGGAACCGCTGAAACCAAGCCGCCGCAAAAAAGAAATGGAGCAAAACTGTTGGCCCTCAATGCCCCGCTCGCCGTTGCTCCTTTTTTAGCTTTGGATGCCGGTCTGGCAGTGAAGTTATTTCTGACATTTGCCGGAATGAGCGTGCTGCTATTTGGGGGAGGCTTCGTTTTTATTCCTTTGATAGAGCAAATTGTGGTGCAGGAGCAGGCTTGGCTCACGCGCCAGGAGTTCATCGACGCCATCGCTATGGGCCAGATTACTCCAGGCCCGATTCTGATCAGCGCCGCATTCATCGGATACAAAGTCATGGGATTGCTGGGGGCGGCGATAGCTACTGTCGCCATTTTCCTCCCTCCCGCATTATTGATGCTGGTTAGCGCCCATTTTCTGATGCGAGTGCGAGAGTCAACGGCCGTGCAAGCTGTCTTGCGCGGCATACGCCCGGCCGTCATCGGCATGATTGTCACCGCTGCTTGGAGTATCGGAGCCACTGCTGTTCCGAACTGGCTATCCGCGGTCATTTTCCTGGCAGCTCTGACCGCCTTATTCCGCCTTCGCGTCGATGTCGCTTGGATTATTCCGTCGGCAGGCCTCGCGGGACTGCTGCTTTATTGACAAACCATACTCTACCGGGTCGGGGCCGGGTTACCGCCGGGGCAACTGGCGAGGGTCCCCACGGAAATGTCGGGTCTTGCACGATCGGGTAGACCTGATCGGGTAAACCCGATCAGGTAAACCTTTCAGGCGTTCCATTAGGCAATCCAGGGTATTTCGAGTGCGCACCTAGGGATTTGCCCTCTATCCGCGCCCCTCGCGCGGCCTAGTATCGCGCTGTATTCGACGTGGCTGGAATCAGTGAGCCACGTATCTACCCTAAACATTCTAGCTTGAGAACTCGTCCATGCCGATTTTGATGATCGGAATTCAGCGCTCCGGATCTAATTTATTGCGCCTGATGCTCAACGAATTGCCGGAGATCGCAGCGCCGCATCCACCTCATATTTTGCAACGCATGATGCCGCTTGAGTCGCGGTATGGTGACCTTAGTCGAAAGAAACCATTTTCCCTGCTGGTGGACGATGTCTGCCGTTTGGTGGAATCCAACCCTGTGCCTTGGGAAGGAGTCGTTCTTGACCGGGAAAATGTTGCCGCGCGCTGCAGAAAGCGAACCCTGGTCGCCGTGTTTGGAGCGGTGTATGACGTGATGGCCGAAACGTGGGGCGCGAAAACTTGGTGTTGCAAGAGTCTTGCCAATATCTATTACCTCCCGGAGATTGACGACTATTTTGCCGACGCAAAATATATTTACCTCTACCGGGATGGCCGTGACGTTGCCGCATCATTCAGCAAAGCGGTGGTGGGTGAAAAGCATTTCTACCACATTGCCAAGGAATGGAATGAGGCGCAACAACTGGCCCTGAACTTCCGCAAGCAGGTTCCCGCAAAGCGCTTCTTCAACCTCAGCTATGAAGACTTGACGTCTGAAACGGAAAAGGCGGTGCGGGCTTTATGCGAGTTTCTCGGTGTGGGCTACAAACCCTCGATGCTCGAATTCTATAAATCCGGTGAAGCAAAGCGCGCAGCTTCTGCGAGCAACTTATGGGAAAACGTCACCCATCCGGTCATGAAACAAAATAGCCGCAAATTTCTTAAAGAAGCGCCTGAGGAGGACATTCGCATCTTTGAATCGGTTGCCGGCAGCTCCATGGATAGCCTGGGCTACGAACGCCTGTTTGCGAAGAAAGGCGAGGAATTGGAATTCGGTCCGGACGATATCCGCCGGTTCGATACGGAAAACAAGAGATTGAAGGATGAGATCCGCAAGCGCGTTGACCCCGCCGACTTGGAGCGGCGCAACCGCCAAGAGAGCGTCATTAAGGAGATCGCGGCACGTGCTTAAGAACGGCCCTTCCAGGACAGGCGGAAATTGAAACTGAGTTTCGGTATGCGATCCATAAAAAACTACATTTTCGGGGAGATTGGCTCGTGTTCTATGAATCCCAACCCTTGAGGGCACGCGCGCAACCGGACGCGCTTGCGGGCGAACCCGTGCGCCGTCAATTGCAGCTCGTGCAACCCGAACGAGCACAATCTTCGCAAATTCTTCGATTTATAACGTGTGGCAGCGTCGATGACGGCAAGAGCACGCTCATCGGCCGCATGTTGAAGGACTTGGACCTGGTGCCCGAGGACACGTGGGAGAACGTACTGACCGAGAGCGAGCGCGGCAGCTTCACGCGCGACAAACCCGACTATTCGCTTTTGCTTGACGGACTGCTCATCGAGCGTGAGCAAGGCATCACCGTGGACGTCGCGTGGCGCTATTTCACCACGTCGAAGCGCAAGCTCATCGTTGCCGACTGTCCAGGCCATGAACATTACACCCGCAATATGGTCACGGGCGCTTCTAATTGCGACGCTGCGCTCGTTCTGGTGGATGCCCGAAAAGGCCTCCTGGCGCAGACGCGGCGCCACTTAGCGGTGGTGGCCCTGATGCAGGTGCGTTCGGTGCTCGTGGTGGTCAACAAGATGGACTTGGTGCATTGGGACCGCGCCCGTTTCGACGCAATTCGAGCCGAAGCAACCGAATGTGCTTCGCAATTGGGCCTGGCCGAAATCACCGTGGTTCCGGTCAGTGCCGTTGACGGCGGAAACGTCGTTCACGTGGCGCCCGACACCCCCTGGTACAAGGGGGACACCGTTTTGCAAGCGCTCGAGACCCTGCCCGGGCGTCGCCACCAAGGCGTGCCCTTTCGGCTGGTCGCGCAGTGGATCAACCGTCCGGATCAGGACTTCCGCGGCATTTCCGGACAGGTTACCGGCGCGCCCTTGAAAGTGGGCGATACCATCCAGGTGCTGCCGTCCAATGCCCAGGCTCGGGTCCAGCGGATCTGCACCTTCGACGGCGACTTGCGGCAGGCGCATCCGGGCCAGGCGGTGACCGTGGTCCTCGATAGAGAACTCGACGTGGCCCGGGGGGACTGGCTGGTGAACGCCGTCGATGCGGCTCCGGCGGTGACCAACCTCCTGGAAGCCAACGTAGTTTGGATGTCGGACACGCCCTTGATCCCCGGGCGCCGATACGACCTGCAGATCGGCTGCGCCACGGTGCCGGGATCCGTGCGGCTAATTCAGCATCTGGACATGAGTTCCCTCAAAACGCACGAAGCCGCGCGCCTGCACTGCAACGACGTGGGACGCTGCGAAATCGTCCTCGAGCGGCCGGTCCCGGTAGATTCGTACGCCGACTCCATCGATACCGGAGGTCTGATTTTTGTCGATCGCAATACGTTCCGTACCGAAGGCGCCGGCATGGCAACACCCGCTGCTCGGCGGGAAGTGGTTTGGCACGAAACGTCCGTGGACCGCAATGCGCGCGCAGCGATCAAGGGTCACTCGCCTCAAGTGGTCTGGCTGACCGGCCTCAGCGGGGTGGGAAAGTCGACGATTGCCAATGCCCTAGAGACCCGCTTGAACGCAGTGGGCGTACATACGATGCTGCTGGACGGCGATAACGTCCGGCATGGTCTCAACCGGGACCTGGGATTCTCGGAGGCCGACCGGATAGAGAATATTCGTCGCATCGGTGAAACAGCGAACCTGATGCTGAACGCGGGGCTTGTGGTGATCACCGCGTTTATTTCGCCATTCCGGGACGACCGCCAACTCGTTCGCGGACTGGTGCGCGAGGGGGAATTCCTCGAGGTGTTCGTCGATGCCCCGCTGGCCGTCTGCGAAGCGCGCGACCCCAAAGGCCTCTACAAGCGTGCGCGGGCCGGTCAGATTCCCGATTTTACCGGCGTTTCACATCCCTACGAGCCGCCGGTGGAACCGGAGCTTCGAATCGATACGTCGCTGATGTCCGTTGCCGAGAGCGTACAGACGATCTTGACCGCATTGGAGGCGAAAGGTTTCCGTGTCTGACCGAGGCTACCAGTACCTGGACGAACTCGAGGCTGAAGCCATCTACATCCTGCGAGACGCGGTGGCTCAGGCAACGCGGCCGCTGATGCTTTTTTCGATCGGCAAGGATTCCTGCGCAATGCTGCATTTGGCTCGCAAGGCGTTCCATCCAGGACCGCTTCCCTTCCCGGTGCTGCACGTGGATACGAAATGGAAATTCAGGGAAATGATCGAGTTTCGCGATTTCGAAGCGAGGCGCCTAGGACTGCATCTGATCGTGCACACCAACCCGGAGGGCCTCGCGCGGGGCATCAATCCGATCGATCACGGCAGCCGAGTGCATACCGAGATCATGAAAACGCTGGCGTTGCGCCAAGCACTGGATGCGGGAGGCTACGATTGCGTTTTCGGGGGTGCACGCCGCGACGAGGAATCCAGCCGAGCAAAGGAGCGCATTTTTTCGTATCGCAACGCATACCATCAATGGGACCCTCGCTACCAACGTCCGGAGTTATGGAAGCTCTACAACGGCCGAGTGTCCAAAGGCGAGAGCATGCGCGTGTTCCCGTTGAGCAACTGGACGGAACTTGACGTATGGAGGTACGTGCGCCGCGAGCAGATTCCCCTAGTGGGCCTGTACTTTGCCAAGCTGCGCCCGACTGTGATCAGGAACGGAATGCTGATCATGGTGGACGACGATCGCTTGCCAATGGCGTCGGGCGAAAAACCGGAGGAACGAATGATCCGCTTTCGCACCTTGGGCTGTTACCCGCTGAGCGGCGCCGTCCCATCGCAAGCATCAACGCTGGAGGAAGTCATCGCCGAGATAGAGGATTCGCCGGCGTCGGAGCGTCAAGGCAGACTCATTGACAAGGACCAGGCCGGCGCCATGGAAAGGAAGAAGCGGGAGGGATATTTTTAACTATGGACCTGTCCTACACTCTGCTCGGAATCGTCGTCGGCATCCTTGTCGGAATCACCGGCGTCGGCGGCGGCTCCCTTGTCACGCCCGCGCTGACCTTGTTCGGAATTCACCCCGCGGTCGCCGTTGGCACCGACCTTGCGTTTGCGGGCATTACTAAGACCTTCGGCACAATTGTCCATCGTTACCAGGATTCGGTTGAATGGCGGATCGCGCGGTTGCTTGTCCTCGGAAGCTGCCCCGCGGCACTGATCACGATCGGAGTGCTTGCCGTGACCGGCTCGCACGTCAAGAGTGGGCTGATCAACATGGTATTGGGAGGGGCTGTGTTTATGACGGCGGTCGTGCTGCTAGTGGGTCGCGATACGGTCGCAAAAATCGCTATGCGCTACGAGAAGCATATTGCCGATCATCGCGCGCCGCTGACGATCGCCAGCGGAGTTCTCTTGGGCGTCCTTGTGACCCTTTCATCGATTGGTGCCGGAGCGCTCGGCGCAACGTTCTTGGTAGCATTGTATCCGCGGCTTTCCGCCACTCGCATTGCCGGAACGGACATCGCGCACGCCGTTCCCCTCACTACGATCGCGGGCTTGGGCCACTTTGCACTCGGTAACGTCGATGTGTTGCTGCTGGCCAGTCTTCTGATCGGCTCCGTACCTGGTATCGTGCTGGGAAGCTATGCATCGGGACGATTTCCTGACCACATCGTCCGGAGGCTGCTGGCCACGGTACTGCTCATGGTAGGCGTTCGCATCGTCGTATTCGTCTGAGCGAGCCCAATGGCGGTCAGCAGGTACTTAAAGTTCTCGACCTCGGCCCGGTGAGCGCGCTATGACTCGCTACTACGCGTTCAACGGCGACGCCGATGGCTTGTGCGCCTTGCAGCAGCTTCGTCTCGCTGATACGCAGCGAGGAACGCTCGTCACCGGCGTCAAGCGCGACATTACATTGCTGCGTCGCATCCAGGGGCAGGCCGGCGACGACGTTACGGTGCTCGACGTTTCGCTACATCAGAACCGCGAGGATCTCCTGCGATTGCTCGAATCCGGAGTATCGGTGCGTTATTTCGACCATCACCAAGCCGGTACGCTACCTCGGCATCCTCTGCTAGAAACTCACATAGACGAGGCGGCCGACGTGTGCACCAGCATCCTGGTGGACCGCTGTATCGGCGGTCGATACCGGACTTGGGCGATCGTAGCGGCATTCGGAGACAACCTTGCCGAACCGGCGCGAGCTATGGCGCTTGAAACCGGCCTGAACGCGCGGGCCACGGCAATGCTGGAGAAACTCGGGATCTGCCTCAACTACAATGCCTACGGAGAATCGATCGAGGACCTGCACTGTAATCCCGCCGAGTTGGCCCAGCTGATGGTGCCTTTCCGCGACCCGGCGAGCTTTATCGAGCAAACCGAGACCTGTGCGAAGCTTCACGCCGGTTACGAAGAGGACATGGCGAAGGCACGCCGTGTGGCGACCCGCCACGGTTACGGGTCGGGAATTGTCGTGTTGCCGAACGAGCCCTGGGCCAGGCGCGCAGTGGGTGTCTTGATCAATGAACTCGCGCAAAGCCGCCCCGACACCGCGCTTGCAATCCTGTCTCCAAAGGTTTCGGGCGGATTTACCGTGAGTGTGCGCGTGCCAGCCGACAGTGCGGTGAGTGCCGCGGAGTTTTGCGGCGGATTCGAAACCGGTGGCGGCAGAAAATCCGCTGGCGGAATCAATTACCTGCCCGAAGCCGATCTGGATCGCTTTGCGGCGCGCTTTGAAGCGCGTTTGGCGACGCGATAACCTCCCGGCGCCGAACGATCAGTCATGCGGGCGGTGGCCTGACCTATCGCTGCGGCGCTGTGGGAACAACCTGAAAGAAGATCTCGTCCTGCTTGATCAGGCCGAGTTCGTAGCGGGCACGCTCCTCGATTGCATCGAAGCCCTGCTTCAGGTCACGCACTTCGGCATCGAGAGCGCCGTTGCGCTGGCGCAACCTGGCGTTCGCTTCCTTCTGCTCCTGCACCTGCTGGTCGAGGGTCCATACCCGGAGCCATCCGCCCTTCCCGAGCCACAAGGGATACTGCAGCAGCAGGATGAACGCGGCGAGGGTAAAGGCAAGTATTTTCATCTCAGCTGATAGAAGGCTTCTCGCCCCGGGTAGCCGACGGCGTCGCCAAGGTCTTCCTCGATGCGCAGCAGCTGATTGTATTTCGCGACCCGATCCGAGCGCGACGGCGATCCGGTCTTGATCTGCAGCGCGTTCATGCCGACAGCGATGTCGGATATCGTCGTGTCCTCGGTCTCCCCCGATCGGTGCGAAATCACCGCGGTATAACCCGAGCGCTTCGCGAGCTCGATCGCCGCGAAAGTCTCGGTGAGCGTCCCGATCTGGTTCACCTTGATGAGGATCGAGTTGGCGACGCCGAGCTGGATGCCCTCGCGCAAGATCTTGGTGTTGGTGACGAACACATCGTCACCCACCAGCTGCACCTTCTTGCCGAGCCTGTCGGTCAGTGCACGCCAGCCGTCCCAGTCCGACTCGGCCATCCCGTCCTCGATGCTGATGATCGGGTATTTGTCCGCCCATCTTGCGAGAAATTCACCGAACTCCGAGGAGCCCAGCTTTTGTTTTTTCGAGTCCAAAAGATATTTGCCGTCCCGGTAGAACTCCGAGCTGGCGCAATCGAGCGCGAGCGCGACATTGGTGCCCGCGTGATATCCCGCGCGCTCGATCGCCTCGAGCACCAGCTGCAACGCCGCTTCGTTGCTCGGCAGGTTCGGCGCGAACCCCCCTTCATCCCCGACCGTCGTCGACAAGCGCTTGCTCTCGAGGAGGCTCTTCAGCGCATGGAAGACCTCCGCGCCGCAGCGCAGGGCTTCGCGAAAGGTGGCGGCACCGACCGGCACGATCATGAATTCCTGGATATCGAGGTTGTTGCTCGCGTGAGCCCCGCCGTTGATGACGTTCATCATAGGCACCGGCATCTGCATTCCGCCCGAGCCTCCGAAATACCTGTAAAGCGGCAGGCCCGATTCCTCGGCCGCCGCTTTCGCGACCGCCATAGACACCGCGAGAATGGCGTTCGCGCCGAGGCGCGACTTGTTGTCGGTGCCGTCCAGCTCGATCAGGGTCTTGTCGATGAAGCTCTGCTCCTGCGCGTCCAGACCCATGATCGCCTCGGAGATCTCGGTGTTGATGTGCTCATCACTCCGGATTCGATCAGCACATCCGCCTCCACGGTCGGGTTGCCCCGCGAGTCGAGAATTTCCCTTGCGACCACGTCGACGATCGAGCTCATTTATCTGCCCTTATTCTGCGTTTTCAGTTTCTGCTCCGCGAGGCGTTCGCGCTTCACCAGCGCGTCGAGCTCTTTCAAGGTGGCCAGCAACTCCTTCATCCGGTCTAGGGGCCATGCGTTCGGGCCGTCAGAGAGCGCCTTGTCCGGGTCCGGATGGGTCTCCATGAACACCCCTGCGATGCCGCTCGCCACCGCCGCGCGGGCCAGCACGGGCACGAACTCGCGCTGTCCTCCGGAAGAAATTCCCTGTCCGCCCGGGAGCTGCACGGAATGCGTGGCGTCGAATACCACGGGACAACCCGTCTCGCGCATGATCGCGAGGGAGCGCATGTCCGAAACCAGGTTGTTGTAGCCGAACGAGGCGCCGCGTTCGCACACGAGGATGTTGTCTTTTCCGCTCGCCTCGCGCGCCTTTTCCACCACGTTCTTCATTTCGGCCGGCGACAGGAATTGGCCCTTCTTGATGTTGACCGGTCTTCCCGCTGCGGCGACGACGTGTATGAAATCGGTCTGGCGGCAGAGAAACGCCGGGGTCTGCAGCACGTCGACGGTCGCCGCGACTTCCGCGACGTCGTCCTTGTCGTGGACATCGGTCAGCACCGGCACGCCGATCTTCTTCTTCACCTCTGCGAGGATCTCCAACCCCTTGTCCATCCCGAGGCCGCGGTACGACTTTCCGGAGCTGCGGTTGGCCTTGTCGTAGGACGATTTGTAGATGAACGGCACATCGAGCTCTTTGCAGATCTCCTTCAGCGTGGACGCAGTATCGAGCGCCATCTGGCGCGATTCGACCACGCACGGACCGGCGATCAGGAACAAGGGCTTGTCGAGGCCGGCCTCAAATCCGCAAAGCTTCATGCTCTCAAGCCGCGATCGCGGTCTTGGTCTTGCTGGCCTGGTACTGCAGAGCGGCCTCGACGAACGCCGTGAAGAGAGAATGCCCGCCGCGGGGCGTCGAGGTGAATTCCGGATGGAACTGGCAGCCGATGAACCAAGGGTGCGACGGCAGCTCGATCATCTCGCACAGCTGCTCGCGCTGGGTGAGGCCGGAAGCGCGCAAGCCCTTGTCCTTCAGTCGCTGCACATACTGGTTGTTGACTTCGAAGCGATGGCGGTGGCGTTCGTTGATCACGTCCGCGCCGTAGACCTTGCGTGCGAGGCTCCCCGGCTCGAGCACGGCGCCCTGAGCACCCAGCCGCATCGTCCCGCCGAGATCGGACTTTTCGTCGCGGCGCTCGATGCGGCCGTCGCGGTCCTGCCACTCGGTCACGAGCGCGATCACCGGGTGCGGCGTGTCGCGGTCGAATTCCGTGCTGTTCGCGCTCGCGAGGCCGACGACGTTTCGCGCGAACTCGATCACCGCGAGCTGCATGCCCAGGCAGATGCCCAGATACGGGACCTTGTTCTCGCGCGCGTACTGGATCGCCTTTATCATGCCTTCGATTCCCCGCCGGCCGAAACCGCCCGGAACGAGTATCGCGTCCACGCCTTTCAGGAGCGCGCCGAAGCCGTCCTTTTCGATCGTCTCCGAATCCACGTAACGGATGTTGACTCG
>WNGC01000319.1_pt1 | contig 27203 bp, 28 predicted proteins | sample 5400051 | NCBI WGS metagenome assembly WNGC01 (sample SAMN13153368, study PRJNA577476) | soil metagenome | isolation source: 20 cm soil or saprolite under grassland replicate 2 | place: USA:California | collected 2016-06-15
TGGTCCCGAGAAGGTGAGAGAGCTAGGGTGCGGCGAGCACGAAATCGGCGAGCATGCGCTGCATGCGCTCGATCTCCGTGGTCTGATCGGCGAATACATTAGTGGCGAAGCGGAACACCGGTTCTTCCTCTCCCGCGCCGCGCGAGGCAAACAGCTGATTCACCATGGTGATGGCGCCCTGGTGATGCCGGATCATGTCCTGGAGGAACAGCCGGTCGAGCTCGGCGGCGGTCAACATCCCCGGCATCAGCATCGAGGAATCCATCCCCGGCATCATCATGTGCGACGGGTCGGCAGACGGGACCGGCTCGTGACGGTCGTCGAGCCAGCGCCGCATCACCACGATCTCGTCACGCTGGCCCACCACGATTCGCTCGCACAGCGCGCGCAACGCCGGACTCGCGCCGTGCGTCGGCGCCCAGCCGGCCACCAGCACCGCCTGCGCGTGGTGTTGGATCATCCCGGACATGAAGTGCACGTCGGCCGCGGTGTACGGTGCGGCGCCCTGGGCGGCGAGCCGCGCGGGGGCGCCGGCGCAGACGGCGGCGGCGAGCACGACCCATGCGCGTTTCGTAAGGTGACCCTCCCACTGGGGGCGAATACGAGAAATGGATAGCCCCAAAACGGCCGTTCGGCGAGTGCGGTTTCTGACAGCGTTCTGACAGAAACTCATAGCTCCAACGTGTCCACCACCGCCTGCGCGATCGCGGCGTCCTGGACGCCCACGCCGGTCAGGTCGGCCACGGTGATCTCGTCCGGCCGCTCGCGCCCGGGGCGCCGCCCCGCGGCCAGATCACCCAGCTCCGCGTAAACCTGCTTGCGCGTGACGGCACCGGCCGCGATGGCGTGGCGCAGGTTGCCGTAGCGCGCTGTCTGGAACACGCGATCCGCCACGAGCTTGTCGGCCCGCGCCAAGAGCGCCGGCTCGAGCTCGATCTTCTCGGGGCTCCCCGTCCCCACCGAGGTGACGTGCGTCCCGGGCGCCACCCAGGACGCCATGATCAGCGGGGTCGTGCTGGCGGTCGCGGTCACGATCACGCGGGAATCGCGCACGGCGCTCTCGAGGGCGGGCGCGATCCTGGTCTCCACCACCTGCGCGAGCTCGCGGGCGAGCTGCCCGGCGCGCTCGGGCGTGCGATTCCACAGCGTGAGCCGGGCGAGCGGCAGCTGCGCCATCATGGCGCGCGCCGTGAGCCGGGCGAGGGCCCCGGCGCCGACGAGTAGGGCCTCGTGCGCGTTACCGGGCGCGAGATACTTGAGTGTGAGCGCTACGGCGGCGGCAGTGCGGAAGTCCGTCAGATAGCCGTGCTCTTCGAGCAGCACCGCGGGCACGCCTGTCCTCGCGTCGAGCAGCAGGAACAGGCCGTCGCCGGACGGCAGGCCCCGGGCGCGGTTCTCGTAAAAACCCGTCGCCACCTTGAGCACGATGTGGCGCGCGCCCTTGAGATGCGCCCCTTTCACGTGCACTTCCGCGCGCTCCGCCGGCAGCTCCACCACCATCGGGTCGGGGAGCACTGCCTCCCCCAGCGCGAGCGCGCGAAAGCCCCGCTCCACCGCGTCGACCGCCACGACGAACGAGACCTTGTCCCGGAACGCCTCGAGCGGCACGACCTTCATATCAGTCTGTGAAGACGTGCTTCAGGCCCCGCTCGGTCTCGGCGAGCGCCGCCTCGAAGTGGTGGAGCTCCTCGCCGAACCCGAATCGGATGTGCCGCGGCAGGCCGAAATGGTCCCCCGGCACGAGCAGCACGCCGTGCTCGGCCCGCATCCGCTCCACCAGGTCGAGGGCGCTGATCCCCTGACGGTACTTCACCAGGCAGATCGCTCCCGCCTGCGGCGGGTGCCAGGTGAACGTATCACCGAAGCGCTTCAGCCACCGCTCGATCACCGGGTAGTTGGACCGGAGGATTCCGCGCGTGCGCGCGAGCACTTTTTCGCGTACCTGCGGCTCGAGCGCCACGGCGGCGAGATGATCGCTCGCGCCCGCCGGCCCGATGGTCGTATAGTCGTGCCGGGCCCACGCTTCATCGGAGAACCCCGGCGGCCCCACCACCCAGCCGATGCGCAGGCCCGGCAGGCCGTACGCCTTGGACAGCCCGTTCACGACGATCACGCGCTCGTAGCTGCCCCACAGCGACGGCGTCGTAGTCCCGTCCCGCTCCGCGCCCTGGTACACCTCGTCCGCCAGCAGCCAGGCGCCGACCTCCGCCGCCCGTGCCACGATCAGCCGTCGCATGGCGTCCGACAGCACGTGGCCCGTCGGGTTGTGGGGGTTGGTGACGACGACGAGCTTAGTGCCCGGCGCGATCGCGCTGCGCACTTCCTCAGCCGCGGGCTCCCAGCCCGCCTCCGGCTGCAGCGCAAAGCCTCGGACGCGGGCGCCGAAGTTCTGGGCCAGACCCCACGTCTGCAGGTAGTTCGGCAGCATGATGGCGACGTGGTCGCCCGGCTCGATCAGCCGCCAGCACACCACGAAATTCGCCTCCGCGCTGCCGGTCGTGACGAGGATCTGGTCCGGCGACACGCCCGGGTAAAGCGCGGCAATCCGGCTCCGCAACAGGTCGGTGCCGTTCGACTGGCTGTAGCCGAGCCGGACGTCGAGCAGCGGCTCCCGAGACGCTCCCGCGAGGTCGAGCAGCTCGCGGATCGAGAGCGGATGCACACCCGACTCCGACAGGTTGTAGCGCACCCGGTTCTCCCAGGTGCTCTGCCAGCGTTCCAATTCAAATGGGACAAAGCGCAAGGCGTCGATCCTTCCGTCGGGGGCCGTCGTGTGTCTACAATAACTCGGAAATCAATCCATTGCGGCCAGGTCTGCGGGCCGTTCCAGCCAGTAATCGGGCTCGAGGTCCGCGAGGTCGAAGCGGTCGAACGGTCCCCACAGCGCGGCGGCCGTCTTGACGCCGGCCGCCCGGCCCGCGATCAGGTCGTGACGCGAGTCGCCGACGAACACCGCTTCGCTCGCGCGCGCGCCCAGCCGTTCGAGCGCCACCTGTACCGGCTCGGGATGGGGCTTGGGGTGGGTGACGTCGTCCGCGCCCACGACCACATCGAACGCGTCCTCGAGCGACGCGCGCACCAGTCCCCGCATCGCCCCGCTCCGCATCTTGCTGGTCACGAGGCCGAGCGGGCGGCCCCGCCGCTTCAGCCCCCGCACCGCCTCGACGACGCCTTCGTAGGGACGCACCAACTCGTCGTGGTGCGCCAGGTTGTACCCGCGGTAGGTGGCGACCATCGCGTCGATCTCGGCCGGGTCTTCCGTGAAGCGACGGAATTGCACCCACAGCGGCGTGCCCAACCCCTCCATCCAGACGTCGTCCGCGGGCTCCGCGCCGCGGTGCGTGCGCATGGTGTGGCGGTACGACCGGAGAATCAGCTCGATCGAGTCGATGAGCGTGCCGTCCAAGTCGAACAGGAACGTGGTGAGCGCCACGCCGGAAGCTAACTTTGGGAGACCGCAAACCCCATGCACAACTTCGAGACCGTTCTCGCGCTGCTCGTGGGGGTCACCTTCCTGGCGCTGGTGGCGCGACGCCTCGACGTCCCCACGCCCGCTCTGCTCGTGGCAGGCGGAGTACTGGTGGCGGTGCTCCCCGGGTTGCCGGTCGTGCAGTTCGATCCCCAGCTCGTCTTTCTCGTGTTCATTCCGCCGCTGCTGTACCGCGCCTCCCTGCTCGCCTCCTACCGCGACGTGCGCGCCAACCTGCGGCCCATCCTGCTGCTCGGCGTGGGACATGTCCTGTTCGTGACGATCGTGGTGGCCTGGGTGGCGCGTCTGACCGTTCCGGGTCTGCCGTGGGCCTCGGCGTTCGCGCTCGGCGCCGTCGTCTCGCCCCCGGACGTCGCCGCTGCTACCGCGTTCTTGCGCCGGCTGCCGCTGCCACGACGCCTGGTGATCATCCTCGAGGGCGAGAGCATGATCAACGATGCGGCCGCGATCGTGGCGTATCGCATGGCGGTCGCCGCCGCGGTGACGGGCGCGTTCTCGCTCACCGCGGCGAGCCTGCGGTTCCTCTATGTGGGAGCCGGCGGCGTGGTGGTCGGCCTCGCCGTGGGCTGGCTCCTGGCGGAGCTGCGGCGTCACATCCACGACCCCGAAGTCGAGAACACCATCTCTCTCTTAACGGGCTACGCGGCCTACCTGCCCGCCGAGCATCTCGGTGTGTCCGGGATCCTGGCCGTCGTGGCGACGGGGCTCTACCTCGGGCGCGTCGGCCCGCGAGTGGTGGCCGCCGACACGCGCGTGCAGAACTCCGGCATGTGGGACGTGGTCGTGTTCGTGCTCGAGGGGCTCATCTTCATCATCACCGGCTTGGCGCTGCGACCGATCCTCGGAGGTTGGAGCGGTCCGTTCGCCCGGGACCTCGTGTGGGGAGCGGTGCTGGTGAGCGTCACCGTCATCGTGGCGCGCTTCGTCTGGGTGTTTCCCGCGACCTACCTGCCGCGGGCCTTGAGCGCGCGCGTGCGCCAGCGCGACCCGTCCCCGCCATGGCAGCTGCCGGTGCTCGTCTCCTGGGCCGGCCTGCGGGGAGCCGACTCGCTGGTGCTCGCCGCCGCGATTCCCACGCTGACGGCCACGGGCGCGCCGTTTCCCGGACGTGATCTCATCATCGCGATCACCTTCGCCGTCATTCTCGTCACGCTCTTGGGCCAGGGATTCACCCTCGCGCCGCTGTTGCGGTGGCTGGGGGTGCGCGAGACCGGCGAGCAGGATGAGCGTGAAGAGATCGCCGCCCGGCTGCGCACCGCGGAGGCGGCGCTCGCGCGCCTCGAGGATCTCAGCCAGGAGTCGTGGATGCACCCCGATGCGTTGACCCACACGCGCGACCGCTACCGCTATCGCGCCCGCCACCTGCGGGGCCACGCCGAGGGCGTGATGGACGGTCCACTCGAGGCCAAGTCCGAGGCCCACCTGCGGCTGGCGCGCGAGCTGCTCGCGGCGGAGCGGCGGGAGCTGCTGCGGCTGCGGGACGAGGGCACCATCGGCGACGCGGTGATGCGACGCGTGCAGCGGGAGCTCGACTACGAGGAGCTGCTGCTTCATCACGAGTGAGCGCTCAGCCGAGCACGAGCGCCGCTTCTAACCGAACCGCGGGAGGGTCGGATACGGCCGCGGGCGGCGGCAGCCGCTCGTGCCACGCCAGCACGTCCCGCACGGTCAGCGGCGCGCGGCGCCCGAGCAGCTCGTCGAGCAGGACTTCCTCTCCGGCCGTCATCCCGAGGGCGAGCCGCGACACCAGCGCATCGAGGCGGGCGAGCTCGCTGTGGCGGCGCCGGGCGGCGGCGCGGCGCGCTGCCGCGAGCACCCAGGGGATGAGCCGCCGGGTCAGCCGGTCGCGGTCGGCGGCGCGCCAGCGGGCCCGTTCGATCGCTTCGAGTCGGCTGCGGACGAGCGGTGCGGCTCGCCGTATCGCCAGTTCGAGCGCGGCCCGATCGAGCGGCACGGCTGGGGAGCCCGCGGCGCGCTCGAGCAGCGCGGCGGCGCCCGCGGGGTCGGCCCGCACGCCGCCGGACGTCACTACGACCGCTTCCACCTGGCCGGCGAGCCGCACCACGAGCACCACCGTCCCCCCCTCCGCGGCGGCGACGGCGGCGCAGCCGCCGCGCGCGGCGGGCCGTTCGGCATGGCCGGCGAGCTGCTGCAGGCGGTCGCACCAGTCGAACGCGGCGGCGGTGCCGCCGTCGGTCAGCTCGATCTGAGCGGCACCGGTCTGCGCTTGGGCCCGTGCCTTGGCGAGCCAGCGGCGCTCGATCGCCAGCGCATCGGCGAGCGACGGCGGCGGCAGGAACGTCATGGTTTCGATGTACGCGTGCGGCGAGCCGGCACGATCGATGCGGCCCACGCGCTGCGCCAGCCGGGCGGGACTCCACGGGACGTCGTAATGGATCACCCGCACGGCGTCCTGCAGGTTCAGCCCTTCGCTCAGCATGTCGGTCGCGAGCAAGATGTCGGTCTCGAGTGCGGCGGTGGGCCCAGGGCCGCCCTGCGCCAGCGGCGCGAACGCGCGCAACACGGCGGCCCGGCTCGCGCGCTCCGTGCCGAACCATCCCCGGTCTCCCATCACCGCGGCCACGCGGTGCCGGTGCAGTCGGCGGAACAGGTGCCGGACGGTGGCTCGAGGTTGCACGAACACGATCGTCTTCCCGCCGCACTCGGTGAGCATCCGCTCCAGGGCGTCGGCCTTCGGGTCGGGGCTGGGCACCGCGAGCTCGCACAGCCGTCGTACCGTGTCGCGATCCGCGTCGCTCACCGCCGTATTCCCGGCCGGCAAGAGCAGGGGGAAGAGCGCGAGCTGCAGATCGTCTTGCCCGGCGGGGAACAGCCGTTGGAAGTCTGGTCGCGTGAGTGCGCGTCCGTCGGCCGTGGCGGCGCGGGCCAGCTCGAGCCACGCCCGGTATCGCGCTAGGCTCGCGCGCAGCGCGGGGATACTCGACGCGAGCTGCGACAGCAGCAGCAGCCGGAACAGGGCCGCCGCTTCGCCACCCGAGTCGAGCCGGGCGATGCCGGCGACGAGCCGCTCGAGCAGCGTGTCGGGCGCCGCGCCGAGCCGCACTGCCGCCCCGTTGCCGCGTGCCGGGAACGAGAGTGCGACCGGGCCCGCGCTCCAACCCGTCCGCGCCCGCTCGCGCGAGCGGGACACACACAACCGGGCGGCGGCGGCCGCGAGCGCCGTGGGGTCCGCGTCCGCGTCGCCGCGCGCCGCGCCGCGCAGCGAGGGGACGCCCAGGGCCGTGAGCTCGTGGTCGCGCAGAAACAGCCGCAGCAGGTGGCATAGGTCGCCGACGCGATTATGGACGGGTGTGGCGGTGACGAGCAGCACCCGCGCGCCCACCACGAGCCGCGCCAGCGCGCGGTACCGATTGGTGTCCGGGTTGCGGAAGCGATGGGCCTCGTCGACGAGAAACAGGCGGCAGAGGGCGGCAGAGGGCGGCAATGGGCGGCGAGGAGTTGCGCTGAGGGATTCGTGGGTAATCATCGGGGCGTTGGTGTCGAACCGCGCAAGCAGCGCGCGCCACTGGTCCACCAGTACCGCTGGCACCACCAGCGCGAATGGCTGTCGCACGGCGAAGGCTACGGCCAGGGCGACGTACGACTTGCCGAGGCCCGGGGCGTCCGCGAGCAGTGCGCCGCCGTAGCGCGCCAGCAGGGCGCGCAGCCGCTCGGCGGCGGGGACCTGGTGTGGGGCGAGCCACGCGGGCCACGGCGCCCGCCCTTCCGAGCCGAGCGGCGCCAGGTCGAGCAGCGCCCGCGCCCCGAACGCCGCGACCGCCGCCGGCGCGTCGATCGGCCCCGGTGTGAGGAGGCAGGCGAGCGGCTCGGGGAGCGGACCGAGGTGCTCAGAGAGGATCCGGGGCGGCTGCCAGCGCACGGCGATCGGCGGCATCGAGCTGGTATAGGGCCGCGATGGCGGCATCATCGGATTCGCCGCGCCGCCCCTGCTCGGCCAGGGCGCGCCACACCGGTGGACTCGTGGGCGGAAGCGGCAGCCCGCGCACCACGCGGGCGTTGAAGCGCCGGAACCCGCCGCGCGCCGGATCGGCGTGCAGTCGCGCCAGCGCCGTGAGCCAGCGCGAGTTGAAAAGCGCCGCCAGCGCGTAGGCGTCGTCCAGCTCGCGGGTGGCGATGCCGTACACGGTGTTCAACGGCACGATCTCCGGGTCGGGCACCACGGCCGCGAGGCGGCGCGCGAGATCGGGCCAGATGACGCGGCACGGCGCGTAGGCGAGAGCGGTGCGGAACAGCTGCCAGGCCGGTCCGTTGCGGCAGTCGCTGCGGCGGCCCAACCGCTCGAGGTGGGGTGCGAGCGCCGCGGCGAGCTCGGGCGGCAGGCGGGCGAGCGGCCGCCCGTCGGGCGCGTGGGTCCAGAGCAGGTGGATGCGCGGAGTGGCGCGCCACGGCCCGAGATCGCGGCCCCGGACGGCGGGGCGGGTCGCCGGACCCGGTTGCGGGCGCAGGAAGACTTCGTCCGCGCCGGTCTTCACGCCGAGCTGCGGCCTCCAGCGCTCGCCCACGCGCGCGCACCGCGCCCCGAGGTGGCGGGCGACGCGCATCGCGTCGCGGACCAGGATCCACGGGCCATCCCCCGCGAGGGCGCGCTGTGGGATCAGGGGCGTCGCGCTTTTCGCCCCGAGCGCCGTGGCGACCTGCTCGCGCCCGGTCGGCTCGGCCCGCGTGGTGACGAGCACCATCGGGTACACCGCCGCCGCGAACGCACTCCCCGCCGCCGGCAGCGGCGCCACGCGCTCGATGCGCGCGCCCTGCGCCAGCCGCCGGCGTAGCGGCTCCGCATAGCCGCTCGACGCCAGTTTGGCGGGAACGAGCAGCGCGGTGGCGCCGCCCGGCGCGGCCAGCTCGAGCGCGCGCTCCACGAACGCGACCGCCAGATCCGGCAGATGGGCGAACCCCCGGCCCCGCGCCGGCCGCCACGTGGCGTACCGCGTCGCCAGCGCTTCCCGCACCCGCACCGGCACCCGCTCCCCGCGCACCCACGGCGGATTCCCCGCTACGAGGTCGAATCCGCCCTGCGCCAGCACATCGCCGAAGTGCGACTCGAAGGCGAAGAACGGTGCGCCGCCCTCGCGCTCGAGCCGCCCCGCCGCGGCTCGCAGCTCTCGCCGGCTGCCGCGCAGCCGATGCAGCAGCACCCGCTCGTCGGGCGTGAGCCCCCGCCGCCGACCGAACAGGTCGCGGTCCTTCGCCGCCGCGATCAGCTCGGCTGCGCGCCGCTCCAGCGCCGCCACCGCCGTCCGGAACAGGTCCCGGGCGAGCGCCGCCTCGGCGCGGGCGAGGCCGGCGAGCGCGTGTCGCTTCGCCGGCCCGGTCAGGCCGAACAGCGTGCGCCGGGCGCTGCTCAGTCGCTCGAGCTCGGGCGTCGGAGCCGCGGGGGCGGGCCCGCCGCCGAGCGCCCGGGCGAGCGTGAGTGGGTCGACCAGCGCGTCTCCCTGGCGCACGTGCCCGTCCAGGTTCGGCAGCGGCGCGATGCGGGTGAGCTCCCGGTCGTTCGCCTCGGCGCTCACGTCCGCGATCAGCGCGAGCCACAGCCGCAGCTCGGCGAGCCGCACCGCGGTGAGGCTCAGGTCCACGCCGAACAGCGAGTGCGCCATCACGTCGCGCCGCACCGCGCACGCCGGCCCCTCGCCCGCAGCGCACCGCAACCGGGTCAGCTCCTCGAGCGCGCCCAGCAGAAACGCTCCCGACCCCACCGCCGGGTCGAGCACGGTCAGGCGCCGCAGGTCGGGCGATCGCTCCGGCGGCTCGCCGCGATGGATCCAGCGCTCGGCGGCGGGCGGGGCGAGACCGAGGCGGTGGACCAGCGCGGCCTCGAGCCCGGCGCGTACGATCTCCCGCACCAGCGCGGCGGGCGTGTAGTAGCTGCCGCTGGCGCGCCGCTCGGTGGGATCCATCACGCCCTCGAACACGCGGCCCAGCATGTCGGGGGCGACCACGTCGCCGTCTTCGGTCTCGCGCGCCGAAAAATGGAATCGCTCCAGCAGGTCGTCGAACGCGTCGCGCCACTCGGCGTTGCTCCACCGCGCGGCGCCGTGGCGCCGCTCCAAGGCGGTGGGCTCGAACAGGCCGCCGTTCAGGAACGGCAGCCGGCCGAGCGCCCGAGCCGCGCTCGAGCGGTCGGCGGCGGGGCGATTGAGGGCCCCGAAGCACAGCGGGTCGAGTACCCGGCGGTGAAACGGCCGCCGGGCGGCGACGCAGTCGTCGAATCGGCGGATCAGGTAGCGGCGGTCCCCGTCCAGCCACCCTTTTCCCTGGACGAAGTAGAGGAACAGCACCCGTGTGAACGCGGTCAACGCGAGCGCGTGCCGCTCCGAGCGGCTGCGCGGGGCCGTCAGCCGATCAGTGAGGCGCTCGAGCGTGGCGCGGAACGCGCGAAAGAAGCGTGGTGTGACGGCTTCGCTCGCGAGCGCCTCACCCACCCGCAGGCTGAGCGCCAGCGCCGTCTCGCGTGGCCGCGGGGTGAAGCGCTCCAGCGTCGCGAGCGAGCTGCCGGGCGGTTGTTCCAGCGGGATGGCGGCGACGCGAATGACGGGCCCGCGCGCCGCGGCGCGCCACCCGGCGCACACGAGCCGCCGCGGGGCGGCGCCCAGGGCGCACGCGAGCCCCCGCTCGGCCTGCCCCGCGAGCCGCTGCGCCGCCGCCCGCACCGCGCGCTCGGGATCACGCGCCTCGAGCGCGAAGACGCGGAACGCGTCGTGGCGCGCCACCAGCGCCGCCCGCACGACGCCGGCGGCCTCCACCGGCCCGGTGCCGAGCCAGGGCCCGGGCGGCACGTGCTCCCACGCCGCTTGAAACCCGAGCGCCCCAAAGAGGTGGCGAAGATCATCGATCTGCTCGGTACGGCTGAGAAGCTCCCGCAGCACCACGGGACCCCTGGTTCGGACGCGACTAACCTGGGGCCGGAGCCGTTGGGATTAGGTACCGCGATGTTGCGGGGAGGGCCGAAATTCTGCGGGAAACGGGAAAGGGGAAACGGGAAACGCAACCACCTTTCCCGTTTCCCGTTTCTCGTTTCCCGTGCCTTTACGTGCTCTTTCTCAGCCTGATGCTGCCGTTCACGGTCTCGAGCGCCAACCGCCGGCCGCCGCTGCCGATCGTGCCCGTCACGCGGCGCGGTCCCAGGCGACCGGTGACCATGAGCGGGAAGTCGGTCTCGATGTCGCCATTCACCGTGCTGGCGCGCACCTCGGTCGAGACGTTGGGGGGCAGGTTGAGGGTGATCCCGCCGTTCACCGTATGGAATTCGAGCGCGTCCGTCCACTGCGCGCGGCCCATCGACGCCGTGATCGAGCCGTTCACCGTCGAGGCCTCGGCGCTGCCGGACGTGGACACCCGAATGCTGCCGTTCACGCTGTGCGCTTCCACATCGCCCGATAGGTTGGCCGCTTCCACCTCGCCGTTGACCGTATGGCCCGCGAAGCGCACGCCCGCGGGCACGCGGACGGTGAAGTTCACCCTCACGTCGTTGTCGTGCGTGCTCATGTGACCGTGCTCGCCCGTCTCGCAGGTGTTCTCGCGGTCGCCGTCGCTCGGGTACACCGCGCAGATGGTGACCCCATCCTCATGCTGCACGACCTGGATCTTCACCTGGTCCGGGTCGCTGCGGTGCGCATGTTTCACCGCCGTCACCTCGACTTCGCCCGAGCCGGCGACGGCGTCGATGTCGCCATTCACGCCCTTGATCTCGATCGTCTTGCCCGCGGCAACCTGGCCCTTCCAGTGGAACTCACCCTGGGCCACCGCGGGGCGGGCGAACAGGGCGGCCGCGACGACGAGCGGCCCGAGCGTGGTGAAGCGCATGATCATTCCTCCTCGTGGTCCTGGTCGTGGTCCTTGTCCTCGTTCCGGTCTTTGGCCAGCTGCCCTGGACGACACAGCCGGATGTCGCCGTTGAACGACTCGAGCTCGAGCCGGGCGCTGCCCGAGCCGATCGTGAAACTGAACCGGTGCTTCGTCTTTGGACCGACGAGCTGCACTGGGTAGCACGCGCTGAAGTCCCCGTCGAACGTCGAGACCGAGATCGAGACATTGGACTTCTCCGGCACCGAGACTCGCAAGTCGCCGTCATGGGTCGAGAAGCGGTAGCGCCCGCCGTCCTTGATGGTCCCGTCGTACACGATGTCGCCGTTGACCGTATTCGCTTCGACGTTGGCGGACTCGATCTGCACGAGCGAGATGTCGCCGTTCACGGTCTCCGCCGCAACGTCGCCCGAGATCTGGCTCGCCTTGATCGTCTCGTTCACGCTGCTCAGGTCGATACGGCCGCGTGCCTTCTCGAGTGTCACGTCCCCCTGCACCGACTTGAGGGAGACGTTGCCGGCGCCGCCCGAGACCTTCACCGTGCCCTGGACCGTCTCGGCCGTGATCTCCCCCTGGCTCCCATCGACCGAGATGTCGGTGTAGACGCCCGACAGGGCGAGCGCCATCGCGGCGGGGACCGTGATCTCGTAGTCCACGACCTGGGACGGCCCGCGCCGGCTCTCCGATTTCACGCGTACCAGCTGGTCGGACGCGTCGACCGTGATGCGGTCGCGACTCGAGTGGCTGGCGGCGATCCGCACCGCGCTCTTGCTCCACGTCTTGACGGCGATCTCCCCGCCGAAGTTGTTCACCTCGAGCCGGGCGCCCGCCCGCACCGGGACGGTCGTGTCGGTTTGTTGCGCGAGCGCGAGGCCTGCCAGCGCCGCCAGAGTCGTGAGCATCTCGTCCGTCCTCCTCTAGGTCCGCGCGCCCGCGAGTACCGCCGCCTGCCGCAGGAGCTCCAGTTTGCGCCGCATCTCTTGGGCGAGGTGCAGGTTCAGATATGAATTCGCCGGGTCCGCCGCCAGCGCACTCTGCGCGTCGCGGATCGCCCGGTCGATGATCCCGAGATTCTTCTCGATCACGCGCACCGTGGCCGTATCGAGCCGGCCGCGACCCTGCGCCAGTACGCGCTCCAGGTCCGCCACGGCCGCCGCGTACCGGGGATTCGCCTCGTACGTGCCGGCGTTCGTCAAAATGGGGCTCGGGGTCGTGTTCGACTGTGCCGCCCGCTGCGCGGGCTGCCGGCGCTCGAGCAGCCACGCCGAGCCCGCCGACAGCAGGGTCAGTGCGACCGCGGCGGCGGCGAGCTGCGGCACGGTGAACGACACCCGCCGGCGTGCCCGGCGGGCGTCGAGACTCACCACGCCCACGTGCCGCGCGATCGCGGGCCAGAGGTCCGCCGCGGGAGGCCGGTCGTCCAGCGCCTGCGCCCGGGCCACGACCCGGCGCAGCTGCTCCAGCGTCGCGCTGCAGTCGGCGCAGCTAGGCAAGTGCGCCTCGAGCGCCGCGCGCTCCTTGTCGGGAAGATTGCCGTCCAGGTACTCCGAGAGTCGGTTCGTCCAGGTATCGCTCATCGGTGCTCCCTTGTTATTCCAAATGCCGGCGCAACGCCATGCGCGCATGATGCAGCTGCGATTTCGACGTCCCCGGCACGATCCCCAGCAGCTCGGCGATCTCCTCGTGACGGTATCCCTCGATGTCGTGCAGCACGAACACCTGCCGGGCTCCGTCGGGCAGCTGCTCGAGCGCCGCCTCGAAATCGAGCGACAGACCCGCCGGGTGCGCTCGGCCCGCCACGCCGTCCAATGCGCCCTCCGAGTCGTCGTAGCGGCCGCGCTCCGTGCCGATCGTGGTCCGCCGGGCCAGGATGACGTTCACCGCGAGGCGGTGCAGCCATGTCCCGAACGCCGCCTCCGCGCGAAACGTCGACAGCTTGCTCCACGCCCGCACGAACACGTCCTGCGTGAGATCGTCCGCGTGGTCCTCCCCGGTCATCCGCCGGGCCAGGCTGTGAATGCGCGCGACGTGCGTACGGTACAGCCGCTCGAACGCCCGCCCGTCCCCGGAGGCGGCGAGCGCCACGTCGGCTGTTTCCGCGTCCCGCCCCGTCTGGTCGAGATCCCTGCGCAGTGTCGCCACCCCGGGAGTGGTGAGCTCCATGTGCCTCATTCGATAGGGCACACGTCTAAAAGGTTGTAGCCAAACGGGAAAGGCAACATCTAGACGCACAGCCGCACAGTGGTGGTCAGGTCACCGTGAGCAGGAATGCCTGCCTGAGTACGGACACCTGTTCACCCCTGTGCGTCTCGCGCGTCTAGCCGTGGCCTGTTCTGCGACCTGCAGCCTGTCCCCGACCCGCCTTACGCGTTCCATGATGGTCAAAGAGAATCGACTAGATTGCGAGTCGCCATGAGCCCCCTTCCCCCGCCCAACCTCCCGGCGCTCGCAGGCCTGGGTCTCGTGCTCGGGCTGCGACACGCCTTCGAGCCGGACCACTTGGCGGCCGTTTCGACGCTGGCCACCCGCCAGGGGCGGCTGCTCGACGCCTGCCGGCTGGGCCTCGCCTGGGCCCTGGGGCACACCGTGAGCGTAGGGATGGTGGTGGGCGCGATCATCCTGTTCGGGCTGACCCTACCCGCACGCTTCGCCCCGGCGGCCGATTTTCTCGTGGCCCTGCTGCTGATCGGTCTCGGTGGGTCGGTGTTGTGGCGCTATGCGCGCGGGCGGTGGCATCTCCACGTGCACGCCCACGACCAGGGCGGAGAGCCCCACCTCCATCTCCACAGTCATGCTCACGGCGTCGCGCACCAGCACGCGCACCCGCGCGGCGACGCCGGGCGCTCCCTCGGGTTCGGCCTGTTGCATGGGCTCGCCGGCAGCGCCGCCCTGCTGGTGCTGCTCGTCGCCGCGGCGCCCACTCGCAGGGCACAGCTCGCCTATTTCGTGTCCTTCGCCGCCGGCACCATGATCGGGATGCTGGGCGTATCGTTCTCGCTCGCCGCGATCGTGCGGCTCGCGTCCGGGCGGGCGGCGCGCTGGGCGACCGTGCTGCACCTCGGCTCGGCCGTTACGAGCGTGGCCGTGGGGTTCGCCCTGGCGGCCACGACGGTCGCGGGACTGTGACGCGAACCCGATGAAGCGCTGGGCGACCTGGCTCTCGTTGTCGCTGCTGCTCGGCTGCCTCGACAGCTTCGCCCCTGCGGGGGCGGTCCCGTTCACGCCACCCGCTGCGTATCGGACGTGGTGGACCGCCATCGAGGCGTGCGCCGGTCTTGGGGCTGACTTCGATCGTCTGGACTGGTACGAGGTGCCGGGTGTGGATTATCCCTGTCCCGCCTACGAGGGCCGCTGCGATGGCTGGTGGCAGCCGCCGCACACGATCTACCTCGCCTATCGGTGGCGCAACGACCGCCAGCTGGTGGAGCACGAGATGCTGCACGACCTGCTGCAGCGGGGCGATCATCCGCCCGTGTTTCACGCGTGCGGCGTGTAGACCCGACCCCGCCACTGCACCTTGTTCGATCCGCGCCACGCCGACCGCATCATGATCCACGCCACGACACCCGCGCCGAACGGGTAGAGCAGCGCATACCAGAGCGGCGCACCCTGCGCCCAGTACACGGCGACCCAGATCGCAAGTGAGATCAGCGTCGTGACAGCCGACCACCACCATCCGAACATCGCCCAGGCCAACGGCGGCACGATCCACAACAGGGCCGGCAGCCACATCACATAAGGCGCGAGGCGCCGCACCAGCGGGATCGGCGGGAAGGCGAGCGGTACACCCGTCGCGAGGTTCTTGGTCCACCCTTCGGCGATGCCGGCGAGACTCGTGTACATGCGCGTGACCATGTACTGCTCACCGTGTGTCAGGAAGATGTCGAGATGGTGTCGAACATATGTTTGGGCCAGCGCCATGTCGTCCACCACGCTTTCCTTCACGGCCTGGTGTGTGCCCACGGACTCGTACGCCGCGCGAGTCGTCAGTATGAACTGGCCGTTCGCGATCGCGTCCCATTCCACCCGAGTCCGGTTGATGCGTCGCACATCTCCCACGCGTGCCGCCAGGGCGACGAACACGTGCGGCTGTACCAGCCGCTCCCAGAAGGTCACCATTTCCTGGCGCGAGATCACACTTACGAGCGCGACGTGCTCGGTCGTGAGCACGCCCACCGCCCGCGCGATCAGCTCCTGGTGCTGGCGCGTGTCGGCGTCGACGAACAGCAGCAGCTCTCCTCGTGCCACTCGATAGCCCTGCACCAGGGCCCACTGCTTTCCGAACCATCCGGACGGCAGCTCCGCTCCCCGCACCAGCGTTACCTCCGCCAGCCGCTCCACGATCGCGGCCGTGTCGTCGGTCGAGCGGTCGTCCACGACGATCAGCTCGAGCGGCCGGTAGGCCGTTGCCAGGATCGAGCGGACGCACGCCTCGATGTTCTCGGCTTCGTTCCGCGCCGGCACGATCACCGAAACGAGGGCACCGCCGGTCTGGGGCGGCCAGTCCGCGAGACGGGGACGGCGCGTGGCGTAGCGATAGACGAGCAGCGCGAAGAACAGGGCGTACGCGGCGGGGATCCACCACGTCACTCGAGTTTGTCTCCTTCCACCGCGCCTACGACGGTCGCCGCGGTGAGCGTCCCGAACACGTTGGTCATGGTGCGGAACATGTCGGGGACGCGATCGAGCCCGAGCAGCAGCTGCAGGCCGGCGAGTGGAAGCCCGGTGGCGGTGAACGCCGGCACCAGGCTCACGATGCTCGCCGACGGCACGCTCGCGACGGTGAGCGAGGCGAGGAACACCGCGGCCCCCGCCGCGAACGTGCTGCCGACCCCGAGCGACACGCCGTACAGCCGGGCCACGAACAGTACGGCCACCGCCTGGAACAGGGCGCTCCCACCCCGACCGATGCTCGCGCCCAAAGGGAGCACGAAGCTCGCGACCGGACGTGAGATCCTGAGGTCGCTCTCCGCGGCCTCGAGCATGACCGGGAGCGTAGCGAGCGAGGACGTGGTCGAGAACGCCATCAGCAACGAGGCGCGCACGGCCCGCAGGTAGCGCCGGGCGCCGAGCCGCGCGACCAGCGCCACGACGGGCAGATACACCGCCGCGATGAGCAGCGCGAGCCCCACGATCACGCTCGCAATGAACACCGCCATCAGCGCGATCAAGCGCACGCCGAACAGCGCCACGGCACTGGCGACGATCGCGAAAATGCCGAGCGGGGCGAGCAGCAGCACCCAGCGCACGATGCGGATCAGCACCTGCGTGGCCGCCTCCGCGAGCTCGGTGAGTGAGCGGCGTTTCTCGTCGGGCAACGCGGCGGCCGCCACGGCGAAGATCGTCACGAATACGATCAAGGGGAGGAGGTTTCCGTCCACCGCGGCACGCACCGGATTCGCGGGGATCAGGTCCACGATGAACCGGGCGCCGGTCGTGACTTGCTCCGCGGCGTGTCGCACGCCCCCGGAGTCGGCGGCGGCCACCTGGCGCAGCGCCGCTTGCTGGTCGGGAGTGACGGGCGCGAGTGGTAAGAGTAGCGCCGCCACGCCGAAGCCGATGAGGATCGCGACGATGGTCGTGGCGCAGAAGAAGCCGAGCGTCCGGACGCCCAGCCGGCCCACGCGCCCCACGTCGCCCAGCCCCGCGACGCCCAGGAACAGCGCGGTCACGACGAGCGGAATCACCACCATCGAGAGCAGGTTCAGAAACAACGTGCCCACCGGCCGCAGCAGCCCCGAGACCGAGAGCAGCAGCGGTGACCTGGTGACGGCGGCCGCGAGACCCAGGGCGAGCCCCGCGATCAACCCGACCGCCATCGAGACGTGGAGTCGCACGCTATTATTTACCACGCTCCGAGAACGGCTGACACCCTGGCCACACCCGCACGGCAAACCTTCCGGCTTCCCACCGTGTCCGTCGAGGTCACGAGCGCGGGCAGTGACCGGCCCGTCGTCGTATTGCCGGGCGCGTCCGCCGCGCTCGCCGGTCGGCTGGCGCGGGCGGGCTTTGCGACGGTGACGTTCGATGCGCAGGCGTCCGGAGACTTGGACCTGGTGCTCGAGGCGTTGCAGCGCGGTGCGCTCGGTCTCCGCGCGGCGCGCTACGGACTGGTCGAGCGCCGGGACGACGGATCGATGGTGCTGACGCGCGTCGCAGCCGGGGCGCGATTCCCCGGCCCGACCGTGCCCGACGCGGCCGCGGCGGTGCAATGGCTGACGGAGCAGGTCGTCTGATCACGCTGACCGCCGTGCGGCGGGCGCTCGCGGGTCATCAGCCCCAACCGGCCGCAGCGGCCGGCGCGCGTCCCGCGGCCGTTTCCCTGGTGCTGGTCGACGGTCCCGCAGGCGCCGAGATCCTGTTGATCAAGCGGGCCGAGCGCGCCGGCGATCCGTGGTCGGGGCAGATTGCGTTTCCCGGTGGGCGTCAGGATCCCGAGGACCGCGACCTGCTCGCGACCGCGGTGCGCGAGACGCGCGAGGAGACGGGGGTAGAGCTCGCCGCCGCCGAGCGGCTCGGCGTGCTCGACGATCTGGTGCCGCGCAGCGTGACCCTCCCACTGGTCATCGTCCGGCCGTTCGTGTTTGCTCTGCCGCGCCGTCCCGTTCTCACCACCAACGCCGAGGTGCAGCGCGCGTTTTGGGTGGCGCTCGCCCGGCTGTCTGAGCCCGCGGTGCAATCGCAGCTGACAATCACCCTGAAAGACGGCGTGCGGACATTTCCGGCCTACCGGCTCGGCGAAGACATCATCTGGGGCATGACGGAGCGGATTCTCACGCCATTTGTCCACACGATTAATCAAGTCTAGCCACAACGAATCTCCATATTTGTTTGACAATATCATCAGATTAGTATAGACTAATGGTATTATTTAAGGCGTTGTGCCGCCGCCTCATATCTGAGGAGTGGCACAGCTGTTTCGCGCGCCTTTACGGCAGGGAGAAACGGCATGCACGCGCTCCTCAGAGACGCCGGCCCGCCCCTCACGCGGTCGGTCGAAGACTATCTCAAGGCCATCTATCATCTCTCGAACCAGGGCGGCTTCGCCGCGACCAGCGACATCGCCGCGATGCTCGAAGTGGCGCCGCCTTCGGTGAGCGGCATGGTGAAACGGCTTTCGGAGACCGGATTGATCGAGCACGTGCCGTATCGTGGCGTGCAACTCACCGCCCAGGGCCGGCGCGCGGCCCTCAAGATGATCCGCCGCCACCGCATTCTCGAGCTCTATCTGACACAGCACCTTGGCTACGACTGGGGCGGCGTGCACGCCGAAGCGGAGCAGCTGGAGCACGCCGTGTCGGACGACCTGATCGAGCGTATGGCGAGCGCCCTGGGGCATCCATTGTACGATCCCCACGGCGACCCCATCCCCACGGCGGCGGGCGAGATCGAAGAAGCGGAGCTCGTGTCGCTCGCCGAGGCGCCGGTCGGCTTGAAGCTCGAGCTGCGCCAGGTCGGGACGCAGCAATCCGAGCGGCTGCGCTATCTGGCGGAGCAGGGTCTCACACCCGGTGTGTTGCTCACGGTGAGCGAGCGCCAGCCGTTCAACGGGCCGACCACGATCGCCCTGGTGCCGTCGGGCGATCCGCGCGTCGTGGGACGGGAGCTGGCGCAGGTGTTGTGGTGCCGCGAGGTGCCGGTGGATGGGTATGGCCCGGCCGCTCGTTGAGCCCGAGGCGGGGTGGCGGCGTCCGCGCCTCGCCCCGAGCCTCGCCGAGGCGTATCGCAGCGTTCCGGTCGATGCGCGCACCTGGTGGCGCCGGGCGCTCGCGTTCGCGGGGCCGGGCTATCTGGTGGCCGTGGGCTACATGGATCCGGGCAACTGGGCCACCGACCTGGCGGGCGGGTCGGCGTTCGGCTACACCTTGCTCAGCGTCATCCTCGTCTCGAATCTGATGGCGATCCTGCTGCAGGGTCTCGCCGCCAAGCTCGGCATCGTGACGGGACGGGACCTGGCGCAAGCGTGCCGCGACCACTACTCCCGTCCCGCGACGCTGGCTCTGTGGGTCCTGTGTGAAGTAGCCATCGCGGCGTGCGACCTGGCGGAGGTGATCGGCTCCGCCATCGCGCTGAACCTGCTGTTCGGGATTCCGCTCCCGGTTGGGATCGTCGTCACGGCCCTCGATGTATTGCTGGTGCTGTTCCTGCAGCACAAGGGGTTCCGTCTGCTCGAGGCGTTGGTGGTGGCGCTCATTGTCACCATCGCCGGCTGCTTCCTGTTCGAGATCGCCATCGCGCGCCCCGAGCTCGGCCCCGTGCTGGGCGGCTTCGTGCCGCGCCTCTCGGTCGTACGCGATCCGGCCAAGCTGTACATCGCGATCGGCATCCTCGGCGCCACGGTCATGCCGCACAACCTCTACTTGCACTCGTCCATCGTGCAGACGCGCCGCTACGAGGAGTCGGCGGCGGGCAAGCGCATGGCGGTGCGCTACGCCGTTGCGGACTCCACGGTGGCCCTGAGCCTCGCGCTGTTCATCAATGCTGCCATCCTGATCGTCGCGGCGGCGACGTTCCATCGCGCCGGCCGCACCGACGTGGCCGAGATCCAGCAGGCCTACGAGCTGCTGACGCCGCTCCTGGGCGTGACCGGCGCGAGCGCCGTGTTCGCGTTTGCGCTGCTCGCCTCCGGCCAGAACTCCACCCTGACGGGCACGCTCGCGGGCCAGATCGTGATGGAAGGGTTCCTGAACATCCGGCTGCGGCCCTGGCTGCGCCGCCTCATCACGCGCGGCATCGCGATTGTGCCCGCCGCGCTCACGGCTATCTTCTTCGGGGAGAACGGCACCGCGCGACTCCTCATTCTCAGTCAGGTGATCCTCAGCCTGCAGCTCTCCTTCGCCGTGTTCCCGCTGGTGCGGTTCACGTCCGACCGGACCAAGATGGGGGAGTTCGTGAACCCGGCGTGGCTCAAGACGCTCGCCTATGGCGTGGCGGTCGTGATCGCCGTGCTCAACGTTCTGGTGCTGGTGCAGGCGTTCGGCGCCTGGCTGCGGTGATGTACCGCCGCATCCTCGTCCCACTCGAGCATTCCCCCGCCGACGAGACCATCCTGGCGCACGTGCGCGTGCTCGCCCGCGGCATGGGCTCGGCGCTCGTCCTGGTCCACGTGGCGGACGGCTGGGTGGCCCGGAACATCCGCGAGCTCGACCTGCGTGAGTCGGAAGAGATGCGCGACGACCGGGCCTACCTGGAGCAGATCTGTGCCCGCCTCACGGCCGAGGGGTTCGATGCCGACGCCGTGCTCGCTGGCGGCGACCCAGCCACCGAGATCGCCGCCGCCGCCGAGCGGGAAGGCTGCGACTTGATCGCCATGGCCACGCACGGCCATCGCCTGCTGGAGGATGTCGTAAGAGGCAGCACCGCGACAGCGTTGCGACACATCACCAAAGTACCGGTGCTGATGGTCAGGGCTGAAAAGAAATAAAGACATAGCACAAAGACGTTACACGAAGAACGTAGCACGGAGGCGTCGCGAGTACGTCTTGCGTGACGTCTTTGCGTGACGTCTCAGCGCGACGTCTTTGTGCTACGTCTTTATGTAGTTCGAGCTTGCTCTAAAGCTCGCAAAATGGCTCCCAGCCGCCGATCTCTCGCTTCCCGCAGCGTGCCGAGTTTGTTCTGGTACGCCCGCTGCACCGCGTTGATCAACGCGCGCTGCTGTTCGGGCTCGAGCCGCTGCCAGGTAGCGAGCTGGCCCCACCAGCTCTCGAAAGTCGCCAACAGCTGCTGGAGAAACAGCGTGACACCGCCGTCGCCCGCGGCCAGATGATAGGTGAGATGAGGGCCGGCCGCCGCCCAGCCCAGGGCCGGACCGAGCGACACGGCCCGGTCCAACTCGTCCACGTCGATCACGCCCTCGAGGACAAGATCGATACACTGTCGCCACACCGCAGCGGCAATCCGCCCTACCACGTAGCCCGGGACGGCTTTCTTCAGGAGAATCGGCATGCGGCCGAGCGAGCGCAGATAGTCCTGGGCGCGCGCCACGGCCGCCTGGGTGGTGCGCGGCCCGGGCACCAGCTCGACCAGCGGAATCAGCTCCGGCGGATTGAGCGGATGGGCCACGAGGCAGCGATCCTGACGGCGGCAGCGCGCGAAGATGTCGCCGGGCGGGAGCCCGCTCGAGGAGCTGGTGAGCAGGGCCTCGTGCCCGGCCACCTGCTCGATCGACTCGAACAGCCGCTGCTTGGCGAGCAGGTCTTCGGAGATCGCCTCAGCCACCCAGTCTGCGTCCTTCACGGCCTGGAGCAGGCTGCGCGCCTGCACGAACTCGAGCAGCCCTCGCTCCACGATCCCCTGACTGGCCCGCCCCTGCTCTACCAGCGCGCGGGCCCGCTGGGGCACCTCCGCCTCGGCCCGCTCGAGTCCCTGCGCGCTGGCGTCAAACAGCGTCACCGGCCATCCGGCCGCGACGCACAGGGCGGCCCAGCCGCACCCGATGTCCCCCGCGCCGATTACGGTGACCTTGCGCGGCAGCGCCATTAGACCTGAACCTCCTCGGACGCGACCGGAGCCGCCGCGGCGCGCGTGGCCCAGCGGAACACGCGCTCCGAGAGCAGCCGCCGTACGGGCCCGAGGTCCGCGCGCATCGCGACCTTCACGGGCGTGCCCTCCGGGTCGACGCGGGTGTGGCCGCGGTGCTCGGCCTCGTCCAGATCCACCGTGAGCCGCTGCTCCTCGAACGAGAGGAGGCCGGGATGCACCAGCTCGGCGATCGGGAGCACGTCGTTCACGATGCAGCCCTCCAGGCCTTCCTGTCGCTTGTGGAACTCCATGTAGAAGCGCAGCGCGTCTTGGATCCACACCGCCGGCGCCGCACCGGAATGGGCCAGCCGTGTGGCCTCGCTGGGCGCGAGCACCAGCTGGCGCGTCACGTCCAGTCCCACCATCTCGGTCGGCAGCTCGGCGCGCAGCACGACGTCGAGCGCCTCGGGATCGCACCACGCGTTGAACTCGGCGTAGCGCGTCGTGTTCCCCTGCGCGGCCACGTTCCCGATCATCGCGATGTGACGCTTTACCTTGTCGCGCACCAGCGCCGCATCGCGTCGCAGCGCCAGCGCCAGGCTCGTCACAGGGCCGAGCGTGACCAGCGTGACCGGCTCGGGCTGGTCCGTGAGCAGCCGGTCGAGCGACTTGACGAAGTCGAGGATCACGCCGGCGGGAGGGACCGCGGCGTAGCCGAGCCCCGATTCGCCGTGCGTCTCGCTCGCGACGGCGAGCGGTCGGGCGAGCGGGCGCCGGGCCCCCACGCCCAACGTGGTCCGCTTGCCCGCCCGCCGCACGATCACCACGGCGTTGCGGTAGGCGTTCTCGACCACCGTGTTGCCGTACGATACCGAGATCCCGCGTACCTCGAGCTCTGGCGAGCCGAGCGCCAACAGCAGCGCCAGCATGTCGTCGATGCCGGGATCGGTGTCGATGATGACGGGAGTGGGGACGGGGGACGAGGGACGGGTCGGATCGGTCACGAACTGAAGGCTAGGGAGCGCCAACCTCCTTTGCAATAGTGGCGTGCAGATCCCGGAACTCTTCCTCCCCGCCGAATCCGAAGATGCGCTCGATCACGCGGCCGTGGCGGTCGAGCAGCACCGAGTAGGGAAGGCCCCGATAGTGGTACGTCTGCTTCATCCGCCCGCCCCCTACCAGGATCGGGAACGGGGGCCGGAACTGACGCACGAAGGCGCGCATCTTGCCCGCGTCCACGTCGTCAGAAATCGCGGCGATCGCGAAGTCCTTGCGGTCGAACTCGTGGTACAGCGCGGCCATGTGAGGGAACTCCTCGCGGCAGGGGTCGCACCACGAGGCCCAGAAGTTCACGAGCGTCACCTTCCCACGGAACGTCGCGGGCGTGAGCGTGTCGCCGTCGAGATCGGGCAGCGCGAAGGCGGGCGTAAACGGCTCGCGCTCGCCGGCCGCCGGAGGAGCGGCCCCCACGAGCGAATCCGCGTCGAGCAGGGCGAGCGCACCGCGCGCATCGAGCGCGACCGCGCCCTCCCTGGCGCCGAGGTGGCGGGTCGCGACGATCGCCCCGGTGGCGGTGTCCACGACGTCCAGGCGCAGCCTGGTCGCGCTCGAATCGTCCGATCCCAGAGCGTACAGACGGCCGTCGGGCCCGAGCACGAGCGCCACGTTCACGAGCCGGCTTCGCAGCTGCAGCTCCGTGCTCCCGCGCGGCGGCGGCAGGAACACCGGATCGCCTCCCGTCCCGGTCAATCCCCGCTGCGCGGTCCAGCGCAGCTCGCCTCCCCGGCCATATTTGCGAATCTCGTCGCGCACGAGCGGGGCGAAGTACACCGACCCATCCGGCGCCGCGGCCACCGCGCCGGCATTCACCAGGTGACTGAGCAGCGGCACCGCGGGCCGCCGGATGGTGGCGAGCCCCGCGACGGGGCGACCCAGCGTGTCGAGCACCCGGATGAGCGGAGCGGTGTCCGGCTCGGGGCTGGCGGGCTGGGGGACGTAATAGGGCGAGCGCACGGCTACGACGCGGCCCTCTCTCTCCCTCCCCCTCCCGGCTGCCGCGTACAGCGAGGCGACGTCGGGGCTGTCCCACTCCCGCAGCGGCCGGCCCGCCGTGTCGAGCACGACGCCCTCCCCGGTGCGCTCGGTGACGAGCAGCTCGCCCGGGCCGAGCGGGGCCACGGCCATCGGCGTCGCGAGCCGGGGGCTCGAGACCCGGCGGACGACATGCAGCCGTTCATCGAAGGCGAGGATCCGGCTGTGGTCGGGGTCGGGGGCCCAGGAGAGGGCGAGGCCGTCCAGCCGCGCGGCCGGCGAGCGGCCGAGAAAAAGCAGGGTAAAGCCGCCGGGCGCCGGCGCGCGACAGCCGAGCATGGCTGCCGCGAGCACGGCGCCCAGGGCGCGGCGCATCAGGTCGCGGGTGAGACCGTCTTGATCTCGATCGTGTGCAGCCCGCTCACCATACGGTGCATGCCCGTCACTTTCACTTTGCCTTCCGCAAACTGCTCGAGCTTCGAGTTCTGCGGATCGCCCGGCTTGGAGCTCACCGGCAGGTAGATGGTGCCGTCGCTCGAGAGAATGCCGAGCGGTACGCCGGCCTTGGCGCATGCCTGGGCGCAGGCCTTGTGAGCGGGGCCGGCCGCGCCGTTGGTCGTGTGACAATTCAGGTCGACCACCGAGCCGGTGATCGTCATCTCGTTGCCCGCCGTCGCCGCGTGGCCCTGCGCCGCGAGCGGCAGCGCGCACAGGCCCAGGACGGCCGTCGTGGCGAGGATGCGCTTCAACATCGGTTCATTCCTCCTTGTCCCTAGTCGATGTGAACCTCGGAGACTTCGTGTACCATACGTCCCGACCCATGGTTCCGGATTGGCGTATATTGGGCGCCATGAGCGCGGTCTATCGTGAGCTGCTGGAGCAATTTGGCTCGGCGTGGGAGCGCGGCGATGTCGATGCGATCGCCGCCGTGTTCGCACCCGACGCCGTGTTCCTCGGCACGCCGTTCGGCGAGCGCACCGCCGGGACCGACGCTATCCGGGCGTACTGGAAGGACGTCCCGCTGAACCAGGCGGAGGTCACGTTCAAGGCCGGCGAGATTCATGCGGCCGGGCCGTGGTTCGCCGCCGAGTTCCGCTGCACCTACCGGCGCCGCCGCACGGGCGAGTGGGTGGATACCCGCGGCGCCATCTTCTGCGAGACCAAGGACGGCAAGATCAGCGAGATGCGCATGTACTGGCATCGCAACCCCTAGACGCCGCTAGATCCCCTGGCGGGCACGGGCGTACTCGAGCGCCTGCTCCATCAGCTCGGCGCTGCGCAATCCGACCCGCATGGCCTGGGTGACGGCGTCTTCCTCCTCCATCCCCAGCTCCAGCATGAAATAAGGAATGAGACCCGCCCCGACGCGATTGCCGCTGGCGCAGTAGACGAACGCCGGGCGCTTGCCCGCGAGCTCGCGCACCGCGGCCACGAAGCTCGTGAAGGTGGCGTCGCTCACGGCGCCGTGTCCGATCGGAATGCTGCGATATTCGAGCCCCGCGGCCACCACGGCGTCGGGCGTGCGGAACGGGCGCGGCTCCATCGGCTCGCGGATGTCGATCACCACGGCGCAGCCGGCGCGCTTCAGGGCCGCGAGATGCTCGGGCGCGGGCTGTCCCCCCGTCACGACTCCGGGGATCGGCTCGCAGGCGTTGGGGACGCCGGCGATGGCATCGAGCAGTTGGCTCATTGGCAGGGCCGCGGCTAGCTTTCCACGCACAATCTATCTCATGTCCCCCGGTATGGCGTCTTCCCGCCGTCCCTCGCTGCGCATCCACTTGAAGCCGCACCACAAGCTGTGGCTCAACTGGGACGGTGCGTTCCTCATGGGGCCGCGCTACCTGCGGTTTCTCGACGCCGTCGATCGCACCGGAACCATCCGGGCGGCGGGCCGGGAAGTCGGCTGGAGCTACCGCACCTGCCTGAACCGCGTCCGGGAAATGGAGCGGGTGCTCGGCGCCAAGGTGCTCGCCACGACACGCGGCGGCGCGCTGCGCGGCGGCGCCCGCCTCACCCCCGAAGCCCGCCGCCTGGTGAAGCTGTTCGCCAAGTGGAAGCGGGAGGCGGTGCGCCTGAGCGACGTGGCGTTCCGGAGAATCCTGCCCCGATAGGCACCATATTGCCTATCGGCTGGGCGCGCGCTAGCTTGCCCGCGTGCGCTCGGTCGCAGTCGTCGCGGTCCTCACTCTCTCCACGGCACCGCGCCTGCCGGCGCAGGCCCCTGCGTCGTTCTCGACCACCCCCAGGCTGACCGGCTATTTCCAGCCCCGCTTCCAGACGCTCGGCGACTCCGCGTCGTTCTTCTTGCGGCGGGTGCGCTTCGCGGTGGAGGGAAACGTCACACCCTGGGCGTCGTATCGGGCACAGATCGAGATGAGCACTAACGGCGTCGGACCCGGTGCGGCCGCGCCGCTCGCCTTCTCCGCGACCGACGTCTTCATCAGGCTCGCGCACCGCGCGTGGGGCGCGACCGTCGGCCAGTTCAAAGTGCCGTTTTCCCTCGAATCGCTGCTCGGCGCCTCGGTGCTCGAGACCAGCGAGCGATCGCGCATCGTCAACGCCGCCAAGCGCGACATCGGCGTCCAGGCGGACTGGACGCTCGCCGGCCGGCTGGTGCTCCAGGCAGCGGTGATCGACGGCGAGGGCCCGAATCGAGCAGTTAATCCGGACAACCGCATGGCGTACTTCGCCCGCGCCCTGGTCACGCCGGTCAAGGGTCTGGACCTGGGCGGCGCGTTCGAAGGCTATAACGACTCGACGGGTGCGAACGTGCAGGGCATGTACCGGTCAGGTCGCTGGACGGCGCGGGCCGAGTACATCGATGAACGCAATCGCGGTAGCCAAGTGCATACCAGAGGGTGGTACGGACTCGCCGGCTACTACGCGATCCCGCAGCGGGTGGAGGTGGTGGGCCGCTTCGAGCAGTTCGACCCGAGCGATCGGGTCGCGACCGATCGCTCCTCCGGGTACCTGATCGGGCTGCAGTACTTCATGCGCGGCGACAACTTCAAGATCCTCGCCGACTATGAAGCGTTCCGCGAGCAGGCCGTGCAGGTGAGCAACAACCGCGGCGTGGTACAGATGCAGGTGCGTTGGTGAACGGGAGGTTGTGGAGGTTGGTGGAGGTTGGTGGAGGTTGGTGGAGGTCTGCGCCGGTGCTGGTCGCGGCCATCACCTCCACCATCCTCCACCATCCTCCACCGACCTCCACAACCCAGTCTTCGCAAGTCATCCTCGCCACCACGACCTCCACCCGCGACGCCGGGCTGCTCGATTCGCTGCTGCCCGTGTTCGAGCGAGAGACCCGCTACCACGTGAAGGTGATCGCCGTGGGCAGCGGCCAGGCATTGGCCATGGGGCGGCGCGGCGACGCCGACGTCGTGCTGTCGCACGCCCC
>WNGC01000320.1_pt1 | contig 27189 bp, 20 predicted proteins | sample 5400051 | NCBI WGS metagenome assembly WNGC01 (sample SAMN13153368, study PRJNA577476) | soil metagenome | isolation source: 20 cm soil or saprolite under grassland replicate 2 | place: USA:California | collected 2016-06-15
ATGGGGACGCTGCCCATCGCCCTGGGCGTGGGCCAGGGTTCGGAGTCGCGCCGGCCGCTCGGCATCGCCGTGGTGGGCGGGCTCGCGTTCTCGCAGTTCGTCACGCTGTACGTGACGCCCGTGATCTATACCTACCTGGACGAGCTGCAGCAGTGGCTGGGGCGCCGTGCCCCGCAACAGGTCAGGGCGGTGGCTCCGGCGCCGGCGGATTGACGGGAGTCGCGACCCCGAGTGGCGGTCCTCCGGCTCGGGACGCCTGACAGCCCATCCCCTCCACCCCTTGCGTCTTCGCCTTCGGGACCGCCACTCGGGGTCGCTCCCACGGGCTGCCGACGTCGCAATTACCAGCTTCGGGGACGGGCGCTAACTTCCCTCCCCATGCACGAATGGCAAGTGTGGTTCGTCGCCGCCCTGCTGCTCTGCGTCGCCGAGATGATCGCACCCGGGTTCTGGCTGCTCTCGGTGGCCGTGGGCTCGCTCGCGGCGGGCCTGGTCTCGCTGGTGCTCCCGGGCGTGGTGGCGCCGACCTTGGCCTTCGCCGGCGGCACGCTGCTGTCGCTCGTGGGCGTGCGTCCCTTGCTGCTGCGCTACCTGCACCCCGCCGGTCGGGAGATCCGGACCAACGTGGACGCCCTGGCGGGGAAAGTCGGGATCGTATCCGCCCGCATCGACCCCGCGACCGGCAAGGGTCGCGTCCTGGTGGAGGGTGAGGATTGGCGCGCCGCGTCGCTGATGGATGCGCCCCTCGAACCTGGCACGCGGGTGATGGTGGTGCGCGTGGAAGGGACAACCCTGTACGTCGACAAGGAGACGTGAGCCATGCCCTTCTCACTCTTTCCGCTCGTCATTCTCGTCGGCGGATTCGTCGTCCTGGTGTACGTGTCCAAGGCCATCCGCATCGTGCAGCAGGCGCAGACGATGATCATCGAGCGGCTGGGGAAGTACCACCGGACGCTCAACTCCGGGCTCAACTTCATCAACCCGCTGCTCGACCGACCGCGTCCGATCGACTGGCACCAGGTGATCGTCACGCCGGCGGGAGACTCGTTCGCGCGTCATTTCCGCACGGACAAGATCGACCTGCGCGAGACGGTGTACGTGTTCCCGCGCCAGAACGTGATCACGAAAGACAACGTCGTCGTCGAGATCGACGCGCTGATCTATTCCCAGATCACCGACCCGGTGCGCGCGACCTACGAGATCGCGAACCTGCCCGACGCGATCGAGAAGCTGACGCAGACCACCCTGCGAAACGTGATCGGCGAAATGGAGCTGGACCACGTGCTCTCCTCGCGTGACACGATCAACGCCAAACTGCGCGAGATCCTGGACGAGGCGACGCACAAGTGGGGCGCGAAGGTGAGCCGGGTGGAGCTCAAGGACATCAACCCACCGCGCGACATCCGCGACGCGATGGAGAAGCAGATGCGCGCCGAGCGCGACCGGCGCGCGGCGATCCTCACCGCCGAGGCCGAGAAGCAGTCGCGCACCTTGCAGTCGGAAGGTATCCGGCAGTCGGAGATCAATCAGGCCGAGGGTCAAAAACAGGCGAAGATCCTCGCGGCCGAGGCCGAAGCGAACGCCCGCCTCAAGGTCGCCGAAGCGGAGGCTCAGGCGATCGAGCGGATCACCACCGCCATCAAGGGAACCGGCGGCGATCCGGCACGCTACTTGATCGCCATCCGCTATATCGAAGCGCTCAAGGAGATGGTCACGAGCCCGCAGAGCAACAAGGTCATTTACCTACCTTACGAAGCGACGGGCGTGCTGGCGTCCCTCGGCGGCATCCGGGAGATGCTGGCGGGCCCGTCGGAGGGAAAAAGGCATGATGCGTAAAGCGATCGCCGCGGCCGGTGTGGCCGCGCTGTCTCTGTCGGTCCACCCAGCCACTCGGCTGCCCGCCTGCGATCCCGGCAACGCGGGCCTCACGCTGCCCGAAGGATTCTGCGCCGTCGTGGTCGCCGACCAGGTGGGGACTGCCCGGCACCTCGCCGTCGCCCCGAACGGCGACCTGTTCGTCGCGATCGCCGGCGGGCGCTCGGGTTCCGGGGGCGTGCTCGCCCTGCGGGACACCACGGGCGACGGCAAGGCCGACGTGCGGCAGAGCTTCGGCAGCGAGGGAGGCACCGGCATCGCACTCGGAAAAGGAGTGCTGTACGCCAGCACGTCGTCCACCGTGTATCGCTACGCGCTGCGCGCGAGCAGCCTCACGCCGCTCGGCGCGCCGGACGTGCTCGTGAAGGACCTGCCCATCGGTGGGCACAGCGCCAAGAACCTCGCCCTTTCTCCCGACGGCCGGACCCTGTTCGTGAACTTCGGCTCAGCCACGAACTCGTGCCAGGTCAAAGACCGCTCGACCGAGTCGCCGGGCGAGGATCCCTGCCCCGAGCTCGCCTATCGCGCCGGCGTGTGGCGGTTCGATGCCACCAAGCTGGACCAGACCAGGCTGAGCGGCACGCACTACGCCACGGGTATCCGCAACGCCGTAGGGCTCGCCTTCGCACCCTCAGGCGAGCTGTACGCCACGCAACACGGGCGCGACCAGCTGGGACAGAACTGGTCCAAGCTGTTCACGATCGAGCAGAGCGCCGAGAAGCCGTCCGAGGAGTTCTTCAAGCTGTCGGAGGGCGCCGATTTCGGCTGGCCCTATTGCTACCACGACGCGGAGCTCGGCCACCTGGTGCTCGCGCCAGAGTACGGCGGCGACGGCAAACAGGTGGGCCGCTGCAAGGACAAGCAGGAGCCCCTCGTCGCGTTCCCGGGGCATTGGGCGCCCGACGGCTTGACGTTCTACACGGGGACCCAGTTCCCCGAGCGCTATCGGGGCGGCGCCTTCATCGCGTTCCACGGCTCGTGGAACCGTGCGCCCCTCCCCCAGGCGGGCTACCGCGTGGTGTTCGTGCCCTTCACGAACGGCAAGCCGGTCGGCGGCTACGAGACGTTCGCGGACGGCTTCTGGAAAGAGGACCCCGCGGGACCGAAGCACCGGCCGGTAGGTGTGGCGGTGGGGCCGGACGGGTCGCTGTATATCACCGACGATGCGGGCGGCACGATCTGGCGGGTGATGTATAGAGGGCGGTAGAGGACGGTAGGGGACGGTAGAGGGCGGTAGAGGTGGCTGGGTACTCGGGCAAGCCGCTGGTCGCCAAGCTGGGGATCAAGCCGGACACGCGGATCGCGATCCTCAAAGCGCCTCGTGGCTATGATCGTGTTCTCGGAAAACTGCCGCCGCGCGTGACGCGCCGGCCGAGCGTCGTCGGCACGCTCGACTTCATTCAGTTCTTCACGGACTCGAAGCGCGAGCTCGAGCGTCGATTCCCGGTGCTCGAGCGCGCGCTGGCGCCGGCCGGCATGCTGTGGATCTCCTGGCCCAAGCAGGCATCCGGCGTGGCGACCGATCTCACGGAGGACCGGATCCGCGCGATCGGGCTCGCGCACGGGCTCGTGGACGTGAAGGTGGCGGCGGTGGACGAGGTGTGGTCGGGGCTGAAGTTCGTAAGGCGGCTCGCGGACCGATAAGCCAGCGGCCCCGGCATGATGCGCCGGGGCCGCTGGGTACTCTCTTTCGCAGGTTCCTGATCAGGGCAGCGTGCAGGCCTGTTTGCTCAGATTGTTCTTCCGAGCCGCGGCTTCGTTGAACGGAATCGGGAAGTTCCGGTAGGGTTGCCCGGGAGCGGGCTCCTGCTCCACCCCGACACCCGCGGGCGGCGGATTGGCGTTCAGCTTGCCGAACATCCGGGCATCGAGCCAGCGGCTCCCGCTCTGCCACAGCAGCGAATAGCGCTTGTCATAGAGGATGGTGTTGAGCACCGAGTCCGCAGCGACGCTCGTGTCCGCCGCCAACCCGCCGTCGTTGGTGCGGATGAAATTCGCCTCCCCCAGCGCCGTCGCATAGGCTGCCTTCCCCCAGTTCACCTCAGCCTGGAGCAGCAGCAGCTCCTTGTTGGTGAGGATTGGCGTCTGGGTCGTCGGGTCGGGATACAATGTGAAGACTTGATCCGACGTGTACCCCTGCACGCCGATGGGATCTCCGGTGACGAGCTTACGCGCGACCCGCAGATCGCCGGTTTTGGCCTCCGCCTTGACGCGCGGATTGGCACGATACGCGGTCTTGGCGATGCCTTGATCCCACAGGCCGTTCGTCGCATCGCCCGTCCCGGTGCTGTAGCTATGCGCCGGGCCGATGTCGAGCTTGGTCGCGTCCTGTGCCATGAACGACGCGGTGAGCGCCGCCTGAGCCGAATCCAGCTCTGCGGCATCGATGGTCCCTACGACCGTTCCGAGCGGGGCATAGCCCCGGAACGCCAGATACACATCGACCTTGGCCGCCAGCCCGCGATTGAACGTGCGGAAGCTGGCGGGCGTATCGAATCCGGAGAAGCCGTCCGGCAGCGCGAAGGGGAACGAGGAGCCTCCCGCCGCGAGATTCGCCGCCGCAGTGTCGAGCAGGGCCGCGACGTACGCGAGCACGTCGTTCTTGCAGCGCAGCGGCGCCAGTGGACCGGTGGGATCGATGTCCACATCGACGGGTGCGCCCGTGGTGTCGTGCATCTCGATCACCCGCAGCACAACCAGCGCCTTGATCGTCTGGACGAACCCCAGGGTCGCGGGTTTGCCCTGTGCGTCGAGGAGCGTTGCGGGTGCGCCACTGATGCCGTGCAGACCGATGTTGGCGAGCCGGACCACGGCATACGGCCACAAGGCGCCACCCAGGAAATCGCTCGGGTCGATGCTGCTCGGCCCGAGCAGCTCCGTGACGAAGCGCGGCTCGGACCCCGTGAGTCGCATGGCGTCACGCCCGAGGGTCTCGCCGTAGATGATCTCGTTTTCGTTCTGGACCCGGTCGCCGCGCAGCACGCCCGTCACGAGCGCCTGCAGGTGCGGCAGGTCGGCGATGGTCGAGAAGTCGGTGACGCTCGGGTTGTTCAAATTGGGGTCGTTCGGCAGATCGCACGCCCCGACGACCAGCGCTGCGAGCGCCAGCGCAACATGTCTGATGCTCATGGCTCTCCTGCCGTGCGAAAGGATGGGAGTCCGTGTGTGAGTTCGCGGGGCCATATCAGAAGTCCACGGCGAGCGTGAAGAAGAAGCTGCGCGAGGGCGGATAGGGCGCGAGGTCCTGGCCGCGATTGATGTTCTGGTTCCCGAAGTTCGAGACTTCCGGGTCGAGCCCGGGATACGAGCTCCACGTCACGAGATTGCGACCGCTGAGCTCGGCGCGCACCGCCGTGACATTCCCCGCGAACAGGGAGCGGACGATGTTGTCGGGCAGCTGATAGGACAGGGTGAGCTCCCGGAGCTTCACGAACGAGGCATCCTGGATGTACACGGACTTGCGCTTGCCCGTAGCGTGAAAGGCGGCCAGCCGGGCCGCCGACGCGGCGGAGTCCGGCGCGATCCCGTCTTCGTCGAACACGTTCTGCGTGACGTTCACGACGGCGCCGCCGTGCCGCCAATCGAACAGCCCGTACAGCCGGAAGCTTTTGTACGTGATGTCGGTCGAAAACCCCATCGTGAACTTGGGCTCGTAGTCGCCCATCGTCGCGAGCCCGCCCTTGCCGTCACGCCCCCGGATCTGCGACGGAGACGTGTTGTCGTCGATGAAGCCGGCGCCGTACGAAAAGCCGAAGTTGCTGGGAGGCGTGAACGCCGGCACCGCCACGGTGTCCAGGAACATGACGCCCACGTTTTTCGCGAACGTGACGCGCGCCACCCAGCTCACGTCCTTTGTCCTGATGGGGAGGGCCAGGATCGACGCGTCGATGCCGCGGTTGCGGATCTCGGCGGTGTCGCCGGCGTTGAAGATGCGCTGGGCGAAGCCGGTGCTCGGCCCCAGGGTCTGCTGCAAGATCAGGTCGGTGTTGTTCTTCTGATACACGGTGGCCGAGACCGCCAGGCGCGAGTTGAACAGTCCCGCGTCGATGCCGGCTTCGATCTCCCGGTTGCGCTCCGGGTGGAGCGTCGGATCGGCGACCACGTTGCACGGCGCCTGGATGGCGAGGGCGTTCTGCCCCGTATAGGTCGTGCCGCACAGCGACGCGAACTTCTGGCCGTACAGTGGCTCGTTTCCAGTCTGGCCGTACGCTACCCGGACCTTGACCTCTTCGAAGGGGCCGAGCGTCGGCCAGCGGAACGACGCCGCGACCTTCGGATAGGAGAACAGTTTGTTGACGTCGGCGTTGTTCGTGCTCTTCTGCACCAGCACGCCGCCCGACACGAACAGGCGCTCGTCGAGCAGGAGCAGCTCTTCCTGCCCGAACATCGCCAGCGTGCGGGTGCGTTGCCGGTTCTCGAACACACTCCCGGCGGAGCCGCGATCCACGTTCTGCTGACCCGGCAGGAGATTCTGGGTCACGTTGTTGGTCGTGCTCAGGTAATCGTACCCGCTGCGCACGCCGGCCGACGTGGTGGCCGTGAAGGCCTTCGAGACCGGGGAATAGCCGTGGGTGACGGTCGCGGCGACCGTGGTTTGCGTTTCCGTCCCGGTGAGGTCGCTCGCCAGACCGGGCAGACTGGTCTGCTGCCAGTACAGCGTAGCGGGCGCGTAGAGGTTCGACTTCATCGTGTAGGCGTCGATGCCCCCGTCGACGGACGCGCGCAGTGTGTGCGACTCACCGCTCAAGAACGTGTAGGTCGCGTTGGCGGTGCCGATGAGGCGAAACAGGTCTTCCGGCGCCTGAAACTGGCCCAGGGTCTGCAGGAGGTTGGTCCCGCTCCCGAACGTGAACGGGTTGAACGGGTACACACCGTTCACCGGGCGCTGGTCGAAGAAGCTGGGCGTCTCCCCGATCACGAAGTACGGCGTGATGTTGACGTTGTCGTTGTTGCTGATGCCGCGCTTTGTGAGCGAATGCACCAGGTTCGTGTTCGCTTTGACCTGCAGCTTCGAGCTGACCAGCTGGATGAGGTTGAGCCGGATCCCCTGCTTGTCGTAGCCCGTGCCGTACATGATGCCGTTGTCGTGCTGGTTGAGCGCGGAGAAGAAGTACTGGGTGTTCTCGCCGCCGCCGCTGATCTGCACGTCGGTCTCGTACGACAGGCTCTTGTCCCCGTACACCTGCCGCTCGAAGTCCTGGAACCCTCCGCTGCGCTGGAACCACGCCGTCGTACTCTCCGCGGCGATCTTGCAGCAGCCGGAGTCGTAGGCGATCGCATCGGCCAGCTGGAACCGGCGCAGGCCGAGCGTATTGGAGAGCGCGTGCGTGCCGACGCGCTGGGTCACCGAGAACCGCGTCGGGCCGGGCGCACCGCGCTTCGTGGTAATGATGATGACGCCGTTCGCCGCCGACGAGCCGTAGATCGCCGCGGCCGACGACCCCTCGAGGAACTCCATGCTCTCGATGTCCGACGGGTTCAGGTCGGCGATCCGGTTCACCGGGTTGTCCTGGCTCGACGAGTTCAAGCCCCCGGCCGCCTGCGTCGCCGCGTTGAGGCCGTTCGAAATGGCCGTGTTCGCGACCGGCACGCCGTCGACCACGTACAGCGGTTGCGAGCGGCCGAAGATCGACGTCACCCCCCGCATCCGCACCTGCAACCCGCCGCCCGGGGCGCCCGAGTTCGCCGTCACCACGGCGCCCGCCACCTTCCCCTGGAGCGCGTCCTCCACGGTCTGGCTGTGTGTGCGGTTGAGCTCCTCGGCGCTGACCGACTGCACCCCGTTCGCAAGGTTCCGCCGCGTGATGCTGGTGGCCTGGCCGGTCACCACGAGCTCGCTCAACTGGAGCGCCGTAGCCTTGAGCTTGATGTCGACCTCACTCTGGTCCGCCGTGATGGGAATGCTGACCGGCTGAAATCCGATGCGCCGTACCTCGAGCGTGACGGCCCCCGAGGGGGCGTTCAGCGTGAACCTACCCTCTGCGTTGGTCGTCGCCCAAACGCGGGTCCCGTGGACGGACACGCGGGCCGCCGTGATCGGCAAACCCGTCTCGGCATCTGTCACCGTTCCCCGGAGCGACCGTTGCCCCAACGCAAGGGTCGTCCACGCCGCGCTCAAGAGCAGCGCTGCAATGACGGGACGCAAATGTTGCACGTCGCCTCCTGATGTGGAAATGAGAAGCCGGTGAGCGCCGGGCGTGGAGACACGCCGACGGCGGCACTCACCGCAATCGATTTGCTGCGTCGCGAGTTTCGAAAGAACTCGTGCGTCTGGCGGGCGCGAGCTGACGGCCGCGCTCACTTGTCCTGATGCTTATATCGTCCGCCGCTGGCCGCCGCTAGATTGCATGGAACTGTTTCAATATGGAACGGACCGCCCGGTAGCGCCCGGCCCGGGCCGCCAGGCACACCGCTAGATTGGGGCCCTGATGCCCGAAGCGATCACCCATCCCCCCCTCACCACGCTCTCCGAGGAAGAAGAGCTGTTCCGCCGCACGGTGCGTGACTTCGCCGAGCGCGCCGTCCGCCCGCGCGTCGCCGCCATGGAGCAGGCCGGCTCCCTCGACCGGGGTCTGCTCGCGCAATGCTTCGAGCTGGGTCTGATGGGGATCGAGATCCCGGAGACGTACGGCGGCGCGGGCGGCAACATGTTGATGACCGTGCTGGCGGTGGAAGAGCTGTCGGCGGTCGACGCCTCGCTCGCCATCTTCGTGGACGTCCAGAACACCCTCGTCAACGCGCTGCTCATCAAATGGGCGAGCGACGAGATCCGCAGCCGCTATCTGCCCCGCCTCGCCACCGATCTGCTCGGCGCCTATGCGCTGTCCGAGCCGGAGTCGGGATCGGACGCGTTCGGGCTCCAGACCCGCGCATCGCGGGCTGGCGACAAGTGGATCCTCGAGGGGCGCAAACTGTGGATCACCAATGGGGCCGAGGCGGGCCTGTTCGTCATCTTCGCGAACAGCGATTTCACCAAGGGCTACAAAGGGATCACGGCGTTCGCGGTGGAGCGCGGGTGCAAGGGGCTCTCGGTGGGCAAGAAGGAAGACAAGCTCGGCATCCGCGCGTCGAGCACGTGCGAGCTGATCCTCGACGGCTGCGAGGTGCCGGCGGCCAACCTGGTCGGCCAGCTGGGAATGGGCTACAAGGTCGCCATCGAGACGCTCAACACGGGCCGCATCGGCATCGGCGCCCAGATGATCGGCGTGGCCCGTGGGGCGCTCGCCGCGGCCCTGAAATACGTGAAGGAGCGCAAGCAGTTCGGCAAGCCGGTCGCGGAGTTCCAGGGAGTGCAGTTTCAGCTGGCCCAGGCCGCCACCGAGCTCGAAGCGGCCCGGCTCATGGTATACAACGCGGCGCGGCTGGAAGACGCGGGCCAACCCTACACGACCCAGGCCGCGATGGCCAAACTGTTCGCCGCGCAGGTGGCCGAGCGGGTGACGTCGCTCGCGGTGGAGCTGTTCGGCGGATACGGGTATACCAAGGAGTACCCGGTGGAGAAGTTCTACCGCGACGCGAAGATCGGCGCGATCTACGAGGGGACGAGCAACATGCAGCTGAACACCATCGCGAAGCAGCTGCTGAAGTGACGTGATGCCAAGGCTCTAGGGAAGTAACTGTCGCCGCATGTTACCAGGGACAGCGTGACGAGCGGCACAGTCTCTTGCGCCGCCCGTCGCGAGTTTCGGGTGCCCAAGTCGAACAGACCCGCTGAGGCCGCAGCGCCCCTCCTCAGCCCTAACGGGAGGGGTACTACGATGCGAGCCCTTATAGTCGTGCTTGCGTTGGCGACGACGCCGTTCCTCGTCGGCGTGTCCCAAAGTCCGCAAGGCTCCATTTGCGACAACGGTCAAGGTGACGAGCATCGCTCGGACTCGGGGGAGGCGCATGCCCATCAGGGGCTATGCGCACCGCAACCCCCGCCACCGCCGCCCGGCTGCGTCAATTCCGGACCGGGCACGGGCACCGGGTCGATCACGGGGCAGGTGTTCGTGGATGATGGGACTCAGAGCTTACTCGCGGGCTGGTGTGTGGAGCTCCGGGACGCGAGCGGCGCGGTCATCGCCACCGCGGTCACCAGCGGCACGGCCCTCGACTCTGAGGGGAACAACTACATCTTCACCGGTCTCCTCCCCGGCACCTATACCGTGTGCGAGGAGCTGCCGTCCAACACGACGTGGCACGAGACCGACCCGACGAGCGGGGCGGATTGCGGCGGCCGCGTTTTTGGATTCACCTTCCCCATCATGGATGGGGGCGGCGCCGACTTCATTTCGTTCGGCAATCTGCTATAGTTCGAGACGGCAAGGCCCCGGCATTCTCGCCGGGGCCTTTCTCGTTGTAAGTTCCCTCGCATGCATACCGCCCGGCGCACGCACGGCTTCACCGAGTCGGTGATCCGCGGGATGACGCGGCTCGCCAGCGAGCACGACGCCATCAACCTCGCGCAGGGATTCCCGAACTTCGCCGCGCCCGACGTGCTGAAACAGGCCGCGGCGCGCGCCATCGCCGACGACGTGAACCAGTACGCCATCACCTGGGGCGCGAAGCGGCTGCGCGACGCGCTCGCCCGGAAGTACGCCGACTGGTACGGCATGACGGTCAATCCCGAGACCGAGATCACCGTGACGTGCGGCGCGACCGAAGCCATGGCGTCGGCGCTGCTCGCCATCGTCGACCCCGGCGACGAAGTGATCGTGTTCGAGCCTTTCTACGAGAACTACGGCCCGGACGCGATTCTGTGCGGCGCCAAGCCGGTGTACGTGCCCATGCCGGCGGATGCCGGGCTGGACCTCGATCGGGTCGCGGCCGCCTTCTCCCGGCGTACGCGGGCCATCATCGTGTGCACGCCGAACAATCCCACCGGGCGGGTGCTCACCCGGCACGAGCTCGAGGCCATCGCCGGGCTGTGCCGGCGGCACGACGCCTACGCCGTGACCGACGAGATCTACGAGCACATCTACTACGAGGGCGAGCACATCCCGATCGCGACACTCGACGGGATGCGCGACCGCACCATCACCATCAGCGGCGCGTCGAAGACGTTCAGTGTGACGGGGTGGCGCGTGGGAACTATCGTCGCCCCCCCGGCCACCAGCGATGCGATCCGCAAGGTGCACGATTTCCTGACCGTGGGCGCGCCGGCGCCGCTGCAGGAGGCGATCGCTGTGGGGCTGGAGACGCTGGGCGACGAGTACTATGCCACACTCGCGCGCGAGTACCGCGCCCGCCGCGACCTGTTGTGCCGCGCGCTCGTGGACGCCGGCTTTCGCTGCGCGCCGCCGCAGGGCGCGTACTACGTCCTGGCGGACTTCTCGGGCATCTCACCGCTCCCGGACGACGAGTTCGCCGTGTGGCTCACCCGCGAGATCGGCGTCTCGCCCGTGCCGGGATCGAGCTTCTTCAGCCGCCCCGAGCTGGGGCGCCGCGTAGTGCGATTCGCCTTCTGCAAAACGGAGGACCTGCTGCAGGAAGCCGCGCAGCGGCTGTCGCAGGTCAGGCACCGCGCGCGCCCGGTGGGGGCGTGAGGGGCGGGAGCCGCAGTCGCGCCAGGGCGAACAGCCAGCGCCCCGGCGGTCCACTCCAGAAGCGCAGCCGGCGCTCGCCTTTGGGGTCGGTGCGATGCTCCGTGCGGCCCCGCGCCACCACGGCGGCGAACAGCGCCACCAGCGTGGCGGCGCCCCACACCAGCGGGACGAACGGCCCGGCGGCGAGCGGCGGCGTGCGCAGCAGCGCGGCCACGACGCCGGCCGAAACAGCGAGCGCCAGGTAACAGACGCGGCGCGACACCCGCTCGAGCCGCGATGGTCCTTCCCCGTACAGAAACGCCAGCTCCTCGCGCCGGTGAAACAGCTCCGCCCGCAGCGCGTCGGTCAATTCCCGGTGTCCGAACCCGGCTCGAACCAGGCGTCGCACGCGCGCCAGCATCACCACGATCGGCGCGGCCACAATGGCGACACCCATGGCGAAGGCCGCGGCTCGGGGCTCGAGCTCGCGCACCTCGATGAACCGCAGCACCGTCAGCGGGAACGCGATGCTCGCGAACGCGCCATACAAGACGGTGGCCGTCGAGAGCTGGCGCGCCTCGGTGACGAACGCCCGGACGGCGATGGCGGTGCGCCGGTCGAGCGCTGCCGCGACCGCGGCGGCGAACGCCTCGCCGCTGGCGTAGCGCGCGGCGGGATCCTTGGAGAGACAGCGGTCGATCGCCTCCGCCAGGCGGTCGGGTACCCCCGGGACGAACGACGCGACGGGCGGCGGCGGATCGGTGACGTGGCGCGCGAGCACCGTCATGGCGTCGGGGCCGTCGAACGGCAGGCGGCCCGACAGGGCGAAGAAGCCCACCACGCCGAGCGAGTACAGGTCGCTGCGCGCGTCGACAGGCCCGCCCACGGCCTGCTCCGGGCTCATGAACTCCGCCGTCCCCACCACCCACCGTGGGTCCGTGCTACCGCCGCCGTTCACGCGTGCGATGCCGAAGTCCGAAACCAGCGCCCGCCCGCTCCTGAGCTCGATCAAGATGTTGTCCGGTTTCACGTCGCGATGCACTACGCCGTGCGCATGGGCGTAGTCGAGCGCGCGCGCCACCTCCTCGAGCATGCGCGCGACCGCCGCGTAGCTCAGTGGCCCGTCGCCGCGCACTCGCTGCCCCAGGGTCTGGCCCTCGACGTAGGCCATGACGAAGAACACGAAGTCGCGCACTTCGTCCACGGTGAAAATCGGAATGATGCCGGGGTGCCACAGCTGCGCCGCGGTCCGCGCCTCCTGGAGAAAGCGCTGCTTGGCGTTGGGCTGCAGGGCGCGGTCGGGAGTGAGCAGCTTGAGGGCGACGCGGCGCTCGAGGCTCACCTCACGCGCCAGATAGACGACACCCATGCCCCCGTGACCGAGGCGCCGCTCCAGCACGTATCGCCCGCCAAGGGCCCGCTGGAGATTCGGAAGGAGGGTGTCCCACGTCACCGGGCCTGACTACCCCGGTGCCCCTAGCCCGGGTTCCGCGGGACGGCGTGCTCGAACAACGATCTCGTGACCGGGCGCACACAAACTCCGGCCTCGGGTCAGCGCAGCTCCTCCTCGACCTCGCGCCGGCCCTCGAGCACGAACCCGATCTCCTGCGCCACGGTGCGGGCCAGACCCAAGTCGGTCGTGAGATTCTGGACACTGCCCGAGCCGGCGTGCAACCGCAACAGGTTGAGACGGATCGTCTCGAGCGCCTTCACCGCATCCCCCAGACGCCGCTGCACGCGGTCGCGCTCGGCCTCCAGATCCGACACAATCCGGTCGTGCCGTGACGGGATGGCCACGTCGCCACCCTTCCCTCGTCCCTCGTCCTTCGTCCCTCCGAGTGCGTCGTTCAGCTCCTCGAGCCGCTGCCGCATTTTCTGGGCGTCTTGCTCCAGCCGCCGCACCACCTCGGGCAAGTCACGCAACTGGCGGCGGACGTCGCGCGGCAGCTGATCGAACAGCTGCTCCGCCGCCATCGCGAGGGCGAGCTCCGTGGGGCGGTGCGTGGCGGGGGGCGGCAGCGATTTCGCGGGCACCAGCAGGCGCGCGGTGCGGAACATCAGCCGGCCCACCGGCCCTTGCCACAGCCACGACCAGATGCGGGTATCCAGATCGATGCGGCGCTGCAGCCGCACCACCGCCAGGAAGCTGCTCACGCCTCCCACGGTGCCCGCCCAGCCGACGAGCTGCGCGACCCAACGCCAAGACGCGCTGTGGAACGGCGGCGTGTTGAAAAGGATCAGCCCCGACAGCGTACCGATGGCGATCCCTCCCACGCCCAGCAGGCGCAGCACCCGCTCGTAAAGCGACGGCCCGCGCCCGTATTCGAAGATGCGCTCCTCCCGCCCCTGCTCGAGCTCGGTACGGAACGCCACGGCCAGCTCCTCGGGCCCGAAGCCGGACACCAGGAACCGGCGAGCACGACTGACCAGGATGCCAAACGGGACGACCGTGACCGCCGCCGCGAAGGTCCATAGGGCGGCCTCGCCGCCCGTCCGACCGAACAGGGAGCCGACGATCGCCATCAGGAACGGGATCGAGAGCACGTAGAGCAGTCCGCCCACGCCCCCCAGCCGCGCGTTGCGCTTCACGAACACGCGCAAGCCGACCGGGAGTTCGCGCCGCTGCTCCAGGGCCACACCGAGCAGCTCGGCCACGTTCTCGCCGCTCGCCGGTCGATCGGCGGGGTCCTTCGCGAGGCAGCGGTCAATCGCCTGGGCGATCCGGCGGGGGACTCCGGGGGCCACGCTCGCGAGCGGGGGCGCGGGCTCGGTCACCTGCTTGGCCAGCACCTGCGCCGCCTTCCCCGCTTCGAACGGCAGTTTTCCCGACAGCGCGAAGTAGCCGACGACCCCAAGCGCGTAGAGGTCGCTGCGCCCGTCGACGTGCTCACCCAGGGCCTGCTCGGGGCTCATGAACTCGGGGGTCCCGATCACCTCGCCGCCGTCCAGCCCGGCCGCTCCGCGCACCAGCCCGGCGATGCCGAAGTCGGCGACCAGCGCGCGGCCGCTCGTCTCCTCGAGCATGATGTTGTCCGGCTTCACGTCGCGGTGCACCAGCCCCTGCGAGTGCGCGTAGGCGAGGGCCCAGGCGATTTCGCGCAGCACGCGGGCCGCCTCCGACGGCGCGAGGGGCCCCCGCCGCACCACTCGCTCGGTGAGCGTCTCGCCCGCCACGTACGCCATCGCGAAGAAGACGAATGCGCCCACTTCGTCGACGGTGAAGATGGGAATGATGTGGGGATGGCTGAGCTTCGCGGCGGTGCGGGCCTCCCGCAGGAAGCGCTCGCGCAGCTTGGCGTCGCTGGCGCGGGCGGGCGGGAGCAGCTTGATCGCCACCAGGCGATCGAGCCGCACCTCTCGGGCGAGGTAGACGACCCCCATGCCGCCACGCCCCAGCTCCCGCTCGAGGGAATAGCGGCCGGCCAGCGCGGATTGGAAATCGAGAAAGAGCTGGTCGGGATGGTCGGGCATGGGAGGATGGTACTGCGGGACGGTAGAGGACGGTAGAAGACGGTCGAGGGGGACGACCTCTACCGCCCTCTACCGCCCTCTACCGCCCTCTGCCACCCGGGTTCACATTCTCCGCCCTATGCCAAGCCACGACCCCTACATCCCGGCGACGCACTTCCCCGCCGAGCTCACGCCGCGTGCGCTGCTGCTGGGCGTGGTGCTCGGGCTCATCTTCAGTGCCTCGAGCGTCTACCTGGCACTCAAGATCGGGCTCACCGTGAGCTCCTCCATCCCGATCGCGGTGCTCTCGATCACGATCTTCCGCGCGCTCGGTCGCACCTCGATCCTCGAGAACAACATCGTGCAGACCACGGGCTCGGCCAGCGACTCCGTGGCCGCCGGGGTGGTCTTCACCATTCCGGCCGTCCTCCTGATGGGCTACGACCTGGAGATCGGTCGCGTGGCGCTGCTCGCGACGGTGGGCGGGCTGATGGGCGTGCTGATGATGATCCCGCTGCGCCGCGCGCTGATCGTCAGGGAGCACGACACGCTGATCTATCCGGAGGGCACCGCCTGCGCGGAGGTCCTCATCGCCGGCGAGGAGCGCGGCCTGCAGGCCAAGCGCGTGTTTCAGGCGTTCGGGCTGGGCTTCGTCTACAAATTCCTCCAGGCGGGGCTCAAGTTCTGGCCCGACGTACCCGGGAAGGCGCTCGCCTTCTATCCCGGAGCCGCGGTGTTCACCGAGACCTCCCCCGAGCTGCTCGGGGTCGGTTACATCATCGGCCCGCGCATCGCCGGCTACCTGTTCGCCGGCGGCTGCTTCGCCTACCTGGTGCTCGCCCCCGCGATCAAACTGGTGGGATCGGACCTCACGGAGCCGTTCGGATTTCCAGCCGTCAAGCTGATCCGCGACATGAGTCCGGCCGAGCTGCGCTCCAGCTTCGTGTTCTACATCGGGGCGGGCGCCGTCGCCTCGGCCGGGATCCTCGCCCTCGCCCGTTCGCTCCCGACCATCCTGAGCTCCTTTGCGTCGGGTCTTAAAGACCTCCGCGACTCGCGGCTGGGCCAGGCGGTGGCCCGGGTGCGGACCGAGGACGATCTTCCGATCTCGCTCACCGTCGGCGGCTCCGTCGCGCTCGCCATCGTCCTCACCCTGTTGCCGCAGCTCGGCGTCAACCTGGTCGGCGCGGTCCTGATCGTGATCTTCGGGTTCTTCTTCGCCACCGTATCCTCGCGCATCTGCGGCCAGATCGGCTCCTCCGCGAACCCGATCTCCGGCATGACGATCGCCGCGTTGCTGGGCACCTGCCTCATCTTCGTCGCGATCGGCTGGACCGGCGTGGACCACCGCGTGCAGGCGATCTCCATCGCCGCCGTCGTCGCGGTGGCGACCGCGAACGCGGGCAATACGTCGCAAGACCTGAAGACCGGCTTCCTGGTGGGTTCGACGCCGCGGCGCCAGCAGATCGCCATCCTGGTCGGGGCGCTGGCCTCGGCGCTGGCCGTCGGCTGGACGCTCACCTTGCTCAACCGCGCCTACACCTACCCCGTGCCCGAGACCCACGCCGCCTTCAATGCGCAGTCGCTGACGCCGCCCCCGGGTGGCCGCGCGCCGGTCGAGGTGCTGCCGGCCACCATGTCGGAATTCCGCGTCGCGGGCGGCGATTCCGTGGACCACGCCACCTACCAGATCGTCCGCGTGTACGTCGTCACCCAGGGCATCGCGGCGGGCAAGTACCTCATGGACCCGAAGACGCACGAGCTGCGCTACGTGCTCGACCCCGGCATCGGCGGTCGCATTCGCGAGTATCACGGGCGGGTCATCCCCCGGCTCGATTCGCCCAAGGCGACCATCATGGCGCTCATCACCGACGGCATCCTCACCCACAAGCTGCCCTGGGCCCTGGTGCTGCTGGGCGTGTTCATCACCATCGCCATCGAGCTGATGGGCGTGCAGGCCTTGCCCGTCGCCGTGGGCGTGTACCTCCCGATCTCCACCTCCTCCGCCATGTTCGCCGGGGGCATCGTGCGCTGGGTGATCGAGCGCCGGGCTCAGGCCCGGCAGCAGACGATTGCGGAGGTCGAATCGGGACCGGGCGTGTTGTTCGCGAGCGGCCTGATCGCGGGAGGGGCCATCTGCGGCATCGTGCTGGCGGCCATCGCCGGGGTGTTCGGCTCGGCCGACGCGCTCGCCGAGAAGCTGCCCCTCTTCCACGCGCTGGGTGGTCTCGCGGGCTCGAACGCCCTGGCCTTCGGGCTGTTCGCGGCGCTGGGGGCGGTACTGTACCGAGTCGGGATGCGCAAGGAATAATGGGCGACCGGCCGTGTGGGAGTCCCAGGTCGGTGTAGGGGCGCAGCATGCTGCGCCCCTACTATTCCCGACCCGCCCCTACTATTCCCGCCCCTAGATTATCGGCATGCGCATCGTGTCGTTGCTCCCCGCCGCCACCGAGATCGTGGCCGCGCTCGGCGCGATGGGTCGGCTGGTCGGCGTTTCACACGAATGTGACTTTCCGCCCCAGGTGCGCTCGCTCCCCCGCGTCACGCGCAGCCGCATCGATTCCGCGCTCCCCTCCGGCGCGATCGACCGCGCGGTGGTCGATGCGAAGCGCGCCGGGACAGCGACCGTGGAGGTAGACGTCCAGCTCGTGGCCCACCTGCGCCCCGACGTGCTGATCGGGCAGTCGGTGTGCGACGTCTGCTCGATCGGCCAGGCGGATCTCGCGCGCGTGGTGACGACCCTGATCCCGATCCCGTGGGTCGTGACGCTGCACGCGCACACGCTCGACGGGGTGTTCGAGGACATCGCCAAAGTGGGCGAGGCTCTGGAGCTGCGGGACGAGGCCGAGGAGCTGCTGGCAGGGCTGCGCTACCGGTTGCGGCGTGTCGCGGCGCGGGCCGCGCCACTGCCCAAACCACGCGTACTGGTGCTGGAATGGGTCGATCCCCCCTACGTGGCGGGGCACTGGGTCCCGGAGCTGGTACAGCTCGCCGGCGGCGAGGACGTGGCGGGTGCGCCCGGTGAGCCCTCGCGGAAGCGCTCCTGGCCGGACTTGACGACGCTCCAGCCCGACCTGGTCCTGGTGGCCCTGTGCGGGTTCGACGCCGCACGCGCCAGGGGGGAGTTGGACGCCGTTCGCGCCGGGGCCGCGCGGGCGCTGCTCGGCCGCCGCGTCGAGGTCATTGACGGCAACGCCTATACGTCCCGTCCCGGACCGCGCTTGGTGGACGCGGCTGAGATACTCGCAGCGTTGATCTCCCGTTGAAGGTCGGGTGACAGCATGGTGATCGGCGTGCTGCTCCTTTCGTGGAACGTGGCGTCGGTGAACGTGCCACGGGGGCTGCTTCAGCAGCCCACGGACACGCTGCGGCTGTGCGCGGTGGGGGACTTGAACCTCGACCGGCGCGTGGTCGGGGCGGGACTGCTGCAGGGGGACACGCTCTACCCCTTCCGGCCCCTGCTCGAGTCGCTGCGGGGGGCGGACATCACCTTCGGAAACCTCGAGAGCCCGATCGTCGACGACGCGACGCCCGTTCCCGACTCCGGGGGCGTGTTCGCGGCGCCCCCGCTCGCCGCCCTCGCCCTGGCGCGCGCCGGCTTCGACATCGTGAGCACGGCGAACAACCACGCGTGGGACGGCGGACAGCCCGCGGCCGAGGAGACGATGCGCCTGCTCACGCGCGCCGGGGTGCGCTTCGTCGGGTCGGGGTTCGGGCGCGACATGGCGGAGCAGCCGGTCATCCTCGAGCGCCGGGGCTGGCGCGTGGCGTTTTTCGCGGTCACGCGCGCCTGGAACCCCGCGCCGTACACCTTTTACAAGCACGCCGGCGCCAACTGGGTGGCGTGGGGCGACACCGCCTGGATTTTCCCCGCCATCCGCGCCCTCAAGGCGAGCGGCCGGGCGGACCTGATCGTGGTGAGCGTGCACGGCGGCAGGGAGTACGTGGACGAGCCGCCCGACTATCATCGCGACCTGCTGTACGGCCTGGTCGACGCCGGCGCCGATCTCGTGCTGGCGCACCATCCCCACGTGCTGCAACCCGTGGTATGGTCCCGGGGGAAGCCGATCGTGCAATCGCTCGGTAACTTCGTGTTCGTGCAAAGCGACCCATGGACACGCTTGTCCGCCATTCTCCGCATCGCGGTGAGCCCCGACCGCCGCATGCGCCTCTCCGCCGTCCCTGTGCGCGTCGGTCCGCAACCGACCCTCGCGACGGGCGCGGCGGCCGACAGCGTGCGCCGCCGCTTGCGCGTGCGCCTCTCGCAACCAACCCCGTCCAACCCATGACGCGCGATACCCTCGCCTTCCTGAAGCGACTGCTGGACACGCCCGGACCCTCCGGGTTCGAAACGGCGCCCGCCCGCGTGTGGCGGGAGGAGGTCAAGGCGTTCGCCGACCAGGTGACGGCCGACGTGCACGGCAACTCGGTCGCGACACTCAACGCCACGGGCACGCCCCGGCTCATGCTGGCCGGACACATCGACGAGATCGGCCTCCAGATCACGCACGTGGACGACGAGGGATATCTCTACTTCGCCGGCATCGGCGGGTGGGACTCGCAGGTACTGGTGGGCCAGCGGGTGGTGCTCACGGGGCCGAAGGGAGCCGTGCGCGGCGTCATCGGGAAGCAGGCGGTACACCTGATGAAACGCGAGGACATGGATAAGGTCTCGAAGATCACGGATCTCTGGATCGACATCGGAGCGGCGAACAAGAAGGAGGCGCTCGAGCGCGTGCGCGTGGGCGACGCCGGCGTGCTCGACGCAGGCGTGCAGGAATTCCCCAACGGCCGCATCGTATCGCGCAGCATCGACAACCGTATCGGCGCCTACGTGGTGGCGGAGGCGCTGCGCCTGCTCGCCGGGGAGCGGCCCAAACACGCCGGCGTGTTCGCGGTCGCCACGACCCGCGAGGAGATCGCCTGGACCGGCGGTGGAGCACGCACCAGCGCCGTGGGAATCGACCCACAGGTCGCGCTGGTGGTGGACGTCACGCACGCGACCGACTGGCCGGGAGCGGAAAAGAAGCGCGCCGGGGAGCACTCGCTCGGAGGTGGTCCGGTGCTGGCCCGCGGGTCGGCGGTGAGCCCGGTAGTGTTCGAGATGCTGGTGGCGTGCGCCGACGAGGAAAAGATTCCGTTCAGCATCCAGGCGGCGCCCCACGACACCGGCACCGACGCCGACGCCATCTACAACACGCTGCGGGGCATTCCGACGGGGCTGGTGAGCGTCCCCAACCGCTACATGCACAGCCCCAACGAGATGGTGGCGCGGGAGGATCTCGAGCGGGCGGCGCGGCTGCTCGCGGCGTTCGCGCGGCGGCTCGACCCGAAGATCAGCTTCGTCCCCGCCTGACGGGGGCGGCCCTACCGACGCGGCTTCCGCCCCAGCTCGCTGACGGCGGACCGCGCCGCCGCCCGCACCTGCTTGTCGCCGTCGTCGGCCAGACCATCGAGCGTGCCGCGCGCCGCCGGCGTGGCGGCGAGCCGCAGTCCCTCGACGGCCGCGAGACGCAGCGACGCGGACTTGCGCCCGAAGATCCGTCCCGCGGGTTGCGAGCACTTGATCAACGCCTGCACGGCGTCGGGGCTGGCGATGCGGCCCAACGCGAGAATCAGCTCACGCAGCACGGCCTCGTCTTTCTCCTCGTCCATCGCGACCACCAGGGGCATGGCGAGCGCCGCGGACTTCTGCCCGCCGATGCCCAATGCCACCTGCATCCGCACGTCGGGCGACGGGTCGTGCAGCGCCCGGCGCAGCGGCTCCACCGCGGCCCGTGTCCCGATCTTGGCCAGCGCCAGCGCGACCGCTTTGCGCACCCGCTCGTCCTCGTGCTCCAGGTGCCGCGCCAGGCCGGGGACGGCCGCCTCGATCCCGAGCTCACCGATCAGCTCGGCCACGTTGCGCACCACAAACCACTCTCGATGCTCGAGCGCGTGGACGAGCTGGTCGGTGCCCTCGGTCATATGCCGCAGTGCGTCGAAGGCCGAGCGCCGTTCGTCCATCGTGGGCGACGCCACCAGCCGATCCATCAGCACCTCCACCGCCCCCGCACCGCCCCGCCGCAGCGCCGCCACGGCGTCGGCCCGATACTTGGGCTCCGGGAGGAGATAAACGAGCGCGTCCAGCGCCGACTTGGTGTAGACCCGGCGCAGCGCGATCGCGTACTGGCGGCGCATGCCGCTGGCTTCGGGGACGGTCTCCTCCACTCGCACGATCGCGCTGATGACGCCCAACAGCTGATCGGGCCGGCGCTGCTTGAGCGCCAGCTCGACGTGGTGCACCAGCGCCGCCAGCAGGTCTCCCACGCCAGGGGCGGTCGGGTCGCGCGTGAGCTGCGCCACCACGTCGGCGGCGCCGGCCGGCAACGGCAGCGATCCGGCCGGCGCGGGGGACTTGGGCGTCGGGGCTGGCGGGACGGGCGCCGCGGCCTTGGCCCTGGGAGTCGGGTCGCCGGGCGGCGCCGCGGCAGGGACGGGCGGCGGGGGCGGCTGGGGCGGTGGAGGCGCGGGCGGCGTGGGCGGCGCCGCCGGCGTCGCGCGCGCGGGGCGCGACCTGCTGGGCAAGGCATCCGCCGCCGGAGGCGGTGGCGGGTCGTGCGACACCAGGGGCACGCCCTCGATGGGGACGGACTTGGTATCGCGCCACGGCTCGCCGCGCAGGATCCCCTCGGTGCCGCTGGGGCGGGACGTCCGGGGAATGATCGCGTCGCGCGACTCGACGTCCTCCGGCGACGCGACCGCGCGTGGTGGCTCCCCTATCTCCGGCGAGGCGAGCGTGACGCGGATGCGGTCGACGCCCGCCGCCGCGAGCCGGCTCGGGACGTCGTCCGCCCCGGGCTGGTCGGCGAGCGCCCGGAACAGCTCGAACAATTGCTGCGGCGGCGGCTCGGCGGGCAGCGCGATCTCGCCGATCCCGTGAAGATCGAGCCGCTGCACCAGGCCGGTGAGGTTCTCGCCCGCACACGGGATGCCGTTGATCTCGAGGCGTCCCCCGGCGGCCCGGAGGCTGACGGCGGCGTCTTTCAGCAAGCCGAGCAGCGCGCGGAACTCCGCCTTCTGGTCTTCCCGCGCGCCCGGCTCGCGAAACAGGGTTACGCAGCGTGCGAACCGCGCAGCGAGCGTTTCGTGCGTCGACATCGGGTCGGTCAATCTAGGAGGAACGCCCACCCCCGGCAACGCGGCCGGCTTCCGTGCGCATCGCGCCACCGATAGATATACCGGCATGCCCGCGACCGGCCCGATCGTGCGCGCGCTGCGCGCCGCGCATCTGCACGACGCGCCCCGCGCCGACCTGCTGCGCCTCGCCTGCGAAAGAATCCGCGGCCTCGGCCCGCCTTACACCTCGGTGTACGCCTACATGCTGCACGGCGACGACCTGGTGCTCGAGGCGTTCTCGGGCCGGGAAACGGAGCACATCCGCATTCCCGTCGGGCGCGGCGTGTGCGGAACCGCGGTCGCGACCGGCGAGGACCAGAACGTCGCCGATGTCGCCGGGGTGGGCAATTACCTCGCCTGCAACCTCGAAACGAAATCAGAATTGGTCGTCCTGATCCGACGGGGTCGTACCATTCTCGGGCAGCTGGACGTCGACTCGGACGTGCCCGCGGGCTTCACGCCGGAACACCACGAGGCCGTGAGGGCGGTGGCGGACGCGCTGGCGGTCCTGCTCTGAGGCCGCCTACGCCTCGGAGCGGGCTTCCCCGCTCCCCTCGGGCAGCCCGAGGAGGCTCAACCGTCCGGCGTCGGCGTCGTGATCGAGCAGCTCCGCATACCGCCCCCACTCGACGATGGTGGCGAACAGCGATTCCACCGGAATGAACGGGAAGTGGATCGTGAGGTCGGCCAGGACCTCCTCGTCCTCCACCGCCCCTTCGTTCTCTTTCAGCATCGCGACGAGCCGCGCGAACAGCGGCTGCTTGGCCAGCCGCGCGCGGGTCGCGTCCTTGCGGGCGGCGTCGTCCATGGCCATCACCTCGCGCCCCGCCTGCGTGAGCTGCACCACCTCGCCCGGCGTGGTGACCCAGCCGAGCTGCTCGGCCCCGCGCACCACGGCGGACATGCGATCGTAGTCCACGCCCAGGTCTTCGGCGAGCTCGAACACCGGCCCCTTGCCGCCGGGCCGCGTCAGCACGTGGTCGAGGAGACCCGTGACCTCCGAGACGTGGACGCGCGGGAAGGGCACCAGGCGCTGCGGCGCGGTCGGGGCCGCCTCGGGGAGCAGGGTGGCCGTGAGGATCGCGTGCAGCCGGTCCACCATGTCCTCGAACTCGGGGCTCCGCTCCTGCCTGGGGTACGGCAGCGCGTTCTCGAGCTGCTCGCGCACGTGCCCGGGATTGGAGCCGAAGACGACGATGCGGCCGGCGAGGAACACGGCTTCTTCGACGCTGTGCGTGACGACGACGAGCGTGTTCACGCCGGTCGCGGGATCGCGCCACAGGTCGACGACCTGGCTGCGCAGGTTCTCGGCGGTGAGAGGGTCGAGTGCGCCGAACGGCTCGTCCATCAGCAGGATCTCGGGGGCCACGGCGAGGGCGCGCGCGAATCCGACGCGCTGCTTCATCCCTCCCGACAGCTCCTTGGGGTAGGCCTGCTCGAAGCCGTCGAGCCCCACCAGGTTGATGGCGCGAGCCGCGGCGTCGCGCCGGGCGGGCCCGTCCACGCCCCGCGCCTCGAGTCCCATCGCGACGTTCTCGGCGACGGTGAACCAGGGGAGCAGCGCGAACGACTGGAACACCATCGCGGCCGCGGCGAGCACGCCCTCCAGCGGCTGCCCCCGGTACCACACCGCGCCGTCGACGGGGCGGGCCAGCCCGGCGAACAGCCGCAGCAGCGTGCTCTTGCCGCACCCGGAAGGGCCGACCAGCGCCACGACCTCGTGCTCGCACACATTGAGGGAGACATCGCGCAGCGCCTCGAGCACCTGGCCGTTCGGCAGCTTGAAGCGCTGGGTCACGTGTCGCGCCTCGAGCAGCAGCGTGCCGGCGCTCATGCGGCGAGCCCGAAGCGGGCTTGCGCCCATTGCATGAGCGACCGCCACACGAGGCGGTTCCACCCCACCACGATCAGGCTCATGAGCGCGATCCCGCCCGCCAGGAGCGGGAAGTTGGCGTGCGCCGTGGCCTCGCTGATCAGGCTCCCCAGTCCCCTAGTCGTGCGCAGTGTCCCCCCGGCCTCGATGTACTCGGCGACGATCGACCCGTTCCACGCGCCGCCCGCCGCCGTCACCCAACCGGTCACGAGGGCCGGGAACGCCACCGGGAGGTACAGCGCGCGCCAGCGCGCCAGGCGCGGCAGCCGAAACACGGTTGCCGCGTCCTTCAACTGCTCCGGGAGGGCGGCCACCGCGGAGATCACGTTGAACAGGATGTACCACTGTCCCGCGAGCACCATCAGGGCCACGGCGCCCAGCCCCAGCCCGACACCGATCCGCTCGAACAGCAGGATCACCAGCGGAAACAGCATGGGGGCGGGGAACGACGCGACCACCTGGATCACCGGCTGCAGCGCGCGGGCCAGCCGCGGCGAGCGGCCGATCCACACCCCGGCCGGGAGGGCCCACGCGGTCGACACCACGACGGCGCCCATGACGCGCGCGAAGGTGAGAGTGGCGGACGACACGAGCGTGCCCCAGTCCCGCACGCCGAGCTGCGCCAACAGGAGCCACAGGCTCCGGGCGCCGAGCAGCGCGGCCGCGCCCACCGCGGCCATGAGCAGGGCGGCGCCGAGCCGGCGTGCGAGGGGATGGTCCAGGGCGAAGCGCGGGGCGCGCCAGATCACCGGACCCACGGCGCGGAACGGGCGCTCCAACGGCCGGGCCGCCCGGCGCGCGCCGTGGTAGGCGCGGCGCTGCAGCAGCGCCGCACGCCGCGGCAGCCGCGCCCGCCGCAGGAAGTCGAGCACCCACGAGCCCGGCGCCGGACCGCCCCCCGTCGTATCGTCCAGGCGGAACTTCTCGACCCACACGACCAGCGGCCGCCACAGCAGCTGATCCACGCACACGATCATCAAGACCATCGCGAGCACCGCGAGCGCCATGGCGGGCGTGTTGCCCCGATCGAGCGCGACGCTCATGTAGGAGCCGATGCCCGGCAGGCGGTAGTCGCGGTCGCCCAGGCGAAACGCCTCGTTCACCATCAGAAAGAACCAGCCCCCCGCCATGGAGAGCATCCCGTTCCACACGAGCCCCTGCGCCGCCGCCGGCACCTCGAGCTGCCAGAAGGTGCGCGACGCCTGCCAGCCCGCCACCTTGCACGCTTCGCGCAGCGGCGCGGGCAGGCCCTTGAGCGAGTTGTAGAACGACAGCGCCAGGTTCCACGCCTGGGCGGTGAAGATCATCAGAATCGCGGCCAGCTCGAGACCGACGTTGCGCGTCGGAAACAGCGACATCAGGCCGAGCACCAGCCCCGGCAGAAAGCCGAGCACCGGGATGCTCTGCAGAATGTCGAGCAAGGGCAGGAGCAGCCGCTCCGCCGCCCGCGACTTGGCCGCGGCCCAGCCGAAGCTCAGCGCGAAGAGATACGAGATCACGAGCGCCAGCACACCACGCGACAGCGAGTACAGGGTATAGCGCGGCAGCGCGCTGAAACGGAGGTCGATCACGATGGACTGTGACAACGGCGCCTCGAACTCGCGCGCGAACGCGACCACCGTCGCGATCGCACCGCCCAGTAGGCAGAGCACCGCGACGTCGGCGAGCCCGAGCCCCCGCAAGCCGGGTGGCGTCAGGGAGGGTGGAAAACGCATCCGCTTCATGGCCACCCGAACGGTATAATTTGAGACGCGATGGACCAGACGACGGTCGACCTGAACGGCGTCCGCATCTACACGCGACGCGTCGGCGACGGCCCCTCCTCGGTCGTCGTGCTGCACGGCGGTCCCGGCGCCCACCACGACTACCTGCTCCCGCAGTACGACCGGCTCGCGCACGGTCGCACGCTCCTCTATTACGACCAGCGCGGCGGTGGCCGGTCACCGGTCCCGCGCGATACCCCCGTCGGGTGGCGCGAGCACGTGGCCGACCTCGAGGCGTTGCGCGACCACTGGGGCCTGGACCGCGTGGCGCTGCTCGGCTATTCCTGGGGCGGCCTGCTCGCGCTGCTCTACGCCCTGGCGCATCCCACCCGGATCGACCGGCTCGCCCTGGTCTCGGCGGCGCCGCTCACGGCGGCGTGGCGCGAGGAATTCGAGCACCGCCTCGCTGCCCGCATGGCCGAGCCGTGGCTCGCCCGGGCCCGGGCCGAGCTCACCGCCAGCGGACTGTCGCGCACCGATCCCGAAAAGTACCGCCGCCTCGCGTTCGCGCTATCGGTGGCGGGTTACTTTCACCACCCGAAGGACGCGCGCGAGATGACCCCGTTCCGCGTCACGGCCCGTACGCAACAGGCGGTATGGCAGAGCCTGGGAGCCTACGATTTCCGCGCGCAGCTCCGGCAGACCTTCCCGGACGGCCAGGCGCCCCGCTCCCTCCTCCTGCACGGCATCTATGACCCCATGCCCCTGGAATCGGCCCGTGAGACCGCGGCGCTCCTGTCCACGGGCGTGATCGAGCTCGCCACGGGGCACGCCCCGCACGTCGAGGCCACGGAAGATTTCGTGCGGGCGCTCGACCCGTTCCTGCCCCGAGCATGACGGCCGCGCTTCCGTCATACCATCGCACTCTGTACGTTCCGGCAAGCGTTATGCCAGCCAGGACTGGAGCCAGGCCTCGTCGTTACGTGGGACGCGAGACGCCCGCCGCCCGCCGCCTGCGGGTCCGCAAGATCGTCGCGCGCCTGGCGCAGGCGTACCCCGACGCCACCTGCGCGCTGCGTCATCAGAGCGCGCTCGAGCTGCTCGTGGCGACCATCCTGTCGGCCCAATCGACCGACGCCCGGGTCAACATCGTCACCCCCACTCTGTTCGCGAAGTACCGCTCGGCGCGGGACCTGGCGGGCGCCGACCCGGCGGTGCTGGAGCAGGAGATCCACAGTACCGGGTTTTTCCGGAACAAGACCAAGTCCATCATCGGGATGGCGCAGGGCCTGCTCGAGCGGCACGGGGGCGAAGTGCCAGACACCATGGAGGCTCTGGTCCAGCTCCCGGGCGTCGGGCGCAAGACCGCGAACGTGGTGCTGGGGACGTGGTTTCGGAAGAACGAAGGGATCGTGGTGGACACGCACGTACAGCGCCTGTCCACCCTGCTCGGCCTCACCCGGGAGAAGGATCCCGTGAAGATCGAGCGGGACCTCATGGCGCTCGTGCCGCGCGACCGGTGGACCTGGTTCTCGCACACGCTGATCCTGCACGGGCGGCGCGTGTGCATCGCACGCCGGCCGAGGTGCGAGATCTGTGTCGTCAACCGGTGGTGCCCGAGCTC
>WNGC01000382.1_pt1 | contig 27100 bp, 20 predicted proteins | sample 5400051 | NCBI WGS metagenome assembly WNGC01 (sample SAMN13153368, study PRJNA577476) | soil metagenome | isolation source: 20 cm soil or saprolite under grassland replicate 2 | place: USA:California | collected 2016-06-15
CGGGATAGTCGCGATAGAGTACCGCCGGCTGGTTCTGGTTCGCGACGATCACATCCACCTCACCACGATTGAAAAGATCAGCGAGTGCGACCGCGCGGCCGTCGTATACGTCAGTCACTCCGACCTGCTTTGCAACGTCGGTCCATCCGGCGACGCCACGATTGATGTAAACACGCGAGCGCTCGTAGCCGGACAGACTCGCGTTCCCGAACGCAGGCCACGTCCCTGCGTCCTCGAAGAAACGTCCATTGGCTCCGGCGATCTTCGACATCGCGTACCAATAACTCTTGTTTCGATCCGCCGAGATGAAGCCGTTGGCGACGAAGAGCTCGTTGGCGCCGTCGTTGTTGAGATCACCGAATTGTGCGCCCCACGCCCAGCCCGCGTCGGCAATCTCCCCCTCCGCGACGTTGCGAAACCGTCGCGAGTCGGGCATCTCGTTCAGGCGCAGGTTGTTGTTCTGAAAGAGATATCCGCGCTCGGAGATGTTGGTAACGAATGCATCGAGCCTGCCCCGATTGAACGCATCGCCCAGCGCGACCGACATGCCGCTCTTTGATTCGCTCTCCAGACCAGCGGTGGTCAAGGTGAATCGCCGTCCGTGGTCATTGAGATACAGTTCCTCCGGGCCGTAGTCGTTCGCAAGATAGATGTCGGGCCACCCGTCCCCGTTGAAGTCGGCCGACGCAGCGGCCAACGACCATCGCGTGCTGCCGACACCCATTTTGTCGGTCACGTCCTCGAACTTGCCGCCACCGAGATTGTGGAAGAGCAGGTTCTTCCCACCGTTAGTGGCGAACTCGAAGCTGTTGTGCATGATCTGCGTGGTCTTGAGGTGCCACAGGTCGATGTCGCTTCGGAAGTACGCGGTGACATAGAGGTCGAGCAGACCGTCGCGATCGTAGTCGAGCCAGATCGCGCCGTTGCTGTTTACCCAGCGGCGGAGGCCCGCCTTGTCGGTTACATCCTCGAAATGATGCGCATCCACATTCTTGAACAGCGCGAGATAGCCGTAGCGAAACACCAGCACGTCCTCGCGGCCGTCGTTGTCGAAGTCGCCCCAAACCGCGCCCATCGAAACGCCCTCGCTCGGACGGTTTAGATCTGCGAGGCCGACGGCCGTGGCAACGTCTTCGAACGTGCCATCACCTCGGTTGCGATAGAGTGAGTTTGGCTCACCGAAGCGGCTGTTGGTGAAGTAGAGGTCCGGCCATCCGTCGCCATCGAAGTCCGCAACCGAGACCGACGCGCCGAGCGCCGCGACGTGCGGCTCAATGCCCGCGATCTTTGGATCGAAGGAGGGCCGATGGTGGACGAAGTGAATGCCCGCCGCCGCGGTCTGGTCGCGCAGCGCGAATCCGGGATGCGCGGCGTCGGCGGCCGACCGATTCGGTCCACGATCCAGTCGCATCGCGAGCAGGATCGCTCCGAGAAAGGGCACGCCGATAATCGCGCGGCGGATGGTGGGGCGGGGGCGGTGCAGCACGAGTCAGAGTATAACGTCCGTCCCTCGCGGCAGCGACAACCTGGCGGCGGTGAAAGTATGGTGATGTGGGACGAATGGCCGAGTGGCGGTGTCGCTGGTGGCCTTTCAAATGCGCCTCGCCTGCCGTTGCGCTTGACAGCCGATAGCGCTGTCCACGCACCTCGTCCATCCACTGTCTCCACTGGAGCCTCCATGAAAACATTGCCTCTTCTCTTCACCCTCGCCGCTCTTTCCGCTTGCGGCCAAAGTCCGACAGCGCCGCCGACGCAGTCAGACGCACAGTCGAATCGTTTGCTGGTACCCGCCGGCGCGGTAAGCGCCGCCAGAAATCCGGCCACCACAGGCCAGCCGGGAGCAAGTTGTGGGTCAGCCAATGCGCTTACGGAACCCAATGGATTTGGCAAACCTGGCTTTGCTAATGCCGAGAGCAAATATGCTGGAAGTGATGGCACGCCATCTCTTGCGAACGGCAGCTCAACGGCGGTATCGCAGTACGATGTAGCCTGTTACCAGCTCTCCAATAAGTAGCCGGACATTTCGCAACTAAAGCCCCGCGACCGGATTACGGTCGCGGGGCTTTTCTCATCAATCACCATCGCGACTCTCTCCCTTTCACCTCCAGACCGATGCGTCAGCAGCACCGATGGCGACTCTGCCGAACGTGTCGCGTGCGGTGAGCAGCCAACCGACGAACACGCCAAATATGAAATTGGATGAGGCCGTCTCTGCCAAATGCACCATGCGCACTGGTTCGGGCATGTAGGGATTGGGGAGAAGGAGCTGAGCGTTCATCACCACGGCAAAGAGCAACCCGATCGAGAGAGCTGTTTCCGGCCACTGTCCTTTCATCATGCGAATCACCGGCATAGCTAACCCTACCCAACACATCGCACGCAGGACTTGAAATGGAATGAGCCACGGCGTGTCTCGCAGCACGGATCCCATTTGCGCTGCAAAACTGCCTGGGTCAATCCCACCGTAATACTCACGCACCGCCGGATTTCGCCAAGCGATGAAATAGCCAAAGCTGAAATAGAGAATCAGATATACCAGGGCGATCACGGCGAGCTTCCATGCCCATTCGCTTCTGGTCATGACGAGCCGTGGATTGACTTGGACGTCGATGATCTCGGGTTTCCTCTTCCCGAGAATGAGAACCGCAAGCACGGAGAATGGCGCGGCGATCACCGCGCCCATCAGAAACAGGCGCGGCAGCATGCCTGCCGGCAGTCGGGTGAGAAACACAGCCGACTCGATTTGCGGCATAAACGTCGTCACGCCATAGAAGATGAAAAAAACTGCGCCAATGAGGCGCCAGCCGGCCCAACGAGAACGAAGGATGACATACCCCATCACCACCGCCTCGAGAAAACACACCGCCAGCAGCGCCAGCGCCCCCGACCCTGCCTGTTCAGACGTACCAGAATTGGCTTGCAGGCCTACGACTGCGCCGGCCACGGCGTAGCAAACGAAGAGAACGGCCGTGAGGACCAATACTCTTAAGACGGAGATCACGGCCGTGATGCCCGGCCCTTCACGATACGAGTGTCGTATTCACGAAGGTAGCGGCGGTGCTGGGGATCGCGCGGGTAGGACTCCGTCGATCCATACGGATACGACCGGGCGCCGTGGTAAGGGAGTGGACCTACCGTAGTCCCGAACGCCGTGTTCAGGTCGGAGTCCTTGATCCAGCCGTCGGTGTAAAGAAGGAAGTCGCGCTTCCAACCCGGAGGGAGCGAGCCAGCTGGGCCGGCGTCAAACTGAATTGTCGCTTCATCCCCGGGGCCCATGATGACGTACATGTCGTCGGGATCGCGAAGTAGCGGCAGCACATCCCCGAACCGCGTGAAGGCGCCCTCGATCGGTCGCCACGGTGATTCCTTCGCAACGTCGTCGTACGCGAACCAGTACGGACCGTAGCGTCCGCCCTTGCGATACATGCGCGAGAACCCGCGGAAGTGGAGATCGGCCGATATCGGCGTGAGGGTCGTTGTCTTCACTGACGTGCTCGCGAGATCCTGGGCGACGAATGCCTGGTCCCAGTAGATCTGCATGTTCGTGCGGATGCGCACGCGATGATCAGCTGTTGGAAATATTCCGGCCAAATCCACGACGATTGTCTTGTCCTTCCCTGATGGGAAACCAATGTTCGCGATCGCGGTGCGCCATCTACCGTGCCGATCGCGTACTTCGAGTGAAGGCGACGCGACCTTGATCGATTGTTGCTGCGACAGCGCCACGTTGATGCTGGCGTCAGTCGGATAGATCCAGCCGCGCAGGAACAGGAAGCTCCGCGCGGCGTCTACGGATTTTCCCAAGTTCAGGATGAGGTCGTGCGGCTCGACCACTCCCTGATACTTTGTCGGCGTGAGGTTCGAGACGTACACGTCGTCGCTCTCGCGCAATGCCGGCAAGACATCGTTGCCGCGTTCATCCGTCGCGGAGAGCGGCAAGTATTTTCGCGCTACCTGGAACAGACGGAGATGCACCGGCCCTGGGGGTACGAAGCGCTCGTCAACGAATGCGTCGACCGAGTCAGGATGGTCGACGGCGATCAACTTGACCTGGTCGGCGTACGCCGTCTCCCAAAGCTCCTCGGTGAGCTGCAGAACGTAGCGCCCGTCGCGGGGCGCGAGCGCCTCACCCGGAATGCGCAAATATTCCTGCGACGCACCCGCCGGGGCATACGCGCTCGAGCCGCCCATGAGTCCGAGCGGCATCCCCAATGCACTGCGCCACATCGCATCGGTGACGAATCGGAAGCGCTTTCCGTCCCACGTGTACGCGAGCGCGCACGAGCCTTTGAGCATCTCGGTCTCGACCACATCCTGATCCGAGCCGGGGAAATACACAGTCTGTGGGACGCCGTTGGGCCACTCTACGCGCAGCACGTCTGCTTTGAGATGCGGGCCGAGTCCAAAGTGTGTGACGCGACCGGTGGCGACGCGCGTCTGGTAGATCTCACCAGCGCGGAGCTCCAGTCTCGCGCCGACGCCGAACGTGTTGTTTTTGCCGCTGCCGGTGCGAAGAGCTTTGAGCTCCACGTTCACAGCGAGGTTACTGTTGCCGAAATCGTTGCGGAGTAGTCGTGGCGCGCCGGCGGCGTCGACCATCAATAGGTCCTCGTCGCCGTCTTCGTCGACATCGGAGAGAGCGATCACGGTGCTCCCTCGCGATCGAACCGGATCGGGAATCAGGCTCGATCGATCGACGAACCTGCCCGTACCATCGTTTCGAAATAGCAACGTGCCAGCGGAGCGCAGGCGGTTTGGAATGGAACCGCCGCCGATGACGAGGTCGAGCCAGCCGTCGTTGTCGTAATCCACAAATTGGGCGGCGACAGTCGCGATTGAGCGGGCCGACTGTAGCGCAGCATTCGAGCGCTGGTCACGGGTGAAGGTCCCGCGACCTTTGTTGAGCCACAGCGTTGGCTCGGTACCATCGGTGCTCGCGACGAAGAGATCGAGCAGCCCGTCGTTGTTGTAATCTCCGACCGCCGCCGCACCCGACATGCCGGCGCCGGTGAGCCCACTTGCGGCCGTCACGTCGCTGAAGTGAAGCCCGCCGCCATTGTGAAACAGAACAGCGCTTCCCTGGGCGCTCGCGAAAAAGAGATCGGTCCGTCCGTCTCCGTCGAAATCACCGAAGACGACATCGCGCGCAGGGCCGCCACCGAGTCCTGAGCTGGCCGTTGCATCGGTGAAGGTCCCATCAAGATTGTTCCGGTACACTGTGCGCGGACCGCTCCCGATGAGAAGGAGGTCGAGGTCGCCATCGTGATCGAGATCGACGAAGACCGCCTTGCTCCCGCCTTTGACATCAGTGATCCCCGCTTTTGCCGTGACATCGACGAACGTTCCGTCGCCGTTGTTGCGGAAAAGATGACCGCGTCCCTCGCCACCCATGACGAAAAGATCCAGCCACCCATCGTTGTCGTAATCCGCGAAGGTGGCGTAGGCGGCGCCCTGGGGAAGGGAAATCCTCGAGCGACCGGTGGCGTCGCGAACGAATCCGCCCTGAACACGATAGAGATGGGGAACGGATCTCCGCAGCGTCGGCGACCACGTCGAGACGAAGAGGTCGTCTGTTCCATCGCCGTCGATGTCGCCGACGGCGAGCGCCGCTGGCCCATTCTGAGAGGCGTTCGCTGGAGCCACTCCGCTACGAGGCTCCGTGTTTGCGAAGCCTGCGTTGTCCGTCGCGTCTGTGAATTTCGCCATATCGATCGTCGCGCGCTCTCGCATGCCGTGGATCGAGATGAACGACTTCGGCGCGAAGGTAAGAACCGGCCGTCCGGCAATCGGACCTTCTGTCCATCTGACGTCGTCGAGCGCTGCCTGATAGGGCGCCGTGACTTCGACCAGGCCGAAGAATCGATCGAGCGCCGGTCGCGCCTGTGCGACATTTCCAGCGCGAAGGAGCTGAATCGAGCTGTCGAGGTATGTCCGTGCCTCCCTGGGGAGCTCAGGGGGCATGCGCCTCACTTCCTCGAGATATCGAATGGCGCTGTCCGCCTCGCCTCGCCGCGCGAATACATCCACCAGCTTCAGTCGCGCGACGAGATTTGCGGGCGCGACCGCAAGCACGTCTCTCAGCCTGTCTTCGTAGCGCCTGACCGAAGCGCTATCGCGCTGCTGCGCGTCGAGCTCAGCGAGCGCGTAAAGGACGTGCGCATTGCCGGTGGTGTCGCGACGCAGTCGCTCGAGCGTCGTGCGAGCCTCCGCCGAACGACCCGTAAGCGCATAAAGCCTCGCCAGCGCGAGGCCAATTTCCGTATTTGCCGGATCCAGCTCCCGCGCCTTGCGTAGCTCCTTCTCTGCCTCGGGATACCGACCAGCTTGCAAATAAGTGAGCCCCAACTCCGCGTAGCCCAGCGGATCGTCGGGGGCGAGCTCGGTGAGTTTCTTGAACTGCGATTCGGCTTCGGGCAGCTGATTCCGCTGGAGATAACTGAGTCCCAGCATCCGCGCGGTGTATAGGTCTTCCACCGACGCGGGCTTGGATCGACATGCGGAAGCCGCCGCGATCAGCGCGCCACCGAATAAAAAGGCCCGGCCTCGCCAACCCGGGCGAATCGCGCGACTCCTCGAGGGGGCGACAGCATCGCCTCGGCTAGAATCTCGACGTGAAGGGATCAAATGCTGTGTCGACCGCACGCGCTCGGAGTTTGCGGGATTGCGAAAGGACAAGGAGAAGAAGATTATAACGCGCGCGTCGTTTGCGCGTGTTACCGCGGGCGATTTCGGCTTGCATATTAAGAACTCGTTTCGACTCCGAGTCATGCGCGCAATTCAGCATTTGATTCGCCTTGCGGTCATTCCGCTCGGTGCTGTGGTCTTCGCCTCCCCCAGCCTGCGTGGACAGTCGGCTGCAGATTCCGCGGCGCCGCTGAAGCGCGTAGTTGGTTACCTGGCCTCCTGGGCTGTGCGCAACAAAGGCGTCTCGATCGCGACCCTCCCGGCGCGAGACCTGACGCACATCTTCTACGCCTTTGCGGACATCGCGCCGGATGGATCGGTCACACTTGGCAATCGCTGCATCGACACGGGAGCGTGCCAGCGCGCTGCTCCAGTTCCCGTGCGCGCGGGCGGAAATTTCGGGGATCTGTTGCGCCTGAAGCGGCGTCATCCACGCCTCAAGCTGACGATTTCGATCGGTGGGTGGGGAGGATCCGCAAGATTTTCCGATGCCGCTCTAACCGATTCGTCGCGACGGCGCTTTGCCAGCTCGGCAATCGATCTTTTCATCAGGCGTTGGCCGGGTCTCTTCGATGGAGTCGACATCGACTGGGAGTTTCCGGTACAGGGCGGTCTGAAGGGAAATGTCGAGCGCCCGGTCGACCGACAGAACTTCACGCTGCTTCTCGCCGAGCTGCGCCGCGAGCTCGATGCTCAGGGGTCGAAAGACAAGCGACATTATGAGCTGTCGATCGCCGCGTCAGCGCGTCCGTCGGAGATTGCCAACATCGAGCTCGATCGGATCGTTCCGTTGCTCGATTTCGTCAACGTGATGACGTACGACTACCACACGGGCGGCTCCATCGCGCACTTCAACGCGCCGTTGTTCGCCGCGGCCAACGATCCGACTCCCGAGCTCACTGCCGACGCGAGCATCCGCGCGTTCAGGGCCGGCGGTGTTCCCGCCGACAAGCTGCTGGTGGGCATTCCGTTTTTTGCGCGCGTCTACGGACAGGTGCCGAACGTGAATGCGGGGCTGTTTCAGAAGTCAGGTGGGGCGCCGAAAGGATGGGCAGACGCTGACGGCAATTGGCGGCGGTTAGCTCGCAAGCAACTTCGCGATCCTCGATACACGCGACACTGGGAGTCGTCAGCGCAGGTGCCGTGGATCTACGATTCGCGTAGCGGAACCTGGATCACCTACGACGATCCGGAAGCGGTTCGGGCCAAGGTGAATTACGTGCGCCAGAACGGACTCGGCGGCGTGGTCATCTGGGAGCTCGCTGCGGATGACGGCCGGCTTATGCGCGCGATCGCGGGATCGCACTGATGGCGGCAGGCTCCACGAAAGCCGTTTCCATTCGTCGCTGCACAGTCTCGGATGCCTCGACGTTGGCCTCCCTCGGCGCGCGACTGTTCACAGAGGCCTACGGTCCGACGCATCCCGAACCAGAGCTCAGTCGCTATCTCGCGCGATCGTTCTCCGTCGAGGGAATTCGGAATGCGATTGCGGATGCGGACTCCGCGATATTAGTGGCGGAAGACGCCGACGGAAGCGCGATTGGGTACTCGTATTTGCGGGCTAGCCCCACGCCTCCTGCCGGTGTGCAGGGAAGCCGACCATACGAGATCGTCCGCTTCTACGTCGACGGGGCGCACCAGGGCCGGGGTGTCGGTGCTGGGCTCATGGAGCAGAGCTTCGATGAGGCGAAGAGAAGGGGAGCAGATGTGGTATGGCTCCAAGTCTGGAAGGAGGCACCGTGGGCCGTCGGCTTCTACCTGCGTCTTGGGTTCTCGATCGTTGGCTCGGCGTCTTTTTACTTCGGCGATCGGGTAGGCGACGACCACGTGATGGCGAGGATTACGTGATGGCGAGGATTACGTGACTGTGCTCACCAGAAAACAGTCTCTTGATAGTGAGAATTTCCCTCCCCTTTCCCCTCCGGGCGACCATTTTGCGCCGCTCGGTTCCGAGCGCGTGGAAGCAGACCCAACTGCTCGAACCCGGGAAGATCGCCGGCTGCATCGCGATCGCCGCTCTAAATATCCTGTGGCGGGGTCACGGCGTATTTCGGTCCGCCTCGCCGGGCGCACGCTTCGCACTGGTCGCGCTCCTCTGTTACGGGATGACGACGCTCGCCGAGTTTGTCTGGTTCCTCTACACCGGCCCGCGGCTCACTGGCTTCGAGTCGCCCACGGCGGCGAAGGCCTTGAGCGAGCTAGACGCCGTTGATCGACTCGTGGAGCAACTGCGAGAGCTGCCTCCGACGGAGCTTCGTGAGGAGACCCTGCAGCTAGCGAACGAAATGAAGACCTTCGAGGCAGGAAGCGATCGCGAGTTCGTGAACACCCTCGCCGGCGACAAGCCGGCCCAGACTGCATCCGAGGCGGAACGCGACGAAGTGCTCGACAAGCAAAGCGTGGAGCTGATGCAGCACAACCTGCGGATGTGGCGAGTTTACAGAGAGCAGTTCTATCGACCAGCGCGCGCGTTCCGTGACGAGCTTCGCAAGCGACTCGGCATTCGGAACGTCAATAGCGAGCCCAGGATACCCGCACTGGACAAGGCGATGCTCACTGGGGCGAGACCGATCGCGCAGGCCGCGGAGTACCTGGCAGGGCTGGCGCGACGATTGAAATGAACGGATAACTGAATGGCTTGCTGTCCGTTCGGCGAGCGAAGCTAGGCCTTCTGTGGCTCGAAGCTAGGCTTCTGCGGCTCCTCGAGCCCGACCTCGATCTGCGACAGCGCGTCGGGCGAGATTCCGTGAGTCGAAGAAATGTTGAACTTGCGCCGCAGATATTCCTCGAAGCTCACCCATTGACCTTCGTACTCCACCGACCTGCTCCACGCGCATAGCGTCACGAGATTCCGATAGTGCTCCGCTCCGCGGGCAATGACGAGGAGCGCGACCAGCATCAGCAGAAGGGCGGCCGCAAGGGCAAGAGAAATCGCATCGCCCCGTTGAAGCTCGATGACGAGAGACTTCTGACGGCTGCGCAGAATGTTCGCTTCCTCGTCGGTCATTGACCGGAGCCCGGAACGAATCGCTGTCATGAGACTGTCGCTGTGGGGCGTTTTGACGATGCTTGCCGCCACATCGCGCTTTCCGCTGCGCGCGAGCTTGATCGTTGAATCCAGTTCGGCCAGCTTCGCGCGAGAAAGCGACTCGATCATCAGCAGCCGACGGAGCTGCGCCGAATTGTCTGAGAGCAGAACCCTGAGATTGGCGAGACGCGACCGCACGTCTTTTGTGGCATCGCCGTATGGCGCGAGGAAGCCGGTCTGATTCGTCAGCACGTACCCGCGCAGACCAGACTCGGCCTCGCTCATGCGCGCTTCCACGGTCGCCAGCTCCCGCTGAACCTCCAGCGTATGGCTGACCCATTCGAATGACTCGACGGCCGCCGTTCCGCCCTGCCATTCCACAAGCAGCAGCCCGCACATGACGAGGGCGACAGACGCCAGTCCGAATGAAATAAGAATGGGTCTGCTATGTGGGATCTTCATCTTTTGCCTTGGGGAACGAGGCTGCGGGGGCATTGGGTTACCCCTATAAGACGATCCACTCAGGGGTGGGGTATCCTCGGTTCTCGTCCTGCTAGTGCCGGCCCATCCCCTTGCGGTATCTTCACGCCGTGCCAACCCCGGCCCCTCCGCGAAAAGAAGACCTTCCGCTTCACGAAGACGTCCGCTGGCTCGCTGCCGCACTTGGCCGCGTCATTTGGAGGCTGGAGGGCGAGGAAGCATTCAAGATCGTGGAGAGACTGCGCGTCGCCACGCGCGCTCGCCGTCACGGTGAGTCGGGAGCGGCTAGTCTCGACGATCTGCTGAAGCATGTCGATGATCTGCCGGTCGACAAGTGTGCAACCGCCGCGCGCGCTTTCACGCTCTTTTTCCTGCTCATAAACACTGCCGAACAGACCCACCGTGTTCGCCGCCGCGACGCGTACCTGGGGAAGGGCGTGACGGATCCGCAACCCGCATCGGCACGATGGACGATGCGCCAGCTGCGCAAGCTGGGCGCCAGCGCCGACGATATCGAGCGGGCGATGCTCAAGCTCGACATCCGGCCGGTTCTCACTGCGCACCCGACCGAATCGACCCGCCGCACCCTCCTCGGCCTCCAGGCACGCGTCGCCGACGGTCTGCTCGCGCGCGAGTCTGCTCCGGCGGACGCGGTGAGACTCATCGAACAGTCCCTCGAGGGCGAAGTGGAGCTGCTGTGGCTCACCAGCGAAATCCGGCAGGATCGACCGACAGTCCTCGACGAAGTCAGCTCCGCGCTGTGGTACCTCGAGACGCGTCTTCTCGAGGCGGGCGGCTACATGCACGCAACGCTTGCGCTCGCGTTCGAGGACGAGTTCGCACGTTCGGCCGATTCATTCAGGATCACCGCTCCGCTTCGCTTCGGCACCTGGGTCGGAGGCGATCGCGATGGTAATCCGTATGTCACGCCGGAGATTACCATTGCCACTGCGCGGCGGGCGAGTCACGTCATACTCGGTCGCTACGGCGATGTGCTGGAAGACCTCACGCGACGGCTCTCGCTCTCGTCATCGATCGCGCCGCCACTCGATGAGCTGGTGAAATCGCTGGCGCGGGATCGAAAGCTCCTGCCTCTCGTCTGGAAAATGAATCGAAAACGCAACGCCGACGAGCCGCTGCGATTGAAATTGAGCTTCATGTCCGCGCGCATCGATGCAACACGGCGACTGGTCGCATCGCGCGACGCCGGGCGGCCGAGAAAGGAGCCCGCTGCCTATCCGAACGCTGCCGCGTTCGAATCGGATTTGTTGCTTGTGCGGAAGTTCCTGGTGCGCGCCGGCGCCGAGCAGGCTTGCCGTACCACCGTCGATCCACTGTATGCGGCCCTCCGCGCGCATGGGTTTCACGGATTCATGATGGATGTGCGCGACCACGCTGATGTCCACACCGCGGCGATAAAGGAGATCTTCGCGGCGAAAAACGGCGATATACTCGAGAAGAAGCTTCGCTCGGCGCTTCTGGGCAGAGGATCATTGCTCAGCAAGACTCGAAAGTTGTCCGACGCCACGCGACAGGTTGTCGACACCTTTGGCGCCATCCGGACCGTCCAGGACGAAGCGGGGGAAGCCGCCGCTTCTACCTACATCGTTTCGATGACGCGCTCTGCTGACGATCTGTTAAAGGTGATGCTGCTCGCGCGCGAGATGGGACTGATCAACCTCGCTGGCAAGAAACCGACGTCCCGCCTGGATTTCGTGCCGCTGTTCGAGACGCTCGAAGACCTGGAGCACGCGCCGCTTGTCATGCGATCGTTGCTGGAAGATCCAGTCTACGCCAGGCAGCTCGAAGCGCGCGGTCGGCGGCAGGAAGTCATGATCGGCTACTCGGATTCCGGGAAGGACGCGGGAATGATCGCCGCATCCTGGGCACTCTATCGCGCCCAGGAATCCCTGGCCGAGCTGTTCGACGATTCCAAAATTGAGCTGCGTCTTTTTCACGGCAGAGGGGGAAGCGTCGGGCGTGGAGGCGGGTCGCCCGTTTATCGCGCGCTTGCCGCGCTTCCGCCGGGAACGACCAAAGGTCGCATCAAGATCACGGAGCAGGGCGAGATCATATCGCAGCAGTTCGGCCTGCTGCCGGTTGCCGAGCGCACTCTCGAGGTCACCGCCGCGGGCGTGCTGCTGCACGAGTTCAGCGATTGGCGAAAGCGAGTTGGCGTGAAGGAAGTTCAGGATTTCCGCGAAGTGATGGATCGCCTCTCGGCCCGGTCGCGCGACGTCTATCACAAGCTCGTATACGAGAGCGACGCAGTCTTTCAGCTGTTCCGAATGGCAACGCCAATCGACGAGCTCGCGAACGCGCGCTTTGGATCGCGTCCCGCGTACAGGCCCGGTGCGAAAGCTGGCATCGAAGGGATCCGAGCGATTCCGTGGGGCTTTGGTTGGACCCAAATCCGCCTCATGCTCACGGGCTGGCTCGGAGTCGGCACCGCTCTCGGGGAAGAGGTGTCGACCCGGGCCGGCCTGCGGAGGCTGCAGCGAATGGCGCAGATGTGGCCCTTCGTCGATGATCTACTGGCAAAAGCGGAAATGGTTTGCGCAAAAACGGACGTCGACATCGCGCGCGCGTACGTGCGCCACCTTGGCGGCGACCTCAAGCTGGCCGACTCACTGATCGACGAGTACCAGCGCGCGGTCGAGGCACTGCTGCTGATTCGCGGGCATCGTCAGATGCTGGACGACACCCCGGTGCTGCAGTCGGCGATAGCGCTCAGAAATCCGTACGTCGATCCGCTGTCGCTGCTCCAGATCTCGTTGCTGCGGCGCAAGCGTAAGGGAGTCGCGAAAAGCGAGCGCGAAAAGGAAGCGATTGACGACGCTCTTGCCACGACGTTGAGCGGTATTGCGCAAGGTTTGCGCAATACCGGATAGGGCTTCGTCGCGCGCAGCTTCGCACAACGGGCTGCCACTCGTCCGTAACGAGTTTCGGCCTTGAGACGGACGGTGCTGGGAGCTATATCGAATGGGTGTGACGCCTCATTCACAGACGAGGGAAGGTGCAACTGCAGCATTCGTCCGACGTGACCAGTCTCACTGCCGATAATCTCGCGATCAGGCCTATCGCGGACGATTCATCGGCGAATGATTCGTCCGCCGCGGAGCTCGAGCGCGTGAAAGACGAGCTGCGCCGTGTTCGCTCCCGCGCGGCGAAGCTTCTCGAGGTCACAACAGCGTTGTCCGAGGCGCGCTCCGTAGAAGAGGTCACTCAAGTCGTGTTGAGCAAGGGCGTTGAAGTTGTCGAAGCCACGCGCGGCGTCCTAGTGTCAGTCGAGGGTGACGATCTCAAGCTGCTCGGTACTCACGGCGTCAGCCCGCACCTCCAGGCTCAGCTCGGTACGATCACCCGCGACACCGAAATCCCGGTCGTCCACGCCCTGCGCAAGGGCGAGATGATATCCATCGAGTCGGCCGACGAATTTCGAGAGCGGTACTCAGGCGCGTACGAAGGGTTCGGCGAGCTGGCGGACATGCAGACCTATCTCGCGACTCCGCTCGTTCACGCCGGCGAGACGGTCGGCGCTCTTGCGCTTCACTTCAAGGAAGCCGCGGCGCTGGGCGCATCCGACCGAACTTTCACACTCCTGCTAGCTCAAGCCGCAGCAACAGCACTGTACCGTGCCCGTAGCTATGACGCGGAGCAGGACAAACGCCGCCACGCCGAGCTGCTCGCGCACGCCCGCGAAGATGTGCTGGGCGTCGTCGCCCACGACCTGCGTAATCCTCTCAGCCTCATTGTAACGACGACGGAGCTGCTACAGGAAGAAGATCTCGAGCCGGCGCGGCGCAAACAAATCCTCGACATCGCCAGGCGCGCTGGCAAGCAGATGAATCGTCTCATCGAAGACCTGCTCGATACGGTCCATCTCGCGTCCGGTAAGCTCTCGCTCGATCTCGAGGATGTCGCCGTCGCCGCCGTTTTCCGTCAGGCGGACGAGACGTTTCGGCCCATCGCCGAGAAGAGAAGACTTCGCCTCACCGCGATGCCACCCGACGGAACCGTCGCCGTCCGCGCGGACCCGTTGCGTGTTTCACAGGTCCTCGGCAATCTCATCGGAAACGCGCTCAAGTTCACCCCAGAAAATGGCGACGTGATTTTCCACGCGGCTCCGAACGGCATCGAGGTGGTTTTCCACGTCAGCGATACCGGACCGGGCATTCCAGACGATCAACGCGAGCACCTGTTCGAGCAATTCTGGCAGGCGCGAAAGAACGACAAGCGCGGCGTCGGACTCGGACTCACCATCGCGAAGGGCATCGTCGAGGCGCATGGTGGTCGGATCTGGTGCGAGAGCATCGTGGGCGGCGGAAGCACTTTCTCGTTTACGCTTCCCCTCGCAGGGGTCGCGCGCGAGGCCGCAGCATCCGCCTGACACAGGTGCGTCGACAATACGAGGCTATTTGATCTTCAGACCTTCCAGCTTCGGATCGAGCGGCGGATAGCGTAGATCCAGGTCGTCGAGCGTATCGGCGATCTGGCGTGATATGAGCAGGTCACGAGCGTTTTCGTTGTCAGCCGGGACTACGTACCATCGCGCCCAGCTCGTGCTGCACTTCGCGATCGCATCCCGGTAGGCCGCTGTATACTCGGCCCACTGCGCGCGGTCGTCCAGATCACCCGCCCTGAATTTCCAGTTCTTCTTGCGATCTTCCAGCCGCTCCATCAATCGCTTTTTCTGCTCGTCGCGCGAGACGTGCAAAAAGAACTTCAGGATTACCACCGAGTTCGCGGCCAGCATTTGCTCGAAGTCATTGATCTGACCGTAACGCGCTGACCAGATCGCTCTGGACACAGTTTTCCGGACTCGCGGGACGATTACGTCCTCGTAGTGAGACCGATTGAAGATTCCGATCATCCGTCGCTTTGGCACACGCTGATGGATGCGCCACAGAAAGTCGTGCTCCACCTCCGTATCGTTTGGCGCCTTGAAGCTGGTCACGTCGCAGCCCATGGGGTTAATGCTGCGAAACACCTTCTTGACCGTGCCGTCCTTCCCCGACGCGTCGCGCCCCTGCAGCACGACCAGAAGGGCGTAGCGGGCGTCGGCGTAGAAGACGGATTGGAGCTTTCTTAGGCGTTTTTGCTCGTGCTCGAGGGCTTTAACGAGCTCGTCGCCGTGCGGAAAATCTTCGGGACGAGCGGCAGCAGCGTCGGTGAGACGAACCTGTCGCCGGCTCGTGATTGGCTTGAGTTTCGTGGGGTCGGAGGCCACGGCTCAATGTGAAAGAACCTCGCGGGAGTTGCCAGTAGTGCCTTTTGACAAACAGGATCTGGCGCCTTCCAGATGTTTCGCTAACATGGAAGCATCAGCGATCAAGGAGATCCCATGACCACCGCCGCTCCTGCCAACACCACCACCGCCATCGCCGAGGAGCTTGTTTCCCTCTGCCGCGCGGGCCGCAACCTGGACGCGATCAATTCGTTTTACTCGCCCGACATCGTTAGCGTCGAATCGATGGGCAATGAAGCGATGCCGCGCGAGGTAAAGGGAATTGACGCGATTCGGGGAAAACAGAAATGGTGGGCTGACAATAACGAGGTCCACGCCAGCACTGTCGACGGGCCATTCGTTGGCGAGGACAAATTCGCCGTCTATTACAGCTACGACATCACTTTCAAGCCAACGGATAAGCGAAACACCATGGAAGAGATGGCGCTCTATACGGTGAAGGACGGAAAGATCGTGCGGGAGCAGTTCTTTTATAGGACATCGTAGTTCTGCTCGTCAGCGGGTCACGCGCGGATAGCGCTCCGCTAGAGAAGACACTATTCGTCGCTGATGCGCCGGCCCCCGGCATCGACGGCGGTTCGGTCCCGCGCGTCCCCTCCGCTGCCCAACGCCTGGCGATCGAGGCCGATTCGCAACCGCTCCTCGTACTCGCCGGGCCAGGCGCGGGAAAAACTTTCTGCCTCATCGAGCGAATCCGCTTCCTGATCGACCAGATCGGCATCGATCCGAGTCGGGTGTGCGTCTTCACCTTTACCAATAAAGCCGCCGGCGAGATCGCCGAGCGCCTCGAGCGCGAGCTCGGCGAACGTGTCGAGCGTGTGAGGCGAGGGACCATCCACGCTTTCTGCGCCGAGCTTTTGCGCGAGTTCGGAGAGCACGTGGGACTCCAGCTGGGGTTCGGTATCGCCGACGAGCTATATCAGCGATCGGTTCTTCGCCGCCTCCGCGTTCCGGCGAAGATGCACAAGAACGTCCTCGACGCGTTCGCGCGCTATCGCTTTCGCGGCGAGCTACTCGGACACCGCTACCAGAAGTATTACGACGGCTATCGGCGGATGACCGCCGAGCGAAACGTCGCGGACTTCGACTCGCTGGTTCTGAAATCGGCGGAGCTCCTCAGAATCCCCGCGGTCGCAACCCAGGTGCGGTCGCGATGGGACGCTGTGCTCGTCGACGAGTTTCAGGATTTGAATCCGATTCAATACGCCGTCATTCGCCAGGTCGCTCGCGATCACCGGAACATTTTCGCCGTCGGGGACGACGAGCAATCGGTTTACTCGTGGACGGGCGCGGATCCCAAGGTCTTTCTCAGCTTCAAGAAGGATTTCGATCTCACACCAGATCGCGTGATCCACCTGCAGGACAATCGGCGCTGTCCGCGTGCGGTCGTCGACATGGCGCGCCGACTGGTCGGGCTCAACGAGGCGATTTTCGCCGATCGTTTGCCACAGCGAACTACCCACGAGTCACCATTTTCCGTGACCGCTCTCAATTTTCCTGATGGCGACGCCGAGACGCGTTGGATCATCGACGATCTGCGCCGCGATCGCGCTGCGCACGACGGGAAGCTTGGCTGGGGCGATGTCGCGCTCCTCTACCGGACGCACAAAATCGGGACCGGGCTCGAGTCTGCCTTCCTGAACGCCGCGATACCGTGTTGTCTCGCGCAGGGACGCGCGCTCGCCGACGACAAAGTAGTTGCCTACGTCCTCGCTGCCCTCCGTGTGATTGCCAATCCGAGCGACGAGATTCAGCAGGAGATGTTCTACCAGGCGGTGCTCCCGCCGCCACTCTTCGACAGCGCTCGCGCCTGGGCCGAAGAGACCGGGCGCAGCCTGATTCACCAGCTCGAGCACATGGCGCGCACTTTACCGCGCGAGCACGGCGACGCCAAGAAAATCTGGCGTGGGTTTTACGCGCTGAGGAACCTCGACGCACTCGCAAAAAACCACCGGTCGCTGGGATCGCTGGTCGAGGACATTCTCTCGGAAAAGGTTGGCACGTACCGAACGATCCTGGAAGATCACCAGGAGGATTTGAGTGATCCGGCTTCCCACGAGGAAGTGGTCCGAATGGCAGAACGCATTCTGCGGACGGTCGAGCGCGGCGGCTCGGTCTTTGTACCCCGCCTCGGCGGTGCCGAGATCGCTGCGAAGAAGATCCTGCTCGAGATGGGCGTCCGCTCGATTGTCCTCGGCGGCACTCCGAGCGGCGATGCGCTGCGCATCGGCCCCGATGACCTGCCGACGCTCGGCCTCGGACTCGGCCTCTTCAAGACGGCGCAGCTAGTGCGTACGCGAAGCTTCAGCAACACCTTCCGGGACTTCACCGCAATCGATCTGGAGACGACGGACAAGGACGTAGATCGCGCCGAAATCGTCGAGATCGCGGCAGTGCGCGTGCGACACGGCCGCATTGTCGACGAGTATCACACGCTGGTGAAGCCTCGCGTGCCGATTACGTCGGGCGCGCTGGCGACACATCGGATTTCCGAGAGCGACGTCGCGGGAGCCCCGTACTTCGAGGCGATGTGGCCGGCGTTTCGCACTTTCTGCGGCTCGGACGTGCTGGTCGCGCACAACGGCTACATGTTCGATTTTCCAATCCTCCGCCGCATGGCGGCGAAGCTGCCGCGCGGAACGGATTTCTCCATTTACGACTCCCTTCCGCTCGCACGCACGCTTTACGCGACCAGCGTCAAGCTACCGCACCTTGCCAGGCGCTACGGCATTCATCCCGGGCAGTCCCATCGCGCGCTCGACGATTGCCGCACACTCGCGAAAGTGTTTCCGGCGTTGAGTGAGACGCGCATCGAGTACGCGCGCAAGACAGCTCTCGTGAATCTGCTCGACCAGCTCGGCGTCGCCCTCGCTCTAAGCGACAGGCAGTCGCTTTGCGACGAAGCGCGAAAAATATTCGAGTTGCTCGCACCGTATTCACTCGGGCGTCACAGCGAGTGCCTCGATTACTATGGTGTGGAGCGTGACGGGTCTGGATGTGCAGATGGCGAGATCGCGTCGGTCAATGAGCTGATAGCGCTACTCGGCGGCCACGAATTGATGGAGCGGCTCCGTGCCGAACGCGCGGCGGAAAAACGTTATCCCGAGACGATGGGAAGATTGCGTCGTCTGATCGAGGCATGCGCCGGCGACGATCTGCTCGCGCAGATTGCGATCTTCCTTGAGAGGGCAGTGCTCTCGAAGTACGACGGCGCCGAGGCGGAGAAAAATCGTGTCAATCTGTTGACGCTGCACTCGACGAAGGGATTGGAATTCTCCCGCGTGTACATCGTTGGAGTCGAGGACGAGCTGCTCATTCCGCTGCCGCGCGACGGCGCGGTGAAAAAGCTCGACCTCGAAGAGGCGCGGCGCCTGTTGTACGTCGGAATGACGAGGACGAAGGATAGGCTCGTCATGACCAGGGTCAAGTCACGCGATGAGCGCCCCACGGGCGGGCATCGGTTCCTTGATGAAATGGGGCTCAGACTGACAAGTCACCCAGCTTGACTAGTCAGCGCGCCTTACCGTCGCTTCAGATGCAAGCACTTATACAAAAGGTGCGGGGTGTCTGGTAATAGGACCGAGGCTTGAGGAAAGGCGTCTTTACCTCAGTGCAGGCCCCTATCACCTGCAACCTCGCCCCTTTAGTGTAAGTGCCTACTCCTGCGAAACCGACTCGGCTTGGATGCCAGCTAGCAGTTACCGCCCCGACGCTGTCACCCGCCAGACGGTATTACCAACGTCGTCAGCCACGAGCAGCGCCCCGTCCCGGCCGATCGCGACGCTAATTGGTCGCCCCATCGCGTCTCCATTCGGTTTGATGAAGCCGGTCAGGACATCGATCGGCTGTCCGGCGGGCCTACCGTTCGCGAATGGAATGAAGATGACTTTGTAGCCGCTGTAGGGTTTTCGATTCCAGGAGCCGTGCTGTCCGACGAACATCCCGCCACCGAATCGAGCGGGGAGCGCGCCTGCATCGCGCGCGCCGGACCACGCGAGACCCAGCGATGAGGTGTGCGGGCCCAACGCGTAGTCGGGAACGATGGCGCGCGCGACGAGGTCGAGACGCTGCGGCTCGACGCGTTCGTCGACGTGTCTTCCGTAGTAACTGTAGGGCCAACCGTAGAATCCGCCGTCGCGCACCGCAGTCATATAGTCGGGAACGAGATCGCTGCCCAGCTCGTCCCTCTCATTCACCGCAGCCCACAGGGCGCGGCTCTCCGGCTCCCACGCGAGGCCGACGGCATTGCGGAGGCCAGTCGCGAAGATGCGATGCTTCCCGGTAACGCGGTCGATCTCCCAGATTGCCGCTCGACCCTCTTCGTGCAGAACGCCATTCTCCGCGGCGTTGCTGTTGGAGCCGACCGATGCGTAAAGCTTCGAGCCGTCGGGACTCGCGATGACGGTCTTCGTCCAGTGATGATTGATGCGGCCTGCCGGAAGATCGACCAATCTTGCGCCGGTTGCCACGATGTTGGTTACGCCCGTCACATAGGGGAAGCGAACGATTCCGTCGGTATTCGCAACGTAAAGCGCGTCACCGACGAGGGTCATCCCGAATGGTGAGTGAAGCCCGCTCAGAAAAACGGACCGCGTATCGGCCACGCCATCGCCGTTCGTGTCCCGCAGCAGGACTATCCGATTCTGGCTCGGCACCGCGCCACCGGCTCGTGACTGAAAGAACCTGAAGAAAAACCCCTTGATCCCCCTCCCATCATCGGGGCGCTTCGGCGCATTCGTCTCGGCGACCAGTACATCACCGTTGGGGAGCACGTAGAGGGAACGCGGATGGCTGAGCCCGCGGGCAAAAGCGCGCACGGTGAGACCATCCGCGGCTACGGGCGTGGCGCCGTCAGACCAACCCTTCGCCTTGACCACGTTGATGACCGGTATCAGCGATTCCTTCGGCGGAGGTATGACGGGGTGCATGCCGACTTCAGCGGAGACAGGAACGCGCGCCGGAGTGCCGCACGCTACGGCAGCGACAGTCGCCGCCAGAACCAAACATCTTCGAGAAAGCTTCGCGCGCATAGCGAACAAATCGAGCAAGAATCACGCGAGTCAGCCACAAACATTATTATTGATTTCATGCGCGAGCGTGGACGGCAGCTAGTGCGCGGTGAATGGCGAGTCGCGGTCGGCGGAGAGGAGACGTCAGCCGTCTTCGAGCCGTCGGCGAGCGGCGACGCAGGTGAAACCGTTTTCATCTGCGCGCATGGTGCTGGCGGAAACATGAATGATCGCGGAATCGCTCAGACCGCGAATGCTTTGCGCGAGCGTGGACTTGGCGTCGTCCGCTTCAACTTCCTGTACAAGGAAAAGAAATCCGGCCGCCCCGATCCAATGCCCAGGCTCAAGGAATGCATTGCCGCGGTGGTCGCCCGCACCCGCGATGAGCTGAGCCCCGAGAAACTGATCATCGGTGGGCGATCGATGGGAGGAAGAGCCGCGTCGATGATTGCGGCCGACGGATTCGGATGCGACGGATTGCTGCTGCTCGCTTACCCGCTGCATCCGCCCGGCAAGCCCGACCAGCTGCGCGATGCGCATCTCCCGTCGATCAAGGTTCCAGTCATTTGCTTCAATGGCACGCGCGATCCTTTCTGCACGCCGGCTTTAATGGAGGAAGTGCTGAAACGCGTGACCACGGACTGGGAGATGCACTGGATCGAGGGGGCGGACCACAGCTTTCATGTGCCCAAATCGTCGGGCAAAACGGATGCGCAGGTAGTGACCGAGATCGCCGACACGGCGAAAACCTGGTTGGACCGGCTGGCGCCCCGATAACAGTATGCTGAGTTGGACCAACCAATCACGACGAAAGCGGCGGCACTGCCGCTAGAGAGGAGGCGGTATGGTCGGAGATAACGATGCCATCGCGACAGTCGCAGTCAAAGACATTAAAGCGGCAAAGAAATTCTACGAAGGTGCCCTCGGACTGAAGCCGATGCCGTCCGACGAACCGAGCGTGCTGATTTACAAGAGTGGACGCTCAACCGTGTACGTCTACATGTCGCAGTACGCCGGGACCAACAAGGCGACAGCCATCAACTGGGTTGTCGACGACGTCGATAAAACGGTGCAGGACCTCAAGGCCAAAGGCGTCGGCTTCGAGCACTATGACATGCCCGGTCTTGTGCGAAAGGGCGATGTGCACCTCACGGGTAAGTACAAGACCGCGTGGTTCAAGGACCCGGACGGCAACATCCTGGCGATAATGAGCCAATAGCGGCGGCGGACGCCGCAAGCCCTCGCCCGAAAAAAATTTCGCGCGTCCTGTCGATTTCACGATCGCTCATTCGTCGCCTTAGTAGAGCCCAGATCATGCCGGTCGGAAAGCGCCACAGAGGCTCGGAACCCGAAAACGATAAGGAGAAAGGCAATGCGATTCCTGGTAATGGTGAAGGCCACCAAGGACTCAGAGGCGGGCGTTCTACCCGACGAGAAGCTCCTCGCCGAGATGGGCAAGTTCAATGAAGAGCTCGTGAAAGCGGGAATCATGTTGGCGGCCGAAGGACTGCAGGCAAGCTCGAAGGGCGCGCGCGTAAAGTTTTCTCCCAACAAGAAGCCGACGGTTACCGACGGGCCTTTTGCCGAGACCAAGGAGCTCGTGGCCGGATTCTGGTTGTGGCAGGTGAAATCAAAAGCAGAAGCGCTCGAATGGCTCAAGCGCGCGCCCTTCACCAACGAAGAGGTCGAGATTCGACAGGTATTCGAGCCTGAGGATTTCGGTGAGGCGTTGACTCCTGAGCTGAGGGAACAGGAAGAGCGTCTCCGCGAACAAGTTGCCGCGCGCAAGTAGCGCGCTCCAATCAAACCAACGAGGATGACGACAATGCGATTCATGATGCTATACAAGCCGGGCAAAGAGGGTGTACCGCCGACCGCGGAGCACCAAGCGGCGATGGGGAAGCTGATCGAGGACATGGCGAAATCGGGCGTGCTCATCGCGACCGACGGGCTCTTACCGAGCTCCAAAGGATCGCGCGTCCGCATCTCCAACGGAAAAATCACCGTCACCGACGGGCCGTTTACCGAAGCCAAAGAAGTGATTGCGGGCTATGCGATCATCAAGGTGAAGTCGAAGGCGGAAGCAATCGAGCAGGCCAAACGCTTCTTGCAGGTGGTCGGCGAAGGTGAGAGCGAGGTGCGCGAGATGTACGACGCCCCCGCGTTCGCCGCCGAACCCACTGCGCGCGCCAATGCTGCAAGCAGGCCTGCCCGCGCGCAGGCCGCCGCGAAGCGGTAGTGTCGGATACTCACAAGGCGATCGATGCCGTCTGGAGGATCGAGTCGGCACGACTCATCGCCGGTCTCGCGCGGATCGTCGGCGACATTGGACTCGCTGAAGATCTCGCGCAGGACGCGCTCCTCGCCGCCCTCGAGCGGTGGCCAGAGACTGGAGTGCCCGACAATCCAGGCGCCTGGCTCATGGCCACCGCCAAGCATCGCGCGATCGACATGCATCGGCGTAGCAAGCGGATCGAGCGCAAGCACGAGCTGCTCGGTCACGAGCTCGAGGCGCAGCAGGAGCTGAGCGTGGGAGATCTCGACGCGGCAATCGATGACGACATCGGCGACGATCTCCTCCGTCTCATTTTCACCGCGTGTCATCCCGTCCTTTCGACCGAGTCGCGCGTCGCGCTGACTCTTCGGCTCCTCGGAGGACTGACTACGGACGAGATTGCGCGTGCGTTTCTTGTTCCGGAACCGACAGTTGCGCAGCGAATCGTCCGCGCCAAGCGAACGCTCTCGGAGGCGCGCGTCCCCTTCGAGGTTCCACGCGGCGATGAGCTGAAGGCGAGGCTATCATCGGTCCTCGGCGTTATCTACCTCGTATTCAATGAGGGATACTCGGCCACTGCCGGCGACGACTGGCTTCGACCAGCCCTCTGCGAAGATGCGCTCCGACTCGGCCGCATTCTCGCCGAGCTCGCTCCAACGGAGCCGGAGGTCCACGGACTCGTCGCCCTAATGGAGATTCAGGCGTCGCGTTCACGCGCTCGGGTCGGCCCAGGTGGTAAGCCGATTCTTCTGCTCGATCAGGATCGCGGGCGCTGGGACCAGCTCCTGATACGCCGCGGTCTCGCGGCGCTGGCGCGCGCCGAAAAGTTGGGTGGCGCGCGCGGGCCGTACGCGCTGCAGGCAGCGATCGTGTCGTGTCACGCGCGTGCGCGTACCGCGGCGGAGACGGATTGGGAGCGCATCGTCGCGTTGTATGATGCGCTCGCCGAGCTGACGCCATCGCCGATCGTGGAGCTGAATCGCGCCGTCGCGGTGTCGATGGCGTACGGTCCGGCCCTCGGTCTCGAGCTTGTCGATGCGCTGACTTCCGAACCGGCGCTCAAGTCGTACCACCTGTTGCCGAGCGTGAGAGCTGATTTGCTCGTAAAACTCGGTCGTCAGGTGGAAGCACGTCCGGAATTCGAGCGCGCGGCGTCGCTCACGCGTAACGCGCGGGAGCGCGAGCTGCTGCTCGACCGGGCGGCGGCGTGCGTTGCTGCACGCGAGTCCAAAACCACGACAGTCAATTGATCAATCAAACAACGGCAAGGAGAACGCGATGACAACCATTGACGGAAGATTTGCTGGATCGGCCCCGGCTTCGAGAGGAAAACTCTGGACCGGCCGCATCCTGAGTGCCTTGGGCGTGGCGTTCATGCTCTTCGATGCAACGATCCACATCATGAAGCCAGCTCCCGTCGTGACGGGTTTCGCGCAGCTCGGATTTCCTCTGAGCGCCGCGGTACCGCTCAGCATCATCGAATTTGTTTGTATCGCGTTTTACTTGATTCCGCGCACCTCGGTCCTGGGCGCTATCCTGCTCACCGGTTACCTCGGTGGCGCGATCGCCATCCAGGTTCGCATTGGCGCACCTCTTTTCAGCACGACTCTTTTTCCGGTTTACATTGCGCTGCTCTTGTGGGGCGGACTCTACTTCCGCGACGAACGCGTGCGAGCGCTTATTCCTCTTCGCGTCTAAGACCTCATCGAATGAATCAAAGGACCTACATCGCAAAACCAAAATTCAGCAGTTGTTGTTTACGGAGCAGGGCTGAAGAGTGATGGTATGAATGTTGACGCTCCCTTCCTCCCACCGAAGAGGTCGATCCCAAGCGGACCAATCGCTGGGAATAAGGTGGACACACAGTGCGGAGAGAACTATGCCCAGTCGAAACGTAGGATCAAAGCGGAAAACCACGCGCGACACCGAGGTACCTGCGGAGCTGTCCAAGCGCGAGGCTCAGGATCGTCCGAGCAGTCGCACCGGCGAGGGTCGGGCTCGGAGTCCCGTTGATGCAATGCACGTGGACGCCCCGAATCGCCAGGACAACGCGCGCGGACATCGGCAGAAGAAATCTTCGTAATTTTTTCGCAACTGCTTCACCACTCACAAGAAAGTACGGGCGACGTTTCGACCCCACGAAGCCTGATACTTTCTTTTTTGCGGCATAGGGAGGATTAGCCGAGTGTCGATATTTGAGCCGTCGCGGTCACCGTGGACCGACCGCATGTTGAGTGTCCTGCGCATTGTCGCGGGACTTCTTTTCTTCACCGCCGGAACGATGAAGCTGTTTGGTTTTCCGCCCTTTCCGGCGCATCCGCCGCCGTTACCGATGCCGCCAATGTGGGAGTTCTATGTTGCCGGAACTCTGGAGGTGTTTCTCGGTGGCGCGTTCACGCTCGGTTTCCTGACGCGACCGATCTCCTTCATCCTCGCCGGTGAAATGGCCGTCGCCTATTTTCAGGTGAGTTTCCCATTGTCATTCTGGCCGACGGCTAACTGGGGTGGGCCCGCCGTGCTTCACTGCTTCATCTTTCTGTACTTCATGTTTGCGGGTGCCGGTCCATGGAGTCTCGATGCGCTGATCGCGGGGCGCCGGGCGCAAGCTGCTGCTCGGTAATGTGTATTGACTGACATCACCGCGCCGATCGCACCCGCGCCGCCGGCATCCACAGTAACCGAGAGGACCGCTTGGCCGCGCCGTATGGAAGCTTGCGTGGCCGACCATGCTCACGAACATCATCGGTGGGCTGCAGGGAATGGTCGATCAGGCACTCGTAGGAAATCTGATTGGCTTCAAGGCGAACGCCGCGATCGGCGTCAGCTCGCAGATCTTCCTCATCGTTGTGATTTTCATCTCGTCGCTCTTTAGCGGAATGAGTGTGCTCGTCGCGCGTTTCGCCGGAGCAGGCGATCACGAGAAAGTCGACCGCACGGTTTATCAGGCGTTCATTACAGCGATTGGAATTTCTCTATTCGTGATGGCGCCGATCGGCTATTTCTCCGCACCGGCGCTGCTCGATTTCGTCAACGCCGCACCGGAAGTAAAGGTGGAAGCGCTTCCGTTTCTCCGGATAATGTTCCTGTTCAGCAGCGGGATGCTCGTTTTCTTCATGCTCGGTGGAGCGCTCCGCTCGGCGGGTGATGCGCGCACGCCGATGGTCCTCGGCATCAGCCTGACGGCGCTGAACGTCGCCTTCAACGTGATACTCATTCGCGGACTTGGGCCGATTCCGTCGTTTGGAACGAAGGGCGCGGCGATGGGAACGTCGCTGGCTTCAGGATTACTTGGCATCTACTCGCTGTGGAAACTGTGGAGTGGCGGATGGGTGGTCTCGTTTCCCCGGGGCCGCGGGTTCGGCCCCGACTGGGCGATCATTCGAGAATTGTTTCGCTTCGGCCTGCCGACCGGGTTTCAGGGAATAGCGATGAACATCGGCGGCGTCCTGATGTTGTCCTTCATAGGATCGCTGGCGCAAAGCGCAGCGGCTCAGGCGGCCTTTGCGGTTTGCTACACCCAGCTGTTCTCGCTGATTACGTGGACTTCCGTGGGTCTTATGGGCGCCTCGGCAGCATGCGCGGGACAGAATCTCGGGGCGGGGAATCCCGATCGCGCCGCGGCGGCTGTGCACGTGGCCGCGCGCATCGGGGTCTCGAGTGCCGCGCTCATCGGCATCCTTTTCATGTTTCTGCCACGCCAGCTACTCGCCATTTTCGGCATGCATGACGCGGTTGTCGTCGACATCGGAGTACAGCTGCTGCGCGTGTTGAGCGTGTCGGGACTGTTGATCGCCGTCGCCCTCACCTACACCGGCGGACTTCAAGGCACGGGCGACACCAAGAGCCCGCTGTACATCTCGATCGTCTCGCAAATGATCGTGCCGCTCAGCATCTGCTTCGTTATCCAGCAGACGACCACGCTCCAGCCGATTCATATCTGGCTCGCGATTTTCGCGGGCCATGCGACGCGCTGCGTGTTAAGCGTCCTCCGGTTCAATCAGGGACGATGGCGCAACATCGCGGTGCACGTTGCGTAGCTACGGCTTCGTCACGCTCAAACCGCTGACCGTTCCCTCGGTGTTGTGCGAGAAGCGAATTCCGTAGACCCCATTGGTTGACTTGAGCTTTCCAGCGGCAACGAGGTCAGATTTCTTGTAGGTCGCGACGACAGTTCCATTGATTGCGCACTGGACGTTATCGCCTTTCACGGACATTGCGATTTCCTGAGTGACTGGTGCGCCCGGAGCCGACGCTTTGTGCACTGCGGCGTTCGCTTCTCCATGGCCGCCATTCATCTGGAATGGGGCGGGGCCAAAACCGCGGACGATAAAGTTGCCATTCCCGTACGCCGCGCAATACAGGTAACTCTGGTTGTC